>Ga0187819_10001206_pt1 | contig 13373 bp, 10 predicted proteins | sample NC_wetland_sal_i_15_FD_132411 | JGI IMG/M metagenome (GOLD analysis project Ga0187819, IMG submission 132411) | Wetland sediment microbial communities from Neuse River Estuary, North Carolina, USA - SO4_4 | ecosystem: Environmental > Aquatic > Freshwater > Wetlands > Sediment | place: USA... | reverse complement strand
ATACCGCACCACAGCATCCGCCCGTCTGTGGCTAAGCTGCAGGTTATACTGTTTTGATCCAACGCTATCCGTGAATCCCTTTATTTCGATAACGAAGTGCTTCATGCCAGTCGCCGCTTGTGCGAGACTATCCAAAGTCTCTGTGTCTTCCGGAGTCAACTTGCTCTTGTTAAATCCAAACAGGATGGTCGATTTCTTGACGGATTGGAAATTGTCCGCGTTTTCGACTTCCTGTTTCGCCGCGGCAGCATCCGCGATTCCCTGTTGGGCGAGTCCCTGAGCACCCTGTGCGGACTGCTGAGCTTTGCTCGCGAGTTGGTTGGCAGCATCCGCAGAGGATTGAGCCTGAGAGATTCCCCTCTCTGTTTTGCGGTCCAGGTCGGTAATTCTCGCGCCGTTTTCAGCTACTTGCTTGTTGGTGTTGTCGAGTTTCACTTCCAGCGGCTTGATGTTGCTCTGGGTGTAAGTCTGGACATATTTCTTGGTTGCGCATCCGGCGCTCAGGAATACCAAGCAAAACGTCACGCCTGCGGCTGCAATCTGTCTATAGCGTTGCATGTCCATGGGTTTTGCCTCCGTTTAACCTCCTTTGTGGTTATCTCAACGTTATGGGAAGAGCAGCTTGATGACCAAAGTGTCAAACTCCCTTATCTGCCTGTAAGATAAGTGGTTACCATGAGGCGGGAGAGCTTTTGAAGTGTATTTTCTTTTATCCCAGTGAAAAATCTACTTGGTCGCGGATATCTGTGAACAAAGATCAGGAATCATTGCTGGTCAATCACTTCGGTTCCAGGCGGGGGCGTGAATCGGAAAAGAGAGCGGCTAAGCGGGACGTCCCGCTCGATGTGCTCAAAGTCGAACTCCATAGTGCTCCGGTCGGGAAGGGTCACCAGGAGGCGCCGGATATCAAACTGGGGGCTTATCACCATTAGCACCTGTTGATAATCCTCTTGGAACGCCTTCTTGGGGTATCCGCGCAGGACGCGGTCCGCAGGCTGGTGCTCGAGGGCGCCGGGCGCCAACTCGAGCCGCGAAAAGACTCGCCGCAACTCAAGCCTTGAAAGCAAGAGGCGAAAGGGGACCCGAATGTCATCGCTGGCTTTGAGGGAGGAGCGGGTGAGTTGCTTCTCCTCTGGGATGTAAAGCAGCAGCGTCTTGCCATTGGAAAGGAAGAGTTTCGATTGAGGCCGCTCGTAATCCCAGCGCATCAAGCCACCACGAGCGAAGTAAACGACCCCGGACTCAGTCTGCGTCCTGCCCTCGGTAACGTAAGTCTGCGTAAAATCCGCGCGTATGGTCTGGACCGCATGATAGCTTGACTCGAATTGATGCACGAACTCGTCGAGGGAGTCCGCGCTTGGACTGGCATCGAGACCTATGCAGCCAGCAAAAAACATTACGAGGAGGCACGCGAGACGCGCCGGCGTGAATATGAAACCGCGAGTTCTCCGGTTCCCTGGCATCTTCCTCTGCCTCAAGTTTCGACTTTTCAGATCGTGCATCTCAGCCATTATTATAGTCTTGTGCGCCCAGCAGCTCCGCCGCGCATGCTAATGGAACAAAGCGCAAAAACCTTGGTCCGCGGGTGCAGGACTCCTCGGAACGACAGCCTAATCGAGTTTTCAGACAGTCGCTCATGTCGTTTCGCGTCACCCCGAAACATGAAAATGCCCCCTCACCTCAACTCCCCTCCCCCTCTCCCCTGGGGATAGGGAAGAGGGGAAGGCGTGAGAGGGTGAGGGGTCTTGGCAGGGGTTTTCGGAGCAAACCCCTACGCGGGGCTACTTTCTGCCGCCGCTCCGCGGCTGCAAAGAGTTCTTCAAACGCTTTACGGATTCAACGGCCACAGTATTCCTTGGATCCGTCTGCAGGCCTGCCGCATACTCTTGGAGCGCCTCGTTGGTCCGCCCTTCCGCTTCCAAGGCAGATCCCAGCCCAAAGTGTGCGCGACTGTCAAAGGCATCCAAAGCGAGCGCCTGCCGGAAGGCGTGTTCGGCGTCTTGCCAGCGATTCCAGTGGCTGTAGATTTCACCTAACGAATTCCAAGCCTGGACTGTGCCGCCACTCGAAACGGAGCTGCGAAATTGCTGTTCAGCTTCCACTAAGCTTCCGTCGTCCAGATAAAACCTTGCCAACTCGTTCCTGGCCTGAACGTAGAGTGGAGCCAGCGCCACCGCCGCCTTCAATTGCGCTTCTGCCTTTTCCATGGCCCCAGTTTCAGCATAGGTTCGCCCCAGGTTCATGTGTGAATCGGCATAGTTTGGGCGAAGCCGTATGGAGCGCTGAAAATCCTCGATGGCCTCGTCGTAGCGCTTTTTCCGGGCAGAGACCAGTCCCAGGTTGTTCAGAACCAACCAGTGATTGGGGGCTCGGCGCAGCGCCTCGCGCCACTCCGTCTCGGCTTGATCCGGATTGCCCGAATTCCAGTAGACCGCGCCCAAGTTGATGCGCAGAGCGAGAGCATCCGGTTGCGCGACTAAAGTGTTTCGGTAAAACGTCGCGTCATCATGCCAAATGCGGTTGCGCGTAACAATTCTTAGCACGCAAAGGATGGCTACCATGGCCAGTCCCGCGGCGTAGAACTTGCGAGCGGCGGAATGTTTGATCAGCATTATCCACAGTTGCCGCACTCCCCAGGCCGCGATCCAGCAGAAACCCAAAGAAGGAAGATAAAGGTAGCGCTCCGTAAAAACGTTCGCGCCCAGCCAGCGCGCATTGAGGACGGGCGCGAGATTCAGGAAAAACCACAACAAGCCGAACGCGACAAGGCGCTCTCTTTTCCAAGAATAAGCGAACGCGCCCAGGGACAGCCCAAGAACGAGGACGCCCGCGATCGCTCGAGGGTCAGAGATCGTAAGACTCTTGTGGAATGTGTAGAAGCCACAGAGATTGACCGGCCAGAGGAGTTTCCAAACGTATTGTGCGACCAACGCGAATGAGGAGTAGAAGGCCTCCCGCCGGCTGATCTGTGGCAACTGCAACACCGGTGCTAGCCCGCCGAAGATTCGGATTCTAAACAACAAGTAGGCGATGTCGACCAGCCATAAGTTCAAATATCGTGAGACCTTCTGCGTCAGAGTCGTCTGCGCCCGGTCGTCACGCAGAAAATGCTCATAAAAGGTTGCGAGAAAAGGCAACGTGGCTGCCGGTTCTTTGGCCAAAAGCGCAAGCGCGAAACTCAGAGCCATGCCCAGTTTTGTTGCACCACACCTTAATCCCCTGCTCTGAAAATCCGAGCCAAGACCCCTCACCCTTTCACCCCTTCCCCTCTTCCCTCTCCCCTGGGGAGAGGGAAGAGGGGGAGGGGAGTCGGGGTGAGGGGTTGTTTTCATGGTTTCTGGGTGCCCGTCAGCGGACGGACAGGGGCGACTGCTCAGAGACGAGGGAGCATCTCCAGTTCGCAACGTCGCGGAGGAGGGGGCTTTCTCGGGCCCCCCTCTTTTGGGGGAGGGGACTAAGGCACGGTGGGCAAGTGGGTTTCCAACCCGCAGGAAGAACCAGAAAGTAAGCAAGTAGAACAACGTGAGTTGGAGGTCCGTCACGGCGGCGATCCAGTCAACGGACTCGCTATGGATCGGATGCAAGGCGAAGATGACCGCCGCCACAAAGCCCAACGATCGGTTCCGGAAAATCCGATCGGTGATGAGGAATACGAGGCAGACCACGGCGGCATTCAAGACCACATTGGCCAAATGGAATCCGTAGGCCAAGGGTCCAAGGAACTGGTAACAAAGGAGGTACCCCAATGTCATCAGCGGGCGGTAGTAATTGGTCATGCCTTGCGCGCCGACGTACGACCATACATTCGTTGCAAAGATTTCATGCAGGTGGGAAAAGCTGCGTAGGTAGGGATTGGACAGGATCTGACGGTTATCGTCTTGAACAAAGCCGTTCCAGAGCGTGTTCAGGTAGGGCAAGGCAGCGATGAGAACGAGAACTGCGAGCAATTCCTGAGTCGCCAATCGGCTGAGGCCGCGGGCTGCCGCTGTGGCGGGGCCGTTCTCCGGCGATGCCGAAGCTGCAGACACAATCGCCTCCTTTGGAGAATGAAATTCCTCGGATGATTCCAAATTCAGCAAATGACCCCTCACCCGTCCCGCTCCGCCCTGCACCAGACGGTGCGGGGCTCCGGCTGGTGGAAGCGCCGCAGCAAGACATCCTCTAGTTCTAACTCCTCCTCAGCCCACGAGGGGAACCGATCTGCGCTCATGGTCGTTCCTCGACCTTGCCAGGCGGCTCAGAGGTCTTCCCCCTGCCGATGACTTCCTTTAATCCGTCGGCCCATGACGCCGGAATGGGGACGGGCACTGCCAGGTTGCCAAAGCGCGCAAACAGCCAGTTAGCAAGCAGGAAGCTGGCGGGAGCCAACAACAACCCCGCCACGACATCAATGAGGTAGTGGTAACGGAGATAGATGGTCGAGACCCAAAGGCTCAGAATAAGCGGAGATAACACCCAGAAAAGGGGTCGCGAGTTGCGCAAGGCATACAGCCACACTAGAAAGGAAATAGCCACGTGCATGCTCGGGAAAACGTCGCGATGGATGCGAGCCAGATCCATGAACTCGAGTTGCTGGTTGAAGATGGAAATCGGCTGGCTGAGTGGGACGGTGTAGACGTCGTGCAGGGTATACATTGGGCCAACCGCTGGAACCAGAAGGTACCCCAGCAGTCCCAAGAACGTGACCACCATAAGGCCGCTCATCATTTCCCGGAAGCGCTCGCGGGGGCGGCACAGATAAACAAAGCAGCCGACCAGGGGAATGTTCAGGACGTGATAGAAGTAACAAAACTCCATCCAGGCGGTCCGCGCCGGGGTAATGAAACGCTGAATGGCTACGCTTGCCTGGAGACCAAACAGTCGCTGATCCAAAGTAATCAATTCCGCGTCGCGGTCGTGCCGCACCAGGAGATGCGTCGCGTCGCCCCATAGCGAGTAGTACATGAACAGGATGGCCAGGAACGGGAACCAGTCTCTGACGATTTCCCAATAGGGCCGTACAAAAGTTCGCGGGTCAGCGGAGATAGAGGAAGTTTCCTTCTTACCGACTACGAAATAATGGACCAACTCTTTCGCCAGAAGCAGAGTCATGGCAGGAATGATAATGAGAACGTCAGCCGGACTAAGGGTGACCTGCCCTGCCCTGCGAAAGATGACTTGGAGAAGCAGGTTGAGCACGAAAAAGGAGAGCGCCACCAAGTCTTCCAGACGGGAGCGAATAATCAGCCGGTGGTTACTGCCCATACAGGCCTTTCAGCGCTTCAAACCTTTTTTGTGCTTCGCTGGAAAAGGGGAACTTGGATGTATCCTCGAGGACCATGAGAGCCTGTTGGCGTTTCCCTTCCAGGAAGTAGGCGTGCGCCAAGCCTTCCACTGCCACTTGGTCTGTGGGAAGAACTCTGAGCGCAGACTGGAAGGCCTGTTGCGCTTGGCTAAACTTGCGTTGGGCAGTCAAGACGTGGCCCTGGAGAATGTAAGGCGGCAGATAAAAGGCATTTTGGGCGACAAGGCGCTCGGTGATGCGCAGCGCCTCATCATATCTTCCCAGGAAGAACAGGCACGCGGCGACGCGATACGAGTCCACCTCGTCCAATTCCCGGCCCACGACCCGCTGCATGGCGGGCTTGTCGTCCACTACGGAGGCCCACTGGCCCAAACTGAATTTGGCGGACTCCAGGGCTTGCCAATAACGTGGAATTCCCGGACGCAGCACGACCGCCTGAAGCGAGTTGAGGTAACCCTTGGCCGGCCTGGAGTTCTGAGCATCGCTCAAACTAGCCCAATAGTATACTTCGGCAGCGATATCGTAACCTAAGTTCCAGGCGCCGAAAACCACCAGAGCTAGAACGACGGCGTACAACCACGGCTTGGCGCGAGCCAACCTGTTCGCCACGCTATTCTCTTCTGTAGCCTTCAGGCTCGCCACTCCTTTGACCGCCAGCAGGCTGGTAAATGCCAGGCCGAGGATTTTCAATAGCTCCCAGAAAATGAAACGGACCTGCTCCAATTGGTACTCCTGTAGTGGCTAGTGCCTAGTGGCTAGTGCCTGGTGGTCAAGGGCAGAGGCCATGTCGACCTGCGATTGCGAACTCTCACCCCCTAACATTAACCACAGAGCGTTAGCTCGTAACCCCTCTGGGTACTAGCCACTAGCACTACTGTAACAAACCCAAGTCCACCGAGCTGCGCGGATTCAGCCTGACACGCCCGCCGGGATCAAGGATGTAGGGTTTCCCCGAGGGATCGCGCGGCACTGCGCGCAGGTAACCTGCAGCAAGCAGCGCCTGGAAGGAGCGCGCGGGTCGTTCCTGGCGCGAGTTGTAGAGGGCGACCAATTGGGACAGTTTAGCTATCTCCTCCGTCGCTTGGAGAGCCAGCAAATGCTCCTCGGCATTCTTCCTTATTTGTTCGTTGCCCGCTTGGCGGGCTATTTCGGACCAGAGGAATCTCGAGGTCGCCAGTTCCCCGCCCTGCGCGGCCACCTTTGCTGCCAGAGCCCGCATCCACTCCATCGCGCCCGGCCTTTCGCTCCCAGCTTGAAACGCACGCGCCGCGGCAGCATAGTCCTTCAAATCCCAATAGTAAACGAAGCCAACGTCCTGCCAAAACCGCCAATAGTCCGGATTGGCAACAATGCCACGGTACAAAAGCGCCAGCGCCTCCATAGGTTGGCCGGCTCCCCGAGGCGGCTTATCCGCAAGAAAAACTGAGCCGAATCGGTACGCAATGATCAAGTGGGGGTCCAGGTCCGTGGTGATCTGAAGCAAAGGTCCCAGCAGCTTGAACTCTGAGGAATGCGCCAGTCGTTTGCCGCCGAAATACTGCACCACTCGTGTCCAATAAAGGTCGGCCAACAACCCTTCGTAACCCAGACTGAGTTGACGGAGGACCTTTCCTGAAGGCAGAAATAGGACTTCGGCAACTTCCCGGCTACCTTCGCTTCGTAGGTCAATGCTGCGTTGGATGTGGATCAGTCCCAGAAGACACAGCAAAAGCAAAAGCCTACAGGCGCGGCGTCGCATGGCAGGTTGGGAGAGGAAGGCGGAGAAAGAAATCATCGGAATTCCCGTTCCTCAAAAATAAGGATTGCCAGGCCCAAGAGGATTGTTATGTAAAGAAGAGCGTAACAAGAGTTTCCTATCCACAGGTAGCCCGGAATGCTCTGGGAATGGGCCACCTGGCTGATGACATTGAAATCCGCGAAGTTGGGCAGCGTGTAATAAAGTGCGTCGCTTACGGTCCCGAGCAGCGCGCTCTGAGTTCCCTGCCCGAAGGCGCGCAAGCCGGCTGAGAAATTGCCTATGACATATATGCAAAAGGTATACACCGCAGATAGTACCGGGGTGGATATACAGGAAAAGACAACAGCGACTCCCACCACGATCGCCAATTGGAGCAGAATGAAGTAGACCGCACCCAGAAACACGAGGTCACGGAGGCCCAACGATCGCTTTTGATAAAACAGCGCAGCATAGAAGCCCGCCGTCATGATCGCCGTGTTCACCAGCAGCGTGAGCAAAAGTCCCAAGTATTTCCCGAGAATGAATTCCATGCGGGTGACAGGCTTGGATAGGATATTGTAAATAGTCCGGTGTTCGATCTCCTTCGAGACGAGGTCGATTCCAATGAAAATAGCAATCAGCAGGCCGAAAGCGGAGATCGAGGTGAGCCCCAGAGTTATGAGAATGATCTGTTCTACACCCACGGAGATGCTTCCAAACAGGACGGATGCCCCGATCAGGAGGAGAGCAAAGGCCACCAGGTTGTACAGAACTTTTTGGCGAACCGATTCCTTAAATGTATGGACGGCAATTGTCGCCACGCGCATGCTTGAATCTCGACTAACAACCGCTATTCCGTTGCTCCGACTTTCTGAAGGAAGTAATCCTCCAACGATCTCTTCACCGGATTTACAGAGATCAGCTTCGTTCTACCGCGCAGGATAATCTCGAGAGCCCTTTGAACATCGCTTTCCTCCGGTATCTCGAGACGCACTCTCTCCCCTGTCCGAATCACCGATGAGACATGAGGTACCAACTCCGTCATGACCTCTGGGGATGGGCCTTCGAGCACCAACTCGGTGCTGGAAACTCCCATGCGAAGAATGTTGTTCAACTCGCCACAACCTTGCAGCCCGCCGTGGTTGAGCACCGCCACTCGGTCGCACAGCGTCTCAGCATCGGAGAGAATATGGGTGGAGAAGAATACTGTCTTCCGGCGCTCTTTCAACCGCAGTATGACCTCACGGACTTCCCTTCTCCCTATCGGGTCAAGGCCGGACATCGGCTCGTCCAAAAACACGACGTCTGGGTCATTGATCAAGGCCTGAGCGATTCCTAGCCGCTGAATCATGCCCTTGGAGAATTTGCGCAGGGGAATATTGCGGGAGGAGGAGAGGCCCAACTGGTCGATGAGTTCGGCGGGGCGGCGGCGCTGTTCGGCTGCCGGCAAACCAAACAGGGATGTAACATAGATCAGAAACTCCTGCGCGGTGAGATGGTCGTAGAAGGCAGGATTCTCGGGCAAATAAGCGACCCGCGAGCGGACCGACAGGTCGTCGAGCGGCTTCCCCAGGATGCGAGCCGTACCAGAGGTGGGGAAAATCAAGCGAAACAACAATTTGAGCGTGGTGGTCTTGCCGGCGCCGTTCGGTCCAAGCAACCCGAAAACTTCCCCAGCCTCGACTCTAAGATTAAGCCGATCGAGCGCACGCTTGACCCGATTGCGCCAGAAACCCAACCGGTAGTTTTTCGTCAGTTCGATGGTTTCAAGGGCCAGCATGGTCATCGTCCCCGCAACCGATTCTCGATCTCCTTGATCTGTGCGGCCGCCGCCTGTTGTTCCGGGTTAATGGCCAACTCTTCTTTGAATTCCTGAAGAGCGCCGTTCAAGTCGCCACGAGTTTTCAGCATGACTCCTAAAGCGAAATGGTAGGCGAATCCCGAAGGGTTAATGGCGATGGCTCGCCGCACGGAAGCAATGGCCTCGTCCGTCCGTCCGGACTTGAACCAGGTCATGCCTAGGTAGAACTGCTCATCAGCTTTGTAGGGGTTGATGCGGATCGCCTGCAAGAAGTACTTTTCTGCTTGCGGCAGATTTCCCATTTTGTAATAGGTCAGACCCAGATTGTAAAGCGCGGTCCAGTAGGTAGGATTGCGCTCCACCACGTCACTAAACATTTCCAGAGCCGGACCGAACGACCCTCTTTCCGCCAGAATAGTTGCGTAGTTGGATTCGGCGGCGGGATTGTGGGGCGCCATGGAATGATTGTAGGCGTAAAAGGCCAGGTTGTCATGAAAGTAGAAGCTCTGGGTGACAGTTCCAAAGCCGAGCACGGCGGCCAGGCACAGGGCTGCGGCCAGCAGGGACAACGGAATGCCTTGCCATTTCCGCCCCCCCCGCACTCCTTTCAGGACCAGAGGCGTAGCGCTGACCTTTAGGTCAGCAAGCAGGGAATGCAGCCCCCCACGCACTCCTTTCGGAACCAGAGATGTAGCGCTGGCCTTCAGTTCAGCACCTTGATATTGCGGTTCCCTTACACACACCCCTTTCAGCACCAGAGCTGTCAGCAACGCGAGGCCCACCGAGGGCAGGTATAGGTACCGGTCATGAGCGAAATCATCAGCCACAAAAACGCGCAGATCGAGGAGGGGAATTAAAGGCAGAACCAGCAAGACCGCGGCAAAAGCGGCCGTGCGACTTCGTCGAGCCCCGACGAGCAGCACGCCTCCTACACAAACATCGATAATGCCGGGAATAGTGAAGTTCTTCAGAGTGGGATGGACCACCGCAGGAAAGTTGTAGAAGGTACTGAGGCCGGCAGGCCAGATCAAATGACGAATCCAGAAGCAAATCAACAAAGGCCAAGTGAAGACCAACTGCTCTCTGCTGAGCGGGGTCACCGCATGACTAAATCCCTTAAGAGCGTACATCCGCGCGGGAACATAAAGGAAAATGAGCAGCATGAAAGGCCAGATTCTGAGCAGGGCTTCACCCCACCATGCGGCGATGCTTCTCAGTTTAGCCGGCGTCGTTCCCGCGCGGGACAAGCCTTGCGGGAATGCCTCCAACCTGACGTTGCGATGCAGGTCTGCGCCATTAGACGCGCCGCAGACCTTGGAGGGCAGGTCTGCGCTATAGATCCAATCGTAGAACAGCAATAGGGCGGGAAGGATCAACGCGGTCTCCTTCTCGCCCAAGGCAAGAGCAAATAGGGCAAGGGAGATGAGTTTCCACTTGCCCGCGCCCTCGCGCCGCCATTGCACATAAGAGAGGAACGACGCAAGCAGAAGGGCGCCCAAAAGAGGTTCAGTGACACCGGAAATCCAGGCTACGGCTTCGATATGCGCGGGGTGCAGGCCGAAGACCAAACCCGCCACAAACGCCCCATCGCTCCCCATTTTCAATCGGAGCGCCAAGAGAAATACGAGAAGCACAGTTATGAGGTGGACCAGGATGGTGGTGAGATGCCAGCCCCAGGCATGGTTTCCAAACACCGCATTGTTGGTTCGTAGCCATAACAGGAAAAGCGGCCGGTAGTAGTTCCCCAACTCTTCCGGCATAACTGCTGCCCAAACATGCGAGGTGAAGTAAGTGGGGACGAAATGCCAGGAATGGACTGCGGGATTCTCTACAATCTGTCCACGATCGTCATGCACAAACTGGTAGCGAAGGGTGGGAACATATGCGGCAAAAGTCAGGGCAAGAACAACGACGATCCCCTTCCAGTGAGCGAGGCTGGGAGCATTGGCCGAGATCGCGACGGGTCGGACCGGATCGCTTGAGCTTTGGATCAGCAGGTCGCCAGCGGTCAGAATGGATTCCGGCTCTGCCATACTTGCGTGCCGCTTCGTAGCGCCCACCTCTAGGTCGGCACTTTCTGCGTGGCAGCCTAGGCTTTGTGCTGACCTAACAGTCAGCGCTACGGAAGCATTCGACTTTGTTATCCCCATGCCAGGGCGCCGCCGCGGAGCCGGCGCAGTCGGTTCATCTTGTCCGAAGGACTTACGCGACGACGCCCTGGATAGCGTTTACCCTATAATTGCGATGTGACCAATCAGTCTGGGCAGGTCTCGTAACAAGAGACCTCGGAAACGCAGGGAGAGATTTCCCCCTCCCTGTTGCGATTTCCTTTTTCAGATGCCTAACCAGCCAACGGCGAGTCACTCGAACCGGCAACCGTCGTGCTGTTCTGCCGGATGACGCCGGACATATCGGTATAGTAGTAGTTGGTCCCAGTGGTCCCCACCGTCACCGGCGTCGCGGTGATGCCGTAAGTGTTAACCCTGCCGCTAGCATCGGTGGCGCCTGCCGTGTAAAGGAACGAATAACCGCTCTTGGTGCTCGTTGAGGCGGTGGCGCCGTTGGCCGAGACGCCCGAGAGAACACTGTCAATTAACCCAGCGGCAGTGGCGACGGGGTTTCCGGAAGCTGGAGGACCCAACCAGCCCAGAGTCGACGTGTAACCAGTGTTGTACGTCGTTGCATAGGTAATCTCCGCTGTGTTGAGTGTGCGCAGAGATCCCACTGCGGAAGCCTGATTGGCAGCAATGCGGGAACGCAGGAGATTCGGAATGGCAATTGCGGCGATGATCAGAATGATCGCGACAACGATCAACAGCTCAATCAGTGAAAAACCTCTTGAACCTTTCTTCATTCGCCCTCCTATCGAAATCTGAAAACGTCTGGAAGTTGGCCACCTAGGGTGGGGCATTTCCCTTGCCAAGGTTGCCGTTTGGGGCTTTTTTCAGGGAAAGCTAACTATCATATTTTGAGATAGTTAAATCGAACAAGGAGACCAATTTCATGTTCCCTGCCTTGCGGCATGCAGTTTTAGCCGCTTTTTGTCCAAACGCCGCGACGGAATTTGTCACCTAACCGCACACTCTCAGGGCAGTAAAGGTGCGCCCTCCTCCCCCGCCTGCGGGCCGAAGCCAACTGCATGCCCTGAGCCCCCATAACCCTCCGGCGGGCGAAGGCCCGGCCCGCCTGACGAAAACGGCGCCTGGGGCCACCCTCCACTCAGGGCCGAGAGAGTGGCAAATCAGACAGGGACCAACTATCCTAACTTACTTGCTGCCTGGAGCCTACTGTTTGTTTGCGGCCTACCCGACTTTCTACTCCCGAGGGCTCAATTCTGAATAAGTTCGGCTCGTACAGCGGATCCCCGGAGGGCCTGATGTCGCCCCTACCGGGGCTCGGAGACTTGTGGCGAGGGCTCCCTCACCCACGGCTGTGAAGGTGTGAAAAAATCACCAGGCCCTGTCATTCCGAGCGAAGCGAGGAATCTGCATTTGTTTGTTTTCAAAGAGATAAATGCAGATGCTTCGATTCGCTCAGCATGACAGACGATTTTTTCACACCTTCTGCCGCCGTGGGCCACATGATGCCGCCCGCTTCGCGGGCTTCCGCAGGCTGGCGCAGACCGAAGGTCTGCGGTTCTCAGGGACTGAGGACCGCCCAGCGCATAGCACTTACTTTCTAAGGCTTACTGCCGGCAAGCCTATACGATGCTAGTCTCGTTACGGCCGTACGCACCGTCTCATCTTTGCGATCAAGGAGTTTGGCCGTCTCGATTTCCCGCCGAGCGTCGTCCGGCTTCCCGGATTCGAGATAGGCCAGACCGAGTTGGGCGTGAGCCAGGGCTGACTTCGGCTGAGCGGCAATGGCTTTCCCAAGAGCCGCGATGGCCTCGTCGCCTTTCCCCATTTTTAGCGCGAGGACGCCAAGCCGAAACTGAGCGTTGGCGGACTCGGGGGCGCTCCTCACGATCTGCCGATAGAGCTCGATTGCTGCCTCCTGCTTGCCTTGATCTTCATAAACACCGGCAAGAGCCAGATAAGTCGCTTCACTGTCTGGAGCGAGTTGGATGGCGCGACGAAACTCGGCTTCTGCGGCGCCGAATTTCCTCTCGCGGGAAAGAACGGCCCCCAGGTTCAAGTGGACCGCGGCAGATGAAGGCTGAACGATTGCATCCCGGCTGAGAAGGTTTTCTGCCTCTTGAAGACGACCCTCCTGCAACGACAAAAGGCCGAGCTGAAGGAGGGCTTCGGAATCATTGGGGTCAAGGGACAAAGCTCGCTCGAAAAAATCGCGAGCTTCTTCCTTGCTGCCCCGATGCATGGCAATCTTACCCAAGGCGAAAAGCGGCTTCGAAAAAGTTGGATTCAACTGGCTGCCGCGCCTCAGGACATCCTCCCCGGCGCTCGTGTTCCCATCGTCCAGAAGGACACCCGCCAGGTTTACGAAACCTTCGCCGGCAAGCGGGTCCGACGCTATTGCTGCCACATACTCAATACGGGCAAGGTCACGCTTGCCCTCCTGTCTGTATTCATTCCCCACAAAGACGTGGAACATCGCGGCGTTGGGATCTT
>Ga0187819_10001205_pt1 | contig 13408 bp, 10 predicted proteins | sample NC_wetland_sal_i_15_FD_132411 | JGI IMG/M metagenome (GOLD analysis project Ga0187819, IMG submission 132411) | Wetland sediment microbial communities from Neuse River Estuary, North Carolina, USA - SO4_4 | ecosystem: Environmental > Aquatic > Freshwater > Wetlands > Sediment | place: USA... | reverse complement strand
CTTCAGGTTGGGATAGTCGAGCTCGCGCAGGGCGTCGGCGAGTTCGTGGTCCGTGGTTTCATTGAACCCTGCGACGCGCACGTAACCGATGCCGGGTCGCAGAATGAGAGGATTGTCCACGCCATGCCGCGGAATCTCGTCGCGCGTGACCGTGAATTCGAGCGGCAGCGAATTCCCTTCGCGGCCGATGCCGATATGGACCACGGTGCCCTTGGGACCTTTCAGGAGGTCGGCAACCTCGGGGGTAGTGAGACCTTCGCACGACTTCCCGTCCACCTTCAGGATGACGTCGCCCGGCCGGATGCCCGCACGGTAGGCCGGGGAGCCGACGAAGGGGGCCATCACCACAGTGTGCGTGTCGCGCGGGGCCACCGTCATGCCCACGCCGTAGTATTTGCCGCGCTGGTCTTCGCGCTGGACGGAAAAGGCCCGCGCATCGAAAAACACGGTGTGCGGATCGAGCTCCCGGAGCATGCCCGGAATGGCGCCGTCGTAGATGGCCTTGTCCGTGTCTACCGGCTCGGCGTAATTGTGTTGAACCACGGCGACCACGCGGCTGAAGGCTAGAACGGACTCCTGGAGGTCGGACGGGCCGCCGGCGGTGGCGCGCACCGAAGAGCCGTAGAGACCCCCCAGGAGCGCGGACGCCAGAAGAACCACCGAGGCGACTACCAAACCTCGTCCGGTGCGTGGGCCAAGTGTGTTCATTCGTATGCGCAGAAAAGTATAGCATAGGCGGCAGGGCGGCGTTTGACACCTTCCGAGGCGTGCGCCTATCATGCCTTCAAGGAGCGGAAAGACGCCAAAGTGTTCAGCTTCACGCATCTCGCCATTGTGTTCGTGATCGCCCTGCTCGTGTTGGGGCCCGAGAAGCTCCCGGAGGTCGCAAAGCTGGTGGGCAAAGCGCTGGGCGATTTTCGCCGGGCCTCAACGGACTTTCGCCAGGTGATCGAAAAGGAGTTCGCCGAAATCGAGCGGCAGACGCGGGAGAAAGAAGAGCAGGCGCGGCGACAGGCGCTGGAGGCGTCGAACCCGGTGCCGGCACAGGATCAGGGCGCTTCCCCGGCGCCGGTGCCACTCCCCGCCACCCCTCCTGCCGGGAGCATCCCGAGCACCACCGCGCACGACTCCGGCGCCAATACCCTCGAGACGCCGGCAACGCCCGCCGATGGCCACCCTGCCTGATCCATCTCTGCGCAAGGGCGAGGGAGAGGATCCCACCGCCCGGATGAGCTTTTTCGAGCACCTGGTCGAACTGCGCAAGCGCATCCTCTACTCCCTGGGATTCATCGGAGGGGGGATCGCGGTCGGGATGCTCGCTTCTCAGAAGATCACTTGGTGGTTTACGGCGCCGGTCCTGAAGGCGCTCGCCGACGCGAAGGTGGCCAACACCCGGCTGATTTATACGAGCCCCATGGGAGCGCTGACGCTCTATTTGACCGTGGGGTTTTATCTCGGACTGGTGCTGGCGCTGCCTTTTGTGCTGTACCAGATATGGCTCTTCGTGGCGCCGGGGCTCTACCGGCACGAGCGGCGCGCGGTGGCGTGGTTTGTGGGTTCGGGAACCGGGCTGTTTCTGGCTGGGGCGTCATTCGGGTACTTCCTGGCGCTGCCCATGACGCTGAGGTTCCTGCTCAGCATTCAGGGGCCTTTCCAGCCCATGATCTCGGTCAATGAATATTTCGACATGGCCATGATCATCCTGATGGGGCTGGGACTGGTGTTCCAGTTGCCCATCCTAATTTTTATCCTGGCGCTGTTCGGAATCGTGACCCCGAAATTTCTGTGGCGCAACTTCCGCTACGCCATCCTGCTGATTGCCATTGTCGCCGCAGCGATTACTCCGACCACAGACGCACTCACGATGCTGGTATTCATGGCGCCGATGATTGTGCTGTATCTGCTGGGCATCGGCGTTGCAGCGATGGTGATACGGGTGAAGCGGAAGCGTGCCGAGGAGCTCTCGGGCGCAGGTGCGACGTGAGATTCGCGGATAGAGCGCGGTTCGCAAGGGGGCGATCCCGCGGCCGCGGCATGGCTCTGGGCTTCCTCGCGTCCCTGTCAGGCCTCGCGGGGCTTTTGGCCGCGTGCGCGCTCGGCTCCAGCAACGCGGAGAAGCCCGCGCCGGCGGAGACCCCGGCGGCTGCAGCGCAGCCCACTTCCCCCATGACGACCGCGGCTGCCGAAGCCGCACCGCCCGCGGCCCAGACAGGAGGATTCGACGGCGCCCAGGCGTTCGAATACCTGGCCCGGCAGGTGGCCTTCGGGCCGCGGCCGGCTGGGTCTCCAGCTCTCTCGCGCACACAGGATTACATCAAAGGCCAACTCACGTCTTTTGGCTGTGCGGTTGACGAGGATAATTTCACCGCGCAAACGCCCATTGGGCCCATCCGTATGAAGAACATTCTGGCGAAGGTTCCGGGGAGTGGCCGGGAAATCATTCTCCTGCTCACCCACTACGACACCGTGCGCATTAACAATTTTGTGGGAGCCAACGACTCTGCTTCCTCGACGGCAGTGATGCTGGAGATGGCCAGGCTCTACTGCGGCCCGCACCCGGCCGATAAGCTCCGCACGGCGAACCTCTGGATCGCCTTTCTCGACGGGGAAGAGGCGCAATTGGTGCGCGACGGAGTGGCCCAGTGGACCGATGAAGACAGCGTGTACGGCAGCCGGGAACTCGCGGCGCGCATGGCCCTCTCAGGCGATCTGAAGCGCGTTAAGGCTGTCGTGCTCGCAGACATGATCGGCGACCGCGATCTCCACATCCAGCGCGAGCGTGAGTCCACCCCTTGGCTGACGGAACTGATCTGGTCAACCGCCAAACGCCTGGGCTACGGGAACATCTTCCTGGACGAGCAGCAAGGCCCCGTGGGCGACGACCACGGCCCCTTCATCCGCCGCGGCGTCCCCGCCGTGGACCTGATCGATTTCGAATCCCAGGGCACGTTCTGGCATACCCCCCAGGACACGCTGGATAAGGTGACCCCCCGCAGCCTGGCCGTCGTCGGGCACGTGCTGGTGGAGGTCCTGCCGCAGATCGACAGGCGGGGGCGGTAGGGCCTGGCTGGGGTATGGCGTACCGTCCGGGACGCCTGTGAATCTCTGGAGCGAGCTCCTGGATCCCCCTGACCGGGGCGTGTTTCCTCCTCGGATTGTGACCGGAAAGATTGCTGCTGCTTCGTATTGCGGGAGGCGGGTGGCTATGGTAGCGTCCACAGACTATACAGCCATCGCGCCGGGGCGCTGTGCGGCGCGATCCGAGAGCGTGTGGTTTGACCGCAGAGATTGTCCGAGTCACATTGCAAAATCCCGAACCGGAGCCTGTCGCATACGCGGCAGGGTTTATCCGAAGGGGTCAGGTTGTCGGCATCCCCACCGACACGTTTTACGGACTGGCCGCAGACCCCTTTAATCTTGCTGCCGTCGAGCAGATTTACCGCGTGAAGGGCCGGCCGGAAACCCGCGCGCTGCCCATCCTGGTGCGATCCATCGAACAATCGGTGGATCTTGTCCGAACCCTTCCGGACGGGTTCGTGAGGCTGGCGGAGAAATTCTGGCCGGGGGCTCTGACGATTGTGGCGGAGGCCTCGCGGCGTCTGCCGCTCAAAGTCACGGGAAACACGGGGCGCGTGGCCCTGCGCATGCCGAATGCGCCGGTGGTCTGGGCGCTGATCCAGGCGTTCGGCGGGCCGATTACGGGCACGAGCGCGAATCTTTCCGGACATCCGTCGAGCACGAATGCGGAATTACTCTCGGCGCAACTCGGGGAGCGGCTCCCGTTGATCCTGGACGGCGGCGAGACGGGGGCCGTGCTGGCTTCCACGATTTTGGACCTGCGGGAGGACGGCTGGCGAATAATCCGAGAGGGACGTATCTCAGAGGAGGAGATTCGCGCCGTGATCGAGGGCGAGGCGGGAGCTCCGGGAAAGATAACGGCGGCGAACTAACCGAGACGGGATCGGGATTGGGATTGCGCTGGCCTTCTGAGGAGTCGGAGGCCGGCGTTTTTTTGCCTGCCAGAGGTGAGAAGGTAGCGCGGCCCCGCCGCCCCGTGGCGGCGCCCAGTGCTTTTCCGCCGCCCAGTTCACACACGCACGATTTTGCCGAGCACCGCAGCACGCGTGGCGCCAGTTGCGGTCGGGAGATTGGACGCGCGACCGTGGTGCGTTTCGTAGGCCAGCACGGCGAAGGCGAAAGCTTCTTTGGCGTCTTCGGGGACCCCAAGATGACCCGAGGGAATGATTTGGACTCCGGGGAGTGCGGCCCGGAGATGCGCCATGAGCAGCGGGTTGTGGGTGCCGCCGCCGGAGACAATCACATCATCAATGCGAAGGCGCGGCGCGACCCATCGGTCAAGTGCGTCGAGAATGGTCAGCGGAGTGAGCAGAGTTGCTGTGTGGAGTGCGTCTTCCGGTCGCAGGGAGTGGCGATTCGCCCAGAGGAGCACTTTTTGGACGAAGGCGGGGCCGAACTGTTCGCGGCCCGCGGATTTTGGCGGCGGTTTGCGGAAGAAGGGGTCCTCCCTCAGCACCGCCAGTAGCGCGAGCGCGGGCCGGCCCCGGCGCGCCATGCGGGCGTCGCGGTCGTAGCGCAGGCGCCCCCCGGAGAAGTGCGCGGCGAGCGCGTCCGCGAGCATGTTTCCGGGGCCGGTGTCGAACGCGAGGACGTCTTTTGTCTCGGCTGCGGGAGGGATGGCCGTCACATTGGCAATTCCTCCGATGTTGAGCGCCACGCGACCGCGGCTCGCGTGGCGATACAGCAGGAAATCCACATAGGGAACGAGCGGGGCGCCCTGGCCGCCGGCGGCAAGGTCGCCGGGTCGGAAGTCGCCCACCGTGGTGATGCCGGTGCGCGCGGCGATCACCGCAGGCTCCCCGATCTGAAGTGTCGCGGCGATCCCGCGCGCGCCCAGATACGGGCCTGGCTGTCCCTGATGGAAAATGGTCTGGCCGTGGGTGCCGATCAGATCCACATGCCGCGGCGCGACGCGGAATTTCCGGCAGGCGCGCAGCGCGGCCTGCGCGAATAATTCCCCCAGCAGGACATTGAGCCGGGCCACCTCTCCCGCCGAAGCGGGAGCGCCGGAGGCGATGCGCAGGACCTCGCGGCGGACGCGGGGTGGATAGGGGAAGCATGCGAAATCCTCGAGCCGCGCGGCCAGGCAAGGCGGCCGGCCGCTCACGCGGACGAGGGCAACGTCAATGCCATCGGCGGATGTGCCGGAGATCATGCCGAGCACGCGCAGGGCGGTCATGCGGCGAGTTCCTGTAAGGCGGGCATTCCTTCCTGTTCTGCAAAAAGCCCCACAACGCAAAGTGAAAGCAGCCCGGAGGGGCTGCTCCACGGGGCGATCATTCCGTAACCTGCTGCTTCAGCCGGGCCAGCAAATTCATGGCGTTGAGAGGGCTCATGTGGTCGAGATCGGCCGAGCGGAGGGCTTCCAGAACCTCCTGGTCAATTGCCGTGAACATGGGCGGCTGGGAGGGAGGCGGGCTGCCGTTGGCGCCGTTCCCGCCTGCGGCGCCGGGAGAAAGCTCGGCGGTGAGCTTGTGTTCTTTCTGCTCGTGTTTAGAGAGGATTTCGCGGGCGCGTTCGATGACGGCCGGGGGAAGGCCGGCGAGGCGGGCCACTTCGATGCCATAGCTTTTGTCGGCGCTGCCGGGCTCGACACGGCGCAGGAACACGATCTCGTGGCCCGACTCCCGGACGGAAACGTGTACGTTTTTGACGCCCGGCAGCAGGCCGCCGAGCTCGGTCAGCTCGTGATAGTGCGTGGCGAAAAGAGTCCGGGCGCGGGTGTGGGCGTGGAGATGTTCGACCACGGCCCAGGCGAGCGCGAGGCCGTCGAAGGTGGCCGTGCCGCGCCCCACTTCGTCGAGCAGCACGAGGCTCGCCGGCGTGGCCAGGTTCAGGATGGCGGCGACCTCGCTCATTTCCACCAGGAAGGTGGAACGGCCGCGCGCCAGGTTATCGGAAGCGCCGATGCGCGTGAAGATGCGGTCCACGATGGGCAGGCGGGCCTGCTGCGCCGGGACGAAGGAACCCATCTGGGCCATTACCACAAGCAGCGCCGCCTGCCGCAGATAGGTGGATTTTCCGCCCATGTTCGGGCCGGTGATCAGCAGGACCAGATGCGCGGAGGAGTCCAGATACAGGTCGTTGGGGATGAAGCGCTCCCCGCGCTCCTCGAGCAGGCGTTCGATGACGGGATGCCGGGCGGCGGCGAGCATGAGCTGTCCATCGTCCTCGGCGGACGCGGCGGGAAATTCAGGGCGGATGTAATTGCGCGCAGCGGCGGAATGGGCGAACGAGGCGAGCACATCGAGTTGGGCGACAGCCGCGGCGGTTTGGCGCAAGCGCTGGGCCTGCGCGCCAATCTGGGCCCGGACTTCCTGGAACAGACGCTGCTCGATCTCCAGGATGCGCTCATCGGCCTCCAGCACTTTGCGCTCGTAGTCCTTCAGCTCGGGGGTGGTGAACCGCTCGGCGTTCACCAGCGTCTGCTTGCGCTCGAAATCGGCGGGGGCCAGGTGCAGGTTGGGTTTGGAGATCTCGATGTAATACCCGAACACTTGGTTGTAGCGGACTTTGAGGGAAGCGATGCCGGTGCGGCGGCGCTCGCGCTCCTCCATGGCAGCGATGGTCTGGCGGCCGCGCGTGCCAAGGCCGCGCAGCTCGTCGAGTTCGGCGTTGTATCCGGCTCGGATCACCCCGGGGGCGGCGGGGCCGTAACTCTTCATGGCCGGGGGATCCTCAGCCACGGCGCGGGCCACGAGCTCGCGGACATCGCCCAGCTCGTCGAGTTCCGCGTGCAATTCCCGCAGGCGCGGGGCGGAGCATCCGGTCAGGAAGCCGCGCAGCAGCGGGATATGCTCGAGGGAATTGCGGAGCGCCAGCAGATCGCGCGGCGTGGCCGCGGAGAGGGCCACGCGGCTGGTCAGTCGTTCGAGGTCCTGGACGCCGGCGAGGTCCTTACGAATCTCCTCGCGGATGACGGTCTTGGATTTCAGTTCGGCCACTGCGTCGAGCCGGGCTGCGATTTCGGCCGCGTCCACGGAAGGGCGGAGCATCCAGTTGCGCAGCAGGCGCGCGCCGACCGCGGTGGCGGTTTCGTCGAGCGCGGAGAGCAGAGTGGGCGCGCCGCGCTCCGCGGAGTCGCCGCTGGCCGGCGTGACGAGTTCGAGGTTGCGAGTGGTAACACTGTCGAGCACCAGCGCGCCCGGCTCGTCGTAAAACGCCACTCGGTCCAGATGTTTGAGAGAACTTCCCCCTTTGCCGGAAGTCTCCCGGAGGTAGTGGAGGATCGCGCCGGCCGCCGCCGTAGCCCAGGGACGGCCGGCGAGGCCGAAGCCTTCCAGCGTCACCACGCCGAAGTGCTCCGCGAGAATGCGTTCGGCGTGGTCCTCGCGGAAAACCCAGTCGTCCAGGCGGGTCTCCACGGCTCCGGCATCGCGCAGGGCGGAATCAAACGCGTGGGCGTCGGCAAACAGGCCGGCGGGTCGGGGTAGCAGAACTTCGCGGGGATGCAGGACGGCCAGCTCATCGAGCAAGGCGGCCTGGGCCTGTTCGCCGCGCCATTCGGTGGCGCGAAACTCGCCGGTGGAAACGTCCACGCAGGCGAGGCCGGCAGCCGCAGCGGCGGGCTCCCAGGCGATGGCGGCGAGGAAATTGTTCTCTTTCGGCTCGAGCAGGGCGCCTTCGGTGGCCGTGCCCGGCGTGATCACTTGGACGACTTCGCGGCGGACGAGTTTGCGGCCCTTTAGCTTTGCAGGGTCTTCCATTTGATCGCACACGGCCACGCGATGCCCGGCGCGGAGCAGGCGGGCGATGTAACCCTCCGCAGAGTGATAAGGCACGCCGCACATGGGGACAGGCCGGCCGGTTTCTTTGTGGCGCGCGGTCAGGGTGATCTGCAGGACGCGTGAGGCGACCACGGCGTCCTGGTAGAAGAGTTCGTAGAAGTCCCCCAGGCGGAAGAGCAGGAGCGCTTCCGGGTACTGGCGTTTTACCGCGTTGTACTGGCGCATGAGCGGAGTGTTGTTCTCGCTCATAGGCGTCTCGCAGGCGGGGCGGCGAAATCCTTTCCGGTGCCGCACTCGTTGGCAAATTGAGGCAGGCTACAGGCTCGCGGGGGGCCGAGCGCGCCACCTGTGCGCGCCGTCCTCTCCGCGTCCTGCACCTCGCGCAGTTCGCAGCAGGGCATCGGAGGCCGCATTATGTCGGCGGCATGGGCAATTTTGCAAGGCGGGCGCATGCGTAGGCGCGGGCGGCTTCGGCATCGGGCGCTTGCGGCTATACTACGCGGGACGATGCGGCAGGCAGGGTACGAGATCGAGATCAAACTCCGCGTGGACGACATCGCGGCGGTGCGGCGGAGGCTGCGCGGCATCGGCGCACGGGGCTCCGGGCGGGTCCACGAGGCGAATGTCGTGTTCGATACGGCGGACGCGTCGCTACGGGGACGCGGCATGCTGTTGCGGCTGCGGGCGGAACGCCCGGCGGGAAACGGGCCGGGGTTGAAGGGCCGCGGTGAGCCCCGGGCCTTACTCGACGCGTGGTTTTTTCCGCCGCGGGGCCGGCAGAGGGCAGTGGTCACGCTCAAGGCGCCGCCGCTCGATGCGGCGATGCGCGGGACGGGCGATGCGAGGGTGCCGCACGGTCCCAGGGGACCCTACAAGGTCCGCCGCGAGATCGAATTTGTAGTGCCCGATTCCCGGGCCTTCCGCGAGCTACTCGCCGCACTCGGATTCGGTCCCAAGTTCTATTACGAGAAAATTCGCACCACCTACCGGCTTCCGCGGGTGCGCGGTGTGGAAATCACATTGGATGAAACGCCGGTGGGCGCGTATCTCGAGCTGGAGGGCACTCCGGCCGGGATTGACCGTGCGCGGCGGGCGCTGGGATACCGGCCAGGGGATGCCATCCTGCTGAGTTACGGGGAGATTTTCGCTGCACATTGCCGGGAGCGGCGGCTCACGGCGCGAGACATGCTATTCGACGCGGGGAAGAAGAGGAGCAGCGGCTTCGCCCGCCGCTGAAATCGCCGACGGTCAGCCTCTCGATGCGTTGTCGGCTCAAACGAACGGTGGGCGGGAGAAAGAAGGCGGAGGGGGGATCATCCCGCCTACGCAGATTTCGTACTGATTCGCGGCGCACCCCTTGGAGCGACGTGGCGTTTTGACCACTGGGAGGCTAGCCTTTAATTGCTGCGGCGGAGTGACTGCCCTAGCCTCGAGAGGGAGCGCTTGTTGCGAGAAATCCTTGAAAGCATCGGAAGCTGGGAGACAACGCATGTGGCGTTGTTGACGGTGGTGATCTGCGGCTGCCTGCTGGTCCTTTATCTCCTCCAATTCTACCGGCCGGACGGAGCGAAGAGCGCGGCCGACGGCGTTGGCGGCCTCTCGGTGCTGGACTTCGAGCCGGAAACCATTGGCGGTGGTCCCTACTTGCAGTTGGCGCTGGCCAGCCTGCTGGGATTGTATCTGGAATTGCTGATGATCCGGCTGGTCTCCTCGGAGATTCGCATTTTTGCCTTCCTGAAAAATTTTGTGCTGATTGCATGCTTTTTGGGGTTTGGGATGGGTTGCTACCTGTGCCGCCGGCGGGTCAATCTGGCCGCGCTCCTGCTGCCCCTACTGGCCGTCGCGGTCCTGGTGATGGCGCCATGGAACGAACTGCGAGACCTGATGGTCAGCCTCCAGGGCTTCATCGGCAAATTGGCCGAGGTGGAGACTTGGGGCCTGCCGACGATTCCACACACCTGGGCGGCATGGGGCGGCCTGCTGTCCACCATTGCAATTGCGCTCCCCCTGTTCGCGGTGATCGCCCTGACTTTCGTGCCCATCGGCCAGGTAGTGGGGGGCTATTTGGAGCGCGGCTGCCGGGGGATTCGCGGTTACACGGTAAACATCCTGGGCAGCCTGGCTGGGATTTTGCTCTTCACGTTGCTGGCGTTCCTCTCACAGCCTCCCGCGGTGTGGCTGGCCGGGGCGGGCGTGGCTCTGGTGGCGCTGGTGTGGCGTGTCCCGCGGCTGCGGTGGACGGCCCTCGCCGGGATGGTCCTGGTGGTGTCGCTGGCTGCGCATGGCAGCGGCGGGCCTTACACGTATTATTGGTCGCCCTATCAAAAGCTCGGCATCATGCCCGTCGCCCTCAAAGGGGAAGTGTTCTCCTACCAACTGGTCACCAACGACAGTTGGTATCAGGAGATGCTGAATCTCTCGCCGGATTTTGTCCTCCGCCACCCGGAGGTCTTTCGAGACCATCCGATCGAGTGGAATCCCTACAACCTGCCCTACCACTTCTATCGAAATCCACCGAGCGTTCTGGTGCTGGGAGCAGGTACGGGGAACGACGTGGCGGCGGCCCTGCGCAACGGCGCAGGAGAAGTGACCGCGGTTGAAATTGACCCCCTCATTTTGAGCCTGGGGCGGCGGTACCATTTCGAGCATCCGTACAGCTCGCCTCGCGTCCATGCCGTGAACGACGACGCGCGGAGCTTCCTGCAAACCTCGCCGCAGAAGTTTGACCTCATCCTGTTCTCGTTGCTCGACTCGCACACTACGAATTCGTACTATTCCAACATTCGCATCGACAACTACGTGTACACGCTGGAGGCCATGCAGGCAGCGCGGCGGTTGCTGCGGCCGGACGGCGTCATGGTGGTGAAATACTGGGTGGAAACGCCCTGGATCGGCGGCCGGCTGTATGAACTTGTAGAAACGGCCTTCGGGCAGCCGCCCGTGCAGCTCCAGGCGCCTCAGCTGGGTTACGGAACCGCCGGACGGTTCTTCGTTTGCGGTTCACCCCGACGCATTGCCGCGGCCATGCAGGACCCGGCGCTGGCGGACTACGTGGCGCGCCACCGCGATTTTCAGATCGCTACGGCGCGGATGACCACGGACGACTGGCCCTATTTCTACCAGCGCGAGCCTGGGCTCCCGACGGTCATCGTGCTGATCTCTGCGGCCCTCGTGCCGCTGTGCTGGCTCCTGCTGCGCGCCACGGGGACCACCGGCCGGTCGCTTGAGTGGCACTTCTTTTTTCTGGGGGCGGGTTTCCTGCTGCTGGAAACGCAAATCATCAGCAAAATGGCGCTGGTTTTCGGAACCACCTGGGTGGTGAATTCTGTAGTGATTGCGGCGCTCCTGCTGCTGATTGTCGCTGCCAACGTGCTCGTGGAACGGTGGCCGCAATTCCCGGTGGCCGGAGCGTACGCGGGCATCTTTACCGCGGCGGCGATCGCCTACCTGACCCCGATGCGCGCGCTGCTGTTTTCCTCCCTGGCTATGAAGATCGTGGCGGCAACCCTGGTTCTTTGCCTGCCCGTCTTCTTTGCAGGGATCGTGTTCATTCGCAGCTTCGCCGCAGCGGGATTTCGCGGAGAGGCCCTGGGTTCCAACCTGTTTGGGGCGCTGGTGGGGGGACTGCTGGAGTCGGCGTCATATTGGTTTGGCCTGCGATCCCTGCTGGTTCTGGCAGCGGCCCTTTACTTGGCGTCCTGGGCGGCGCTGGCGGGGCGGCGCGAGGCCGCTTACACGGCCGAGCCTGAGGGGGCTGGAGTACGGGGAACAGGGGTCCCGGCGGATTGACGGCTGTCGCCATTTAAGGGGCTGAACCCTCCCCCCATCCCTGATGGCTGCTCCGGACTGGGGCAGACTTTGGGCTCGGAGTGGCTATTTTCTGTGTTGCCGGCATTTTTTTGCGTTGCGATGCACTCTGTGCTTGACAAAGCGCGACGCTGCTCATACAGAAGGAATGGACTCGAGCGATTGGCGATGAAGCTTCCCACCATCTGCGGCACGGGCGAGACTTCCGCTCCGGGAAGCACCGGGGCGGACCCACGCACATCCGGAGAACTCCCGCCGAGTACGCCGCCCTTCGGGGCGAGCAGCCAGACTTGGCGGGAGAGCCGGAGCAGGGGCGCGAACAGGCCGGGATAGGACGAACTCCACTGGGAGAGTGCCGGCCCGTGGCCAGGGAATGCTTCCCGCCACGGGCTTTTTGTTTTCGATTGGGCGGGGAGCACGCCCGGGAAGGAGGTCTCATGCTGCACGCCACGGAATTACTGGGGGCGGAGGTTCGGGACGCACAGGGAAACTTCGTGGGGCGGGTGCGGGAGCTGTTTATCGTCCCGGCCGACCACCCGGGCCGGGTCTCGCGGATCCTGCTGGCTCGTGGCCGGTACCAGCCGCTGGTGGCGCGTTACGACCAGGTGGCCAGCGCGGAACCCGGCAAGATCGGCCTGACCGTGGGCGAGCAGGCTCTGGAGTCCTTCCAGGCGAACGAGGCCTGGCTGGCCGTGGGGAAAGACTTGCTCGACCAGCAGATCATTGACGTCAACGGCCGAAAGGTGGTGCGCGTCAACGACGTGAACTTTGACGACCGGCGCACCAACGGCAACGTAGAACTGCGGGTTTTCCAGGTGGACGCCGGGTTTCGCGGAGCCGTTCGGCGTTTGCTGCAGGGCATTCTCTCGCCCGCCGCGGTACGGAAACTGCAGCAGCGCCTGCCCGCCACGCTTCTGCCCTGGGAATGCGTGAACCTGATCGAATCGGACCCCATGCGTCGAGTGAAACTGCGGATCGGAAGCGACAAACTCGCGCAGATTCACCCTGCCGAACTTGCCGATATCGTGGAGGAACTGACTCCGGGCGAGCGGCAGTCCATCATCGAGTCGCTGGACAAGGAAACCGCGGCGGAGACCCTGGCGGAACTGGACGACCGGCTCCAGCCCGAGGTGGTGGAGACGCTGGGCCGGGAAAAGGCAGGCGAGATCCTGGAGGAAATGGATCCGGACGAGGCCGCGGACCTGCTGGCGGAATTGGCGCCGGAGACGTCGAAGCAGCTGTTGGAAGAGCTGCCCCGTGACGATGCCCAGGAGGTCAAACGCCTGCTCCAGTACGACGAGCGCTCCGCCGGGGGCATGATGACCACGGAATTCGTGCTGGTGGGGGAGGATGCGGAGCGCGACGAGGTGGTCGGCTGGATTCGCGGCCTGGACCTAAACGCCGAGCAGCTCGACACCATCCTCCTGATCAACAAACAGGCCGTCCTCGCCGGAACCGTGGCCGTCGGCCGGCTGTTGACAGCCACCTCCGGGACGCAGCTTGCGGACCTGCGCAGCGATCCGGTGGTCTTCGTGGCGCCGGATGAGAAGGACAAAGAGGTGTTCGAGCTGTTCGACAAATATAATCTGCGCTCGCTGGCCGTGGTGGACTTGAACAAGAGGCCCCTGGGCGTGATTACCGTGGACGACGTGATCAAACATTTGCGGGAGAACGGATGAGCGAGACGCCCAATTCGCCGGGCCGGACCGGCTGGGGGACGCGCCTGGGGGGATGGCGCTCGCAGCGGCGCCACCTGTGGCGGCGCTTTGCGCTCTTTTTGGCGGTGGTGGGGCCCG
>Ga0187819_10001204_pt1 | contig 13410 bp, 10 predicted proteins | sample NC_wetland_sal_i_15_FD_132411 | JGI IMG/M metagenome (GOLD analysis project Ga0187819, IMG submission 132411) | Wetland sediment microbial communities from Neuse River Estuary, North Carolina, USA - SO4_4 | ecosystem: Environmental > Aquatic > Freshwater > Wetlands > Sediment | place: USA... | reverse complement strand
CCCGGGTGGCCGCCCTGATCGGCCCGCGGGCCCGGTCCATGTGGGTGATGACCTTCCACTCGGCCTGCGTGCGCATCCTGCGCCGGGAGGCCAAGCGGTTCGGTTATCCGACGTCGTTCTCCATCTACGACCAGGCCGACTCGCAGCGGCTGATGGCGCTCACCTGCCGCGAGCTCGAGCTCGACCCCAAGCAGTTCCCGCCGAAGCTGATGGCCGCCCAGGTGTCGAACCTGAAGAACGAGCTGATCGACTACGAGACCTTCGCCGGCCGGGCCCGGACGGCCCGGGACAAGGCCCTGGCCGAGGCCTACGGCGAGTACCAGCGCCGCCTCGTCGCGGCGGGCGCGATGGACTTCGACGACCTGATCATGGTCACGGTCAACCTGTTCCAGGCCCTGCCCGAGGTGGCGGCCGAGTACCGCCGCCGGTTCCGGCATGTGCTCGTGGACGAGTACCAGGACACCAACCACGCGCAGTACATCCTCGTCCGGGAGCTTGTGTCCGGGAGTGCTCCTCTTTTTTCTGGCCGAACGGAGCGTGGTGCCAGCGCCGAGGACCCCCTCCCGCCCCCCGAGCTGTGCGTCGTCGGCGACGCGGACCAGTCCATCTACGCCTTTCGCGGCGCCACCATCCGCAACATCGTGGAGTTCGAGCAGGATTACCCGGACGCCACGGTCATCCTGCTGGAGCAGAACTACCGGTCCACCCAGAACATCCTGGCCGCGGCCAACGCCGTGGTCGCCCAGAACCAGGGCCGCAAGCCGAAGAACCTCTGGTCGGACGCTGGTGCGGGCCCGCCGATCGTCGGCTACGTGGCCGACAACGAGCACGACGAGGCCGCGTTCGTGGCCGAGGAGGTGGACCGGCTCGCCGACGCCGGGCTGGCCACGCCGGGCCAGGTGGCCGTGTTCTACCGGACGAACGCCCAGTCCCGGGTCTTCGAGGAGGTGTTCATCCGGGTCGGGCTGCCCTATCGCGTGGTCGGCGGGGTCAGGTTCTACGAGCGCCGCGAGGTCCGCGACCTGCTGGCCTACCTGCGGCTGATCGCCAACCCGGCGGACGAGGTGTCGCTGCGGCGGGTGGTGAACACCCCGAAGCGGGGCATCGGCGACCGGGCCGAGGAGTACGTGGCCGCCTACGCCCAGCGGCAGCAGATCACCTTCGCCCAGGCCCTGGCCCGCCCGGCCGACGTGCCGGGGCTGGCCGCCCGGTCGGCGGCCGCGATCACGGGCTTCAACACGCTCATCGACGGCCTGCGGGAGCTGGCCGAGACCGGTCCCGTGGCGGACCTGGCCGAGGCCGTGCTCGACCGCACGGGCTACATCGAAGCGCTGGAATCCTCCTCCGACCTGCAGGACGCCAGCCGGGTGGAGAACCTGGAGGAGCTGGTGTCGGTGGCCCGGGAGTTCGACGGGTCGCGCGACGAAGGCACCCTGGCCGACTTCCTCGAGCAGGTGTCCCTGGTCGCCGACGCGGACGAGATCCCGGACGGGGAAGAGCACGGCGGCCTGGTCACGATGATGACGCTGCACACGGCCAAGGGCCTGGAGTTCCCCGTGGTGTTCCTCACCGGGCTGGAAGAAGAGGTGTTCCCGCATCAGCGGTCGCTGACCAACGCCAAGGAGCTGGAAGAGGAACGCAGGCTGGCCTACGTCGGCATCACCCGGGCCATGCAGCGCCTCTACCTGACCCGGGCCGTGGCCAGGAACTGGTGGGGCCGCCCGGCCTTCCACAAGCAGTCCCGGTTCCTGGCCGAGATTCCCCCCGGCCTCATCGAGTGGCGCCGCGACCAGGCGGCGGCCATGTCGGCGGTCGCGCCCGCGCAGGAGCGGATGGCGCGGATGGCGGGGACCCGGTCGCCGGGCAACCGCCCGGTGCCGTCGCTGTCGCCCGGGGACATGATCACCCACGACAAGTTCGGGCTCGGCACCGTGGTGTCGACGGACGGCTACGGCGACCAGGCCGAGGCCAAGATCGACTTCGGGGGCGACTACGGGGTAAAGCACCTGGTGCTGCGCTACGCCCCGCTGGAGAAGCTGTGAGCGTTGTGCAAAACCGACCCGGGAGCGTCATCTAGAACCGGCCTAGCGAGCATGGGCCTTCCAGGCCCGTGCGAGTGGCCGGTGCTTGGCTATGGCGAGAACCGCGGCGGGAATCTGGATGACGCGAGCATCAAGGCAACACGGTGCAGGTGAGCGGCCATGCCTAACGCGAACTTTGAATAAGACACTCTAAGGCCCCGATCCGGGCCGCGGCCGGGGACGCTGGTCCGGGGCCCGGCCGGGCCCCGGTTCCGGGCGCGGCCGGGGACGCTGGTCCCAGCCCCCGGTCCCCTGAGGTCCCGGCCGCCACTGGGTCGGCTGTGTACCCGGTCGTGTTCCCGGCGGGCGGGGCGGGCCCGGCTGCGGCCGGGGCGCCGTCCGGCCCGGGTCTGACCACTCCGCCGGGACCGGGCCTTCCTGATCCCGGCGCCACATGAACCAGCGCACCGTGGTCAGCGCGATGGCCAGCAGGGTGGCCAGCACCATCACGAAGAATCCGCTGGCGATCCACTGGGCCGCGCCGACGGCGATCTGCGTCTGGTCCGCGGACCGGTCGTAGACCACGCCGGCGCCGAGCGCGGCGATCAGGTAGGAGAGCGCCGGCACCGGGAAGATCAGGCGCCCGGTCCGCGGCTGCACGGTCAGCGCCGCGGCGACGGTGCCGGCCAGCACGGACAGGGCGAGCACCGAACCGGGCTGGCTCTTGGTCACGATGGTGGCGATGGCGCCGATCATCGCGCTGCCGACGATGACGCAGACCCCCAGTCCCCCGCGCAGCGAGCCCTGCCAGATCCGGCTCAACCGGCCGCCCCGGGCTCGTGGCCGGCTAGCGGCGTCGCGTCCGCGCGGCGGCCCGGGCCCGTTAGCCGCCCGCCGGGACGTCTCGCTGGGCCGGGGGGTGAAGGTGGGCTGTGCCGCCCTGGGCGCGGGCGCAATGGGCTGGGTGAGGCCCGTTTGAGCCGGCATCCGGCGGGTGGCGGCGTCGTCCTGCGGGCCGCCGCGCGGCCGGGGATCGGACCCGCGCGTGTCGCGGCGGCGCGGCCTGTCTCCAGGGTCGCCGCCGTACGGCCTGCTAGGGCGTACATCGCGCCATCGTGGGTCGCTCATATGTGCTTCGGATGTTAGTCGTTGCGCGTTGATAACGGGACCCTGAAGGTAGGCTTCGTCCCGACGGTAACTATCTACCCCTGGGATTCCTGAGGAAGAACGCGATGAACAGGACAGGCTCGCCGGCGCCCCTGTGGGGTGTGGCCGGGAAGGCCGGTTACGTCCTGAGCTGCGTTGCCGCGTCGCTCGTGCTGGCGATCAGCGGCTTTTCCTATTTCGTCGTCAAGGACGTCAGCAGCATCGGCGGATCGCACGCCATCGTCAGCGGCCCCTCCATCGGCGCGCAGAACATCCTGCTGATGGGCCTGGAGAGCCGCACCGACTGGAACGGCAACATCCTGCCCAATGACGTGCTGAAGGCCCTGCACGCGTGCAACGCGGCCGAGATCGCGGCCGGCTGCGGCGGCAACGACACGAACACGCTGATCCTCATCCACATCCCGGCGGGCGGCAAGAAGGCCATCGGCTTCTCGATCCCGCGCGACGACTGGGTCAGCTTCGCCGACACGCTCGGGTCGCAGCAGGTCGGCAAGATCGACCAGGCCTACGGGGTGTCCCTGGCCGCCCAGGAGTCCGAGCTCCGGGCGCAGGATCCCGCCATCAGCCAGGACCAGCTCGCCTTCGAAGGCAACGAGGCAGGGCGCGCGGCCACGGTGGCGACCGTGGAGCAGCTCACCGGCGTGCACATCGACCACTTCGCCGAGATCAACCTGGACGGGTTCTACGAGCTGGCCAAGGTCCTCGGCGGCGTGGAGGTCTGCCTCAACCACCCGGTGCCGTACGACCCGAACTCCGGCTTCCACGCCGCCCACGCCGGCTACCAGCATCTCAACGCCAAGATGGCGCTGGCCTTCGTCCGCCAGCGCGACGGCCTGACCAACGGCGACCTAGATCGCACGCACCGCCAGCAGGCCTTCCTGGACTCGGTGATGCAGCAGCTGCGCACCGAGGGCGTGCTCGACGACATCACCAAGATCCAGGCCCTGCTCTCGGTGGCCAAGCAGTACGTCATCACCGACGCCGGCTGGAACCTGCTCGACTTCGTCGCCCAGATGCGCAGCCTGACCAGCGGCAACCTGACCTTCCGGACGCTGCCGATCGAGGGTTACCAGGTGATCGACGGCCAGGACGCCAACGTGGTCAACCCCGCCCAGATCCAGCAGATCGTGCAGGAGACGTTCTACCCGGCGCCGCGCGCCTCGTCGTCCTCGTCCTCGTCGTCCTCCGCGAGCCCCTCGGCCCAGGACACGGCGGGCAACAGCCAGGTCACGGTGGACGTCTACAACGGCGGCAACACCCAGGGCCTGGCCGGAGAGGTTTCGGCCGCCCTGGTCAAGGACGGCTACACGGCCGGAAGGGTCGCCAACACCAGCCCGGTCACCACCACCGAGGTGCTGTCCGGGGCGGGCACGTCGGCCAGCGCGGGCAAGATCGCGTCGCAGTTCGGCGTGACCGCCTCCGCGAGTTCGACGGTCGCGGCGGGCCACGTCGAGGTCCTGCTCGGCGCGGACGCCACCCTGCCCAGCACGGCCGCGTCGCCCTCGCCGTCCAGCTCGGTGAGCCCGATCCCCACCACCGGCCCGCAGGGTGGCCCGGTCAGCGCCGAGAACGGCATTCCCTGCGTGAACTAGGCTGGCGGCATGGGGAAGATCCGGGTCATCGTCGCGAAGGTCGGGCTCGACGGCCATGACCGGGGGGCCAAGGTCGTCGCCCGGGCGCTGCGCGACGCCGGGGTGGAGGTCATCTACACCGGGCTGCATCAGACCCCGGAGCAGATCGTGGCCGCCGCCATCCAGGAGGACGTGGACGCGGTCGGCCTGTCCATCCTCTCCGGGGCGCACATGACGCTGTTCCGCCGCGTCATCGACCTGCTGGCCGAACGGGGCGCCGCGGACATCGTGGTGTTCGGCGGCGGCATCATCCCCCACGCGGACATCGAGGAGCTCTACCGGATGGGCGTGGCCAGGATCTTTACCCCAGGCGCGCCCACCACCGAGATCGTCGCCTGGGTCCGGGCCGAACTGGGCCACGAGGTCGCGGAGAGTCAGTCCTGAAGCCTGTGGCTTCCACGGGCGCGGCGGCTGCACCGCGGCGAGATGGTTGTTCTTAGTGGCGCCAGGCCAGTCGTCGCCGAGTCAGGAGGTCCACCGACGATGCGCACCCCGTCGTCCTGCCCGGCGGCACCCCTCACTTCCACTGGGCCAGATCCGGTGAGTACGTCACCCAGGTGACGGCGATCGGGCCGCTTGGCCTCGAATACCTGGACCCGAAAGACGACCCGCGAAACAGCTAAGCCGAGCCCAGCTGCTACGGCCTGGCCACTCGGCGACGATGCGGTCGCCGAGGAAGTCGTAGGCCGCGATGTCGAGGCTCACCGGTTTGCCAGCGTAGTCCCCGGACATGTTCCATTCCACGACGGCCCCGTCGGCGCTGTCGGGCTCTGGAGCGGCGGGCGGGGCCCGCGGGCCCGCGATCGCGGGCCCGCGGGTTGATCGAGATCGGCACGGCCGGTCCCGCCGCATGAGTGGAACGAGGCCCTGCGGCGGCTGGCCGGTTACCTGGGCGGGAACTGGGAACCGGGGAGGTTCGGGGCCAGGTTGGCGGTGGGTGCCTGCGCGGTGTAGCCGATGACCGCGCAGTTGATGTCCACCCCGACCGAGCCGTACAGCTGCGGCTGGCCGGTGGCCGGGTTGACCCCGGTCAGCAGGTCCGGCTGGCTGTAGGCCAGGTTCAGGACCTGGTTCTCGTCGATCTGGCGCTTGTTCAGGCCTTCCTGGATCGCCTTCGGGGTCCACAGGCCCAGCTGGGCGTCCCATAGCGGGCTGTAGGCGTCAGCGTGCCGCGGGTCGGTCAGGGTCGGGAAGTCCCCGAACACGTTCAGGATGTCGCCGCCGTAGCGCAGGGCGTTGATGAACGCCGTGTTGGTCTGCACCGCGTTCTCGGACACCGGCCCGTCCTTCGCGAGGTGCTGGAACCCCTGGGCCTGCGGGTTGTTGGCACCGGTCTGCCCGTTGACGAAGCCGAACAGCCGCTCGCGGGCCGAGCCCAGGAAGTCGTCGCAGCCGTTGCACGAGGCGTCGTTCAGCGCGGGCACGTACGTGGACCGCTCGAGCACCGCGGTCAGCGGCTGGCCGGCGTCGGTGGACAGGTAGACGATCGGCTGGCCGGCGTCGAAGCCCTTGACGAACAGCATGTCCACCCATGACTCCGAGAACGACCCGGACGGCGAGTCCGCTGGGGACGTGCCGATGTGGATGCCGAGGACCCGGTCCGCGGTGTTGGTGTGGTTGGTCACGTCGTACGGGCCGTTGCCGGTGGCGATGATCGGCGCGTTGTACACGGTGTCCGACCCGGCGATCTGGATGAACGGGCTGTACCCGGGGCCGGCCACCGCGCCGGGCTGGAACTTGGCCAGCGGGAACCCGTCCGGCCCGGGGATCGCGATGCGGGTGGGGCTGAAGTCCGGCGCGCCCGCGAAGCTGATCGGGGCCGGGCCGAAATGGTTCTGCGACGGCGGCAGGTTGATCAGGTGGACGGTCTGCACGCACGCCGGGCAGGAGATGCCGATGTTGGCCAGCTTGGGCGCGAAGTTCAAGCCCAGGTCGTCCGCGGCGCCCGGGGTGGAGGCATCCTCCAGGATGTACCAGACCTTCTCAGCATGAGGAGTGCCGGCGTAGGCGATCCCCGGGTAGATCGGCAGCCGCACGTACTCCTGGCTGAGGTTGACCTCGATGGCGCTTTGCAGGGTCAGCTTGTCCCGGGGCAGCAGGCCGCTGAGCTGCCCCAGGCCGGTGGCCGCGGCCGGTACCTGCTCCGCCCGGGCGGGTGCGGCCGGCGCGGCCGAGGCGGCCGTCCCGGCCCCCGCGGCAACGGCCAGCCCCGTGCCCGCGGCCACCGCTGCCGCGAGCACGGCCATTAGCCCGCGTTTGGCGGCGGGCACGCGTCTGAAGATACGGCAATTCACGTTCCTGTCCTCTTTCTCTCCTGAGACTCGCCTTTTCGGCAGCTCGGGAAAAGAACCCTCGCTTGGCCCGGGGCACACGCACATCGTCAAACCAGGCCGTTTCCACGGCCCGGGCAAGAAAGAGGCGTACCGGCGACCGCTGACATTGGCTCGCGGGCAGGCGGGAGACAAGCACCACGGCCCGTTCTGGAAAAGGTCTTTATTTTTCTCCGAACGGGCGGTGGTTCCCCGTACCGCCTCCTCAGCGTGCGATCCGGGCTGGGGCGGCGCCGATGCGATTACCCGACCTGACGATGTGCGGCGCGGATCGCACGGCAACAGTGAGCTGTCGCATGAACGGCGGCTCGACGAGCGGCCGCAGAAAGGTGAGGATCATGACTGCAGATGATGACGCGGGAGGCCGCATACGGGCGGCCCTGGTGACCGGCGGGACCGGCGGCATGGGCCGGGTGATAGCCGCCCAGCTGGCCGCCGACGGGTTCGACGTCGCGGTGGCCTACGCCGGCAGCGTCGACCTGGCCGACGCAACCGTCAAGGAGATCGCGGGGCACGGGCGGCGCGGCGCGGCGTTCGCGGCGGACATCGCCGACGAGGAGGCCACCTCTGCCGTGTTCGACGCCGTCGAGGACCGCTTCGGGCATCTTGACGTGGTCGTGCATACCGCCGGGATCAACCGCCCCGCCGCCCTCACGGACCTTGACCTGGCGGACTTCGACGAGATTCACCGGGTCAACGTGCGGGGTACGTTCATCGTCGGCCAGCAGGCCGCGCGGCGCGTGCAGGCCGGGGGCTCGATCGTCAACGTGTCGTCGAGCATGGTCCGGGTGGCGCCGCCGGCGCTGAGCGCGTACGCGGCGTCCAAGGCCGCCGTCGACGTACTGACCCGCATCCTGGCCAAGGAGCTGCGCGGCCGCGACATCACGGTCAACGCGGTCGCGCCGGGTCCCACCGCGACCGAGGCGTTCCTGCACAGCACCTCGGCCGACGAACGGGAACAGCTGGCGGCTCTGCCGCCGCTCGGCCGGCTCGGCCGTCCCGGCGACATCGCCGGCGTGGTGTCGTTCCTGGTCGGGCCCACCGGGCGGTGGGTCAACGGTCAGGTGGTCTACGCCAACGGCGGGCTCGCATGACGGAGCACTATGACGTTCTGGTCATCGGCAGCGGGCCCGGGGCCGCGACCACCGCGGCGCGTAACCGAAACCGGCAAGCGCGTGCTGCTGCTCGAACGAACGCGCTGCGCGTGGGCGATCACATCGCCGAGCGCCTCGGAACCACCCCGCCCACTCCATGAGAGATCCCGCCATGCCGAAGATCGAGGACTACGCCCTGCTGGGCGACCTCCATACAGCCGCTCTGGTGAGCACCGCGGGGTCGATCGACTGGCTGTGCCTGCCCCGTTTCGACTCGCCCGCCGCGTTCGCCGCGCTCCTGCACAACGAGGAGGCGGGACATTGGACGCTCGCCCCCGTGGCGGCCAGCCATTGCACAACCCGTCGGTACGCCGGTAACACCCTGGTGCTCGAGACGGACTGGGTCACCGCGGACGGGGCCGTACGGGTCATCGATTTCATGCCGCCGCGGGCGGGCACCCCGCACCTGATCCGCATCGCGGTGGGCCTGGACGGCGAGGTGGCCATGCGATCGACGCTGCGCCTGCGCTTCGATTACGGCCGCGTCGTCCCGTGGATCCGGAACCTCGGCACGCACGTCCACGCGATCGCCGGGCCCGATCGCGTCCGGCTGATGTCCGCGGTCCCGCTGCGCGACGAGCACTGGGATACGCTCGCCGACTTCACCGTGCGCAGGGGCGATCGGGTGCCGTTCGTCATGTCGTGGGCGCCCGGCCATGATCCGCAAATGCCGTACATCGACGCCGAGCAGGCCCTGTCCGCGACGGACGACTTCTGGACCGAGTGGTCTGCGCATGCCTCTTACCAGCCCGGGCCGTACCGCGACGCCGTCGACCGGTCGCTTATCACCTTGAAGGCCCTGACCTACGAGCCAACCGGCGGGATCGTCGCGGCCGCGACCACGTCGCTGCCGGAGGAGATCGGCGGGGTCCGCAACTGGGATTACCGGTACTGCTGGCTGCGCGACGCCACCTACACGCTGCAGGCTCTGCTCGCGGCCGGGTTCCGGCGCGAGGCCGGGGCGTGGCGTGACTGGCTGCTGCGCGCCATCGCGGGCCAGCCGGAGACGCTGCAGATCCTCTACAGCGTGGACGGGGCTCGGCGGCTGCCCGAGGCCGAGCTGCCCTGGCTGTCCGGTTATGCGGGCAGCAGCCCGGTCCGCACCGGCAACGCCGCGTCCGGTCAGCTCCAGCTCGACGTCTGGGGCGAGACGCTGGACGCCTTGTTCCTCGCCCGGCAGGCAGGCCTTCCCGGCGACCCCGACGCATGGGCGCTGCAGGTCGCCCTGATGAACTACCTCGAGTCAGCCTGGCGCGAACCGGACAACGGACTGTGGGAGGTGCGCGGCGACCGGCAGCACTTCACCCACTCCAAGGTCATGGCGTGGGCCGCCGCTGACCGGATGGCCCGATCGGTCCGCGGGTACGGCCTGCCCGGCCCCGGGCTGCGGTGGGAACGGCTCCGCGAGCAGATCCATCACGACGTCGTGACCCACGCGTTCGACGCCGGACGCAACACCTTCACCCAGGCCTACGGGTCGGCCGCGCTCGACGCCAGCCTGCTGCTGATCCCCCGCGTCGGCTTCCTGCCCGCCACCGACCCCCGCGTGCTGGGCACGATCGCTGCGGTCCGCCGCGAACTGAGCGAAGGCGGCCTGGTCAGGCGCTATTCGACCACCGAGACCGACGACGGCGTCAAGGGCAGCGAAGGCCTGTTCATCGCCTGCTCGTTCTGGCTCGTCGACGCGCTGCACGCTTCCGGGCAGCGGCGGGACGCCACCGGCCTGTTCGAGCGCCTGCTCCTGCTCCGCAACGACGTCGGGCTGCTGAGCGAGGAATGGGACCCGGCCGTGCAGCGCCAGCTGGGCAACACGCCCCAGGCCTTCAGCCACTTCGCCCTGGTCATCAGCGCCCTCCAACTGCACATGGGGGCCGCGGTCCGCAGCGACAACCCGATGGCCATATGACAACCGGGCCAGCGGCGGTGATCGACCGGGTCACCCTGATCGTGTCGGACCTGGACCGGGCCGAAGAGGACTACGTCACGACCTTCGGGTGCCGCGTCGAACAACGCGGCGACATCGATCCGCCCCTGATCCGCGTGCTGTGCATCCGGCAGGCCCGCGGACGGCGCTCGTTGCTGCGGCTGGGCCGCGAACGGATCGAGCTACTGGAGTTCACGGACTCGGCGGGACGCCCGTATCCACCCGGCAGCACGAGCACCGACCTGTGGTTCCAGCACATGGCGATCGTCGTGCACGACATGAGGCACGCATATCAGCGGGTCATGGGGAACCGGCGCTTCCGGCCCGTCAGCCGCGACGGCCCGGTCCGGCTGCCGGACAACTCCGGGGGCGTGACCGCGTTCAAGTTCCGTGATCACGACGGCCACCCGCTGGAGCTGCTCGCCTTCCCGGCGGGGCGCGTCCCGGGAGAATGGCGCAGCGCTAACGGCGCCGGGCCCTTTCTCGGCGTCGATCACACCGCTATCGGGGTCAGCGACTCGGCCCGCAGCGCGAGATTCTTCGGGTCCGTATTCGGGTTCAGCACCGGGACTCGCACCGAGAACCGCGGGCCCGAGCAAGCCGATCTTGACGACGTCGACGACGTCCACGTCAGCGTCACCCGGCTCGCGCCGGACCGGCCCGCGCCACGAATGGAACTGCTGCACTACCACGTGGGCACGCGCCGGCCGATCCCGCACGACACCGCCAGCAACGACATCGTGGCGACACACAGCGTGGTGCGGGTCGCCTCGCTTGACGCGACCGCCGCGGCGCTCGCCCGCCGCGGCACGCCCCTGGCCGGTGATGACCTCATGATCCTGCCCGGCGGCATCCGCGCCGCCCTGGTCTCCGGACCTGACGGGCACCGCTTCCTGGCCGAGGAGGGGTTACGCTGAAGCCGCGGGGTGCTCGCGCACGTAGCGCACCAGTCCGGCGACGTCCTCACCCCTTCCGGCTCGCCCCTGCCCCGCATGCTGTGGTGACACCTATCGGATGAGGAACTCGCCGATCGCGGCGGCGATCTCCTCGACGTGGGTCTCCAGGGCGAAGTGACCGGTGTCGACGAAACGAACGTCGGCGTCGGGGATGTCGCGTTTGAAGGCTTCGGCCCCGGCCGGCAGGAAGAACGGATCATTCCTGCCCCACACCGCGAGCAGCGGCGGCCTGCTGGTCCGGAAGTACTTCTGGAACGCCGGGTAGAGCGCCACATTGCTTGCGTAATCGAGGAACAGGTCGAGCTGGATCTCATCGGCGCCGCTGCGAGCGAGGTAGTAGTTGTCGAGCCCGTAGCCGTCCGGACTGACCCGCGTCTTGTCGGGGACACCCTGCATGTACTGCCAGATGGTCGTCTGCGGCGCCACGAACATCCGGATCGCTTCCCGGTTGGCCTCCGACGGGTCCTTCCAGTAGGCCTGGACAGGGTTCCAGCCGTGGCTCAGCCCCTCCTCGTACGCGTTGCCGTTCTGGGAGATGATCGCGGTGATGCGCTCGGGGTGCCGGGTGGCGATCCGGAAACCGACCGGCGCGCCGTAGTCGAACACGTACAGCGCGAAGCGGTCGAGGCCGAGCACTTCCGTCAGGCGATCGATGACGTCGGTGATGTGCTCGAACGTGTAGTCGAAGTCGCCTCGTGCGGGCATGTCCGACTTGCCGAAGCCGGGCAGGTCGGGCGCGACGAGGTGAAACCGGTCGGCGAGCAGCGGGATCAACTCGCGGAACATGTGGCTTGCGGACGGGAAGCCGTGCAGGAGCATCAGCGTGGGTGCGTCAGATGCTCCGGCCTCGCGGTAGAACACCGTCACACCATCTACGTCCGCCGTCCGGTAGGCAATGTCAGCCATGAGAATCCTGCCTTTCCTCCAGGGCACAGGCACCGGGGTGTCGGGGTGGCTAGTTGCGCCCGGCCATGACGCCGCCGTCGACGTTCCAGATGGCGCCGGTGACCCAGCTGGTGGCTGGGGAGAGCAGGAAGGTGATGGTGTTGGCCAGGTCGCGGGTGGTACCGGTCCGGCCGAGCGGGTGGAAGCCGTCGAAGCTGTGCAGGGTCTCCTCGAGCTTGTCCCGGGGGACGAACCTCTCGTAGATCGGGGTGGCCACGACGGCCGGGGCGACCGTGTTGACCCGGATCTGGTAGGGGGCCAGCTCGAGGGCCAGGTTGTGGGTGAGCGCGTGCAGCCCGCCCTTGGCCAGCGAGTACGCCGACGACGGGGTGGCCCCGATGGCCTGGTGGGCCCACATGCTGCCGATGTTGACGATGGACCCGCCGCGGCCTCCGGCGACCATGCCACGGGCTACCGTCTGAGTGAGGAAGAAGATCGCCCGGTCCAGTTCGGCGTAGGAGTCGTAGTCGGCGCCGTCGTGGTCCAGGAAGGGCTTGGGGACGAACAGCCCGGCCGCGTTGACCAGCAGAGTGGCGTCCGCGTGCTCATCGGCCAGTCGCCGGCAGACCCTCTCCGCCTGCATCCGGTCGGTCAGGTCGGCGGTGATGCCGTGGGCCGAGCCGTCCTTGGCCAGGCTCTTGACCGTGTCGTCGACCCGGTCCGGTTCCTGGCCGATGATGACGGCGCTGCCGCCGGCGGCCACGACGTCCTCGGCGGTCTGTCGGCCCATCCCGCTGCTGCCGCCGACGACCACCAGTTTCTGCCCCGCGAAGACGGGCATGGCCATGGCCTGCGGCTGGCCGGGTTCGTCCGTCTGCTGGTACATACCCTCGAGCCAGTTCATGCTCATGCAAGCGTTCCTTTCGGCTGGGTGCGCAGGCGCAAGCCCGCTGGTTGCTCGCAGCCAAGACTGGCCGCCGCGACCCAGCCGCACATCGTCAGGTCAGCTATCCGCGACGATCCCGCCGAACGCCGGGCGTTGCCGACCGCTGCGTGAGCCGCTCAGCAAGAGCGAGATCCGCGTGCTGCGCTACCTGCCGACCCACCTGTCGGCGCCGGAGATCGCCGGTGAGCTGTCGGTCTCCACCAGTACGGTCAAGACCCACATGCGCAACCTGTACACCAAGCTCGGCGCGCACAGCCGGGCCGAAGCGGTGGTGTCCGCTCGCGTCCTGGGCCTGCTTGCGTCCTCGGCGCGTTCGCCTGCGCCCGCGTGATCATCACCGTGTCATCATGGGCTATGCGGCCTGCCGGGAGTTCGGAGCCCGTGGCCCGCCTTGGT
>Ga0187819_10001202_pt1 | contig 13440 bp, 15 predicted proteins | sample NC_wetland_sal_i_15_FD_132411 | JGI IMG/M metagenome (GOLD analysis project Ga0187819, IMG submission 132411) | Wetland sediment microbial communities from Neuse River Estuary, North Carolina, USA - SO4_4 | ecosystem: Environmental > Aquatic > Freshwater > Wetlands > Sediment | place: USA... | reverse complement strand
GTTGGGAACGGTTGGACGATTAAGTTAACGCCTATGGGCCGTTGGCCTGGGCTGTGTTAGGTCGCCCCTTTGGGGCTGAAAGCGTGCATTTTATGCACCCCCGGTGTCCAGCAAAAGATATGGGTAACGACAGCCCCTGGGGAGAGGGCAAGAAGGCGTGGTGCCCCCTGCCTACTGCCTACTGCCTACTGCCTACTGCCTACTGCCTACTGCCCCTTAGCTGCCTGTTTTCCGCGCGAGCTCACCAACGAAGGTAATGATACGGGGGTCTTGCCAATCCATCGGGCCAATCAGTTTTTCCGCCACTCTGCCGTCCTGATCGATGATGTAAGTTTCCGGGAATTGGAAAGTCCCATAACGGTGGGCGATGGAGCGATCCGGGTCACGCAGAATGGGGAACGAAAGGTGCTGTTGAGCGGCAAAAGTCCGCAGGGCTGTGCCATCCTCGTCCACACTCACGCCCATCACGGTAACACCCTGGAGGCGCATTTGTTCGGCAAACTTTTCCAGCCCGGGAGTCTCTTCCACGCAGGGCGGGCACCAGGTAGCCCAGAAGTTCAGCACCACCACTTGTCGTCCGAAGTCGTGGAGTGAAATTGATCCCTGGGTGAGAGCGGGAAGGGTAAAGTCAGGCGCTGTTTCTCCAATATCCACCGCGTGCGGCTGTCGCAGGCGCCATGCCACGAAGATCGCGCCGCCCACAATCAGCAAGATTACGAAGATCTTAACTGCGTTCTTTTTGCTCATGTCCGCACCCTTTATTATAATGGGAATTTGAGGATTGCCGAATGTTGATTGCCGATTGTCGATTGAAAAGCAGTCGCTCGTGCCCTTCTGATGAGGGGCACCCGGGAACCATGAAAATGCCTGAAGTGGCCCCTCTCCCCAACTCCCCTCCCCCTCTTCCCTCTCCCCTGGGGAGAGGGAAGAGGGGGAGGGGTGAAAGGGTGAGGGGTATTTTCAAAACAGTGTAGATGCCCACTCTATTAAATCGGCAATCGGCAATCCGGTGCCGCGGGATAGATGAGTCAAGACGTCGTCTCCATAATCGTGCCCGCTCGTAACGAGGAAGCGAACATCGAACGAGTGCTTCGTTCGCTTGCAGTCCAGGAGAGGGTCCGCGAAATCCTTGTAGTGGATGACAAGTCGGAAGATAGGACTGCGGAGATTCTCGAAGCCATGAAGGCGGAAATGCCCCTTCTCCGCGTACTCCGCATCGATTCGCTGCCGGAAGGCTGGCTGGGCAAGACCTACGCTGTTTCCGTTGCGGCTCGCGAGGCGGCAGGGGATTGGTTACTCTTCACCGATGCCGACACGGAGCACCTGCCGGGCAGCCTTTCGGCCTTGCTGGAGCGCGCGGAGCGGGAAGAGGCTGATTTGCTTTCTCTCTCGCCTGGCCAGATCACCCCCACCTGGTGGGAGAAGGCTGTCATCCCCCTCGTCTATGTAAGCCTGGCGCGCCTTTACCGATTCGAAGATGTGTCTAACCCTCGATCGCCTGCCGCCGCGGCAAACGGCCAGTATCTGCTGATCCGGCGCGCGGTGTACGAGCGCGTGGGCGGGCACGAAGCAATCCGCAACGAAGTCCTCGAAGACGTGGAGTTGGCGAAGCGGGTCAAGGCGGCGGGCGGCAAAGTGCTTTTCCTGCCTGGAGCGGCCTGGGTCCGGACGCGCATGTACGGCAGGTTTGGAGAGATGTGGGCGGGGTGGAGCAAGAATCTCTATCTGCTCTATGGGAGAAGCCTGGCGAGGATTCTGGAAGCGTTGGGCGAGCTTTGTGCGGTGGATCTGCTGCCGCAGTTTTTTTTCATCGTACTTCTAATGTGTTTATTATCCGGTCGAAGAAGTGTTATCGTTTTGGTTGGGACCCTTGCGAGCTTGCTCGTTATCATGGTGCGGCATGCGCGCTACATGCGGGCCGTCACTCGTCTGGGATTCGACTCCCGGGTGGCGGCGTGGAGGCTCGAGGGTGCGGTAATTCTGGCCGCGCTTCTGGTCAACTCGGCCATAGCCCATCGCCTTGCACACCACGTCGATTGGAAAGGACGCCGCTATTCAACCAGGGGGTAGAAAATGATCCACGTCACCCGCCGTGCGGAATTTTCGGCTTCGCACGTCTATCACAATCCCAAGCTGTCGCCGGAAGAAAACCGGCGCATTTTTGGCAAGTGCAATAATCCCCACGGCCACGGACACAACTATACCCTCGAAGTCACCGTTGCCGGTTCGATCAACCCAATGACAGGCATGGTCGTGGACTTGAAAGAGCTGAAGACGGTCCTGGAGCGTGAAGTGTTGCAGTTGATGGACCACAAATTCCTCAACCAGGAAGTAGCGGCGTTCGCGACGAAGATTCCCACGACGGAGAACATTGCCGTGGAAATCTGGCATCTGCTCGCTCCGAAACTTAGCTTTGGCAAGCTGCATCGTATTAGATTGTACGAGACTCCTGACCTTTATGTGGATTACTACGGAGATTAATGGTCTACCTCACCCGCCGCTACCGTTTTTCCGCTTCCCATCGGCTGCATAACCAGGCGCTGTCCGATGAAGTCAACCTGCATATTTATGGCAAATGCGACAGCCCTTTTGGCCATGGTCATAACTATGTGCTGGAAGTGACCGTGGAGGGACCGATCGACCAGGAAACCGGCATGGCCTTTGACCTCGTGGCCCTTGACGGTATCGTCGAAAAAGAAGTGCTCGAGCGCTTTGACCATGCCAACCTCAACCTGGACGTGGAAAACTTCCGCGCCCAAGTGCCCACGACGGAAAACGTTTGCGTGGAGATATTCCGTCTGCTTGCGGAAAAGGTGGAAGGCGGCGGGCCGTTGCACGCCGCGCGCCTCGCGCGCGTCCGGCTCGAGGAGACCAGTTCGAATTTCTTTGAATATGAGGGTGATTCGCCATCCCCTGCCACAAGGGCCGTCCCTACACGCGACCTAGGGCAGGCGTGGGAATGAGAGGACAAGAATGATTGAAGATCCAACGGCCGTATTGAACGAGATTGAGAAAGAAAGGGGATCCGACCCACTGGAGGGAGTGATCCATACCATGCTTCGTGAACTGGGGGAAGATCCCAAGCGCGAGGGTCTGCATCGAACTCCAGGTCGCGTGGCCAGGTCGTTGCGGTTTCTCACCAGCGGCTACCATCAAGAGTTGGACAAGATCTTCAACGGCGCCCTCTTCCCCGTGGCCTATGATGAGATGGTGATCGTAAAGGACATCGAGGTGTTCAGCCTTTGTGAGCATCATTTATTGCCTTTTTTTGGCAGATGCCATGTGGCCTACATCCCCAACCAGAAAGTTATCGGCCTGAGCAAAATCCCCCGCGTGGTGGATGTCTTTGCCAAACGCCTTCAGATCCAGGAGCGCCTCACCACGCAAATTGCCGAAGCGCTCACGGAAAGGATTAAACCCCAGGGAGTAGGCGTCATCATTGAGGCAAAGCACCTCTGCATGATTATGCGCGGGGTTGAAAAGCAGAACTCCGTCGCCGTTACGTCGCACATGACGGGGGTCTTCCGGGACTGCGAGCTGACACGGGCGGAATTTCTAAGGCTGGTACGAGAGCGCGGCTAAGAGTAATAAAATAGTGAATAGTAAATTGTAAATTATAAATTATGAATGGTGGGGCGGCCACTGAATTCCATGGCGGTAGGCGGAGGTGGGAGCAACTATACGAAGCGAGCCATGAACCACATTGTTGCGCGCCCAACGGCAGCGGTTCGGCAAGAGCAATACAACCATCCATAATTTATAATTTACTATTTATAATTTACAATTCATAATTCACTATTCACTATTCACACGTGTATCATGTCTAAACTTGACGGTAAAGTGGTCTTGGTGACCGGCGGCAGTCGGGGAATCGGTTTGGCGATCGCCCAGCGTTTGGGAAACGAGGGTGCAAAGCTGGTGTTGGTGGCCCGGAAGGGATCGGCTTTGAGCAGGGCAGCCGAGGAAGTTCCCGGCCGCCCGGTGGTGCTCAAGGCCGATGTGACGCGGGTGCGGCAAGTGCAGAGCTTGTTCAAGGCGGTGGAGCGCCAACTCGGCCGGCTTGATATCCTCATCAACAACGCCGGCGTCTTTATCTATAAGCCCTTTGTCGCGACCTCGCTCGAAGACTGGCGAAGGAATATCGACACTAATCTGACCGCGCTCTTCTTGTGCACGCACTCCGCCCTGCCCCTCCTTCGCCGCAGCCGTTCGCCTCATCTGGTGAATATCCTCTCGGTATCCAGCCTGCACGCTTTTGCGAACTGCGCGGCCTATACCGCCTCCAAATTCGGGGCGCTAGGCTTGACGCGGGTGCTACGCGAGGAACTCCGACCGTGGAAGATTCGCGTTACAGGCATTCTGCCGGGCTCCACCAACACTCGCCTCACCAAGCAATTTGGATTTCCTGTCTGCCGCCTCGACCTCATCCAGCCCGTGGACGTGGCGGAGGCTGTCTTTAGCGCGCTGACACAGCCGCCACGAACCACGCTGGAAGAAATCCTGCTCATGCCCTCACAAGGTAGCGTGGGGGAATAGTGAACAGTAGATGCTTGAGAAAGGGGCTACCTAGCTTGGGTTTCTCACGATCTTTTGAGCCCAGGCGCGGAAGGGCGGGGCTAAAGCCCCGCCCTTCCGAGTTACTTGCGAGAAATCCAGGATAACCCCCCCTCTCCCTTCGGCTTTCTTTTGCCAAAACGCCAGCTTCGTGTTAATCTAAAATAGTCGAAAAGTAGAGATGAAAAGTGAGGAGATGGGCGGATGCCGTTGACGCGCGAATCCAAAAGCAAATTGATTGAGAGTTATCAAGTTCATGGGAAGGATACGGGTTCGCCGGAAGTCCAAGTAGCCCTGTTGAGCGAGCGAATCAACTACCTGAACGAGCATTTTGGGGTTCATCGCAAGGACCACGCATCACGCCGTGGTTTGCTCATGATGGTGGGCAAGAGAAGGCGCTTGTTGGAGTATCTCAAACGCCTGGATACGGAGCGTTATAAACGCGTCATCGAGAGGTTAGGCATCCGCAAGTAGCCGGTATTGAGCAGACAGTTCAGGATTTCCCAAAACGACAAATTTCCAACGCCAAGCGACCCCCCGCCCAGCGGGTGTAGGTCGCTTTTCGTTTTTTTTGGAGGATATTGAGATGCAGAGAGTAGAAATTGCTCTGGGATCGACCACCCTGAGCATTGAATGTGGCAAAGTGGCCAAACAGGCTAACGGTTCCGCCGTCGTCCGGTATGGTGATACGGTGGTGTTGGCCACGGCATGTTCCACCGAACCGCGCGAGGGTATCGATTTTTTCCCTCTGACGGTTGACTACCGTGAATATAACTACGCCGCAGGGAAGATTCCCGGCGGCTTCTTCAAGCGCGAGGGAAGACCTACTGAAAAGGAAATCCTCACCAGCCGTCTGATCGACCGGCCGGTCCGGCCTCTTTTCCCGGAAGGCTTCAACGACGAGACCCAGGTGATTGCCATGGTCCTTTCGGCGGATTCGGACAACAACCCGGACGTCATTGGGATGGTTGCCGGGGGCGCCGCCCTTTACCTTTCGGATATTCCGTTCTATGCCCCTATCGGAGCGGTGCGGGTAGGCCTGGTGGAGGGCCGGCTGGTGACGAATCCAACCTACGCGGAAACCAAGTCCAGCCTGTTAAATCTGGTTGTGGCTGGCACGGAGGACGCCATTGCCATGGTGGAAGCAGGCGCCAAGGAAGTTTCTGAGGAGACGATCCTTGATGCGCTTCAGTACGGGCATGCAGAAATCCGAAAGATCGTGGCCATCCAGAAAGAACTCTTCGAGAAGCTAAGCATCAAGAAGCGGGAATTTATTTCGCTCGCCATCGATGAGGCGTTTTATCAGGAGGTGCGGAGCAAGGTCGAGGTCGAACTCCATGAAGCTATGGACACCTCGAAATACGCCAAACAGGATAGCCAGCGTCGAATCGTCGAAATCCGCACCAGACTGTTGGAAGGTTACCCGGAAGATGACGAAGAGAAGCGGCGCCTGGCCGGTCAGTATTTCGGGCGTCTGGAAGAACGCCTCTTTCGCGACGACGTAGTGGAGCAACGCCAGCGGCCTGACCACCGTGCTTTTGGCCAAGTGCGGGAGATTAGCGCCGAAGTGGGCATCCTGCCACGCACTCATGGTTCCGCCCTGTTTACCAGGGGTGAAACGCAGGCGCTGGTGACCGCTACCCTGGGAACCGCCGAGGATATGCAAAGGCTCGACGTGCTCGAGGGCGAGGCTTACAAACGATTCATGCTTCACTACAACTTCCCGCCTTTCAGCGTAGGCGAAGTGGCGTTCCTGCGCGGGCCTGGCAGGCGGGAAATCGGCCACGGAGCGCTGGCGGAACGCGCCCTGATTAACGTCGTCCCGGAGGAGACGGAATTCCCCTACACCATTCGAGTGGTTTCGGACATTCTCGAATCCAACGGCTCTTCCTCGATGGCGACCGTCTGCGGGGGCACCCTCGCGCTGATGGATGCCGGCGTGCCTATCAAGGCCCCTGTGGCGGGAATTGCCATGGGATTGGTCAAGGAGGGTGAGAAATACGCCATCCTGACGGACATCGCCGGGAACGAAGACCATTACGGCGACATGGATTTCAAAGTGGCTGGAAGCAAAGACGGCATTACCGCCCTGCAAATGGACATCAAGATCACCGGCATCACCACCTCCATCATGGCCGAGGCGCTGGCTCAGGCCAAGGTGGCGCGACTCCATGTGCTGGGGAAAATGCTCGAGCCCCTCGCCGAGCCTCGCAAGCAGATCTCCGAGTACGCGCCCCGTATATACAGCCTGCAAATAAACAAGCAGAAGATCGGCGAACTGATCGGGCCGGGGGGCAAGGTGATTCGCGGCATTATCGAGCAGACGGGCGTGAAGATCGATGTGGAAGATGACGGCAAGGTCAACGTGGCCGCCACCGACGAAACTGCAGCCCGCAAGGCCCTCAAGATGATCAAAGATCTTGTTGCCGAGGCCGAGTTGGGCAAGACTTATCTCGGCAAGGTAGTCAGGCTCGCGGACTTTGGCGCGTTCGTGGAAATCTTTCCCGGCACAGACGGCTTGCTGCATATCAGTGAAGTCGCTGAGCACCGTATTCGGGACATTCGCGATGAACTCAAAGAAGGGGATCAACTGTTGGTTAAAGTGATTGCCATCGAGGGCAATAAGATCCGGTTGAGCCGCAAAGCTGTCCTCCGCGATCAGAAAGCCAAGGGCGGCCCAAAGCACGACCAGCACGAGCACCACGAAAAGAAGTAAGACAGTGGTCAATCGTCAGTTCACAGTTCTCATATGAGTGGGTCAGTTCTGACTTCTGACTCCTGTATCCTGAAGGGTGACATCATGGGCTATCTGGACAAGCTCGATCTCGACAAGAAGCTCAAGTCCAAGCAGGAGTACGAGGGACTCCTCGAGGAGTACCAGCTTAGACTCCTGAAGCTACAACGCAAGATTCTTGAAAAGGGAATTGCGGTCTGCGTGGGTTACGAAGGAGCAGATGCGGCGGGAAAAGGCGGCAACATCAAACGCTTGACGGAAGCCCTCGACCCCCGCGGCTTCGAAGTTCGCCCTATTGGCCCGCCCTCCGCCGAGGATCTCTCCCACCACTGGTTGCGCCGTTTCTGGTTGCGGCTCCCGCAGAGAGGCCGCATCGCCATCTTGGATCGCACTTGGTACGGTCGGGTGTTGGTCGAACGGGTGGAGAAGTTTGCTAAGAAAGAGGAATGGCAGCGCGCCTACCGGGAAATCAATGAATTTGAGCGGACGCTCACAGATAACGGCATGGTGCTGGTGAAGTTCTGGATTCACATTTCCAAGAAGGAGCAGCTCGACCGTTTCAAAAAGCGCGAAAAAGATCCCTGGAAGAATTGGAAATTGACGCCTGATGATTGGCGCAACCGCGAAAAGTGGGACCAGTATATTCAAGCGCTGGAAGACATGTTCGAGAAAACGGATACGGACTATGCTCCTTGGACCATCATCGAAGGCAATTGGAAGTGGTGGGCGCGAATCAAGGCGCTGAAAACCGTCGTCAACAAGGTCGAAGCGCGGCTGTGAACGGGGTAGCGCGGACCCCCGGTTTTGGGGTCCGCGGCTTTTTCTCAGGCCATTGCACGACTGCTGTCATTCCGAGCGCAGCGAGGAATCTCGCTCTGAACTTCGTGCTTGGCGGGACGAGAAACGGAGTGAGATTCCTCGCTGCGCTCGGAATGGCAGGGAGGCAAGGGTATCACCCGATTCGAGTGGAAAGCGATGAATCTGGATACGGCGCGCAGGGTTCTGGAAATCGAGGCGAAGACCTTGAACGAACTTGTAGACCGCCTCGATCAGAACTTCGTGCGGGCCGTGGAAATCCTGTTCGCCTGCCGGGGGCGAGTTGTGGTCGCCGGCATGGGGAAGTCCGGCCTGATTGGCCAAAAGATCTCTGCCACGCTCTCCAGTACCGGCACGCCTTCGTTTTTCTTGCATCCCTCCGAAGCCTTGCACGGCGACCTGGGGCGCTTGGTCCGCCACGACGTCCTGCTGGCGCTCTCCTACAGTGGTGAAACCGCGGAAATACTGCAGTTGCTCGATACGGTTAAACGTTTGGCTATCCCGCTAATCTCCCTCACGGGCAATCTGAAGTCCACCCTCGCGCAGGCCGGTGACGCAGTGATCGACGTGGGAATCCGGGAGGAAGCGTGCCCGCTGGGCCTGGCACCCACGGCCTCGACCACCGCCATGCTGGCCATGGGCGATGCACTCGCCATGGCCCTGCTCGAGGAAAGGGGTTTCGATGAGGCGGACTACGCCGCCCTGCACCCAGGTGGCGAAATCGGAGTTAAGCTGCGCCGCGTCGAGAGTGTGATGCACACCGGGGATCAACTCCCGCGCGTGCTCCCCAACACGCCCATGCCGGAAGTGATCTATGAAATGAGCAAGAAAGGTTTAGGGCACACCACGGTTACCGCCGGATCCAATCACTTGCTGGGAATCATCTCCGATGGCGACCTGCGGCGATTATTCCAGCGGGAAGGGAATCGGGCTCTCGACCTGAAAGCGGCGGACGCCATGACCAGAAATCCCGTGACCATCGCCCGGCATGAGTTGGCTACCAAGGCGCTCAATCTGATGGAGGCGCGGAAGATCACTTCCCTCCTCGTCGTGGATGCAGAGGGCAAGCTGGAGGGCGTCGTACATATCCACGACCTCTGGACCACACAGATGTTTTAATGTCACCACCAAAACACCAAGACAATAAGGAGGCAGAGCTCATTGTACGAGGCGGTTGTTCTTGGTGTCTTTGTGTCTTGGTGGTGATTACTCCACACCCTCGAGGCCGACCATGCCTTTGACCTCCAAACAACTCCAAGCCCGCGCGCGCAAGATCAAGCTCTTGCTCATGGACGTGGACGGCGTCTTGACGGATGGGCGCTTCTTTTACGTTCCCGGCGCACGCGGCAAGCTAATCGAGACCAAGGCCTTCCATTCCCGCGACGGCCTGGGCTTCCGCATCGCCCACCAAGCCGGGCTCAAAACTGGTTTCGTCACCGGCCGCCGTTCGCCCACCGTCGAGCACCGCGCCAAGGAATTGGGCGTCCACTTCCTGAAACAGCATGCCCGGGAAAAGCTCGAGCCTTACCATGAGATCCTCCGCGAGGCGCGCCTTAAAGACGAGGAAGTGTGCTACGTCGGCGACGATATTGTTGACCTACCCTTGTTGACGCGCGTTGGGTTGGCCGTTGCAGTAGGCAACAGCCACAAACTCCTTCGCCGCTACGTTCATTATCAGACTGAACAGCCGGGGGGCTTCGGCGCCGTGCGCGAGGTCATCGAACTAATTCTCACCGCCCAAGGCAAGTGGGATGCCGTCCTCAAGTATTACCTGCGATGACTATTGCGGATTACAAGACGATTCTTTACCGGCAGGAAGATGGTTCATGGGTAGCCGAGATTCCGGCCATCCCAGGTTGCTACGCCCTGATGTCCAGCCGAGAGGAAGCACTTGTTGAGCTCAGCAACGTTTTCAAAATGATCTCAGAGGAATACCGCGACAAACGGATCCCTCTGCCCCCCGACACCACCGAGATCGTCCATGCCTAGTGAGTCCCGGCAATCTTGACGCCGACAGCCCTAGCGGCTCTTCTCAGGCCGTTATCCAGGGTGGCCAGGGGTAGCCCCTCACGGATGGCGAGCTCGAGGTAAGCCGCATCGTAGGTTGAGAGATGGTGTTGGCGCGCAATGCTGAGAATCTGCTGAAAAGCGCGGTCCACCCCAAAGGCATCCACCTGAATGGGCCAAGCGCTGAGTTCTTCAATAAAGTTTGTGACCTGGGCAGGTTTCAGATCCTTCTTTCGTTCGGCGGTTACGAGCACGTTGGCGACCTCCAGGGGCCACACAAACGGCACAGCCGCCTCTTCTCCGCCCGCCAGCATCTCGAAAATGGCCTCCGTGTATTTGGTTGCCTGGTTCTCAAAGCACCAGCAGAGGGTTACCGAGGCGTCGAGGACGAAGCGGCTCAATAGCGTCGACCCTCTTCGATGAGTTGACGGATGGTAACACCCTCCAGCCGCGCCCCCCTCCGCAGGGCGCGAATCCGTTCGGCAACCTTCCTAGGATCCTTCTTGCGGCGATTGGCGGCAGGGGCAAGAACCGCCACAGCCACGCCGTGCTTGGTGATGGTGATCTCTTCCCCTTGGGCGACGCGCTCCACTAGAGCAGAGAGATGAGTTTTGGCTTCGAACAACCCGACGGACGTCATCGTGCCTCCTCCACTAGTTTAAGACTAGTCTAAACTCCCGGCTGTTGTCAACACCGGACACCTGACAACGCGCCACTGACCACTGACGACTGACCACTGACGACTGTATACTGATTTCATGGACACACACAGCGAAGAAAAGGAACGTGTGCTTGACGCTTTCCGCCGCTGGGGTTATCTCCAGGCAGACCTTGACCCAGTGGGGTGCCTCGAGCCGATGTCACTTCCCGAACTTAACCTTACCGGGGAGACTGCGGATTACGCGCGGCGCATATACTGCGGCAAGATCGGCGCCGAGTTCATGCACATCCCCGAGGTTGAGAAGCGTCAATGGATCGCGGAACGGCTTGAATCGGACGTGATAGCGCCGGACCGGCCGCACATCATGATGCGTCTGATTGAGGCGGGAATTTTCGAGCAGGTCCTCCAGTCGCGTTACCCCGGCACCAAACGCTTCTCGCTCGAAGGCGTCATTGCATTGCTTCCGCTGCTGGATGAGGCTTTGGACACGGCGGGGCAGTTGGGCGCTGAGCAGATCGTCATGGGAATGAGCCATCGCGGGCGCTTGAACGTCATGGTGCTTGTGGCGGGGAAGTCGCCGATGGATATTTTCGCTCGGTTTGAGGACATCGATCCACGGCGAGTGCTGGGGGGCGGGGACGTCAAATATCACCTCGGCGCGACGGGCGATTACCAGACCGCGCACGGCCAGGTGCTCCGCATCCATCTGGTCTCAAACCCCAGCCACCTCGAGGCCGTTGACCCAGTGGCAGTAGGCCGAGCTCGCGCCAAGCAAACGCGGTTGGGAACGGATGGTCCGCGTCGCGTGTTGCCCATCCTGCTGCATGGAGATGCGGCCCTGGCAGGGCAGGGAACCGCCGCGGAAACCCTGAATCTCGCCACCCTGCGCGGCTTTTCCGTGGGCGGGACAGTCCACGTGGTTGTCAACAACCTGATCGGGTTCACGGCAAACCCCGAAGACCTTTATGCGTCGCGCTTTGCTTCCGACGTTGCGAAGCGGCTGCCTATCCCTATCTTTCATGTGAACGCGGAAGACCCGGAGGCCGTGGTTCGTGTGGCGCGGCTGGCGGTGGAATACCGCTATAGGTTCTCGAGTGATGTGGTTGTGGACCTGATTGGCTACCGCCGCCACGGGCACAGCGAGGTGGATGACCCCACCGTAACGCAGCCCGTGCGCTATCGCAGAATCGCTCAGATACCGCCGCTTTGGGAGTCCTATGCGAGCAAGATCGGTGTGGACCCGGCCGGCACGATTCAGAAAATCCGCGCTCAATATGAAGCCGATTTGAAAAGGGCTCGGGCGATTCGCAAGATCCCGATGTTGCGTGAGCTGCCGGCTTATTGGGACGCTTTCACCGGTGGCGCTTACGATGCGGCGTTTGAGGTTGATACGCGAGTGGCAGCGGAAGAACTCCTCCAAATTGGCGAAGCCCTGGCGCGCCACCCGGAAGGATTCAATATTCACCCCAAGATCAAGCGTCTTATGGAGCAGAGGTTGCAGATGGCGCGTGGCGAGCGTCCCGTGGATTTCGGAATGGCGGAGGCGTTGGCCTTTGGTTCACTCTTACGCACCGGGATTCCCGTCCGCCTGAGCGGGCAGGACAGCCGTCGAGGCACTTTCAACCAACGCCATGCGGTGCTTTTCGACACCGAAACTGGAGCGGAATACACACCTCTCGGCCACATTCAAGCCGGGCAAGGGCGCTTCGAGGTCTACGACTCGATCCTCTCAGAAGCTGCTGTTTTGGGCTACGAATACGGGTTCAGCCGCGACTACCCCGAAGCGCTGGTCCTTTGGGAGGCACAATTCGGGGACTTCGCAAACGGCGGGCAGGTGATGATTGACCAGTTCATTGCCGCCGGTGAGGACAAGTGGGGGCTGCTTTCAGGGTTGGTTTTGCTCTTACCTCACGGTTTTGAGGGCCAGGGACCGGAACACTCGAGCGCCCGGCTCGAGCGCTTCCTTCAACTTGCCGCGCGAGACAATATTCAGGTCTGCCAGCCTTCCACTGCGGGGCAATATTTCCACCTGTTGCGCCGCCAGGCCCTGCGCGCCTGGCGCAAGCCGCTCGTGGTGCTTACCCCTAAGAGCCTGCTGCGGTATTCGGGTGCGGCCACGAGTCTCGAAGGCTTGAGCTCCCACCAGTTCGCGCCGGTCATCCCGGACTTGGAGACTACTCAAGCGGAGCGTCTGCTGGTTGCCACAGGCAAGATCGTTCACGACCTCCGCGCCGAACGTAAGAAGCTGAGTGACTCTCGGACCGCCATCGTCTCCCTCGAGCAGCTTTATCCCTTTCCTGAGAACGAGCTGGTGGCGGAGGTCGACCGCCATAGCGCGGCGCGTGAAATCGTCTGGGTGCAGGAGGAGCCGGCTAACATGGGAGCGCTTTTCTACGTGATGCCACGCTTTCGCCGAATCTTCAGAAACCGGCCGGTGCGCTCCATAAAACGCTCGGCAAGCCCCAGTCCTGCCACAGGCTCCGGCAAAGCGCATGAGCTGGAGCAAAAAACGTTGCTTGGCTTGGCGTTCTCAACCGCTAAGGTAGCGGCAAGGTGAACTCAGCCGTCAGCAATCAGCCGTCAGCTATCAGCCGTCAGGTATGAGCTTTCCATCGCAAATGGCTCTTGGTCCCCCACGAAAGGCGAGGGTCCGGAGTTTCGACATCTT
>Ga0187819_10001201_pt1 | contig 13440 bp, 10 predicted proteins | sample NC_wetland_sal_i_15_FD_132411 | JGI IMG/M metagenome (GOLD analysis project Ga0187819, IMG submission 132411) | Wetland sediment microbial communities from Neuse River Estuary, North Carolina, USA - SO4_4 | ecosystem: Environmental > Aquatic > Freshwater > Wetlands > Sediment | place: USA... | reverse complement strand
GGGCTGAACGACAACACGGCTGATATCGAGATTGGCAGCACGTTCGGGGTGGTCGACAACCTGACGTGGATCCGTGGCCGACACGCATTCAAGATGGGCATGGAGTATCGCCGCGTTCGGCTCAACCAGGGACAGACCGCCGACAACCAACTTAACTTCAATAGCGACCAGGACGTCGTAGGCGCCAATCTCAGCGGCGGAATCAAATTCATTGCCCCATGGTGCTGCCATGGGCTGCGGCGCAACTTCATCATGCCGTATTTTCAAGATGAGTGGAAGGTAACACCCACTTTCACCCTGACGGCTGGGCTGCGCTGGGACTATTACGGAGTAGCCCACGAGGCGACGAACCGCACGACGGTGTTTGACCTGAATGAGTTTCACGGCGTTTGCCTGGGATCAGGTTCATTCAACGTTGCGCCGAGTCCTGGCCCGATCAATACTCCGCCCTGCCCCACGGACCCGGCGCTGTACAACCCGAACTACAGAAATTTTGATCCCAGAGTCGCCTTGGCGTGGGCGCCCAGTGCGCTGCACGGAAAGACGGTGTTTCGCTCCGGCTTCGGCATTTATCACGGCGCAGCGCAGAACGACGATTTGAATGCCGGGCTGGAAAGCGACACGTTTCGCGTGACTGTGCTTCCTCCGACCGGGGGCCCGAACGCGGGCCTGTTTCCCTTGGAACCCGCGTACCAGCAGACGGAGCCGGACCTCTCCAATCTTCCTCAGGGAACAAGCCCGACGAAGGTTGGAAACAAGTTCCGCGCCCTCCAGCGACACGGCCGCCGTGACCTGTATTCTGAGACCTGGGGTTTCACCGTCGAGCATGAGTTGCCCTCCAATTTCCTGGCTTCAGCGCAATATCTAGGCAGTCGGGGTGTGCGGTTGTTCTCGCGCGGCGCGGTCAACCTGTGTACCGAGCCGGTCACCTTCAACCCGGTCGACGGCGATTGCTTCCGCACGCTCGACCCGTACTATCCCGCAGGGAATCCCTTCGGCTCCGCCGACTACAAGAGTGACATCGGCTCGAGCACCTACAACGCCCTGGGCTTGTCCATTGAGCGCCGCTTCAGCAAGGGGCTGGAGTTCCAAGGACGTTACACCTGGTCGCATTCCATCAACGATGGCTCGGTCGGAGGCGGGGAATCCAATGGACCGGAGAATGTGAACTGCCTCGAGTGCGATAAAGGTCCAAGCGTGTTCGACATCCGCAACAATATCACCGCCAATCTGGTGTATGAACTTCCCTTTGGCCCCGGAAAATCGTTTCTCAATGGTTCCGGAGTCCTAGGCAAGATCGTGGGCGGGTGGGAGATGAGCAGTGTTGGCTTGTGGCACACCGGGCACCCGCTGACGGTTTCGATGGATCTGCAAGGCAGTTCGGCGATTAACTTTGGGCCTTTCACGGGCCTTGCCCCCAATTACTTGCTTCCCGATGGCAACGATCAGACCACCCAGCGGCCGGACCTGATCCCCGGTGTGCCGCTGCTCCTGCCGCACCCAACGCCCCTGACTCCCGCTTCGCCAGGCACACCGATGATCAACGCGGCTGCGTTTGCACCTCCACCCACGGACGCGAACGGCAACTTCACCCGATTTGGCGATGCGTCGAACGGGGTGTTTCGTGCGCTGAACAGCTGGCAGATTGATTTCGGGCTGACGAAAGAAACGAAGCTCACCGAACGCGTGGCCATGGAATTCGCGGTGCAGGCGTTCAACATTTTCAACCATGTGCAACTGGCGGACCCGGGTCAGCTGAGCTTTGTCTACAATCCCCCTGCCGCTCCGGGGCAGGTGGGCACGCTCTCGCCGAAGAGCAACTTTGGCGTGATCAGCAGTTTTGTGAACTTCAACAGCAATAACGACAACGCAGCCTCCCCGAACACGGGCACCGGATTGCCGCGGCAACTGCAGTTCATGGTGCGGGTAAAGTTTTGATTCGTGCGGCCTGCGGCTTCATGCAAATTTCAGGCGCGGGCATTAAGATGGCTGACGAGGATAACATAATGCGAAATCGCGCTTTATGTGTTGCAGCCGTCTTTGTCTTAAGCTGTGCTCTGTTGGCCGCGCCGTCCGGCGGTTACTCCGTTATTAAGAAGATCCCGATTTCGGGCACGGGGAGTTGGGACTACCTCGCCGTCGACGAAGGCGCACGGCGTTTGTACGTTTCTCACGGAACGCAGGTGGAAGTCATCGACATCGATTCGCTGAGCGTGGTAGGCAACATTCCGAAAACGCCCGGCGTGCACGGCGTCGCGATCGCTGCTGAGTCCGGCAAGGGCTTTGTGAGCGACGGTCAGTCGAATGCCGTCACGGTCTTCGACTTGAAAACGCTGAAGACTATTCTCGATGTGCCGACCGGACAGAAACCCGACGCGATCATCTACGATCCGGCGACGGCGCGCGTGTTCGCCTTCAACGGCGGAGGCAACAGCGCCACAGCCATTGACGCCGCTACTAACAAAGTCGTAGGCACGGTCGATCTGGGCGGCGGGCCCGAGTTTGCAGAAGCCGATGGCAAGGGATACGTTTTCAACAATCTCGAAGACGAAAGCCTGGTGTTGAAAATCAACTCCCGCGAACTCAAAGTCGAGCAGCGATGGCCCACGGCTCCTTGCTCTTCCCCCAGTAGCATGGCCATGGACCGAGCGAACCGGCGCCTGTTCATCGGATGCAGGAGCAAAGTCATGGCCGTGCTCGACGCCGACTCCGGAAAGGTGATCACGACTCTTCCCATCGGAGACCACGTCGACGCGACCGCCTTCGATCCGGAGACGAAGCTGATCTTCAATTCCAACGGCGAAGGAACGATTCCCGTCATTCACCAGGACAGCCCCGACAAGTATTCGTTGGTTGAAACGGTGAAGACTGTGCCGCGGGCAAAGACGATGGCACTCGATCCGAAGACGCACCAGCTATTTCTTTCGACGGCGGAGAATGGCCAGTTCGAAGTGCTGGTCGTGGGAAAATAGATCTCATATTCCAGACCTCGCGGTTTAGGAAGATCGTCCAAGGAAATGCTTTCCTATGAGTTCAGGACCTACGGGCCGGCAAGCCGCAGCAGCACTCTGCACGACGGCGATTCTGCTCGTGCTGACGTGCTGCACGAAGACGACGAATGCACAGACGCTCGCGGCTGATCTGAAAATCGACGTTAAGACTCCGTTTCACTTCATCGCCTACGGCGATACGCGGTTTCACAACGCGAAGGACACCGAGGCGGCGAATGCTCCGGTGCGCGTGGCGCTGGTGAAGGCAATCGCCGACGCCAATCCAGCTTTCATCTGCTTCACGGGCGACATCGTCTACAACGGATACGACAGCAATGACTGGAAGGTGTGGGACAGCGAGACCAGCATCTGGCGCGAAAAGAAGATCCCGATCTATCCCGCGCTGGGCAATCATGACCTGCATGGAGAGGCAAAGATCGCTCTGGGCAACTATTTTCAGCGGTTCCCCGAACTGAACGACAGCCGCTACTATTCCGTGCGCGCAGCCAACACGTTGCTTCTGGTACTCGACAGTTCACAAGACGAAATTGCGGGACCGCAAGGCACGTGGCTGGCTGGCAAACTCGATCACGTTCCATCGGATGTGGACTTCGTACTTCTTATGTTTCACCATCCGCCGTATACGAGTTCATCTGATGCGAAATTATTCGGCGGCGGCCACTCGGCTCGTCCTTCGGAACAGGCATTGGCGAAGATGCTGGAAGAACGCCAGGCTCGCGCGCGCTTCCGGATGGTGGTCTTCAACGGACACGTCCACAACTACGAGCGCCACGAACATGGCGGCGTCACGTACTTTGTTTCAGGCGGGGGAGCGGCGCATGCCTATCCCATCGAACGCGCGAAGGACGATCCGTTCCAGAGCAAAGAAATAAATTACCACTATCTGAATGTTACGGTTGATCGACAGCAACTGACGGTCACGATGAACCGGCTTGAGCTTACGTCGGGCAACGCCGTGTGGACGCAGCCTGATTCGGTGAAGATCGCGGTTCCAGCTGCGGCCGCGGCGCAAGCGGCCGGCCGTTAGAACTCTGACGTCAGCCCTCGCACCCGCAGTGTCCCCATGACACTCCAAGGGCATGGAGAATGAGCCGGTCGCGCAGGGTCAGTTTCTCCGGTTCTGCCACTGCTGCGTAAGCGTATCGAACGATGGCATCGCAGGTGCGGCACCACTTCTCATGGCGGACCACTCCACCGCAATGCTCACAAGTTGCTTTCGCGTTGTACTGGTTGCTGTGATACCAACTGGCTGCGGCATCGGTGAACATAAGTTGAACCTCCAACGTTGAATTCAACAGATTCCCCGTAGCCGAACCGGACAGCTCGGTGGAACCGCATCTGAGGGGAAGCATAGGATGAAAGCTCGGCAGGCCCCATCCAGGCTGTCACGATTGATTGTGATTCGGAGCACAGACAGCGCTTGCAGGTGTGAGCCACGGAGGCGTCTCGGCAATTCGGGACTTCATGGTTTATTCTGATCAGTTGTCCAACGTTGGCCAGCCCGTGTGGCTCGTCTCAGATTTTCCGTTCCAGCAGAAACCTCAAAGCCAGGAGCTAGCAGCTAGACGCTTCGTATGAAAACCGGCATCATTGGCCTGCCCCAGGTAGGCAAGACATCTCTCTTCCAGATTCTGACCAAGTCTCACCTTTCCGCGCAGGCGCACGCCAACCCGCGCGAGGCGCACATCGGCGTGGCCAAAGTTCCCGACGACCGCCTTGATCGCCTCGCCGCGTTGTATAACCCAAAGAAGCTGACGCACACTTCGGTGGAATACGTTGATGTCGGCGCCATTGGGCAGGATGCGCTCAAAGAAACGGCCTACATCGGGCACTTACGCCAGGTCGACGCCCTGGCCCATGTGGTACGAGTTTTTGAGGACCCCGCGGTCCCGCTCGTGGCGGAGATCGATCCTCTGCGCGACATCAAGAATGTTGAGTTCGATCTGATGGTCAGCGATCTCGGCCAGATCGAGAAACGCCTCGAGCGTCTGGAAAAAGACCTCAAGAAGATGAAGACGCCAGAGCTCGAGAAAGAGTTTGAGCTGCTGAAACGCGCCAACGCGCATCTGGGAACGGAGAAACCGCTGCGCGAAATGCAGATGACTCCCGAGGACAAGAAGCGCATCCGCGGTTTCATGTTCCTTAGCGAGAAGCCGATTTTCTATGTTCTGAACATCGGCGAGTCCACAGAGTTGGGAAAAGAGCTCGATGCGGCTGTGGGCAAATACAAGTTAACGGAAATCGCCGCGCGCCCGAACTCCGCCGCAACAGCCATTTGCGGCAAGGTGGAAGCCGAACTCTCGGAAATGAGCGATGCGGACGCAGCCGAATTCCTTTCGAGCTATGGACTCAAAGAAAGCGGCCTGGTCCGTCTGATTCGCACGACATATCAATTGCTCGGCCTGATTTCCTTCTTCACGGCCGGCGAGGACGAGTGCCGCGCCTGGCAGATTCCCGCTCACACGCGAGCGCAGGAGGCCGCCGGCGCCATCCATTCCGATCTCGAAAAACATTTCATCCGCGCGGAGACCATCCGCTGGGATCAACTGCTCGAAGCTGGATCCGAAGCCAACGCTCGCGCCAAAGGCACGTTGCGTCTCGAAGGCAAAGACTACATTGTGCAGGATGGCGACGTGATGCACATTCGGCACAGCGGATAGTTGCGAGTGCGACTGGTCCTGCTTCCTGTGCCGCAACCGCGGTTCGGAGACGACAAAACCTTACGCCGCCGTATACTCTTCCAACACATGCAGACTCGACTGATCTTGTTTGGTTTGGCCTTGGCGCTCGCCCGGTTCCTGTTCGCGCAGGCTGACCCTGCACGAGCCACACCCGCGCCGAGCAACGCCAGACCAGCAAATGCCACGGCCCCTGGTTCCGCAGACTGGAGTGAGCCCTTCCCTCCGCACCGAATGATTGGCAACATTTATTACGTGGGCAGCCGCGGGCTGGCCTCGTACCTGATTACGACACCCGCCGGGCACATTCTGATCAACAGCAATCTGAAAACTTCCGTTCCGCTTATCCGGGAGAGCGTTGAGAAGTTGGGTTTTCACTTTAGCGACGTGAAAATCCTGCTCATCAGCCATGCGCACTTCGATCACGATGGCGGCAGTGCAGAAGTAAAGAAGCTCACCGGCGCCAAATACATGGTTGTGGATGGAGATGTCGACGTCGTCGAATCGGGCGGCAAGAGCGATTTTCAATATGGTAACGATGCAACGCTCCGCTATCCGGCGACCAGGGTGGACCGCGTGCTCCATGACGGAGACCAAGTGACCCTCGGCGATACCGTGCTGACTGCTCACAAGACTGCCGGACATACCCGGGGCTGCACCACGTGGAGTCTGAGAGTCAGCGAGGCTGGCAAATCTTACGATGTCGTGATTGTGGGCAGCCCGAACGTCAATCCCGGATACAAGCTCGTAAGTAATGTGCGCTATCCCGAGATCGCCGATGATTATGCGCGCGGCTTTCGCGTGCTCAAGTCGCTATCCTGCGACGTTTTCCTGGGAGCGCACGGCAGTTACTACGACATGGAAGCGAAGTACGCAAAATTGAATTCCGACGGGCCGAACCCGTACATTGATTCCGCAGGCTACAAGAACTACGTGCAGGAACGGGAGCAGGCATTCCTTGCCGAGCTGCAGAAGCAAAGAGCCGCGGCACAAAAACAGTAGGCAGTACTCTTACTAGCGCCATATGCACCCCATTGCCACCAGCGTCCTGCTCGGACTGACCGCTGCCCTCGCCAACGTCTTCGGAGGAGCCATCATTGTGCAGCGGCATTGGGAGCGGCGTTATCTTCGCTACTTCGTCGCACTGGGTGCGGGATTCATGCTGGCCACGGCCTTGGTCGAGATGGTTCCGGAGAGCCTTGAGCTGCGCGGAAGATCGGCGGCTCTTCTCGTGCTGCTCGGTTATCTGATCATTCACTTCTTCGAGCACACGGTGACGCCGCACTTCCATTTCGGCGAGGAAACGCATCATGACGAGTTCATTCACTCGCACAAATCGTATTCCGTACTTCTCGGGCTCATCATTCACACATTCTTCGACGGCATTGCCATCGCTTCCGGATTCCTGGTGTCGAACTGGCTGGGCTGGCTGATTTTCTTCGCAATCTTTCTGCACAAGATTCCCGAAGGATTCACCGTGAGCTCGGTCATGCTAGCCAGCGGACGCAGCCGCGGCACGGCCTGGGGCGCATCGATCGTTTTGGGAGGATCAACTCTGGCTGGAGTTTTGACGATGGCCATTTTCCGCCATCACGTCGGCGCGGGACTGCCGCTGGCAGCAGGTGTGACGATCTACGTCGCTGCTTCGGATCTGGTCCCGGAAGTGAATAAAGAGCCAGCCATGAAAATGGCTCTGCTGGTGTTCGTCGGCGCCGCCATGTTTTTTCTGCTCGATCACTTGTTCCACGTGCACTGAAAGAAAAAGCCTCCGCACGCGGCGGAGGCTGGTTGGAAGAAGCTGCCTTCTAGCTCACCGTAACCCTGACCGGAATCGACGGAATCCCGTTGGCTACAACTTCCAGCGTGCTGGCCCCGGTCTCCATGGTTTCGGGAACGTCAAAGTTCGTCGATTACGATAAATGACAACTTGCCTCAGTCCACTGTATGTTTCGCCGTGTACCCTTCACGTGCGTAAATGTCGATCTTCAGGTCCTTGCCCTTCTGATCCTTTACTTTCAAGGGCCCGCCATCGGGGGCTATCACCTGGACCTTCAGCTTGCGATAGGTTCCATCGAGCTTCGTATTCGTGGGAGCGAAGGAGAGCATGTACCGGTTGCGAATGTCGTTGGAAATATCCTGAAACTCCTCGCCATACTCCGCCTGAAAGCGCGGGAAATAAGCGCGGCCTCCGGTCATGGCGGCGAACGTTCTCAGCTCGTTGTCGCCTTGCAGGTAGTCCATCTGCCCGACTGGAATACCCATACCGTGGGCATTGCGGCAGTAAGGATCTCGATGAGTTTCGCAATACTCGCGTAACATGAATCCCACGCTGACCGGGAAGATGGTTACATCCTTAGTGTCCTTAACCTTTTTTATGATCTTGTCCAATGTGAGCTTGCTGAAACTGTCGATACCCGTGGTCACCAGGATGACGTACTTCTTCCCTTCCACCCGGTCAAGTCGATCCAGCGTGTCGTACAGAGCGTCGAAAAGATTGGTCTCCGCAAAACCTGGAATGCGTAACTGGTTCAGCGCTCCGTACACGGCTCTCTTGTCTTGTGTGAAATCCACAAGGTTGTGTGGCTGCATGTCGTAATAGGTCACTGCGACCCAGTCGTCTTTCTTCAGTGAATTCGCGAACGCATACGACGCTTGGAGAGCATCTCTCAGAAAGACGTAGCTCGTCGAGGCAAATTCAATGAGCAACACTGCTGTGATGGGCGCCTGCGACACCGAGAAATGGCTGATCTGCTGCGGAACACCATCCTCAAGAATGCGGAAGTTGTCCTTCTTCAGGCCCGGAATAAACTGGCCGTCCTTGGCCGTCGTCACCATCACATCCACGTCGACCAACGGCACGTTGACCTTCAGCGAATAGTCGGGCACGTCATCGGTTCTCCGCGGAGGCGGGGGTGGGGGTGGCGGTGGTTCTTCGGCTTTCTTCTTTGGGATGGCATATGGGCCGACATTGTCGCCGGGCCCTCCAGCATCGACCGGAACGTCTTGCTTGGGCTTGCCGTTGTCCGGCGTCTGCGACGTTGACTGCGCTGGAGGCTGAGTGGCCGGCGATTGGTCTTGTGCGATTGCCGGGAGAGACACGCACAACAGTGCTATGCCAGCCAAAAGCCCCATAGCGAGCAGCAGCCAGTTCCAGCGCCCTAATCCGTTCTTTGAATGTCTGTTAAACATGGTGAACCCGCAAAGACCCTGTGCTAGTATAGACGCAAGGATTCGCAATTGGGATGTTTTTGCCCGGTCCCAGATCGTCCCCCTTTCCGTGCAACTTGTCGCAGTTGGTCTGGATCTAAAGCTTATCGGGCCCGTTGGCGGGTCCTTTCGGGGCTTTACATGAGAAAAGCTGTTCTCGCGCTTCTCGTCCTGGGTGTCTCCCTATCTACAATCCTGATCGCTCAGACCTCTCAGACCTCTCAGCCGACCATTCCGGTGGATCAGATTCATCCCGGTATGCGCGGCGTTGCTTACACCGTGTTCCAAGGGATTAAGCCGGAATCCATGGACGTCGAGGTTCTGGGCGTCCTGCGCAATGTGAACGGTCCCAAGGGAGACATCATTCTTGTCCGTCTTCACGGACAGAAGGTGGAATACACCGGCGTAGTCGCGGGTATGAGCGGAAGCCCGGTATACCTGAACGGCAAGCTCGCGGGCGCGCTGGCGTTCCGCATCGGGGAGTTCTCGAAGGAGCCGATCGCCGGGGTCACTCCGATCGCCGACATGCTCGAGATCAACGCGCTTGATAAGTCGCCAGCTGAGGAGGCATCGGCCGCACCTTCCACCGTGAGTAATGCTGCGGGAAAGACCGCCGCTCCGGGCGTCGGAGTTGAACTGCCAGGCTCCACGCAGAATTTTAACGACTATCTGAAACCCATCGAAACGCCGCTGGTCTTCAACGGATTCTCCGAAGATGCAGTCCGCCAGTTTGCCCCGCAGTTTGCCTCCGCCGGAATCGTGCCGGTGATGGGGGCCGGTTCGGTAAGCGAAGAGAAGCAGCCCGAACCGCTGGAAGCCGGTTCCGCGGTGAGCGCGATTCTGGTTCGCGGCGACATGGATATCGCCGCCACCTGCACCGTCACTTATATCGACCCGCAGCGCCTGCTGGCCTGCGGACACCCGCTGCTGCAATTCGGCTCCGTCGATCTGCCGATGAATAAGGCGGAAGTGCTGGCAACACTGCCATCGCCGCTGAACGCCTTCAAGATCGTCAACACCACTGAGCGCGCGGGAGTTTTCGTTCAGGATCGGCATACCGGCATTCTCGGCGTCTTCAACAAGCAGCCTGACATGATTCCGGTAACGCTGACCATCCACGGCAGCAGCGGAGCCAAAGAGTTTCATTACGAAGTTCTGAATAATCCACGCCTAAGCCCGGTCGCCATGATGGCCACGGTCTTCAACGCGCTTCACGGCGTCAATGAGTACGGCGAGGAAATTACGTATCGCCTGAACGGCAGCATCAACGTGAAGGGGTTCCCGGAAGTTGGGCTGAAGAATATGTTCGTCCCCGCCGACAACGGACAACCTGCCGCCATGGCTGCTGCTCTTTCGCTGGGCGAGCGATTTGGACGCATCTACGACAATCCCTACAACGCTCCCGCGGTCAAGAGCGTGAAGCTTGATTTCGATCTTGTCCGCGAACGACGCTGGGCGCGGCTGGAGAGCGCGCGCACCGATGTAACCGAAGCCCGGCCGGGTGATGAGATTATTGTCGAAACCGTGCTTGCTCCATATCGTGGCGAACGCGTCGTGCGGCAAATTCCAGTCAAGATTCCGACCTCAGCCAGCAAAGGAGTCCTGCGCATCCTGGTCAGCGACGGAGAGACGCTCGACCGCGTGAACCGAACCAATCCCGCGTTCGGCCGCAAGCTTGACCTGGCTTCAACGATCGCTCTGCTCAACAAGGAGCACGCTAACAATCGCCTGTATGTTTCGTTGCTGGAAGCCGATCCGGAAGCTCGCGTTGCGGACAAAGTCATGCCCACGCTGCCCATCAGCGTAATGAACGTGATGGACGGCATGCGCGGCAACCAGGAGATGATTGTCAGCGGCGAATCAAACGTCGACGAAACAGCGACGCCCGCCCTCGACTACGTGGTCAGCGGCGCTCAGTTGCTGACGGTCACCGTAAAATAGATCGGGAACTCTGTGTGGCGCGGGCACTCCTGCGCGCGACCCCGAACCACGAGCACCGCGGCATGTTTCTTGAGCCAAATCTGGCTTTTCTGGTTCTTGCTCATGGTTAGAGTTCGCGGGCAGGAGTGCCCGCGCCACATTACTCCTCTTCGTCTTCGCCCATCTGCATAGTCAAATACCGCTCGTAGCCGAGTTCCTTGATCAGGTGCATCTGCGACTCGAGGAAGTCCACGTGATCCTCTTCATCTTTGAGCAACTGCACGAGCAGGTCGCGCGATCCGTTGTCACCTTCTTTGGTTGCAATCGCAACCGCGTCGTTGTATTGCTTCACCGCGCCGATCTCCAGCGCCAGATCGCTTTCAATCATGGCCTTAACCGTGCTGCCGACCGTGAGCTCCAGCGGCATCATCGACGGGCTGCCATCCAGAAACAGAATCCTCTCGATCAGCACTTCGGCGTGCTTCATTTCGCCGATGGATTGTTTCTTGATGAGTTCGGAGAGCTTGTGATATCCCCAGTTCTCGCACATTTCCGCGTGAAGAAAATACTGGTTGATGGCGGTGAGCTCTTCTCGCAGCGCCTTGTTCAGTTCAGCGATGACTTGCGGGTTGCCTTTCATAGCGTGCCGAGTATCGCAAAAAGGATGAGGCGCGAGCAACGGGAAAAACACGCTCGACCAGGAGAATTACCGAGTTGGGACGCCGGTGCGACTAGTCAGCTTCCAGCCAGGGCAGAATCGATGGTCCCGAGCAGGGATGCTCGCGTGAACGGTTTCTCCAGTAATCGAATGCCGCCATCCAAGCCTTGATGCGGTACCAACTCTCCGGTGTAGCCCGACATGTAGACGACCTTCATCTCGGGACGGGAATCCATAAGCCGCAGTACCAGCTCTGGCCCGTTCATACCCTTCATCACCACATCCGTCAGGAGGAGGTCGACCTGGGTGTGGTCCGAACTGATCACATCCAATGCTGCCTTCCCATCTTCCGCTTCGAGCACCTTATAGCCATGCTCCTGCAGCATTTTGCGCGTGAGTTTGCGCATGATCGCGTCATCTTCGGCCAGCAGGATGGTCACACCTTCGCGCCGCGCGGGCAACACCTCGGCGTGAACTTCAGGCTCCGTTCCCAATTTGTGTTCAGCGCTGGGCAGATAGATCTTGAACGTTGTGCCGTGGGCTGGCTCGCTGTAGACCCAGATGTGCCCGCAGCTCTGCTTGACGATGCCATACACCGTCGCCAGCCCCAACCCGCTTCCTTTGCCTGTTTCCTTCGTGGTGAAGAAAGGTTCAAAGATGCGGGAGCGCGTGGCTTCATCCATTCCGAGCCCGTTGTCGCTGACCGCGAGCATGACGTAGCGCCCCGCGGTCATCGAGTGTTCGCGCGCAAACGATTCATCCAGATTAGCCACACCCGTCTCGATAATTAGTTTTCCGCCGCGCGGCATGGCATCGCGCGCATTCACCGCAAGATTCACGACGACCTGATCCATTTGGCCGGGATCGACCTCAACAATCGCCGACGCCGATTTCGGCGACAGCACGATCTCCACGTCGTCGCCCATCAGCGGCCGCAGCAGCTTGCCAACTTCCTTGAGGCGCTCGTTCAAATCCAGCAACTGCGTCTGAACCGGCTGGCGGCGACTGAAGGCCAGCAGTTGCCTGGTTAATGCCGCCCCGCGCTTAGCCGCCTCGCGGATGTTGTCGACATACTCGGCGATGTTCGCATCCACGCTTCCGCAAAGCAATTCCGTACAAGCCGTCACGATTCCCAGCAGGTTATTGAAGTCATGCGCGACGCCGCCCGCCAAGCGTCCTACAGCCTCCATCTTTTGCGACTGCCGTAGCTGGTCTTCGATCTTTTTCTGAGCTGTGATGTTGCGCGCGATGGCAGACGCGCCGACCACTTTTCCTTCCGCATCGTGAATCGGCGAAACCGAGATCGACACGTTCAACCGCCGGCCGTCTTTGGTGACTCGGATCGACTCGAAGTAGTCGACGTGTTGGCCGCGGCGAATCCGGTCAAGAATTTCTGGAATCTCGTCAGGCCGATCTGAGGGACAAAGTACGGAGATCGGGCGCCCGATCATATCCGCTACCGAATAGCCGTACATCGCCTCGGCGCCCTTATTCCACTGGGTGACGATGCCATCGAGATTCTTGCCGATAATCGCGTCCTGCGACGAATCGGCGATCAGCGCCAGCCGATACTGCGAGTCCCGCAACTCGCGGGTCTTTCTCCGGTCAAGCTCTTCATTGACGCGCCGCAGGTCTTCTTCAATGCGCTTGCGATCTCTGATGTCGCGGATGACGCTCAGCACCATCATCGAGTCGCCGGAGCCGATCGGACTGAGGCTGATCTCGACAGGAAATTCCGAACCATCCCGCCGCCTGCCGTAAAGATCGAGGCCTGAACCCATGCGCCGAATTTTGGGCCGGGCGTGAAACTCGGCACGGTGCTGATCGTGCGAGCCGCGTTGCCGCTCGGGCACGAGCATTTCGATCTTCTGCCCCAGCAATTCATCGCGCGTGTAGCCGAACATCGCCTCGGTCTGGGCATTGGTCTGGATAATCACGCCCTGCCGGTTCACGGCAGCCACAGCGT
>Ga0187819_10001200_pt1 | contig 13449 bp, 11 predicted proteins | sample NC_wetland_sal_i_15_FD_132411 | JGI IMG/M metagenome (GOLD analysis project Ga0187819, IMG submission 132411) | Wetland sediment microbial communities from Neuse River Estuary, North Carolina, USA - SO4_4 | ecosystem: Environmental > Aquatic > Freshwater > Wetlands > Sediment | place: USA... | reverse complement strand
GTTGATGGGATGGTCGGCGATGCGAGTCATCACTTCCCGCAGATAGGCTTCGGGATCCAGACCGTTGAGTTTCGCCGAACCGATCAAGCTGTAGATCGCTGCGGCACGTTCTCCTCCGGCATCCGATCCTGCGAACAAGTAGTTCTTCCGGCCCAGGGCCACTCCGCGCAGAGAGCGCTCCGCGGCGTTGTTATCGATCTCGATGTGGCCATCTTCTATATAGCGTGTCAGCGCGTCCCAACGCGAGAGCGCGTAGCGAATCGCGGCTGTGGTGTCCGACTTGCGCGAGAGTTTCAATACGGTTGTCTCCAACCACTGCCGCAGAGAGTCCAGCAGTGGCTTCGACTCTGCCTGGCGCACGGCGCGGCGTTCCTCCGGCGGCTTACCACGAATCTGATCTTCTACCTTATATAAGGCGACGATCCGCAGTAGCGCTTCTTGTGCGATCGGTGAAGCGTGAGCTTGTTCCAGATCGTAAAAGTGGCGCCGCACATGCGCCCAGCACACGGCTTGCTGGATGCGGCCATCGGCATAAAGCTGATTGAAGCCTGCGTAGGCATCGGCCTGCAGCGTCCCGCGAAACTGGTGCAGGTGCTGTTCGGGATGCTCGCCTTTGCGGTCCGGCGAGTAGGCAAACCACACCGCCGGCGCAGCACGGTCACCCGCGGGACGATCGTCACGCACATACGTCCACAACCGCCCCGTCTTCGTCTTGCCGTTGCCCGGTGCCAGCACCGGTACTGGCGTGTCGTCGGCGTGCAGCTTGCCTGCTTCCATCACGTAGCCATGCAGCGCTTCGACCAGCGGTTCGACTAATCGGCTGCTTGCTCCCACCCAGTCCGCCAGCGTCGACCGTTCCAGTTCCACTCCTTGCCGGGCATAGATCTCCGACTGCCGATACAGCGGCTGATGATCACAGTACTTCGACACCAGCACGTGCGCCAACAACCCCGGCCCCGCTGCTCCACGCTCGATGGGACGACTCGGAGCTTCCGCCTGCACAATGCAGTCGCACTTGGTGCAGCTCAGCTTCGTGCGCACATGCCGGATCACCACGAAACTGGCGGGTACGTATTCCAGCATCTCCGAAACGTCCTCGCCCAGCTTACGTAACTCGCCCTGACATTGCGGGCACACCGCTTCTTTCGGATCGTGCCGGCGCGTTTGTCGCGGAAGATGATCGGGCCAAGCACGGCGTGCAGTTTTGGTTGCGGTCGCACCCCAAGAGGCTGGCACCGAAGCCAGTTCCGGCGACTTAGGCTCCTTCTCGCCAACATTCGACTGCAACTCCTCCAGCCGCAGTTCCAACTGCTCGATCTGTCGCGCAAGCTTCTCCGACTTACGCCCAAACTGCATGCGATGCAGCTTCGACAACAGCAGCTTCAGATGTTCGATCTCGCGCTCGCGGGAGAGTAGTTGCTCGTCTTTGCTGATCAACTCCTGATGCTGGGTCAGGATCAGCGCCCGCAGCGCTTCGGCTGGAAGGACGTTCAGATCGGGCAGCGCACTCACGGGCATGCGCGGAGTATCGCATGAATGCGCGCATTTTCATCCCGTGTTGGGACGAAAAAGTTGTGGAAAGAATCTCGCGTGTTACACCGACAGCTGCGGCTCCCAGGTGCGCTCCGGTCGTCGCCAATCGATGCCTTCCAGCAGCATCGATAGCTGCGCACGTGTCAAAGAAACCGTGCCACTTTGAGCTTGCGGCCACACGAAGCGCCCGCGCTCCAGCCGCTTCGCGAATAAGCACAAACCATCCCCGTCATACCAGAGCACTTTGATCAGATCGCCGCGCCGTCCGCGAAACACGAATACGTGTCCGGAGAACGGACTCTGTTCCAACTTTGTCTGCACCAGCGCACTCAGCCCCGTAAACCCTCGCCGCAAGTCTGTTACACCCGCCGCGATCCAGATCCGCGTCTTGGCCGGCAGCGCAATCATCGCGCCAGACACTCCAGCAACACGCGGACCACCTCCGGATCGGCGGCGCCTTCGATGCGCACCTGAGCTTGCTGCAGTTTGATGTGAATCGTGCCCGAAACAGGCTTTGGTTTCGCGGCCTCGATCGACGTCGAAACTTCGCCACTCGCATGGGTCGTGACCGGCGACAAGCTTTCACTTACCCGCACCGGCAGCAACTTCATCGTCGGCTTCTGCTCCCCCAGTCTGCCGCTCAAGTAGAGCCGGCGCCAGCCAAATACCTGGTTCGCATTTACCCCGTGCGCTCGCGCGATGCGTGCCACCGACGCGCCTTCGATGAACGTCTCTTCGACAATCCGCCGCTTCTCTGCGATGCTCCGATGTTGTCGCTGGGCGGCATTGGCCGATTCATTCTTCGCGGCGATTGCCTCTGGCACCTGTCGGGAAGTGTCCATCTACGCTCCAAGTGGACACCTATCCCTAAGTGTCCACTTCGGAGAATGGCGCTCTTTTACGTGATTGTCGAGACGGTCTCAACCGGACGCTTACGCACGTTCCCCGGAATGTCGGTCTGATGTTTGCCAGTATCGACGGGTTGAAGCTGGCTGGACAGAGTAATACCCGCTATTTTTGGGCGGCGACGATGCTGGCTTGCGGAGTCTTGCGGATTTATAGGTGTTATGGCCGGGTGATGGTTATAGACCTATGGACCAGATCTAGCGCTACTATGCCGCGTTGGTCAGGGCCATGGTGAGGGGTTCGATACGGAAAGCAGGTAGAGACCACAGACAGCCACCAGCAGGTAGTTGAATACGAGAACTCGCCGAAGCGGACGGGAAACTTCCTTTTCTGGGAGTGGTTGGAGCCCTGTTTCGAGGTTGGCTCGCCCGATTACACTGATGGCGGCCGCGTGGATAGGGCGTCCGAGGAGGCAGGAAGACTGTGCTGAGGGCCGGCAAAGATGCGCTTTAAGAAGTATCGGACCTCGAGTTAAGCAAGATTTGCGGACGCCTCGCCGTGCTCCCGGAGTCCCTGCCGGCCACAAGCTATTCCGTGCGAAAAGTTGAACGCACACACGTCACTAATTACTACAGTGCCACTGAAGGTGAGCTAACTCGCCGCAGCGGTATGAATTGATTCTTCTACTTTTCCGAGCTGTGACATCGATTGGATTTGTTCCAGGTCAGAGTCTACCATTTCAAGGACCAAGTCTCTCCAAGATACCTTGTGCCGCCACCCAAGCGCTTGACGCGCCTTCGAGCAGTCACCGACAAGCGTCTCAACATCAGAGGGACGAAGCAATGCGGGATCGACTTTCACCCAATCTCTGTAGTCCAAACCGAGATGGCCGAAGGCAACTTCACAAAACTCGCGAACCGAGTGATTCTCTTCCGTGGCAATAACGTAGTCGTCCGGCCGTGATTGCTGAAGCATCAGCCACATGGCTTCGACAAATTCGCGGGCATGGCCCCAATCTCTCTTCGCATCAAGGTTCCCAAGTCGTAGTTCCTTGGACAGCCCCAGCTTAATCTTCGCGGCTTGGGCAGTAATTTTCCGCGTCACGAATTCCAGTCCCCGCCGCGGGGATTCATGATTGAACAGAATGCCATTGCACACAAACAAATTGTATGCTTCGCGATAGTATTGACAGAGATAGAAACCCGTAACCTTCGAAATAGCATACGTCGAACGCGGATGAAACGGAGTGTTCTCGTTCTGTGGGCTCGAGTGTACCTTTCCAAACATTTCGCTCGATCCGGCGAAGTAGACCCTGCAAGTAGGTGACATCTGTTTCAGGGCTGCCAGCAATTCATGGGTTCCCTGGACGTTCGGGCGCATAGTAGAAAACTCATCGTCAAAGGAGTAACTCACGTAGCTTTGGGCGGCTAAATGATAGCACTCATGCGGTTGAACATCTTGCAGTAGCTTGCAAAGGCTCGCGTAGCTTTCCAAAGAGCCTCCATGCAGGTGCAGTTCGGGTAGTAAGCGACGAATACGCCAAAGTCTCTGCTCTGGAACCTCTACCGCGACCCGTCGCACAAGCCCATGGACCTCATAACCTTTCGCTAGAAGTAGTTCTGCTAGATAAGAACCGTCTTGACCCGTAATGCCGGTAATCAATGCTCGACGCTTCAACTCGCCCTCCCAGTTATTCCTTAGATTTGAGATTAGTCACTACAGAGACATCAAACGTCAGACCGCAGTCTAGACAACAAGTCGAATTCAAGTCGCCGAGGCCATTCGGTCCGTGGTGATGCTATGCCACAATCCCGAGAGTTTCTCGATGGACAGACCGCGGAAGTCCGGAATCACATGGTCGGCACCGGCTTTACTGAGAGCAACGGCACGCCCATTGCTGCTTACGCCCACGCAGCGTATTCCCGCAGCTTTCGCCGCCTGCACGCCACATGGCGCGTCCTCCAGCACCAGCAGTTTTTCCCGGGGTAACTGCATAGCCTGGCACGCCCGTTCGTACACCATCGGATCCGGTTTGCCATTAGGAACATCGTCGCCGGTAATGACGACGGCGAACCTTTTCAGATCTAGAACTTCTAGCGTTTTCCAGGTGCGATAAGAACTCGCTGAAGTAGCAATCCCAGTCTTTACTCCGGCAGTCTCCAGTATGTCCAGGAAAGCTCGCACCCCCGGGATCAACTGGACCTCCTTTAAATTCTCCTGAAAAAAGTGGCCCTTCTGCTGGCCATATTCAACCAGTGTTTTGTGGGGAAGATCTCCTAGAAAATATCGCAATATCTCTTCCCGCCGTCTCCCTTCTAGGATGTAATCCAACTGCTCGTCGGCAACGTCCTTTCCGAGCGAAGCTAGGAACCTTCGCCAAGCATGTCGATGGACAGAGTGGCTATCGATGAGCACACCATCCATGTCGAAAATGACGCCTTCAAGCGTGGGCAAAGGTTGCCTAGAGGCCCGGCCATGTTTTCTGTGCCCGTTCATAGTTCTCCACCGTACCTATGTCTAGCAGATAGTCAGAAATCGGGTAAGCCATCATTTTACCAGCAAGGAGAGGCAAAACGTCAAAACCAATGTCGACCGGTTGCTTACGGGGAATCTGCTCTAGCAATCGTGGAGTTCCAATCAAAAGTCCTGAAAAAGCCAGATTGCTGCTAGGTTTTGCGGGTTTCTCCACGAACTGCCGAACCGTCCCGTCCGGTTCCACATCGACGATTCCACAGCGAGTCGGGTCGGGAACCCGGTAGACCCCTAATGTTGCCGCAGGGTTTCGGGACCGATGAACACGCAGCATAGCGGAAAGGTCGACACGATTCAGAACATCTGCGTAGAAGACCCAAAACAGCTCTTCTGATTCAACCCAAGCATAGTTAGCCAACAAGGTTCCCGCACTGCCTAATAAGTGCTTCTCCTCAACCACACGTACTCTGGTGTCACTTGCGTGGTCCCGAAGGAAACCTCGAACCAGTTCCGCGTGCGCATGAATGTTGATGAGGACTTCATCAATGCCGAAAACATGGCAAGCCTGTAACCAGATTTGGAGTATCGGAATGCCACAGACGGGAAGCAGACACTTCGGCACTGTATTGGTGAGCGGACGCAACCGTTTTCCATGACCAGCCGCGAGAAGAAAAGCTTTCAACGCTAGTTTCTCAATTCCAATCGATCACGTCTTAGGTCCGGTTAAACGACGCTGGACGCCGCAGGCACGAAAACCCAACGAGAGCCTGCCCCTTGATCACTATCGATGAAAGGATCATTCACGATCACCTGGGCGCCCTGGGTATCAAACGCGAACGCCATTTCATGAACCCCTTCGACTAAGAGTGCATGCCTGACAGACTGCTGAAATTCTTTTTCGCAGTAAAGCAACAGAAAGCCGCCTCCGCCAGCTCCAGTAATCTTCCCGCCTGTCGCGCCGTGTTCACGAGCCAGAGTGTACAACTGATCGATTCGGGGGGTTGTAATCTTATTGGATACCTTCCTCTTGGCCTGCCAGCTTTCATGCAGGAGTTCTCCAAAGACCTGTAGCTGCCCGCGCTCGAGTGCCTCCCGCATCCTCAGCCCCAATGCCTTAACCTCGTGCAGAGCTTCAACGGTTGTACCGGAGTGACACCGCGTAAAACTTTCCTGCTCCCGCAAAATGTCCCAGGAATGGTGAGCGGAGCCAGTAAAGAAAAGCATTAGTTTCGATAGAAACTCTCGCATCAAGTCGGTTTCCAAATCCAAGGATTCTACTTGTGCACTACCGTCTTGGTGGAAGCTCATATAGTTCAGGCCACCAAACGCTGCCGCGTACTCATCCTGTTTGCCGACGTGTTTGCCAAGCACATCTCTCGCGATGTGAAACGCGCGTTCTGCTAAGTCATACTTGGAAAACGGCTTCTGCAAGTAGTTCGTAAGAGTTTTAAGGATATTTACGCAGACGCTCGCAGAGGATCCCAACCCTGTGCCCGGTGGAATCTCCGAGGCTAAGAATAAATCCACGGAGACCTTGCAATCTAGCTCCTTCAAGACCGCCAACGGAATCTCCAGCTCACTCCCTTCGGCCGGCATGTTTGCGATGTTCTGCCAGTTCTCGAACACCCGCAAGTCTGAGGAGATGACCTGAACCCTTCCATCACCGCGCGTGCGTAAAATTGTATAGAAGTACTTGTTGATTGCAACACTCAACACCGCACCTCCATACTGTTCGTAGTAGGCGGGCAGGTCAGTACCCCCGCCTCCAAAGCTAATCCGCACTGGACTGCGAACTATGAGCACTCGGCAAACTCCTTTCAATCATAAAATCTGCAGTGCCTGAACTTACCTCCCGCTCTTTTCGCGAACCCAGTTTGTTCGGGTGCAATAACCTCCGCATTAAAGTCCATCCCGTCTGCAAAATCAACGAGATGTCGAAGAATAGTGACGAATGCATCATGTATTGCAAGTCGAAGCGAGCTTTCTCCTCAGACGAATGTTCTTCTCTCAATCCGCAAACCTGGGCCAATCCAGACATTCCAGGTTTAACGTTCAATCGTTGGCACTGCCATTCGGAGTAGTGCTTGACCCGCTCCGGTGATTCGGGTCGTGGACCAATCAGACTCATGTCCCCGCACAAAACATTCCAGAATTGCGGCATTTCCGTGATGCTCAGCTGTTGCAGGACGATCTCGTAACGGGACAAGTCCTGGCAGTCGCGATCGGAATTCAGACGATACATCCAGAAGTGCTTGCCAAACTGACCGCAACGAAGCTCCCGAGCGAAGGGCCCGCCTTTTTTGTCGACCAACCCAATCGCACCCATCGCCACGAAGGGAATCGAGAGCACCAATAGACCAAAACCAAAGATTAAGTCGAGGCTGCGCTTAACGGCGCTGTTTGCGAATCTTGACTTCGCTTCGCGTAACTGCAGGATGGGCAACCCTCCAAGATCGAGCAGTTGTGGTTTGGAGAGGTAAAGTTCGTAAGGATGGGGCACCACACTCACCCCGATACCTTCGCGCCGGCAACGAGCCGCGAGATTTATTACTTCAGGACTTCCAGGTTTGGACAAGGTAATGATGACCTCGTCCACCCGCTGCTCGCGCAGGAGATCAATCACGCCCAGCGTCTGTACCATCCTAGCCTGGCTCACGGTGCCAGGCAACCGGGTATCGAACGAAGTGTCGGAGGAACAGAGAAAACCAACCACCCGGCAGAGCATCTCAGGGTGGCGCTGGATTTTCGCGGCCATTTCGCGGGCTACTGGTCCATTTCCAACAATCAGAACACGACGCACAGCTCTTGCGAGATATTTTGAACCCAAAATCGCGTGAGCGGTACACCGGATCGACACGAAACCAATAAACAGCATAAAACCGAAGTAAAACAACGTTAATCGCGAAAGAAATATCCGGAGCAGATAGGCCCCTGCCATCAGAACGACCATGAGCAGGCACAATGCGAGGAACAATTGAGAAAGAGTAGCGGGTAAATCCCAACCACGGCGAAACCCATCCAGTTTCATCCATGAAAAAATGAGTGTCCATACAGCGATTGCGACCAGTAGCGGCGGAACAAACGCAAAGAAAGTACCATCAGTCGGACCGTACCAGGTAAAGCCATATCGCATCACATAGGCTAATGGGAGCGCTATAAGCGCCCATACGATATCGCCCGCCAGAATCCAGTGTTGAAGTCTCTGTTTCTTCAAAGATGAATCTCGCTCTTAAGGCTTGCTGCCATTGCAGACACCGTCCTAACGACTTCCCCTCAAACTATGACCCTTATCACACAGACGCAGAAATACTCAGGATCTCAATCGATACATGGATTCCAGTCCAACGTTACAATTTGGCACGCCAACGCCTTTGCCCTGAAAAGCGATGTACTAAGCCGGTACTCCTCGAGCCCGCGATGCGCTCATGCTGAGCGCACATTGGCGAAAAGCGAGGAAGACGGCATGCATTATGCAAAGGTGGGAATCCTCAATATGTTGCATATTTTCCGACGGGACGGTAATGCACACGTCACACAGGCTCTTCATCTTCCCGCCACAAAAGCCAGTCAGGCCAATTGTAGAAGCGCCTCCATCCCGTGCAACGCCCAAAGCGTTAAGTACATTGGGGGAATTCCCGCTTCCGCTGATTGCGAAGGCAATATCCCCTGCCTGAATGAAGGGGCGGAGTTGGGCCGCGAAGATATTTTCATAGCTTGTATCATTCGCCCACGCGGTGATGAGTGAAACATTGTCAGTCAAAGACACGACGCGGAATGGCTTCTTGCCGGGACTGGTCGTGCCTTTGCCGAGATCGCAGGCGGCGTGCGAGGCAAGGGCGGCGCTTCCGCCGTTGCCAAACAGGTAGACGGCGCAGTCCTGCCGATACGCTTGGAACAATCGATCGACAACCTCGTCGATCACGCCGACGGGAAGCTGTTCCAAAACATCAATAATCCCACGAAGGTATTGATTTGGAATCGCCAGGTCTGTTTCCCGGGTGACTCCACGCATTGGCCCAGCCTTTACGATTCCGTTTCCCAAGTCAATTCTCCCCAATCTGCCCCATAGAGCGAGTATTCCGTTAACTACTTGCCGGAGCCGCGCAAGACTTCCCCGACGGTCTTGCGCAAAATCCGAATGTCCAGCCAAAGCGACCAGGTACGGATGTATTCCAAGTCAAGACGCACCCAATCATCATAGTCACTAATTCGATTTCGACCGTTAACTTGCCATAGACATGTCAGACCGGGACGCACCGACAGTTTCTGTTTCTGATACGGGGTAAAAAGCTCATATTCATTCACCAAGGGCGGGCGAGGGCCCACTAAAGCCATATCGCCCTTTAAAATACTGTAGAGCTGCGGCAGTTCGTCCAGACTGTATCGACGAATCCACCTTCCCAGAGGCGTGATTCTGGGATCGCCTGTTATCTTGAATGCAGGCCCACGCATTTCATTTAGATGTGCGAGTTTAGCCTTGACCTGATCGGCATCGGCGTACATGGATCGGAACTTGTAGCTCATGAAAGGATGCCCCCCCTCACCCGCCACGTACCATCGGTAGAAGATCGGTCCGGGAGAGGAGAGTTTGACAAGAATGGCTAGCACCAGCAGAAGCGGGGACAAAACCAGCAGGAGCAGAGTCGACCCAACTACGTCCATGCCCCGCTTCATTCCACGCTGAGCAAAGCTGCTCCAATTGCGCGAAAAAATGAGAGCTTCGCAATCGTCGCTGGATTCAACGTTCAGTGGAAGAAGGTTGGTAGAATTCATAATTTTAGGCCATCGCGGTCTGGCAGCGTCGCCTGTGGCGGCTAAGCTTAAACATCGAGCACCACGGTCCAGCAGCGGAAACGTTCACATCTTTGAGATCTGAACGGCAACATCTGAAAACAAATCGCTATCAACCGAGGTCTTAACTCCCGCCTTGAACCTCTCCATTGCGCGTTCACAGAACCCCTGAAACTCACTGCGGAAACGCTCACGCGAGAATCTTTCCGCATTTCTTCGGCACGCGCCTGCATCGAACCGTCTCCTTTCAATTTCAAAAAGGCAAACGGCATTTACGATGGCCTCGGGCGTTTGTTCTCCGAAGAATATCCCCGTTGGTTCTTCTGCAGAAAGATCACGAACTGTCTCCAGCGCCCCACCCTTCGCAAACGCAATCACCGGGGTGCCGCCTGCTTGCGCTTCAAGTACGGTGATACCAAAATCCTCCTCTGCCGCAAACACGAATCCCCTGGCACGCTGCATGTGGTCGTGGACTACTTGCGAATCTTGAAAGCCCAACATCATGACGTTCTTACTCGCAGCCGCTTTGATGCTCTTGAATTGGGGCCCATCTCCGATCACAACCAATTTCTTATCGGGCATCCTGCAGAAAGCTTCTACAATCAGATTCACTTTCTTGTAGGGCACAAGTCGAGAAACAGTTAGGTAGAAATCGTCCTTGCCCTCTTTCACCGACAGCGACTCTACGTCTACCGGGGGATAAATAACTGTAGCTTCCCGCCTATAAGTCTTCCAGATTCGGCGTGCAATGAAATGAGAGATTGCGACGAACTCATCAACTCCATTGGCTGTTCTCGTATCCCAAAGGCGAGCCTCATGCAACAGCCATCTTGTAAGCCAGCCCAAAATGCCCTGGTCCAATCCAGATTCTTGCAGGTATTGATGCTGGAGATCCCAGGCATACCGCATGGGTGAATAACAAACGCAGACGTGCAGCTGATCCGGGCCTGTTATCACTCCCTTTGCGATTGAGTGGCTGCTTGAAATGACCAGGTCGTATGACGAGAGATCAAACTGCTCCACCGCTAAGGGCATGAGGGGGAAATACTTACGGAACGAGTGTCGCGCGAATGGGAGATGTTGAAAAAAAGAAGTCCGTACCGGTTTTTCCAGGATGAATCCACGTTGATCCGCCGGCAGAAAATCCACGAGACTGAACAAATCCGCCTCGGGGTAGCAGGCGAGGATCTGCTCTAGCACCCGGTCAGCACCTCCGTACGTTACCAGCCAATCATGAACGACAGCAATTCTTAACAATCTACCCTCGGTCTGAAGAAAAGCATGCTTTCACACTATTGTGGCGGGAACACCTATTTAACAACGCTTCCTTCCCCGCGTGAGCCCGCTGGTACAAGAACATTCCAGACTGCCTTGTTGATAACGCTGACTCGGCAGCCGATATCATGGCGACCCCTCTAGTAAGGCGTCCCGGTGATTTCGTAAGCAGCGTTTCGTTATCAACCGCCCGCAAGTTCAGCGCTGACTTTGCCGATTCGGGCGCAGGCGATTCGACTGCTGCTTTCATTATCGCCGGGACGCCTTACTAGCGCGTCCTCGTTAAGAAAGTCATCAGCATTATTACAGTTGTAAAGAGGACGGCCGCGGCTCTGCCTTCTTGACCGGCAGTACTCGCCTGCCGTCCCGTCCAACCAAGATTTCATCGTAAATCGTGGAATGCTGCTCAGCAATTCGCGCCCACGTGTATTGTCCCGCGTACTGTACCCCCTTGCTGGTCAATCTGCCTCTCTCCTCTGGGCTCTTAAGGAGATTCGAAGCAGCCACCAGTGCTTCCTCTGGGGTTCCCACGAAACAAACGCAGGCTTCGAGATCGGGTGGAGTCTGTGGGCCGCGAGTCGTGACTACGGCGACCCCATTGATCAAGGCCGCCTTTAGGGTAGCTCGTCTTTCTGAAGCCCCATCAGGGTATGGGAGATACGCGACTGCGCTCGCCGCCAATCGGTCTTCAACCTGCTCTTTGTTCAGACCGTTGTCCCAAACGATAGGAAGATCCGAGCACCCTGACCGGAGGGATGCGAAGTAGCGGGCATGTTCGGCTCTCACCGTGCCTATAATGCGTATTTGCAATGGAAGTCCCGATTCCCGAATTAGCGCACCCAATTTAATCACTTCCTCGAGACCTTTCTTGGGCATGATCAGTCCGAAATGCACGATCTCGCTGAGGCTCCGTTGTCGCTGTCGCACGGCGGCACCTATGTTGCTGGGAATGGCTATCACGGAACTGCGCCGGGCGACCCATGGCGCCCATCTCACCGCGAACCGACGCTCAAAACTGTTGGGGAAAATGACATGTCTGGCTCGAAAGCTAAAGGGAAAAAGCGCCAGCTTGCGCAGGATGTGCGCTCCACTGGCTTCATGAATGGTTGCCACGCAATTCGTTAGCAACGACACTGCCTGCGGTCCCAAGTTAGTGGCAAACCCAACCGTTGGGTACTGAATGTGCACCAAGTCCGGGTTTAAGCTGTGAACATGATGCAAGCATTCCAGCACGCGGTGCAGTCTCCAATCGCCGGAACATATCACGTGACTTTCTATGTCGAGGTCCCTGAGAGCCTCTCCGAGACATCGGGTATAGTCCCCAACTCCGCATGCGCCAGCGGGGGACGGACCGCAAAGCAAAGCTATTTTCACGGCACAACCCCGGTTTGCGGATAAAGATTCTCCAACCCATGACTTCCATGCCTGGTCGCGTGATTCACTGCTGGTACGCCAATTGCGAGTCCAAACACAAACCAGACGTGTCCGTACGTAAAGGCAAAGCCACCCGTGACATTAGTAAAAATGAGGATAATTAGCGTGGCAAGCAGGCAAACTGGCCACAACTTTCTGTCGACATTGACGCTTTCTCCATCTCGTGCCGCTCGCCAGAGACAAGTTACCGCAGTCACTAAAAACATTAAAAAGGTGAATAGTCCTGCCAGACCAGTATTGGAAAGCAACTTGAATACTAAATCGTGTGATGTCACGCTTCCCCAGCCAAGCCCCAAAACGGGGTACTGGAAAAAGTAGTCACGTGCTAATAGGACCGAGTTGAGCCTCGCGAGCGCCGAATACGACTCGCCCTTGCCGATGATCATCGACGCGACTACGTCTTGCACAGAAGAAAAACCCGCATAGACAAAAAACAGGAGCCCCGCGAACAGAAGAAGAAAAACTACAAGCTGGCCGCGCCGAATTCTAAGATACATGAGAGCGATCCCATATACAGCCAATACGCCTGCCAAACCCAGGTAAGCGGTCGTAGATGTGGAGATTAAAAGACCTCCGATAATTACTCCGACGGCCAATCGATCCCACATCTTCGAAATCAATGGCTTCGGGCTGAGCAGTGTGAACAGAGCGAGAATAGCCGCGATCAACATGCACTGTGCGAACATGGAGGGCTCAGTGGCTACGGAAGAAATCCGCTTCAACCCAACCTCCCGAATCTCCTGCGTGTACCCGAGAGCACTCTCGGTCGCGCTAGTGTTGAATAAGTACGCCGGGTACTCAAGATTGAAAGACCAACACAACAACTGAAACAAACCCCAGAGACTCACAAAAATAGCAGAAATTAAAAAGATTTTGACACTTCGAATGAGCTCTTGAACCTCAGAATTCTTGAGTGCCACTAGAATCGTAAGCAGAACACCATAGATCAGGTAAATGGTCTGGGTGATGTGTGTTGCGGTGAACTGGAGCGGTGCAGAACCAGAATCTCCGAGTTCCGCAGACTCAATAACTACGTGCCCATTGATCCACAAAGGCATGACCAGCGAGATTATGACAACTAATCCGAAAAAGCTCAGC
>Ga0187819_10001199_pt1 | contig 13450 bp, 18 predicted proteins | sample NC_wetland_sal_i_15_FD_132411 | JGI IMG/M metagenome (GOLD analysis project Ga0187819, IMG submission 132411) | Wetland sediment microbial communities from Neuse River Estuary, North Carolina, USA - SO4_4 | ecosystem: Environmental > Aquatic > Freshwater > Wetlands > Sediment | place: USA... | reverse complement strand
CGAGATGGACGCGAAAAGTCACGGGTGCGAGCACTTCGAGTCGCGTGACTCCCTCGGCCCAGCCGACTGGCATCGTGAATTTCTCGGTGAGCACTTCGTCGACGCCCGCGTGGCGAAAAGCTTCGACTGCCCAGCCGACTGCCTTGTCGGCGGCTGCGGAGCCGCTGACACGCCCGCCGATCGTGTCAGTCAAGTACTGCAAGTTCGCCTGGAGGGGCGAAGGCCCCAGCGCGCTTTTGATCACAACCGGCGCAATTTCAGCGCACGACTGTCCCGGGGCGCAGACGCCCGGGCCCGAGGGCGGCACCTGCTTCGAAAGCGGCTGCTTCGGCTTAGGAATAATTTGTGCGCCGGTGGGGCAGGCCAAAACGAGGATAGAAATCGCCAGAGGCAGGAAAATCGCGAGGATAAGCTTCACGACACTCTCCTAACTAACGACGTGCGGTACGCATTATATCTGGCTTCCGAACGGTAGCAGCCATGACCTGTTGGATCTTAACGGTGTATAGTGCGCTTGCATGTGAAGGTGGGGAAAAATCTGTACGGAACAGGCAACGGAGGAGATCGTGCCGACATTTGTGGCGTTGCTCCGAGGGGTAAACGTGGGCCAAAACATGCTGCGGATGGAGCGGCTGCGCGAACTGTGCTCGGAGATGAAGTTGAGGAACGCGAGGACGTACGTTCAGAGCGGGAATATCGTTTTCGAAGCGGAAGGCGCCGCGGCGAAATGGGCGCAGGCGCTGGAACGAAAGCTGAATGGCGAAACGCGGCTGCCAGTTACCGTTATCGTCAAAAGCCAGGCGGAAATGGGCGTGGTGCTTGCGAATAATCCATTTCTAAGAGAAAAGGGTATCGATACGAGCAAGCTGCATGTCACATTTCTGCAGGCGGCGCCGGAGAAGAGTGGGGTCGAGCGACTGGCGAGCATCAAGGCCGGCGTGGATCGTTTGCGATGGCTCGGAACGAAGATTTATCTTCACTGTCCCCAGGGGTACGGCAGAAGCAAGCTATCGAACGGCGCCATCGAAAAGGCGCTTTCCCTCAGGGCTACAACGCGCAATTGGAATACCGTGAACAAACTGCACGAAATGTGCGCAGGCTGAATGGAGTGGCGGCGAGACACGCCGCGCGCAGGCATTACGTGCCATACCCCTATCGAGGTTATCGCCTTCGAACTGTCAAGCTAAAATAGGCCGGGCTGGCGGCGAGGCGCATCCATCCCCAGGTGTTTATAAGCAAGGGCAGTGGCGACGCGACCGCGCGGCGTGCGGTCGAGCAATCCTAGCTGCATGAGATAGGGCTCGTACATTTCCTCGATGGAGTCCTCGTCCTCGCTGAGGGATGCAGCGATAGTGTTGAGTCCGACAGGCCCTCCGGAATACTTGTTGATGATGGCGAGGAGCAGATTGCGGTCAACGTCGTCTAGCCCATGCTCATCGACCCCCAGCATTTGGAGGGCATCGCAGGCAACTCCGAGCGTGATATGTCCCTGCGCACGAACTTGAGCATAATCGCGGGCTCGCCGCAGTAAGCGATTCGCCACGCGCGGAGTGCCGCGGCTGCGACGGGCGATCTCGGCCGCGCCATCTTCGTCCACGGCAATGCCGAGAATCTTCGCGGAACGCTGCACGATGCGCAGCAAGTCCTGAGGCGAGTAGAACTCGAGACGATGAACGATGCCAAAACGCGAGCGCAAGGGCGCCATGATGAGTCCCGCGCGGGTGGTGGCGCCCACCATGGTGAAGCGGTTTAGTTGGTAAGGGTGGACGCGCGCGCCAGGGCCCTGGCCGATAATCAGATCCACACGGAAATCTTCCATGGCGGGGTAAAGGATTTCTTCGAGGGCGGGTTGCAGGCGGTGAATCTCGTCGAGAAACAAGAAATCACGCGCGTCGAGAGACGTCAGGACAGCGGTGAGATCACCTTTTTTTTCCAGGAGCGGCCCAGAACTGATTTTGATGTGCGAACCCATTTCATTGGCCAGGATTTGCGCGAGGGTGGTTTTGCCGAGCCCCGGCGGGCCGTAGAGGAGAACATGATCGAGGGATTCGCCGCGCGCACGGGCGGCCTGAACCGCAATTTGCAGATTTTCCTTGACGCGATCCTGGCCTATGTAGTCAGCAAAGATGGCCGGGCGGACACTAGCCTCCACTCGAGCTTCTTCGTCGAACGCGCGGCCGGAGACGATTCGGTTTCGGAGGTCTGTCATTCATCCTCTCGCTTGAGGGGCAGCAGGCTCAGCCAACGAGTATTCGCTCAGGGCCGCGCTGCACTTTTCTGCATAGCGGAGCTGCCCAAAATCTGCAGTGATCCGCGAAGCAGGCTTTCGAAATCCACGCTACCCGCGCCGCGAGCCTTCTCGATTGCTTTCTCGACCGAGCGTTCATCGTAGCCCAGATTGACCAGCGCCGAGGCCACATCTGATTCGAGCTGCGAACGCGTTACTGCCCTGCCTGTTTCCGCAACATCGATGGCCACGAGTTTGTCGCGCAATTCGACGACGATGCGCTCGGCGGTTTTCCGTCCCACGCCTGGAATGCGCACGAGCTGCGCAAAATCGCTCTTGCGAATGGCCGGGACGAGGTCGTCGATGCTCATGCCGGAAAGAATCTTCAGCGCCAGCGACGGGCCGACGCCGGACGCGGAAATCAGCAACTCAAAGCAGTGTTTTTCGCGGGCGGTAAGGAAACCGTATAGCGCGAGAACGTCTTCGCGGACGTGCGTGTAGGTCAGAAGCGTAGTCTCCGCGTGCAGCGCGCCAAGAGCGGTGAAAGTGGAAAGCGGAATCTGCACCTGATAACCAACGCCGGCGACTTCAATCAGCACCTGGTTTGGGCGCTTATCGATGAGCTTGCCACGAAGAGAGCCAATCATGCGGAGGGATTATTCCTGAGCGATGCGAGAGTGTCAAACGAGGGGCAAGCGCGGAGGAGCGGGTCAAGTAAATCGCGAGGCGACGCGCAAACTGACTTACCAGGTATACGAAAATTCGTATACGAGCTTGATTCGTGCTTGGATGCGTGCGCGAGCAGCGTTCGCATGTGGGATCAGTGTCCGCATTCGGTTCGACTTTCTTGCAGGTCAAAATTTTACATCGGATTTTGCGTGCGTTTGCTTTCGACATGTACGGCGATGCGTCAAAACAAGTGCAAGGGGCGATCAAATCAAGGAGGAAAGAATCCCCAATGTGCCGTAACCGGATCAATTTAGTTTTGGCGGTAATCGTCGCGGTGGCGCTAGCAATGCCGCTCGCGGCCAAAAGCAACGCAGGGAAGAATTCGAAGTCGGGCGCCAGCGCCACCGTGGATTTGCCGACAGACGCCAGCATCGGAGGCAAGCAAGTCAAAGCTGGGAGATACGAAGTGAAGGCTGACGAGACGACGCTTACGGTCAAGCAAAATGGCAAAGTGGTTGCGCAAGCGCCAATCCAGTGGAAGGACGAGCAGGGCAAGTCGATCTATTCGGCGATTGTCACCCAAAGCGGGGCGGTGTTGGAGATTCACTTCAACGGCAAAAGTCGCTATGCTGAAATCTCGGGCGCATCAGCGGCGAGCACAGGTCAGCAATAGAGTTTGCAGACCCAGGCGGGCGGCTTCTCACGGGAATGCTGCCCGCCTTTTGTTCCCCTACTAGAGTTTGGCTTCGGAGCAGCGAGCGGGGTTGCGAAGCTAGAGTGTCCCCTGCACTAAGTCGATCGAGTCGATCACGCCAATCACGGCCATATCAATGGGCGAATTGGGACGGCCAACGGCGGTCATGGCCGAATATCCCTCTGTGCTGACAAGGACGCGCTCGCCAATGCCGGCATCGACCGCGTCCAGAGCAAGGACGGCTTCTCCGCGATCAGAACCATCAAGGTTGAGCGGCTGGACGACGAGAATTTTTCGCCCTTCATGCGACGGCGCTTTTTGCGTCGCGACGACATCACCAATCACGCGCCCGATCAGCATTCAGGCCTTCGATTCGTCCACAGGAACGTTCACGGAATCAACGATGCCCACCACGGTGGCTTCGGTGGGAACTTCGTTGGGCAAGAATGGTAAACTGGCTTCGCGCCCACGACACCAGTAAACTGTTTCTCCGGCGCCCGCGCCGACAGAATCGAGGGCCACGAGCGGCTTGCCTTTTTCACGCCCGTGGCGGTCGAGAGGCTGAACGATTAGCAGTCGCTGGCCGTCGAGGGACGCGTTCTTCATCGTCGCGATTACTTTGCCGATTACCCGCCCGAGAAGCATTCCGAGTCATCCTTGTACCGCATGACTATTTCCTGCGCGCGGCGAGCTCGGATTCCTCTTGGGAGTCGAGCTGGATCGAATCGACGATGCCGATGATGGAGGCGTCGACGGGGCGGTCCTTGCATTCGGCGGCTATGCGGGCGGAACTGCCGGAAACAACCAGGACGGTTTCGCGGAATCCAGCGTCGACGGTATCAACGGCAATCAGATAGCCAGATTCGTCGACGCCCTCCGGGCTGACCGGCTTCACGATCAACAGTTTCTTGCCCTCCAGACGCGGATCCTTACGCGTGCAAACGACGGTGCCGACAATGCGAGCGAGAAGCATCAGACTAAGTTGAAAGTTAATTAAGAGTCAGAAATCGCATCCGAGCAGGCCGTGCCAGCGCGGCGGCGCGCTTTTGCTACTTCGCAGCGGCCAGGGCAGACTTGCCAATGGGCAGCACGTCTTCCAAGGATTGGTGTGGCCGCGGAATAACATGGACCGCGATCAATTCACCCACTCGCCTGGCTGCAGCCGCACCAGCATCGGTTGCCGCTTTCACCGCGGCCACGTCGCCCCGCACCAACGCCGTGACGTAGCCCGAGCCGATCTTCTCCCAGCCGACCAGCGTGACCTTGGCCGCCTTCACCATCGCGTCAGAAGCCTCGATCATCGCCACCAGGCCGCGCGTCTCGATCATTCCCAGTGCTTCGCCCATTGTTCAATCCTCCGCGGAGCAACAAAAATTGTGGTTGAACCTAGAAAACTCTCGCCGCTCCTTCAACTATTTGCGCGATAAACGATCGCTTTCAACCGCTTCCTTGATCAATGCTTCGAGTTGGTCGCGCGTCAACGTGATCCGCTCACTGTCGCCGTCCGAGGTGATCAACCCAGGATTCGCAACTGTTGCAGCAGGTTGCGGCGTGCAACGAGCTCGAATCGCGAGCAATTTTTCCACATCTTTGCCGGAAAGCAAGACTTGTTTGCCGAGAAGTTCTGTGACCAAAGAGACCCGAGCAAAGTGTTCGGCAGTCTCCATACGGAAGAAGGCCGTCAGCAAGTCGGGGCCGTAAGTAACCACGCCATGATTGGCCATCAGGATGGCGTCGTGATTGTGCACAAGCGGCTCGATGGCTTGCGTCAATTCTTGGGTTCCAGGGGTGCCGTATCGGGCCACGGGAATGGAGCCGAGGCAAACAACGAGTTCGGCGAGGATTGCCCGATCTAGCGGAAGACCTGCGGCGGCATAGCCCGTGGCCGTCGGAGGATGCGCATGACAGACTGCGTTGATATCCGGCCGCCTACGATAAATCAGCAGGTGCATGGCGAGTTCACTGGAGGGACTGAGACGCCCGGTCAGCCTGTTGCCTTCGAGATCTGTGACCACGATATCATCGGGGGCCATCATGCCCTTGCTGATACCCGTCGGCGAGGTCAGGATACGGCGCGGATCGAGACGAACGGAGATGTTGCCGTCGTTGGAGGCGACGTAGGCGCGCTCGTGGAGCCAACGGCCGACCGCACAAATGTCGCGCCGGTGCTCTTCTTCCGTCTTCACGGTGCCAGGCGAAATTGATTGGGGTTGAAGCAGCTCTGCCTCCACAAAACCCAAACCCTGAGATCAGGCGTAGATGCCCCGGAGTTTTAGGGCTCGGGCCACGCGTTCGATGGCCACGATATAGGCGGCGATCCGATTGCTCACTTTGTGGGCCTCGGCACAGTACACAACCTCGTCAAAGCTGCGTTCCATGACGTCCTGGAGCCGCTCGTTGACTTCTCTTTCGCGCCAGAAAAAGCCCTGTCGATCCTGCACCCATTCGAAATAACTGACGGTGACGCCCCCCGCATTACCGAGAATATCCGGAATCACGAAGATGCCCTTGCTCTCGATGATGGGGTCGGCGTGAGAAGTCACAGGGCCGTTGGCGCCTTCGCACAGAACCTTGCAATCGACGCGGTTGGCGTTCTGCGTGGTAATCTGATTTTCGGTGGCGGCGGGCACAAGAATGTCGCAGGGACGGAACAACACTTCCTGTGCGCTCATTTTCTCGCCACCTCCCGGAAATTCAGGAAGCGGACGCCGTTGTCCATACACCCAATCGGCCAGCTTCAGAATATCGAAACCTTTTTCGTTATACAGGCCGCCGTGGATGTCGGCCACACCGATGATTTTGTAACCGGCTTCGTGCATCAGTTGGGCGGATTGCGAACCGACGTTGCCAAAACCCTGAATGATGACGCGGCAATTCTGGCGATACATTCCCAGCTTATGAATGGCCTTGTCGCAGCACATCATCAGCCCGCGACCGGTAGCTTCCCTGCGGCCTTGCGAACCGCCCAGTTCAAGGGGTTTCCCTGTCACAACGGCGGTTGTGGCCTGCCGGACGTGCATGGCGTAAGTGTCCATGACCCAGGCCATGGTCTGGTCATTGGTGCCAATGTCCGGCGCCGGAATATCGCGCTCGGGCCCGAGCCATTCGCTGAGCTCGGCTGTGTAGCGGCGGGTAACACGTTCGAGTTCGCCGCGCGACAGTTTCGTGGGGTCGCAAATCACTCCGCCCTTCGCGCCGCCAAACGGAATGTTAACCACAGCGCACTTCCAGGTCATCCAAGCGGCCAGCGCGCGCACTTCATCCAGCGTGACAGTCGGCGCGAACCGTATTCCTCCCTTGCCAGGACCGCGCACCGCAGAATGTAAGACACGATAGCCCACAAAGACTTCGAGTTTCCCGTTATCGAGAGCGACCGGAACATATACCGTGATTTCCTTGCTGGGATATTTCAGATAGCGATAAACGCCATCTTCGAGTCCAAGTTTCTGGGCTGCGGTTTCAAAGCGAGCTTCGGCGGACTGGTAGACGTTCAGCTCCTCCTGTGCAACCGCTAGCATCGCACTCCTCCGGGGCTCCGAATGCGCCGCGAGTGCTTTCGTCGCCTGCGCCAGAGCCCTTTATTTAGTGTGGGTCAGTATACGAACAGGGGCAGAGACGTGCAAGGAAGTCATGGATCTGAGAACGGTCCGGTGACGATCAAGCGAAGTTTGATTTGTTCTGATATTTGACGTGGCTTTCAACAAACGGAAGATTAGCTTGCGGCGGCCTCGGGCAACCGGCCAAAACGGCGCTCGCGTCCCAGGAAATCGTCGACCGCTTCGGCCAAATCAGCAGCTTCGAAATCGGGCCACATTCGCGGGGTGAAGAACAATTCTGCGTAGGCACACTCCCAAAGCATGAAGTCACTCAGGCGGTGTTCGCCACCTGTGCGGATGAGGAGATCCACGTCGGGTACTGGTCCGCCGGCATTCGTGACCTCACCTAGGCGCCTTGCAAATTCGCGTTGAGAAACCTCGAGACTCGATAGCATCCAACAGGCCGCGCGCAAAATGGCGTCGCGCGATGAGTAATCGAGCGCGATACGCAAATCGAGTTTTCGCCCCGCCTGAGTCGTTCGCTCGGCCGCTTCGATCGCGGCGACGAGGGATGGCGGAATACGATCTCGCCGCCCCACGATACGCATGCGAACTCCCTCTGCGGCGCAGAGGTGCGCTTCCGAGCGCAGAAACTCTTCAAGAAGATTGAGCAACGACATCACCTCGTTCGCGGGCCTTTCCCAATTGTTGGAAGAGAACGCATATAAAGTGAGCATGCCGATGCCGAGTGAAGGAGCAGCGCGCACGACCCGACGCACAGCGGCCACTCCAGCGCGATGGCCTTCCGAGCGGGCGAGCCCGCGAGAAGCGGCCCAGCGTCCATTGCCATCGAGAAGAATGGCTACGTGCAGTTTGGAGGGAGGAACTACACTCAAAGTACCTTTATGCATAGAGTATAATGCCGGAACTCCGCTGCCCTTTCTTTGCTGCGTTACCTATTTCATGAAATCTCGGGAAACAGAAACCAAGGAGAATACTGAAATCTCAACGTTCGCGCGTCGCCCGGATTAGTGCTTCCATGTGATCCAGATATTTTTCCAGCGCGTGCCGTCCCGACGGGGTCAAGCGATATTCTGTCTTGGGCAACCGGTTGGCAAAAGACTTTGTGCACGCAATATATCCGGCATCTTCGAGCTTGCGCGCGTGGACGCTCAGATTGCCATCACTGGCCCCGAGCAACTTCTTGAGTTCGCTGAAGGTCAGGGAATTGTTTACAGCAAGCGCGCTAATAATCGCCAGACGCGTGCGCTCGTGAATCAGCCGGTCAAGGTTTGTTGCGGGACCCTCCGAACGAGCCGGCACACCACTGCGTTTGACCTTTTCCTCTACCTCAGCACGAATCGCATTCGATTTAGCCACCATAATTCCTCGCAATCACGCCTCCAAAGACAATGTGGAATCCTCCAAAGCCGACGGCGAGCAGTGCGTTACTCCAACTGGCCGGTGAGAACAGCGCCACCGCCCCGAGCACCATGAAACAGAGTCCCATCAGCGGAACGATGCGAATCGAGAATGCGCCTCCTGTAACGACGGCGGTGCCGTACAACAGGAGCCACATGCCAGCGATGGTGCCGATCAAGCCGGCACGGACGAGCAGAACGGTCAGGAGAGCGCCTACAAAGATCGGCGGCGCGAAGCTGTAAACGAAGCGCCGTCCGGGACCCGAAAACAACGAGGCACCCGATGCACGAGCCTTTGTGAACGTCGTCCATGAGGCAATGGCAATGGCGACAGCCGCCTCGGTGATCCACGTACCCAACCAAGCGAAGGACGAGTCCTGAAAAGAAGCAATCACCGCCGCCCCGAGGGCGGTAATCCCAATCGCGACGCCACCCCAACCGGGCACGGCAGTAAAGGAGCCGGCGCGTTCCATGGTTTCGCGAATGAAACGAAGGTTGTCACGGGCGCGATCGTCGAGAGCGACCGGAACGCGAGAATCGGAAGCGAGAGGTTGCCGATGTGCCATAAAGGAAGCGTAGCAGGGTGCCGCGTTACAGTCAAGTACTTTGTACTGTAAAGCCACCGAACACTTGCCTGCCCCGCGGCCTGAAGACTATCCTCACCTGAAGCAGCATCAAGGGGGTAAGAATGAGAGCAATCGTGTTCGTGCTGGCTGCGCTGACGTTGACACCGTGTTCTTCCTTCGGGCAAACCTCGCAAATGGAGAAGAACCCTGTGTCTGATGCAGTGCGAAACATTCTGGACCGAGCTTCAAAGACTATGGTGGCTGCGGCGGACGAAATGCCGGCGGATAAATACAGCTATCGGCCGACACCTGGGCAAATGACATTTGGGCATCTCGTCATGCACATGGCCGGCTCGAACAATCTGCTGTGTTCCAAGATTTCCGGCGAAGCTGCTCCCGCCGAAGGGAAGCTAACCGACACCGATCCAAAGGAGAGGCTCGTTGCGGCACTCAAGTCGTCTTTCGATTTTTGCACGCAGGCCATGTCGGAAGTCGACGATTCGAAGCTGAGCGAGGAATTGACTCTGTTCGGCGGGCGCAAGGCGACGCGGGCCGCAGCGATGATCGCCCTCACAAGCGATTTCGCCGACCACTACAGCGCGGCCGCGGGTTACCTGCGACTCAACGGTCTGCTCCCGCCAACAGCACAGAAGAAGCAGTGAGGACGGCAACCTTGCAGTCTTGAAGGTGGAGAGTAGCCGCGCCAGTCGCAAATGCAGTGAATCTCGAGTTGAGGGTCGTGCGTGCCGGCTTGGCACAATTGAGGGGAAAGGCACAGGAATCGCTTTTCGTATAAAGTATTCCCGGTGCGTCGTGCCAGCCGGAGTTTTACTAAACTATTCAAAATCAGCGTTTTGCAACGTCGAATCCCGCTCGCTAGCCATCGGAGCCGCCCTGCTTCGGATAACGGCCGAGCAGCCAGTTCCAGCGGATATACACGAGAGCGGCGAACATGTGCACGCTGTCGCGCACGACATGGACCTTGGTGGCCGGATCGTGCGCCCAGCGAACCGGCACCTCTACGGAACGCAGGCCGTGGCGGTTGGCGAGAAACAAGATTTCCGGATCGAAGCCGAAACGCTCGATACGTTGTTGCGCGAATACGATTCGCGACCGTTTGGTGACAAAAGCCTTGAAACCGCACTGTGTGTCGTGGAATGGCAGTCCAGTGAACAAGCGCACGAATCGGTTGAAAATGATGCCAGCAAGCTCACGATAGGGAGACTGGTGAACCTCGATTAACGACCGGTCGAGTGCGCGCGAGCCAATAGCAACATCGTTTCCGGCCGCGATGGCGGCGAGAAGCTTCTCTGATTCCTCGATGGGAGAAGAGAGGTCCGCGTCCGTAAACAAGGCGATGCGGCCGCGAGCTTCGAGCATGCCGTGGCGAACACTATAACCTTTGCCGCGATTCCGGCCATTCGAAATAAGCCGCAGAGAAGGACATTGATGCGGCCATTGCTCAACGATTTGAGCCGTGGAGTCGACCGAGCCGTCATCAACGACAATGATTTCGACCTCGCCTGACGTAGATCGCTGGCTCGAGAATTCGACGATTCTGGTGAGCGCACGAGGAAGGCGCTTTTCTTCGTTATACGCGGGAATGATGATGGAGAGTTCAGGCGCTTGGTCGTTCATCCGTTGTGTGCCTGAGTGTCTTGCCAGCCGTAGCGTCCGAGGAGAGGCACGAAGCGGCAGGCATAGAGCGATTCCCGTGACGTTCTACCCTCGGCCTTGGTGATACGAATTAATTCTTGCTGCTCGGAACGGCCAACTGGAATCACAAGCCGCCCGCCTTCGACAAGTTGCTCGACCAACGGCGGCGGCACGGCTGGGGCGGCGGCGGTGACGAGAATCGCGTCGTAAGGCGCGGCGGAAGGCCAGCCGAGCGAACCGTCCCCCTGTTCAATTCGCACATTTGTATAGCCGAGCCGTGCGAGTCGCTCGCGCGCGGAACTCGCCAGCACTGGCTGGGTTTCGACGGCGATGATTTCTCGTGCAAGCAAGGACAGCACGGCGGCCTGATACCCGGAGCCTGCTCCGACTTCGAGGACGCTCTCGGTCCCGCAGAGAGAAAGCGCATCGGCCATGGCGGCGACCATGAACGGTTGCGAGATGGTCTGGCCTTCGCCAATCGGAAGCGGCTCGTCAGAGTAGGCCGAAAAGACATACTCCGCGGGAACAAAGAGATGCCGCGGAACCGCTTGCATGGCGTGGAGCACGCGTTTCGAGCTAATTCCGCGTTCGCGGATCTGGCGGGCAACCATCTCTCGCCGCATGCTCTCGAAGTGGGAATCCGCGTCTGAAGGTTGATCGCCGTCGTTCATGGGGCCAACGCTCTCAGAGATTCAGCCTCAGCTACCGAAGCTATCACACGCAGGTGCGGAACAGCTATAAGGAGCGGCGTGCGAATCGGCGGTGCGGAAAATTTGCGACGCAAATTCGGGGAGTGACGCTGAGCAGGGCTTTCGCTAAGATAGTGGAATCGCCAGCCTCAAGGAGAGAAATCATGAAATATTCGTTTGCCATTCTAGGTGCGGCGCTGCTCGTGGCGAGTTCTACGCTGGCGCAGGCGCCCGCACCGGGTACTCCTCCCGCGCAAGGTCAGCCGGGAGTTGCCGCGTCGCGTCCTGCGCAGCAGGCGCCAACACCGCAAGCATCCCCGGGAATGCAGCCAGCGCCCGCAGCGCAGAAAGTCGATCCCGAGAAAGGGAAGGCAATCCGCCATTTGATGGAGCTGAACGGAACATCCAAATTGGGCGACAACATGACCGAAGCTGTGGCGTTTCAGGTGAAAGCGCAGATGAGCCGCAGCCTGGCATCGGATCGCCTGCAGAAGTTCATGGACGATTTCAACCAGAAGCTCGGCGCTCGCTCGCCAGCCAACGAGGTCCTGGATGCTGAAATCTCGACGTACGCGCAACATTTCTCGATTGAAGATCTGCAAGGCATGATCCAGTTTTATGAAACAACTGTGGGCCAGCGCATGGCGAAGACGTTGCCGCAGGTGATGCAGGAATCACAGAAAAGCGCCGCGGACATCGAGCGGAGCGCCGCTCTGGCAACTTTGAAGGACATGGCGGGCGATTATCCGGAGTTGAAATCGATGCTGCCCTCGGATGAGCCTAAGCCATCGCTCGGGCCGGGCGCTCAACCGCAATCGCCGAAGCCGCAGGGCCCGGGCCAGCAGCAGAATCCGCCGAAGCCGCAGCAATGAGGTGAGCCAAAACCCAGAATCGTCGAGGAGGTTGCGCCGCATCTTCGAAAACGTGCTACTAAGGCCTGATACGGCTACAATCCTCTGGCCATGGATTGGTCTCCTGTCTGGATATCGCTGGCGACAAGTATCACCGCGACTGTAATTACGCTGATTGCGGGCCTCGCCGCGGCAGCGTGGCGCGAGCGCCGGGCCGGGCCCGTGATGGCACTCGTCGACGGCGTATTCCTTCTCCCGCTTGTTCTCCCGCCGACCGTAGTCGGGTTTTTTCTTCTGTTGCTCTTCGGGCGGAACGGACCGCTCGGAAAATTATTACTGCATTTCGGCGCTACCGTAGTGTTTTCATGGCCCGCGACGGTGATTACGGCCGCGGTAGTTTCGTTCCCGCTAATGTACCTGACGGCTCGCGCCGCGTTTGAACAGGTTGATCCGCATTTCCTGCAAGCTGCGAGAACGCTGGGCGCGTCGGAATGGCGTGCCCTACGCGAAATCGCGCTGCCGCTGGCGTGGCCGGGCGTTCTGGCGGGGACGATACTGTCGTTCGCGCGCGCTCTTGGCGAATTTGGCGCCACGCTGATGCTCGCCGGAAATATTCCAGGAAAGACAGCGACAATTCCGATTGCGATCTACTTCGCGGTCGAATCAGACGACCTTCGGAATGCCCTGGGTTGGTGCACGATCGATCTCGCAATTTCGCTGGCGCTTCTCGGCGCGCTTTATTATTGGACCCACGCGCACGGGCCGAGAGGATGGGCGCGGCACTGACGTGTCCGTCGAAGTCCAAATTGTGAAGCAGCTGCCTGAGTTCACGCTTGACGCTGCATTTCAAGCGGAACGCGGCGCGCCCCTGAGCATTCTGGGGCCCTCGGGATCGGGCAAGACGATGCTCCTGCGCTGCATCGCGGGTCTCGAGCGGCCGGACCACGGCAGAATCATCCTGAATGGGCGCGTTCTGTTCGATTCGCAGCAAAGGATCCATGTACCGGCGCGATCGCGGCGCGTAGGTCTCGTGTTCCAGCACTCCGCGCTGTTTCCGCATCGCAACGTTGCGGAGAATGTGGCGTTTGGCATCCGGCACATGCCCGCCCCGGTCCGCGAACGAACCATTGCCGCGCTGTTG
>Ga0187819_10001198_pt1 | contig 13452 bp, 11 predicted proteins | sample NC_wetland_sal_i_15_FD_132411 | JGI IMG/M metagenome (GOLD analysis project Ga0187819, IMG submission 132411) | Wetland sediment microbial communities from Neuse River Estuary, North Carolina, USA - SO4_4 | ecosystem: Environmental > Aquatic > Freshwater > Wetlands > Sediment | place: USA... | reverse complement strand
TTCCCTTGCTGTATTTGAACAACGGTTGACCCGCCGCAACCGGTCGATCACACCGTAAACTTCGCCGTAAGTGAATTTCAAAATTCCAAATATTTTTGGCTAGCATTTAGCAAGAGTCGGAAAGGGATTGTAACCTTTTCCTCTCCGTACATTTGCACGGCGGGACTCCGTTAATCGTCCAATTGGGGGCGAATTGGGCCACACCCGACGCTTTCCTTCTCGGCGTTGAACTCCTAGCAATTGCCCGCAACATGGACCCAACGACCCTCAGTATTTACGCTCAGTTTCACTCGCCTCTTTGCCAACTCTTCCGTGAGCCTCTCCGTTGACAACCACTCTGTCAGCGGCACGATTCCGCGGAACGCTATCTCTCCTTCAAGGATCATCTTGGCCGCCAGTGATGGCAAAATCGCCGGAATTATTTCCCCTCGTTCTTCGGCAAAAGCGCTCACGTAAATTTTGTTCCTTCCTGGGCAGCCTTTGCTGGAAACCTCCACCATAACTCCACCTTGTGAGGTTCCAAACGGCGACGTCATCAGAATCAAAGCTCGCGAAATTGGCATCAACCAATCTACGCTCTTCACGCCGAACACACTCTTCAGTTGACGGACAACCGATAGGCTGCGGTTTAGAAAGTCCAGCTCCGATCCGATCTTAAACTCCACACTGTGAACGCCAAAATACTTCGGCTGCAAATAATAGTCTGCGATATCCACCACTGAGTAGACCCAGCGGTTTCCCATTGGCGGCGGAAATTCCACTCGCTCGCGGTTTGTCCAACCTCGGATTTTCCTTTGCCCCGTGCCATCCAGAATCGAGATTTCGTTTCCGACGGTTGACAGCAAGCAAAGAAAAGATCCTCGGCCCCGAGGATGCCTTGTACCCGGACTTATGAAAATTCTCGTACGCTCAATTTGCGGAATTCCCTTCTGGCAATATCTCGTGAGTAGTGAAGACATTCCCGGGACGACAGAACAACCGACAAATGCAGGAATTCCCGCCTCTTGAATCCGTGGAGACATTTGGTGGCATCGCACAACGAAATCTCGATCATCGGCCACATCCACGTATGCAATGCGGCTCTCCATACATGCCTGCAATATGTTCAGAGGCTGCCCTTGGAACGGGCCAACACAAGACACAACAGCCCTTGCTCCTTCAATCGCCGACAACACGCCTGCAAGGTCGTTCAGATCCGATTGCCTCCTTCGAACGCGCGTCTCAAATCCAGAAAAGGCAATATCCCGCGGATTTCGAGAAGCGATTACAATCTCGGCGCTCGTATGCTCCAGGATGTCTTGCACGACAAGGCGGCCGAAAAAGCCATTTCCGCCGTACACCACAATTCGCGGCAAGTTTGCTTCGACTCTCTTGAAACCGGCACCCTCTAGCTCGTATTCACGTTCCAGCAAGGCCGAATCGTCGCGCAAAACCAATTGCGTGTGGTTAGCGAAGCTCGTTGTGGGATCGGCGGTGGACGAAAACGGCGATGAGTTGTTTCCGCGCAAGTGGAATCACGATTTCATAGACCTACCCGTTGTGCGGGATCAGCACCAGCCCACGTTCACTTCTGATGTGGTGACGAAAATCATTCAGGCCGCTGCCGGTCAGAGGCGTGTTCTGTACGCTCTTTTGGCTGGCGGCGGAATGCGCATCGGCGAAGTTTTCGGGCTTGAAATCCGGCACATTTCGGAAGATTGCCGGACCATCACGGTTGAACAGTCATGTTGGAACGGCAAGGTGCAAGCACCAAAAACTTTGAACGCATACCGGCAGATCGACCTTTGCCCGTTGTTAGCATCGGTCCTGAAGCAGTTTGTCTGCGAGAGGCGCGAGGGGTTGCTTTTCGCAACGCGTACGGGTAAACCGCTCCATCAGTCCAACCTCTTGCGAAGGTCGCTTCATCCGATTCTGAAAGCAATGGGTGTGGAGAAGACCGGGTTTCATGCGTTCAGGCGGTTTCGCACTACGTGGCTGCGGAAACAGCATGTGCCCGAGGACATCATTCGGTTCTGGCTCGGGCACGCATCGTCAGACGTTACTGACCGCTACTCCAAATTGTCGGAGGACGCGGAGTTCGGCGGTCAGTAGCGGCAAGTGCAGGGCTCGGATTTGAACTTCCCGAAGATCCAATTGTCCGTAGTGTCCGTAAAAATGCAGTCGAAGCAGAAGTCGGAGTTGTCGCTTAAACGACAGAGGAGGAAAGGTTTGGAATGGCTCCCCGGGCAGGACTCGAACCTGCAACCCTTCGGTTAACAGCCGAATGCTCTACCATTGAGCTACCGGGGAACCGCATTCGCTATCTTCGCGAATTGTAACAGGTCAAGCAGCATTTTCAACCATCGGGAGGCGGGAGGCGGGAGGCACTACACTCAGCAGGTCCCAGCAGTCTTCTCCACGGCTCAATGGAGATGCCGAGGGGTGGTGACACAAAGCTTTCAGCCAAGCACCATGTGAGGCGTGCGGCCCGTAGCTTGGAACGGTTTTCCAGCTTTCCGATTGAAAGACGGCTCAACCTGATTCCTGCAGGTCCCTTTTTGTGAGGCGGGCTGCGCTGAGGGAAAAAAGACGAGGATTTTCCTTGTTCTCAAAATGCATGGTGAAACGCAATAGGGCGCTTGTGCATCCGTTGGCCACGTGCGGAAGCTACAATTCCGAAGCAAAGGGAGGACAGCAAGACGTATTTTGCGAAGGGCCCGAAATCTAGACAGCCTCTTGATTGAAGCGCACAATTCGGTTAGCTTCTCGAAGGCCTAAACTCGCAACTAGGTTAAGTAGGATCGAGGCGCGTGTGAATATCAGCATTCGCAAAGCTGGCCCCGCCACCATACTGGACCTCAATGGACCACTGAAACTCGGTGAGGCCGAAGAGTTGTTCCGCGACCAAGTTCAGCGCCTTGTGGAAAGCGGGACGACACACCTGGCGGTGAACTTGGCAGGAGTCACGGACCTCGACAGTTCGGGGATCGGAGCACTTGTTCGTGCGTTCACCACATTTAAGCGAGCTGGCGGAAAATGCACGTTGTATGCACCGAACAAGCGCGTGTCCATGCTCTTGAAGATGGTGCGCCTGGACAGCATTCTCGACCTCGTCGAAGACGAAGCAACTGCGCTCGCGAGAATTTAACTCTTACCTGGCCCATAACTTGCCCCGGTTCGAACCACGCCCGTGAAGTGTAATTCTCGTTGCACTTGGGGCAATTCCGCTTTAATTTAGGCGGCTACTTTACATGCGAGGAAGCCATTTTATGAAGAAGATACGTGTGGTGCAGTTTGGTGTGGGCCCGATTGGCGCATCCATTGTGCGACTAATGCGCCAAAAGACGTCAATTGAGATAGCAGGAGCGATTGATAACGACCCCGAGAAAGCGGGACGCGATCTGGGTGAAGTTGTAGGCGCGCCGGACGCGCCGTGGGGAATCGGTGTGTTTGCCGACGCGAACACGGTGCTTGAAAAGCCCGCCGATGTCGTTGTGCACTCAACCTCGTCTTATCTGACCAGCGTCATGGATCAGTTGCTCCAGTGTTTGTCGGCCGGCTGCTGCATTGTTTCCACCTGCGAGGAGCTGTCCTATCCTTTCCGAAAGCATCCTGATCTTTCGGCGAAGTTGGATGCGGCGGCAAAAGACGAAGGCGTCGCGCTGGTCGGAACCGGTGTCAATCCGGGATTCATACTGGACAAGCTGGTGCTGACGCTCAGCGCGGTGGCACAGCGTGTGGACTCGGCACGAGCGGTCCGCGTGGTCGACGCGTCGAAGCGCCGCCTGCCGCTCCAGAAAAAGATCGGCGCCGGCATGACGCCGGAAGAATTTAGAGCCCAGGTGAATGCCGGGATCATCAAGCATCATGGTCTGCCGGAGTCCGTCGCCATGGTGGCCGACGGGCTGGGGTTTGCAATCGACGATATCACCGAAACCATCGATCCCGTCATCGCCCAAGAGACTATCAACACGCAGTATCTCGAGGTGGCGCCGGGCCAAGTGGCAGGCGTTCACCAGATCGCCCGCGGCACCGCGAGAGGTGAAGAAAAGATCTACCTCGAGCTGCGAATGTATGTTGGGGCGAAACAGCCCGCGGATTCGGTGGAACTCAAAGGCGAGCCCAACCTGTCACTCGTGATCCCCGGCGGAACGCATGGAGATGTGGCGACCGCCGCGGTTGTCGTCAATACTATTCCGGCGATCGTTGCGGCGCCGGCGGGTCTACGCACTTCGCGCGATCTCCCTCTGGCCTTTTTCCCTTCGGCGGCGAAGGTGAGTACCGCTGCGGACTAAGAGGTTGCTGAAAAACTCCAGTTCCGTGGAAGAGCGGGTCCCGCATCGCGGGACCGCCGTAAGTGGCTCATTTCCTTAGAAGCCAGGTTTTGTCTTTTTTCAGCGGCCTGTAAAGTCCCGGACCGAGCTGGCAATCCAGCAACGATACTCGTTGCCGCGCAACTATTGCCAAAAACGTGCGACCGCCGCGTAGTCCAGATCCTCCTTCGCCGTCTCTTTCACTGTTGTGTAGGTGGTGTACGCGGCTGAGCCGGCAGGGAGCTGCACGCCTTCTTCGCGCGCAAGTTCGAGTGCGAGACGCATGTCCTTGTGCATCAGCCGAAGCGGAAAACTCGGCGGATAATCGCCCTTCAACATCTGGGGAGCCTTGACGTCAAGAACCGCTGCGCGCGCCATGCTCGATTGCATGACTTCGATCAATCGCTCCCCGCGGACTCCCGCCTTCGAAACCAGCGCGAGCGCTTCCGCCAATGCCTCGACCTCTAGCGCAAGGATCATGTTCATCGCGAGCTTCACCGTTTGCCCTGCGCCATTAGGTCCGAGAAGAAAAAACCGTTTTCCAACCGCATCCAGTACCGGTTTGGCGCGTTCAACAACCTCGGCTTTCCCACCGATCATGAAGATGAGTTCGCCTTTTTCCGCGCCCCAAGTGCCGCCAGTAACCGGTGCATCGAGGTAATCCACAGCGCGGTCGGAGCATGCTGCCGCCACTTTTCTCGCAAGCGCAGGCGAAACAGTGCTCGAATCGATGTAGAGAACCCCCTTTCGAAGGCCGTCCATGGCGCCATGATCTCCCCAGAGCACTTGCTCGACCGCTGGCGGGTCGCTGACGATCGTGATCAGCACATCCGACTGCGCGGCTGTCTCATGTGGATTGGGTGCCCATTTTGCTCCGTCGCGAATCAAATCGTCCGCCCGTTCTCTCGTGCGGTTCCAAACCACCAGCGGAAAACCGGCTTTGAGGAGATTCCGACCCATGGGCTTGCCCATGAGCCCTAGCCCTATGAGTCCGACCACCGGTTTCATGCGCCCTCCTTCTCGACAGCGATGTGTCTCGATCAAATATACAGAGGGCGAGCCGGAAATGGCAGTTTTCAGGATGGTGAACTCGCGACGCGACCGCGGCTAATAAAACACCGCTAAACACGCGCGGTGCTGAGGTGTCTTCTTCAGAACCGTTTCGGGCCTGTAGATAGCGAACCCGCGAAGTTTCCATCAACCCCGGGCAAGCATTCGACCAGTTCTAAGAGGTAATCGTAGGGAATTTCCACTCGGATCGTTTTTTCTGTCCCATTGTGCAAGAACCGTTCTTCAAGAAAAACTGCGGTCACCGTTTCTGCCACGAGAGCTCCATGGGCGGAAAGCCGGATATCGCCCGCGCGGTAATGAGCTTCAACACGCTTGCCGATGAGTGTCGAATACTGGCCCATCAAGGGGTATTCTCTGTAAAAGTATCTGTCAAGAAAATAGTACGAGGGTTTTCCTGCTAGAGTGACCTCTCAGTCTGCTTACGCGCCTCAATGCGATGGCTCGTGGGTCTGCAGCTGTTCGATTGGCGGGGTGAATTGTGCTTCAGGTCTCAGCCGAACATCGCCGGCCAGCACAAGTACGAGCGGCGCAACGATGCTGTAGGCCAAATAACTGAATAGGACGGGCAACGCCCACCCGAGAAGGCCGGGACGCCCAAAGAAATGTGCGGAAGTGATGCGCCAAACAACAGCGGCGACGATCAGGCCAGCAATCGCGGAAATGTTGCGGCTCAGTCCGGAAATCTCAAGCGACTGATGGCATGAACTGCACCCGAGGTCGTTTGAGTACGCGAGGAGCTTGCTCGCTGGAACAGCAGCAAGGCAATTCGGGCACTTGCGCGCCATTCAATTCCTCCGATGAACGAGCACGATACCGGGTGCCATGGATTCAGACAAGCGAAAACTCGACGCGATGCCGGAGTGGATCGATGCGCTCGGCGCGCACACGCACGCGGTCACCGAGCGAGAAGGTTCGCCGCGTTGCGTTGCTGCGCGTTCCGCGGTATGGCTCCGTGACAATAGAATGGTCACGTTCCCGATACACGCAGCGCTGGCCGGTTATCTCCTCCAGGCGGTCGATCCCGACAAGCCCTTCGACGAAGAGGTCAATCAACTCCACGAAAAATCCAAACTTCTGTACGGAAATGATCAACGCTTCATATTCCTCGCCCAGGTGGCTCTCCATGAACTGCGCGGTTTTCCATTCCATCAGCTCGCGTTCGGCGGAATCGGCGGCGCGCTCCGATTCTGAACTTTCAGCGGCGATTTCCTCCAGTTCGGTGCGACGGTAAGGCCCCAGCGTCCCGACCGGCTGGTCTTTTGCGGAATCTCGTGCGTGTCGAGCCAAACTCTGCGCCGGTTTCGCTGAAGGATTCTCGAGCGCCCATTTCAGAATGCGGTGAACGATAAGGTCCGGATACCGGCGGATCGGCGAGGTGAAATGCGTGTACTCCTTGGTGGCCAGAGCGAAATGCCCGAGCGGGTCGGCGGCGTAGCGCGCCTGCTTAAGAGAACGGAGCATCAGGTACGACAGGATGCGCTCTTCCGGTTTGCCCGCAATTTTCGCGGTCAGGCGCTGATAATGCTGCGGGCGAATATTGATCTCCTCAGATGCGGGCAAGGTGATGCTCATCGCGCGCATGCGTCCTCGGGAACCACGGCCTGTGCGCGTGTCTCGGGCTGGCGCCTGAACGCGCCCATGTCGAACCGCGATGCGGCGCTCGGTCAAATCCTCGACGCCGAGCGAATATCCGAAGGCGTGCGCCAACTCCTCGAATTCGAGAACTTTCCTGGGGTCCGGCTTTTCGTGCACGCGATGCAGCGACGCGATACCCCGGCTTTCGAGATATCGCGCAACGGCTTCGTTTGCGGCGAGCATGAATTCTTCGATGATGCGATGCGCGATATTGCGCACGCTGCGAACCACGCTCAACATTCGCCCTGCTTCGTCGAATTCGATCACCGCCTCGGGCAGGTCGAAATCGATCGAGCCGCGCGCGTTGCGCCGTCGGTTGAGCAAGAGCGCTAGCTCTTTCATCCGTTTGAATTCATCCGCAAGATGTGCATAGCGGCGAATCAATTCAGGATCGCCTTCGAGGATTTGGTAAACGTTTGTATAGGTCATGCGCTCTGCCGACCGGATTACGCCAGGGGTAAAGTTCGCATGCAGCAGCTTACCGGCGTCATCCAGTTCCATGAGGACGCTCATAACCAGGCGATCGACTTTCGGGTTCAACGAACAAATGCCGTTGGATAATTCCTCGGGCAGCATGGGGACAGCGCGCTGCGGGAAGTACACCGATGTGCCGCGCACCCGGGCTTCGCGATCGAGAGCGGACCCGCGCGGGACGTAATGCGCGACGTCGGCGATGTGTACTTGCAGTTCGTATCCTCCCTTTGCGAGCCGCGAAACAAACACCGCATCGTCGAAATCACGCGCCGTTTCGCCGTCGATCGTGACGATGGGCAGGTCGCGAAAATCCCGGCGGCCTCGCAAATCTTTTTCTGCGACTTGGCGCGGAGTTGTCCGCGCCTCGGCCAGAACTTCACCCGGAAACACATGTGGCAAATGATGCTTGCGGATAATGATTTCTGTGTCGACCCCGATATCGCCGGGGCGCCCGATAATCTCGACGACGCGCCCCGCGGGTGCAAGCCCGCCCTTCGGAAACCGCGTGATCTCGACGTTGACCACGGCGCCATCGAGTTCCGGCAGCCGCAGCCGGGCGCTTGCAGCGGCTTTCTGCTCCGGACCGAGCTTGTGCAGCAGGTCGGGAGTCAATTCCGCACCAGGCAGGATTGACACCTCGTGCTGAACGCGAACATCGTAGGGCAAGACGTGATTCCCATGCGGGCCGTAGCGAAAAAGTCCAACAATCGTCGGATGCTCGCGCTCGAGAATCTGGACGATGCGGCCTTCAGCACGGCCATCGGGCCTGCGATGCGTAATCCGAGCAAGAACGTGGTCGCCGTGCATCGCATCATCGAAATTGTCCCGCCCGATGAATAGGTCGCCATCTACATTCGGGATGGGCGAATCGGGTATGAGAAAACCATAGCCTTCACGATGAGCGACGACTCGGCCGGGAATTAAGCTCGGATCACGTGAAGGTTGCAAGGCAGTTCTTGCACGGACTGCCGGTTGAGTCTCGGAAGCTTCTTTGGGTGACCCTGCCTTTGGGCGGTGCGACCCCGCGAGCCGGTACCGCTCGTGCGCTTCTTCGATTTGGCCTTTGCGCTCGAGCTGTTGCACGATTCTCGGCAGAAAACGCCTTCCACCATGTTTCAGTTCCAATCCATGCGCGATTTCGCGAATGCTTGCCGGCTTCGAAATCGATGCCAGGTAAGCGATAACCTGCTCGGCGGTCACCTCCGGTTGCGGTCCGTGAGATTGAGGCTGTTTTGGCTTGCGCTTCATGGATTGGACTCCGCAGTCGCGAACAGGCTAGCGAAAATTAAGCTTCGAGGCAAAGCATCTCGTCTGCACCGGACACACAATCAACCACTACGGCGCAGGTGGATTCACGATCGGCGTGTTGAGCACCGCTGGCCTCCGGTTCTCTTGCATGACCAGCGCCGGAGCATATTCGCCGAGCAGTTCGCGTCGCCACCATGTCCCATTTTCGCGTTTTGTCTTCAGATCCGTAAACCAGTACTGATAAATCACTGCGCGTGCTTCCTTTGGTGGCGACGAAGAAAACGGGTTCGCTGTGAAAAGTTGCAGAACATCCCGCGAATTCTGGAGAAGCCGTTCCTCGGTCCACACGACGAATTTGTATTGCTGCCAGGATCCAAGGGACGCGAACCACAAGTTCCATTCGAAACGCGGCTGATAGGGCGCGTAGATACCTGGCGCTTTCATCGGGTCCTGGGGTTTATAGCGGAAGGGGTACGGAATCCACGTTTTCCCGTCGGTTGAGCCTTGAAATTCAATTTCGTACCGCGCGTGCGTCATCACAGCGAATAACCCGTATTCATTTGCGATGCGGAACGGTTCGAGCCATCGCACCGGAGCCTGCGGAAGCGGCAACTCCGGAACAAACATCCAGAGCAACTGAACAGTTCCCACGTAGAAGACCAGTCCCAGGCTAAGTCCAGAAATAGTCATACCAAGGGGGGCGAGGTACCTCCGCCAACGCTGCTGCCAGTCACCACGAGAAGAGCCGGCTTCCAATGATCGAGATTTGCCTTCAACCAGCGCGCGAATGCGCTTCGGAAGGAGCCCTTCGATGACGTGGTCGTCCAACAGCAGAAAACCAAGCGAGAGCACGAGATAGTTCAGAAACGTATAGTTCCCGGTAAGGATGATCCCGATCTCGAACGGCGTCACGATACAGAAGCATGCGATCCGAAACCTCCGCGGCAGAAAAAGTGTCCAGACGATCACCAGTTCGACGGCGAATGTGAGGATCACTGTCCCCGCATGAAACCAATGGGGAAAGTGCTGCACGTAGTAGCCTATCCACGTAGGAAGCGGCCCGTTTTGATAGTAATCGTCCATTGCCGTCAGATGGCGCCATGATTGATCGCCACTGGCCAGCTTCACGAAACCCGACTCAAAGTAGATGCGAAACCACTCCCACTGCAGAAGGAACATGCTGAGCCGTGATGGGCCATTATTGCGCCCGAGCCCCGGCCAGAAACCCGGCGGAGCGAAGAAAAGCGAGATGAAGCCGGCCTCGAGGAGCATGCCATCGGATTGATAGCTGGCAAAGTCCTGCGCAGCCGCGATGAAGGAAAGAAAACAGATGAAGCAGATGAGAAGCATGCCCCGAGGCCAGAAATTGATTACAACTAGGATCGAAGCGATTAGCCCCACCCAGCAGAGCAGCATGAGCGCGCGATCGCTCGAAGTGAACCACAGCAGAGTAGGTGCGAGCCAAAACCTCAGTGCGCGTAGATTCGGAGCCGAAACGATCGCCTGGAGGTAGTCGTTCGCGGGCAGGATTCCGTCCGGACCGATGAGCCCTTTGATTTGGAAAACCAACGAGTAGAAAGCCGAGAGATAAATCAGGCCGAGAGCCCTCAGGAAAATCCAACGCGGCCAAAGATGGGTGGGTCGAGTCTTGACGCCCGCGGATCGCTCGGTGGTCTCAGTCTTGGTCCACCTTCGTGAATCGAGTTCAACCACACGTTCTGATTCGACGGGACTGAGCCTTTCGGGACCGAGCAGCCAGTTCAGGACAGCGGCGAGCTCTCCTTTCATTTGTCGAGTGTATACCGGGTTGTAGGGATACTGTTCTCTTCGACCCGAATCAGATTTGGCTCGGATACGCAGCACCCGCTGGCGACGCGGCAATCTAATGCCGCGCCAGGTGATGCATCGAAGAGCGAACAGAAGCAAAGATCTTGCGATTCAACGCGTGGCGCTAGTCTTCACGCTCGCGACTGTTGCGGTACTCAGCAGGAATTTCATCCTGGGGGACTTCTTGTGTGGTAACTTCGGCTTCGTCGGCATCCGGCGCGTTCTCCACGCCGTTCACGATTCCCGCTTCGTAGGCTTGCCCTTCTTCCGCCAACTCTGCCACGCTTTCGGAGTCCACATCTTCAACGTCCGACAGACCCTGCACATCGCCTGATTGCCCTGCCTTTTCCAAGCCAACACCCTGGTGGATGCGAGCCTTCGAGCCCGGGCTCTCACCCCCTCTCCGAGTTGGCTTCTTTCGGCGCGACGCCTTCCTTCGGCTGGCAGCCTTGGCTTCTGCTGCTTTCTTTTTTCGCTTGTTCTTGGTGGCCATGGAAAAAGTCTATCATTCCCGGTGTGCTGTCAACAACGCCGCCTCGCGCCCTCGGTTGCCCTCCGCATACCTGGTTCTCTTCCCAGACCGTGAGCATCCAATTGGGATCAGCGACACCCTCGCGTATAGTCAGTTGATTCAGAAGGAGTAGGTTGTCGCGCTTCCATGCCGAACAAAACGCCAAACGAGAACAAACTTGCTCAGCGAAAGCAGTTCTGGAAATTGTTGCCCGACGTCTGGGGACTGCTGAAACCGCGGCGGAAAACTCTGGCTCTGGGCTTCGTTCTGATGGTTGTGAACCGCGTTTGCGGGCTCGTTCTGCCCGCATCCACGAAATACCTGCTCGACAACGTCATACTCAAAAGACAAACCCAAATTCTCTCTCCTCTAATCCTCGCTGTTCTCGGCGCGACTTTGATCCAAGGCTTGAGTTCCTATTCGCTCACCCAGTTGATGTCGAAGTCTGCGCAGAGAATGATTACGGAACTGCGTTTGAAGGTACAGGCACACGTTGGGCGATTGCCGGTGGCCTTTTACGATGCCAACAAAACGGGCGTCCTCGTTTCGAGAATTATGAGTGACGTAGAAGGCGTCCGCAATCTTTTGGGAACAGGGTTAGTGGACTTCGCTGGCGGGATCCTGACCGCATCATTTGCCTTGATGTATCTATTTCGCACAAGTGTCATTATGACCGCAGCGGCTTCCCTTGCGCTGATAATCTTTGGCATCGCCCTGAGCCGCGCGTTCAAATTCATTCGCCCCATTTATCGCGCCAGGCCCAAAATCAACGCTGAGGTCACCGGCCGGCTCACGGAGTCGCTCGGAGGCGTTCGCGTCGTCAAGGGATACCATGCCGAGGAGCGCGAGGAGAAAGTCTTCTACGCTGGCGTGCATCGGCTGCTCGACAACGTGCTCAAGACGCTGACCGCAACCTCGCTCATGAGCCTCTCGGCCACCGTGCTGGTGGGAATCATCAGCGCCGTGATTATGCTGCTTGGGGCACATCAAATTCTCTCCGGCAAGATGACTCCCGGCAGTTTCTTTTCCTACACGATGTTCCTGGGCATGCTGATTGCCCCCGTCGCTCAGATCGTCGGCATTGGTCCGCAAATCACGGAAGCGCTGGCGGGCCTCGAGCGCACGCGCGAAGTTCTGAACGAAACGCCCGAAGATCAGGACCCTTCGCGAAGCATGCGCCTCGATCGTTTGGAAGGCCGCATAGACTTCGAAAAAGTGAGCTTTTCGTACGACTCGAACAAGCCAGTACTGTACGACGTCAGTTTCAGCGCCGAACCCGACACGGTGACGGCGCTAGTCGGACCCTCCGGAGCCGGCAAGTCGACAATCATCGGTTTAATTGCTGCCTTTTATGTGCCGACGAACGGCCGCGTGCTCGTCGACGGCCTTGACCTCGCCAAAATCCGCCTCGATTCTTTTCGTACGCAATTAGGCGTCGTACTGCAGGAAAGTTTCCTGTTCGACGGAACCATTCGCGAGAACGTCGCGTTCGGCCGGCCTGCAGCGAAAGAGGAGGAGATTCTTGCCGCGTGCCAGGTCGCGCGTGTCGATGAATTCGCGGAAACATTCGAGAACAAGTACGACACTATTGTCGGCGAACGTGGGGTGAAGCTTTCCGGCGGCCAAAAACAGCGCGTTTCCATCGCTCGGGCGGTTTTGGCCGATCCGCGAATCCTGATCCTAGATGAAGCCACATCCAGCCTCGATTCGGAGTCAGAGGCGTTGATTCAAGAAGGTCTGCGCTATTTGATGCGCGGGCGAACAACATTCGTCATCGCCCACCGTCTATCGACGATTCGGCGCGCCGATCAGATCCTGGTACTCGAGGCCGGACGCGTAATTGAGCGGGGCACCCACGAATCACTTTACGCCGCCGGAGGACGCTACTACGATCTGTACACGAAACAGCACGGTCTTCAGGCCAACCTGTTTCTGGCTCCAGGTGAAGCAGCGGGCGATGTCGAAGAATCGCGAACCACTGGCGCTAATGGCTCCACTCAAGATGGGCAGGGGGAGGCAGGTTTGCCCGAAGCGATCCGGATTCTCCGCGGTTCGCAGCCCTGAAAGGCGGGTTTCATCTCATCCGGTCGCACGTCCATAACCGGATTGCCTCGCCTCTGTCTGCGCGATATAGTCGGGCGTACTTCAAACATCGATTTGCATCGAGCGTTCTAGCACTTGTGCAGCTAGAAATGCGTTCGTTAAGGAGGATCGGTTGCGCTACTTGGTGACGGGTGGTGCCGGATTCATCGGATCAAACATCGTGGATGAACTCGTCCGGCGCGGCCACGAAGTAATCGTCTTCGACGATCTCTCGGCCGGCAAGAAGGAAAATTTGGCCTGCGTAGTGACCAAGATTGATCTCCGTATTGAAAGCATCACGAATCTGGCGGC
>Ga0187819_10001197_pt1 | contig 13455 bp, 12 predicted proteins | sample NC_wetland_sal_i_15_FD_132411 | JGI IMG/M metagenome (GOLD analysis project Ga0187819, IMG submission 132411) | Wetland sediment microbial communities from Neuse River Estuary, North Carolina, USA - SO4_4 | ecosystem: Environmental > Aquatic > Freshwater > Wetlands > Sediment | place: USA... | reverse complement strand
CGATCGCCGTCCCGAAGGCTCCCATGCGGGACTTTAAACGCGCCGGCGGAACCAACAGCGTGACCCGCCTGCGGTTGAAGCCCGTGTTGATGGCGGGAGGCTATGCGCAGCAATCGTACCGCTTTAACGATTATGGTCCGCCAGCCTCGGACCGCGACACGTTTGTGATTGTCCACAAACTGGAAGGCAAGCCGAAGTGGGAGTGAACGGGGAGAGAGGTTAGGAATGAATGTACGCGCTCAAGTCTCCATGGTCTTTCACCTGGATAAATGCATCGGCTGCCATACGTGCAGCCTTGCCTGCAAGAACCTGTGGACCGACCGGCCGGGCACGGAATATATGTGGTGGAACAATGTGGAGACCAAGCCCGGAACCGGCTATCCCACACTCTATGAAGATCAGGACCAATACGCAGGGGGTTGGGAACTCCGCGATGGCCGGTTGCAACTGAAGTTGGGCAGCCGGCCGACCGAACTTGTCAACATCAGCTTCAATCCCCGCCTTCCCGCCCTGGATGACTACTACGAACCGTGGACCTACCGCTACAGCGACCTGATCAATGCGCCTCTCGGGAATGACCAGCCCGTAGCCCGGCCCATTTCGATGATTACAGGGAAGGAGATGAACATCGAAGCCGGGCCGAATTGGGACGATGACCTGAGCGGCTCGCCAATTTATGCGGCCAACGACCCGAATCTTAAGGTTCTCAGTGACGAAGAGCGGCGTCAGTTTTTCGAGATGCAACAACTGGTCTTTTTTTATCTGCCACGAATTTGCAATCACTGCCTCAATCCGAGTTGCGTAGCGGCGTGCCCGAGCGGCGCCATTTACAAGCGGGGTGAAGATGGCATTGTTCTGGTGAGCCAGGAAAAGTGTCAGGGATGGCGGATGTGCGTCTCCGGGTGTCCGTACAAGAAAGTCTATTTCAACTGGAATACCGGGAAGGCCGAGAAATGCATCCTTTGTTATCCGCGCATGGAAACGGGGCAAGCGCCTGCCTGCTTCCATTCCTGCCCAGGACGAATCCGCTATCTCGGAATGGTTCTTTACGATGCGGACCGCATCGAAGAAACCGCCCTGCGGCCGGATAAAGAGCTGGTCGGGGCACAGAGGGACATGATCCTCGATCCGTTTGACAAAGATGTCATTCGCCATGCACGCGAGAACGGGATCGAAGATGGGATTATTGAATCGGCGCAGAAATCTCCCACTTACAAGTATGTGAAGCGCTGGAAGCTCGCGCTTCCCTACCATCCGGAATGGCGAACGCTGCCCATGCTTTTCTATGTTCCGCCCTTACTTCCCGTAACCGCGTCGCTCATCGAGGGGAACTACGAACTGGCCTCGGATTTTTTCAGCTCGATCGCCAGTGCCCGTCTGCCCATCCGCTATATGGCGAGCCTTTTCTCGGCAGCCGACGAGGAGATCGTGATTGGGGTGTACAAGAAACTGCTGGCTGTGCGGATGTTCAAGCGTGCCCAGACGGTCGGAGACATGCCCCAGGAAAAGGTGGACCAGGCATTAGCGGAAACTCAGCTTACTCCCGAAGAGATCGAGGAGATCTACTACCTGACCTCCGTTGCGTCCTTCGACGAACGCTTCGTGATTCCTCCGTTCTACCGCGAAACGGCCATTGAAATGGTCGGCGACCCACACGCCTTCCAGGAAGAGCGAGGCCCGGGTTTTGTTGAGTTTCCAAAGCGAGGTTGGTAAAGGATGAATCTGTATCTTCTATTTGCGGAACTCCTCGATTATCCCGATGACAGCCTCCCGCAGCGAGTCGAGGAGAGCAGCCGGGAACTCGCAACCGCATATCCCAAGGCAACGGAACGGCTCGAAAGCTTCCGGTGCTCTCAGCAGGAGCTTGGAATCGCCCGTTTGCAAGAGGTTTACACGAGCACGTTTGACCTGCAGCCGGAGTGTACTTTGAATCTCGGCTACCACCTGTTCGGGGAGGACCAGCGGCGCGGGATGTTCCTGGCAAAACTGAAGGAATTGTTCCAGCAGGCCGGGGTCGAGACGGCCCGGGAATTGCCGGATCATCTGTGTTATCTGCTTCGCTATGTCGCGGCCAGGCCAGCGAGCGATGAGAGCAGCGCGATCATCTCGGATTGTTTGCTTCCCGCAGCGTCGAAAATTGTCCAGGGCATGAATGAAAAATCAAACCTATACCGGCCTGTTCTGGAGGCACTGCTCTTATGGCTGGAAGGCGAATCACGGAGCGAAACAGTCTCAAGCGCGATGCATATCGAATCACCGCATCTTTCATCTTCTTAGGAGTGAGAAGCGCGAATGGACGCCTTTTTCTTCGTCGCAATTCCTTATGTTGCCATCGTCCTGGCTGTATTCGGCGGCATTTACCGCTTTTATGCCCACCGGTTCACCTATTCGAGCCTGTCTTCACAACTTCTCGAAAATCGCCGGCTGTTCTGGGGCTCGATCTCGTGGCACTACGGAATCACCCTCATTCTCCTGGCACATCTGTTCGCAGGGCTCTTCCCAGGAGCAGCGGCTTACCTTCTGGGAGGCCGTATCCGCCTCATGGTTCTGGAATTCACGGGCATGGCTCTCGCCCTTTACGCCATCTTCGGAATCCTCGTCCTGATCATTCGGCGCCTCCCGACTGACTCTCTCGTTCGCAGCGTGACTTCCTTGATGGATGGAACGCTGCTGGGATTTCTCCTGGTTCAAACTCTCACGGGCTTCAGCATCGCTCTCTTTGACCGCTGGGGAAGCCAGTGGTACCTGAAGACGGCTGTGCCGTGGTTCTGGTCGCTGGTCCGGCTCCAGCCGGATTACGGTACCGTCGCATTCCTTCCGCCTTTCGTGAAGTTCCACTTTGTTTTCGGTTTCCTGGTCATCCTTCTCTTTCCGTTCAGCCGCCTGGTGCACATTGTCAAATTTCCCGTGTACTACTTGTGGCGGCCCTACCAAGTCGTTATTTGGAATCGCCGGCCGCGCATTACGGCCCGCCATGAGGGAGCCTGAAATGCTAGAGAACCCGCAATCCGAATGCGAAGCCTCTGAACTGAACCGCCGCTCATTCCTGAGCCGTCTGAGCATTCTCCTAAGCTCCATCGGAGCGGCAATCGTCGCCATTCCGAGCGTCGGCTTCCTCCTGGGGTTGCGCCGCCCGACAGAGGTGTGGCGCGGGGTCGGTCAAGTCAATGATTTTCAAATAGGCCCAACGTCCCAAGTCTCTTTTCAGGATCCTTCGCCTCTTCCGTGGTCCGGCGTGACGGCGCAGACCTCAGCATGGCTCCGCCGGGTGGCGGACCAGGAGTTCGTCGCCTTCTCGGTGGACTGCACGCATTTGGGATGTCCCATTCGCTGGCTGCCAGCCGCCAATTTATTTATGTGCCCATGCCACGGGGGCGTTTACTACTCCGATGGGACTGTAGCCTCCGGACCGCCCCCACGGCCCCTTTTCCAATATCCAGTGCGCGTGCAAAATGGCGAAGTTCAAATCCTGACGAGCCCGGTGCCGATCGCATGAACGATGTGGATGGAAATCGTCGAAGTATGTGGAAGCGCGCATGGGCGTGGTTTGATGACCTGACAGGAACTTCAAGCTGGCTCGTTCCTCTCTTGCGTCATCCAGTACCTAACGCAAAGAAGTCGGCTTGGTTTTATGTCCTCGGCAGCGCCACTTTGTTCGTGTTCATTCTGCAAATTGTTACCGGAGTCGCTCTGTCCAGCTCCTACATCGCTTCCTCGGGGGAGGCTTACCACACCCTGCTTTTCATCAGTGGGACCACGCTTGGCCGTATTGTGCGGGGAATGCACTACTTTGGTGCCTCCGCGATGATCATTCTGATCGGGTTGCACGCCGTTCGCGTCTATCTCATGGGATCGTATAAGTATCCCCGCCAGGTCAATTGGATTACCGGGGCAGTGTTGCTTCTTCTGACGCTGCTGATGGCCTTTACGGGACAGTTGCTCAGGTGGGATCAGACTGGCTTTTGGACGGCAGTTGTCGCCGCGGAACAAGCTGGCCGAACGCCTTTGATCGGCAATTGGTTAGGCCATTTCATCCTTGCTGGCGATACTGTTGGCGGCGCGACGCTGAGCAGGTTTTTTGCTGCGCATGTTTTTTTCATTCCCGCATTGATTTTTGCGTTCCTCGGTTTTCACCTTTACCTGGTGATTCACAATGGCATCTCGGAACCGCCCCAGGCGGGGCGCCCTGTCCAGCCAAAGACTTATCGTCGGTGGTATGCGGACCTCCTTGCTCGCGAAGGCCGCCCGTTCTGGCCCGACGCCGCGTGGCGGGATGTTGTTTTCGGCTTTCTCGTCGTGGTGACCATTGTGGTGTTGGCCGTGGTCATCGGCCCGGAACCTCTGGGGAAACCGCCTGACCCGACAATCATCGGGGCATCACCCAAGCCGGATTGGTTTCTGCTTTGGTATTATGCGTTGCTTACGGTAGCTCCCCACTGGTCGGAAAACTCCCTCATCCTTCTTGGCCCGCTGATCTTTGGAGTTCTCCTGATATTCCTGCCGTTCATTGCCAGTAAAGGCGAGCGCAGCCCGTTGCGCCGGCCCTGGTCCATTTTGATTGTCGGAACAATCGTGGTGATCATAGCCTACTACGGGAACCTTGGCCGGTTGGCACCGTGGTCCCCGCGATTGGAAGCAGAACCGTTGCCTGCAACCGTGGTGGGCGAGCCCAGCGGGCCGGTTTCCGAGGGAGCAAAGGTGTTCTACGAAAAAGGCTGCGAGTACTGCCACACGATTGCGGGATACGGTGGGATTCGCGGGCCGGACCTGACCTATGTCGCGGATCGCATGAATGCCCAGCAGATCAAAACCAGGATCTTCAGTGGTGCTCAGAACATGCCTTCGTACAACGGCAACATTACGGACGCGCAGATGTCTTCTTTGCTCGCATTTCTTGAGTCGCGGCAGCGGCGGTCCATTGCAGAAGGAAAGAAACCCTGACGACCCCGCCGGCAAGGATCCACGCTGGGGGCTGGGAGAAGATGACATGAACTCAGAGGCATCGAAGGCAGCAAAAGACGAACTTCAAACCTCGCCTGACCGAGTGGAGAAGTCGCCGGGCTCAAGTTCATCGGCAGATTGGACCGGAAGTTCGCTCTCCAGCTTGATGGCTCATATCGTTGAAAAACATCATGCGTACTGCCGCCAGGAACTCGACCGCGTCGAACAACTCCTCCAAACCACCGTTCGGTCGCATCGAGACCGCCACCCCGAGCTTCGCCGCATTCAAACTCTCTTTGCCAAGCTCAGCAGCGACCTCAAGCAACATCTGCTCAAGGAAGAGCAAACTTTGTTCCCCATGATCGCCCGCATGGAAGAAGCGCACAGCCGGAAGGCCGCTCTGCCGCGGCTTCCGTTCGGAACGATCGCCCATCCAATACGCATGATGGTTCTGGAACACGATGTGGGAGGCAAAGAGCTGGAGGAAATTCGCAAGCTAAGCTCCAGTTACACCGTGCCATCCGACGGTTCGGAAAGCTACCAGGTGCTGTACCAGAGACTAAGAGAATTCGAGGAGGACATGCAGAGGCATGTTTATCTTGAAGACCATCGGCTATTCCCTCGGGCCGTCTCTCTTGAACAAGCAAGCATCGGGAACTCGGGCTCGTGATTCTCCTCGGACCCGCGTAATGCACGGCAAGCGAACATTCCGGATTGACGCATTGCAGGCGCCCGGCGCTCTCCGGATTCGCAGCTCCCAATGAACGATGACCACACACAAGCAGCCAGCGCGCCGTCGAGTGCACTAGCGGAGGGAACACGAAGACTGAATCCTGCCTATTTTGCTCTGGTCATGGCTACAGGAATTGTGGCCATCGCTGTGCACCTCGCTGGTTTTACGATTGGCGCCAAGGCTCTTACCTTCCTGAACGCCTTTGCCTTTGTTGTTCTTTGGTCCGTGACCCTGGCGCGAATCTTCCTCTATCCTCGGCAATTCTGGGGTGACCTCATCGACCACAACCGGGGGCCAGGATTTTTCACGGTAGCGGCCGGTACGGCCCTTTTAGGATCGGAAGTCGTCATAGTCTTTGAACAATACCGCCTGGCCTTCATCCTGTGGTTCTTTGCAACTGCGCTCTGGGCTTTTTTGACCTACGCTATCTTTACGGCGTTTACCGTCAAACAGCAAAAGCCATCTTTGGCCGAAGGCATCAACGGAGGCTGGCTGCTGGCGGTCGTTGCGACGGAGGCCGTTTCTCAGCTGGCCACCTTACTCTCGCCCATGTTTGGCGCCTTTCAGGGGAAGATCCTGTTTCTATCGCTGTGCTTATGTTTGTGCGGAGGAATGTTGTACGTCTGGATGATTTCGCTGATCTTTTACCGCTATACCTTTTTCACTTTTTCTTCTTCAGACCTGATGCCCCCCTACTGGATCAACATGGGTGCCGTGGCCATCTCTACGCTCTCCGGCTCGCTTCTGATCCAGCGAGCCCCCGAGGCTGCGTTCCTCGGCGCCATGCTCGCTTTTTTGAAGGGCCTCACGGTGTTGTTCTGGGCAGTGGCCACCTGGTGGATTCCCATGCTCATTATTCTGGGTATATGGAGGCATGGATACCGACGCTTCAGTTTCAGATACGACCCTCTTTATTGGGGACTGGTATTCCCCCTGGGCATGTACGCAGTGTGTACCACCCGGCTTTCCGAGGCCATCCACTTGGAGTTTCTTCTTGCCGTTGCGCATGCCTTCACCTACATTGCCCTGGCCGCCTGGCTGATCACATTCATAGGTTTACTTCACAGACTGGTCGAGGTTTTCTTCGTGAAGCAGCCTTACCAAGGCACCGTCCATTGATTCTCCGGGAATACCTAAGCGGATGATGGTCGTGCGCTTGAAAAAATCGGTTTCAAGACTGCCACGGTGCGAATGGATGAAATTGTGGGAAGCGGTTTTGTCTTTTCCTCCACGCATTCTCGAAATCCTTTAGTTTCGCCGCGCATGACAGGCGTTTCTTATGCAGTTACAAATGACCTATTGCCGGAGAAGCGGAATCGCCCCAACATGGCAACTGTTATGGAAACTCGTATACCGGCCTACAGCACATTCCTGGATGGGCTTCGTGATAGCGAGGTGGACGCCTTAAAAGCGAAGCCGGTTCTGGTCATCTCCGACCATGAAGAGTGCGGGGACAGGGTGGCTCATGCGATTCGGAAACGGGGCCTTCAGGCGGTCGTTTGCTCTCGATTGAGTGATGCCCGGTTCTTATTGGCTCGAACAGGCTTTAGCCTTGTTTTGGCCAATGATTCTCTCCCAGATGGTGATCTTCGGGCGGTGATTGGAGCTGCTGCAGCAACCCCCGTTATCGCCTTCTCCCGCGCCGCTGACTGCGATGCTTATCTCTATGCGACTCGCCACGGAGCTATCGATTGCATGGCTTGCCCGTCCGGCTTTGGGGAGACTGAGGAAATCTCGCGGTACGCTCTCCAGGAATTCGATGAAGGCAGCGAGAACCTGTGAAAGCAGCCTGCGCTGTGGACCGCAGAGATGGAGGAGACGTGGAAAGGCGGCCTGTGAGTGTACTCCTCATCCGAAAACGCGAAGTGGGGTTTTCGTCCCTTCATCGCTGGCTGGAACAACGAGGATGTCGCTGCACTTTCGTATCCTCTCACTCAGAGGGGGCCCAATTGATTGCAAGGGATCGGTTCGATCTGGTCCTGTGCAGTGATCGCATTGCCGGCATTAGCGCTCTCTTGAATTCCGCAGTTGACTCGCCAACAAGCGCGTTCTGTTGTCATACCGTCGAGGATGGTTATTGGTGGCTTCCCGTGATCCGGGATGGCGAGAAGTGCCTGGGTCAGCCTGGTCTCCGGCCAAGTGAATTCGCTGAAGTCCTCGCTCGCATAGTGGAAGAAGTGAAGTCGCGCCCAGGCGGCCAAGCAGCCGCCGCTTCAAATTGAGTTTTCCTCCTACGCTCCGTTAAGCGCACGTTAAATTGAGAGGCTCTCACAGAGGGCACTGGCTAGGCAGAATCGGATTCGGATCTTCCGCGAGGGGGATCAGACATGCTTCTGCACCCGTCCTCACTAGAACTCAGATCAGCCTGGAAGTTGCTGCCTGAACGAGTTTAAGCAATCCTGCCGGGAAGGTGCCCAACCAAATGAGCAAGATGGTCAGGAGCGCCAGGAGCGCACGGTCTGCAACCGGGGCGTACGGGGCCATGGGCTCTCGTGCGGGACCGAACGCCGGTGCATTGTCGTAGAGGACGACAACCAGGCGCAAGTAATAGAAGAGTCCCACAACGCTGCTGACAACCAATATGAGAATGAGTGTCCACAACTGTGTCGATACACCGGCCGTCAGAATGTAGAACTTGCCAAGAAAGCCGGCTGTCAGCGGAATTCCAGCCAAAGAGAGCAGCATCGCCGTGAAGATTAAGGCCAGTCCGGGCCGGCGCCAGAACAGCCCTCGATAGTCCTCGAGAGAGTCTGCCTCGCGCTCGCCATTCGAAAGCATCGTTATGACCCCGAACGCTCCTAGCGTGGTTATGAAATAGGCGACCAGGTAAAACGTCACTGCTTCAGCCGCGAGGCTGCCGCCTGCTTGAAAGGCAGCCAGCAGATAGCCTAGATGCGCGATCGAAGAGTAGGCGAGAATCCGCTTTACGTTGTTTTGAAGAAGCGCGAGAAGATTTCCGCCAAACATCGAGGCGATCGCGATGATGCTGAATACCAGGTAGATTCCGCGAACATGGTGCGCTTCCGAACCATAAAAATAGCGCAGCAAGAGAGCGAACATGCTCCCTTTGGAAATGGTCGCAACAAAGGCGGTTATTGGGGCAGGCGCCCCTTCGTACACATCCGGGGTCCAGAGATGGAAAGGGACCACCCCAAGCTTGAAACCAAAACCCGTGATCAACAAAACGAGGCCGGTCGCTACGATGACTCCAGCGGATCCGGCTGTGGCCGTACCTGTCGAACGAATCCGTGCGAAGGTCATCGTCCCAAACTCCGCATAAAGCAATGCCATGCCAAAGAGAAGGAATGCCGCAGAGGATGCGGCCAGGACGAGATATTTAGCGCCTGCTTCGAGCGGCAGCGGACGCGCGCGCAAGTATGCGATCAATGCGTAAAGAGACACGCTCAGGATTTCCAGGCCCAGGAAGAAAGATGCGAAGTGGTTGCTCACCACCAGCACCCCGGAACCCAGCGTGGCGGTCAACAGGAGAACATAAAGCTCTTCCCGTTGTTCTTTCTGTTTTTCCAGATAGCTGTACGCCAGAACTGCGACCACGAAGCAGGCGGACAGGTTCAGTGCGATATAAAACAATGCGAAGCGGTCCACGATCACCAGGGGAGTCACCTGGCGCGGAGTAAGTGGGACAGCAAACCATAGAGATGCGAACGCCGCAGTCAGCCCCGCCAGGGTCAGCAGCAGGGCAAGCAGATGGCTGCGGCGAATCGCGATTCCCACCATCACCAGAATCGATGTCGCCGCGACAATGACCAGCGGCAAAAGCACGAACAGGTCAGCCGGGTGCATGTTCATCTTCGACCAACCACGTTGGTTTGACTCACTACCTGCTGCAGATGGGTCAATGCCGGACGGAATACGTTGAACACGGGCTGCGGGTAAAGACCCAGCCAGACGAGCAGCGCAATCATCGGCACAAGTGCAACAAGCTCGCGAGGAACCAGGTCAGGTATCTTCCAGCCATGATCGTTCGGCCCATGGAACGCGTGCTGCACAAGTCGCAGTCCGTAAAATGTCGAAGCGAGAATGCCGACCGCCGCCACCGTTGTAATCAGCAGGTGCCCGCGATAGGTTCCCTGCAGGACCAGGAATTCGCCGACGAAGTCGCCCAATCCGGGCAGCCCCATCGATGCCAACGCAAAGAAAAGACCAAATCCACTGAGCCGTGGAATTGCCGCCCACAATCCGCCCAGCCGATCCGTGTCACGCGTGTGCGTCCTCTCCTGCAACGCTCCCACGAGGACGAAAAGAGCCCCGGTACTCAAGCCGTGGCAGAGCATAGCCATTACCGCTCCTTGCAACGCCAGTTCATTCCAGGCAAAGATGCCCACGAGAACGAACCCGAGGTGACTCACGCTCGTGTAAGCGACAAGGCGCTTGAGATCCGTCTGGCCGAATGCGAGGAGGGCGCCGTAGACGATCCCGGCAGCACCCAGCGCCATCGCCACGGGCGCGAACTCACGGGAGGCGCCCGGAAATAGCGGGACAACAAACCGAAGCAAGCCGTAGGCACCGGTTTTGAGCAGCAAGCCCGCAAGGATTACGCTTCCTGCGGTAGGCGCCTCCGTATGCGCGTCCGGCAGCCATGTATGCAGGGGCACCATTGGCAGTTTTACCGCGAAGGCCACGAAAAATCCCAGCATGAGCAGCAGAGCTGTCCCGGAGCCGAGCGGCGTGCCAATCAGGTCGGCGTATTCGAACGTGTACACGCCGGTAGCCTGAAAATGAAGAACGTAGAGTGCCAGGATGGCTACCAACATGAGCAGGCTGCTGAGTTGCGTAAACAGGAAGAACTTCACCGCGGCATAGACACGGTGCTCGTGACCCCAAATCGCAATGAGAAAATACATGGGAACGAGCATCAGCTCCCATGCGAAATAGAAGAGGAAAAGATCGACCGCCAGGAAGACGCCAACGATGCCCGCGAGCACCCATAGGAGATTGAAGTGGAAGAAACCAACTCCTTCGCGGATTTCTTTCCAGGAAGCCAGCACAGAGACGATGCCGAGAACGAAGGTTAAGAGCAGCAGCAGCAAGCTGAGTCCGTCCAAGGCCAGGTGGAAGTGAACTCCGAACCGTGGAATCCACTTCCAGTCCAGTTCTTCCAGCCACTTTGTGTGCTGCAGAAAATCAGCCTGCCGGTAATCGCGAGCCCAAAGATAAAGACTGAGAACTAAGTCCAGGGTCACCGCGATCAGCGAGATCCAGCGCGCCGACAGGGAATCCTTCCGCCCCACAATCCAGGCGAACAGCCCACCCGCTAACAAGATAACGATCAGCCAAAGTAAAATCATCGGAATAGCACCACCGCAAGGAAGATCACAGTACCTAGCGCGACTCCCGCCGCATACCAGCGCATGCTTCCGTTTTCCGTAGTACGCAGAACCCGCCAGCTCAGCCTGGTTAACAATGCCAAGCCGTCGTAGAAGAGATCCACAAAATCGTCCTTGTCTATACGCGCGAACCAGACAACAGGCCGCACCAGCAGCCGGTCGTATACCCAGTCCATGCCCCAGTCGGCAAACCAGAATTGGTGCAGCATCCGCCCGAGCGACGTTGAACTTACGGCTTCTGCCAGATCGCGTCGCCGGAAGAAGAAGACATAGGCCAGGTATACGCCCGCCAGGAACGCGAGAAAAAGAATCCCTTCCGACCGAAATTCAGAGAGTGGACCGCTGCGGACTTCCGCTGCTGCGGGCAGCGAGCTATTCATCAGCGTGGAAAAAGCGGGCACATTCCCTAACCAGCGTGGCACCTCAACGAATCCGCCCATGATCGACAGCACACAAAGAATGACGACAGGGACAGCCATGGTGTAGCCGATGCGCTTGCTCGGCTGCGTCTGCTCGCCTCCGTAGAACACCAAAAATATCAACCGGAAGATGTACAGCGAAGTCAGAAGAACACCTACCACCGCGGCGAGCCAAAGCCAAGGGTTTCCGTCCTTGGCCGACCACGCCTCCCACACGATCAGGCCCTTGCTGTAGAACCCGGCCGTGATGAGCGGCAGGCCGGCGAGAGAACACCCGCCGATCAAAAACCCCCAGAAGGCCAGTGGCAGCTTCCGACGCAAGCCGCCCATCTTGAAGATGTCGTGCTCATGGTGCAGGGACTCGATCACAACGCCAGCAGCGAGAAAGAGCAACGCTTTGAAAAAGGCATGCGTCATGAAATGAAAGATCGCGGCTGACCAGGCGCCCACGCCTAGCGCCAGGAACATGTAGCCGATCTGGCTGATCGTGGAATACGCAAGCACTCGCTTGATGTCCGATTGCGTAAGCGCGCTAAAGCCAGCCAGGAGCAACGTCGCCGCGCCAATCACCGCCAGAGCCAACTGTACGGGCGGCGCAAGAGTGTAAAGCACATGAGTGCGGGCGATGAGGTAGACACCCGCGGTCACCATGGTGGCAGCATGGATCAGAGCACTGGTTGGCGTCGGGCCGGCCATCGCGTCGGGCAGCCACGTTTGCAGCGGTAGCTGCGCCGACTTCCCTACGGCCCCGCCCAACAACAACGCTGCGGCCGCGATTGCATAGACTGAGCCCGTATGCCATTGGGAGGCCGCTCGTTCCATCAGTTGTTGGATTTGGAGCGTGCCGAGTTTCTCGAAGATAAGAAACAGGCCGAGAATCATGGCGGTATCGCCAATGCGCGTGACAATGAATGCTTTCCGCGCTGCGAGCCCGTTCGCGGGATCGGTATACCAGAACCCGATGAGCAGGTAGCTGCACAGGCCAACACCTTCCCAGCCGAGATAAAGCAACAACAGGTTATCGGCCAAGACCAGCACGACCATGGAGGCTACGAACAGGTTCATGTACGAAAAGAACCTGCTGTATCCCTCGTCCTCGACCATGAATTCGGCGGAGTACCAGTGGATCAGGAAACTGACAAAGGTGACTACCAACGTCATGATCAAGGAGAGCGCGTCCAGATAGAAGCCGATCTGCGGATGGAAGCCGCCGACACTCATCCATGTCCAGAGATGCTGTCGGTAGAAACCGTTCGCACGGGTGGCGGTCAAAAACCTCCACGTTACAAGGAAGGAGATCAACGTCGAAAGACCGATCGAGCCCACACCTATCCCTGCGATCATCTTCCGTGGCAAGCGTGGCCCAAAGATCGCGAGGAGCAGAAACCCGACAATCGGAAATGCGGGAATCAGACAGAGAAGACCCAGCATCTTAGCCTCTCATCTCACTCACCGCATCGGCATCGAGCGTTTTCTTCTGATGGTAGAGTTGAAGCACCAGCGCCAGCCCAACCGAAACCTCCGCAGCGGCCATCGCCAGGATAAACAGGAACATGACCTGTCCATCCGCTTGCGCCCATCGGGAACCGGCCACGACGAAGGCGAGTCCCGCCGCGTTCAGCATTACTTCAATCGCCATCAGGATGAAGATCAGGTTGCGGCGAGCGAGAAGTCCGGCCAGCCCCAGCGCGAACAAGATCGCCGCCAGTAGCAATCCGTGACTCATCGGAATCTGCACCATAATCCACCTCCCGTCTTTCGGAGCTTCGTCGCCCCAGGTGGTACGCTCCGACCAACCCGGCCATCAACAAGAACGACGCCAACTCCACGCCGATTAAATACGGCCCATAGAGCGCTATCCCGACTTCTTTTGGGCCGACCATTCCGGTCCCGGTTACTGCGCTGCTCGAACGCCAAAGCGTGTACATAATCTCAGCGAGCAGAACGGCGGCAAGCACGGCCGGGCCAGTCCACATCCCACCGCGCAGCCAATCTCTCTCCATCGCGACTGTTT
>Ga0187819_10001196_pt1 | contig 13475 bp, 11 predicted proteins | sample NC_wetland_sal_i_15_FD_132411 | JGI IMG/M metagenome (GOLD analysis project Ga0187819, IMG submission 132411) | Wetland sediment microbial communities from Neuse River Estuary, North Carolina, USA - SO4_4 | ecosystem: Environmental > Aquatic > Freshwater > Wetlands > Sediment | place: USA... | reverse complement strand
TCGATATCAGCGTCCGTATCGGCAACCTTCCGGACTCCTCAATGCGCTCGGTGCGGGTGGGCGCGATCCGCTACATCACCTGCGCTAGTTGGGCCTATCTCGCGAAGCGGGGGACGCCGGCGACCCCGCAGGACCTTGCCGGCCACGACTCCATTAGCTTCGCCACGCTGTCGCACGCCGAACGGGGGGCCTTTGCCGGGCAGCGGCACCAGCGGGGTCAACCCGCGCTTGACGTGAACACGGCCGACGCGGCGATTGACGCGGCCAAAACTGGGCTCGGCATCGTGCGGGTGCTTTCGTATCAGGCTGAGGCGAGCCTTGCCGAGGGATCGCCACGCATGATCCTTGAGGACTTCGAGCCAGAGGCTATTCCAGTCAACCTCCTGCATCGGGAGGATCGCCTGCCGCAAGCTAAGGTGCAGAGCTTCATTGCCCTTGCGGCGCCGCGGCTCCGTGCAGAACTGAAGGCCCAGGCGGCCCGCTCCGGCTGAAGAAGGCCAATGCCCTGGCTTCCCAAAGGCCGGGCAAGCTGCTAAAGGAAGCCGCCAACCGGCGGGACGGATTCCCGCCTTTAGCGAGGTTGGCCGATGCCCGAAGGGCAGTCTCCAGAGAACAGCAGATTTCTCGACGGGCCCGAGCTCGGGCTGACTTTCGACGACGTCCTCATCCGGCCCGCCGCCTCAGACGTGCTGCCGAACACTGTAGATTTGAGCTCCCGCGTCACCCGCTCGATCGGCGTGCATATCCCCATCCTGTCTTCGGCCATGGACACGGTCACCGAGGCGCGGCTTGCCATCGCCATGGCGCAGGCCGGGGGCATCGGCGTCATTCATCGCAACCTCGACCCCGACGCCCAGGCCGCGCAGGTTGCGCAGGTCAAGAAGTTCGAGTCCGGGATGGTGGTGAACCCGGTTACCATCCATCCCACAGCCAGCCTTGCTGATGCTTTGAAGCTGATGGCCGACCATCAGATCTCCGGCATTCCAGTGGTGGAGCCGGCGCGGAACGGCGGGCGCGACGGTAAGCTCGTCGGCATCCTTACCAATCGCGATGTGCGCTTCGCCACCAATCCGAACGAACCGGTTTACGAGCTGATGACCAAGGAGCGGCTCGTCACCGTCAAGGAAAGCGTCGACATGGAGGAAGCGAAGCGCCTCCTCCACCAGCATCGCATCGAGAAGCTGCTTGTGGTCGACGACGAGTACCGCTGCATCGGCCTCATCACCGTGAAGGACATTGAGAAGGCGAGGGTCCATCCCCATGCCTGCAAGGACGAGCAGGGGCGCTTGCGCGTGGCGGCGGCGACGAGCGTAGGCGACGAGGGCTTTGCTCGCACCGAGCGGCTGATCGACGCCGGTGCCGACCTCATCGTGGTCGATACCGCCCACGGGCATCAGGCCCGCGTGCTCGAAGCCATCGGTAGGATCAAGCGGCAGTCGAATGCCGTGCAGGTGGTCGCCGGCAATGTGGCGACGCGGGAAGGTACGCTTGCGCTTATCGATGCCGGCGCCGATGCCGTGAAGGTTGGCATCGGGCCCGGCTCGATCTGCACCACGCGCATCGTGGCTGGCGTCGGCGTGCCGCAGCTCACGGCGCTGCTCGAGGCCGTGGAGGTCGCAAGGAAGCACGATGTGCCGATAATTTCGGACGGCGGTATCAAATATTCAGGCGATCTCGCCAAGGCGCTCGCCGCCGGCGCCGACTGTGTGATGATCGGCTCGCTCCTCGCCGGCACCGACGAGAGCCCCGGCGAAGTCTATTTGTATCAGGGCCGTTCCTATAAGGCTTATCGCGGCATGGGCGCAGTCGGCGCCATGGCGCGTGGCTCCGCCGACCGCTATTTCCAGCAGGACATCAAGGATACGCTGAAGCTCGTGCCGGAAGGGGTCGAGGGGCAGGTGCCCTATAAGGGGCCGCTCGGCAGCGTGCTGCACCAGCTGGTCGGCGGCTTGCGCGCTGCCATGGGCTATACCGGCGCCTGTAACCTCGCCGAGTTCGCCGCGCGCGCCGAGTTCATCCGCATCTCACCGGCGTCCTTGCGCGAGAGCCACGTGCATGACGTGACCATCACGCGGGAATCGCCCAACTACCCGAGAGAAGGGTAGGGCTCGCCTTACTCCACTCCCAGCCTCTTGACCTGATCGATGACGTCCGGCTCGAGCTGAATGGCAAGGGTGATGTCGGCGCTGCCGTCGGTGGGCTTGCCTTTGCGGCTCTTCACCACGCCACGGCCGACGAGAGCTGATGCGTCGTTCTGGTGAATATTGAGCGCGTTCGTAAAATCATCCATGGCTCGGTCGAGATCGTTCTTCAACACATAAATCCAGCCACGATCGACATAGCCCTTGGCGCCGTCGGGCTCACGCTTGATGACTTCGCTATAGTCGGCAGCGGCGTGATCATAATCCTTCTTCTGCCGGTAGAGGTTGGCGCGTTGCGAATAGCCTTGGGGGGAGTCGGGATCGAGCTTGACCTTCTGGTCGAGCTCGATAATGGCGCGGTCGAGGTCGCCCTTATGGCTGAAGACGATGCCGCGAAGCATGTAGAAGTCGCCGCGGCCCGCATCGAGGCGAATGGCCTCGTCGAGATCAACGATCGACTTGTCGTAGTCCTTCTTTGCGTCATAGGCCGCCGCGCGCATGAAGTAGCTGTTCGGCTGCTTCGGATCGAGCGCCACCGCCTCATTCATCTCCGCGACAGCAGCATCGTAAGCGCCGGTGGCCGCCAAACCGATGGCGCGGTTACCGTGGGCGGCAATCAGCTTGTCGGTGTCCTTCGAGCCGGAGGCGAGGAAGCCCGTGCAACCGTCGAGCACATCCTTGATCGAGCCCTTGCCGGTGAAGCAGGGATTTTCTTCGACCCCCGCGGAGGATGGGGGAGGAGGCGTGTTGCCGGTCGTGGGCTCGGCCGGGGTCAGGACCGGCGGCTTGGCCTGATCAGCGGGAGCCAGCGCGTCTTCGGCTAACGCTGGGGCAGTCAGGCCCGCGGCGAGCGCCAACGTTCCGGCGATAGTGGCGGCCCGCGACACTAAAGCATTCCGCTTAAGCACATGCATTTCTTCCTCCACAGATTAAAGCATTTCTGAAATTTGGGCTGTTAAAGCTGTCCTTGAGGGTCTCGTCAATTGAACTTCCAGTAATGAAATGAACCGCTTCGGCGACGGCCGAGCATGTTTCGGCCTCTCGCGCGGCGGCTCACCATTGCGGAAATAGAGGGTATAAGAGCGGCCAGAGCCGTCACGCAATGGGAGGGCTGTCATGTCGATGCAGGCCATGCTGATGCCGGTGTTTGCGCAAGTCGCGCTCACCTTCGTATTGTTGTTCTAGATGCAGTTCCTGCGGATGCGGGCGATCCGCCGGGGCCAGGTCCCCGCCCATTCGATCGCGCTTAGAGAGCCGAACTGGCCTCCTCGCGTTACCCAGATCGGCAACGCCTATCATAATCAGCTTGAGACGCCTCTCCTCTTTTATGTGCTGATCCTGCTTGCGCTCGTGACGAGGACCGCGGACTCCATCCTCTTCGTGCTCAGCTGGCTTTTCGTGGCTTCGCGCTTCGTGCACGCCTATATCCATCTCACGAGCAACCGCATCGATCAGCGGGCGCCGGTGTTTCTCGTCGGCGCCATCGGCCTTGCGCTCATGTGGATCATCGTCGCTGCTCGGCTCACCATCGCGGCGGCTGGATGACGCCCGGGGCTCGCGCAAGCGCCGCCATCGAGGTCCTCGCCGATATTGCGATGCGCAAGCGGCCGGCGCCTGACGCGTTGAAGGATTGGGGGCTTTCCCACCGCTTTGCTGGCTCCGGCGACCGCGCCGCCATCGGCAATCTCGTCTTCGATGCGCTGCGCACCCGCGCCTCCAGCGCCTATGCCATGGGTGACGACAGCCCGCGGTCGCTCGTGCTGCGCACTCTCGTTTCGATCTGGGGTTTGACCCCGGTTGCTTTGGCAGCGCTTGCCGACGGCGGCCGCTTCGCGCCGGCACCGCTCACGCCAGATGAGCTTGCCGGGCTCAAGCAGGTGCTGCCCGCGGACGCACCTGCCTCCATACGGGGCGATTATCCAGAGTGGCTTGACCCGTTGTTCCAACGCGCTTTCGGAGCGAAGGCGGCGGAGGAGGGGGTGGGGCTCGCTACACGGGCCCCGGTAGACCTCAGGGTCAATACGCTGAAGACCACGCGGGAAAAGGTCCTGCACGCGCTCCGCCGCTTCGATGCCGCCCCCACGCCCCATTCGCCGCTTGGCGTCCGCATCGCGGCAGGGAGAGGTCCAAGCAGAAGCCCCCATGTCGAGGCGGAGCCGGGGCACGGCAAGGGCTGGTACGAGGTGCAGGACGAAGGCTCGCAAGTTGCGACGCTTCTGTTAGGTGCCCGCCCGAAAGAGCAGATCCTCGACCTCTGTGCTGGTGCCGGCGGCAAGACGCTGGGGCTCGCGGCCGCCATGGAGAATACCGGTCAGCTCTATGCCTACGATGCCGACCGGATGCGGGTCCGGCCGATCTTCGAACGCCTGAAGCGAGCCGGCGTGCGCAATGCCCAGGTGCTCAGTCCCGGCGACGTGGCAGCGCTCGCCGAGCTTGAAGGCAGGATGGACCAGGTAGTCGTCGATGCGCCTTGCACCGGGTCTGGGGTGTGGCGCCGGCGGCCTGACGCCAAATGGCGGCTGTCGCCCCAGATGCTTGAGGGGAGGTTCGCTGAGCAGCGCGTCGTGCTCGATCAGGCCGCACGGCTGGTGAAGCCAGGCGGCAGGCTCGCCTATATCACCTGCTCGGTGCTGCCCGCCGAAAACCGCGAGCAAGTCGATGCCTTCATCGCCCGCTTCCCTGAGTTCAGCATCGTGCGCTGGCCAGGGCTGTGGGAGAGGGCAGCGCTGTCTGCTGCACCGCCGCAATCCGCAGACGGCTCCGCGGAAACGTTGCTGATGACCCCCCGAAGCTTCGGCACCGACGGCTTCTATGTTGCAGTGCTTCAGCGGCGGTGACGGTCCTGCCACGTTGGGGAAAAAAAGTTTGGGACGCGACCGCATTACCTCTTGAAATCGATCAAGGAGTCGCTGAAATGACTCGCGCTTTTTGACGGGCGAGAAGGTTGGCGATTGGCGCCGATGACCGTTCGCGAAAGCCGGAGGGGATCCAGGTCCAATGAATTTGCTTCCCGGCGAGCCTGAAGAGCCGCCCAGTTGCCAGACGGCAACAACACTTCTCACCAAACCCCATCTTCGCATCAACTCTCACTCGCCCGTCACGGCCCACGGCATTGGCGCGCTGACCTCGCGCCTCGAGCGTTTCCCGGTTGGGACCACAACGCGCGCCTTCCGCAAGCGCTTCTTCCCCGAGGTCGAGCTTGCCGAGTGGAACGACTGGCGCTGGCAGGCGCGGCGACGCATCCGCACGCTCGCCGAGCTTGAGCGCCTCTTTGTGTTGTCCGACGACGAGCGCGATGCGGTCACCCGCCATCAAGGCTCGCTGCCGCTCGGCATCACGCCCTACTATGCGAGCTTGATGAGCCGCGAGGATGCTCTTGAGCCGTTGCGACGCACGCATATCCCGGTCGGCGCCGAATATCTCAAGGCACCAGGCGAAGCCGACGATCCGCTCGGCGAGGACGGCCACACCGCGGCACCCGGCCTCGTGCACCGCTATCCGGACCGTGTGCTGTTCCTGGCCACTGGCTTCTGCTCGACTTATTGCCGCTACTGCACGCGCTCGCGCATGGTCGGCGAGCCGGGCGGTGACTATTCCTTCAGCCGGCCGCAATGGGAGGAGGCGCTTGACTACATCACTGCCCATCCCGAGATCCGCGACGTGCTGATCTCTGGCGGCGATCCGCTGACCCTTTCCGACGACCGGTTGGATTATCTGCTCGGACGGCTCCGTGCCATCCGCCATGTCGAGTTCGTACGGCTCGGCACTAAAGTGCCGGTGGTGCTGCCCATGCGCGTCACGCGCTCGCTCACCAGGATCCTGAAGAAGCATCATCCGCTTTGGATGAGCCTCCACTTCACCCATCCGGCCGAGATGACGCCAGAGGTTACCGAGGCTTGCACGCGGCTTGCCGACGGCGGCATTCCGCTCGGCAGCCAGACGGTGCTGCTCAAGGACATCAACGACAATGTCGACACGCTGAAGAGCCTCTATCATGGGCTGCTCAAGCGGCGCGTGCGGCCTTACTACCTTTATCAATGCGACCCAATCACCGGCTCCTCGCATTTCCGCACCAGCGTCGATAAGGGGCTGGAGATCATGCAGGGCTTGCGCGGCCATACCACGGGCTATGCCGTGCCGACCTATGTGATCGACGCGCCTGGCGGCGGCGGCAAGATTCCACTTTTGCCTGACTATGTGCAGGGCCGCGAGGGCGACGACCTCATCTTGCGCAATTTCGAGGGCAAGACCTATCGCTACACCGATCCGGAGGGGACGGTGGGTGCGGATCGGACGGCGCGCGCCGAAAACCTCTGATGCGTATCGCTCTTGTCTACGATCTGCGCGACGACTATCGCGCGCTTGGCCTCTCCGAGGAGGAGGTGGCCGAGTTCGACAACATCGACACCATCGATCAGCTCGATGGGGCATTGCGTGCGCTTGGTTGCGAGGTCGAACGCGTCGGCCGCGGGCAGGTTCTAGCCGCGCGGCTCGCTGCCGGCGAGCGCTTCGATCTTGTCTTCTCCATCGCCGAGGGCGTGAAGGGCCGCTCGCGCGAGGCGCAGGTGCCGGCGCTCTGCGAGCTGTTCGACCAGCCATATCTGTTCTCCGATCCGCTCACGAGTGCTGCGTCCCTCGACAAGACCGTGGCCAAGCGGCTCGTGCGCGATGCCGGCGTGCCGACGCCAGCTTTCATGGTGGCGGCGTCGGATGCGAGCGAGCTCCGGGGCTGGAACGAGTTCCCGGCCTTCGTGAAGCCGATCGCGGAAGGGACCGGCAAGGGCTGCGAGGCTGCCTCTGTGGCACATACGCCGCAGGAGCTTGCCGCCGCCGCAGCGATTCTGCTCAAGCGCTACCGCCAGCCGGTGCTGGTCGAGACCTATCTGCCTGGCCGCGAATTCACCGTCGGCATCGTCGGCAATGGTGAGGGTGCGACTATGCTAGGCGTCTGCGAGATCCTGCTGAAGGAGGATGCCGAGGCCAATGTCTACTCGTTGCACAACAAGGAACTTTGCGAGGACCTGGTGATTTACCGCCGCGCCGACGATGAGGAGGCGGGTACTGCCGCTCGCCACGCGCTTGCCGCTTATCGCGCACTCGAATGCCGGGACGCGGCCCGCATCGATCTCCGCTCCAATGCGGGAGGCGAGCCCTATTTCCTCGAGGCCAATCCGCTCGCTGGGCTCCACCCGCATCACTCCGATCTTCCCATTCTTGCGGCGCAGAATGGCATCCCCTTCGTCGATCTGATCGGCATGATCCTCGACGCAGGCCTGGCGCGCTACGGCCTTACGCGGCCGAGCCTGGAGCGGGCGCGGAGACGTGCCTGATGGCCCTGAAGCCAGGTGGCTTCATCCCCGTCGTGCACGCCGCGACAAAAGACCGTCCCGACGAGATCGATACGCTGATCAGCGCCGAGGCCGTGGCTGGCGCGCTCGCCGAGCTCGGCTTTGCCACCGACATCGTCGCCATCGATCTCGACCTCAATCATTTTCACGCCTTGAAACGGCGCAACCCCATCCTCGTCTTCAACCTGGTGGAGGCGGTGCGGGGAGACGGCAGGCTCGCGCCGGTCATCCCATCGCTGCTCGACGCGTTCGGACTTCCCCACACTGGCGCTCACTCTGATGCGTGTCTCGAAACGCTGTCCAAGCTGGCAACCAAGCTGAAGCTTCAGCGCGAAGGCCTGCCCACGCCGGAATTCTCAGTGAATGGCGCCGCGCTTGATCCGGACGTTCCGTACATCGTCAAGGCGGTGTGGGAGCATGGCTCGCTCGGGCTTGACGAGAGCTCGGTGGTGAAGGGTGCCGACGTGGCGCGGGTCATCGCTGAACGCACGAAGCACTTCGGCACCGAGCATTTCGCTGAGGCCTATGTCGAGGGGCGCGAGTTCAATCTCGCTTTGCTGGAGGAACGTGGCCGCGCGCGCGTGCTGCCCATCGCCGAGATCCTGTTCGAGGACTGGCGCGGCGGGCATCCGCGTATCGTTGGCTACGACGCCAAATGGACCTCGGACAGCGACGCCTATATCGGCACACCCCGGCGGTTCGGGTTTGAAGAGGACGAGCCGGTGCTCGCCGCCAGGCTGGAGGAGCTTGCGCTGACTGCTTGGGACCTATTCGGGCTCACCGGATACGCCCGCGTCGACTTCCGCGTCGATGCTGAGGGCAAGCCCTGGATCCTCGAGGTTAACGTCAATCCCTGCCTCAACCCCGACGCGGGCTTTGCCGCCGCAGCGGCCAGCGCCGGGCTCTCCTATTGCGATCTCATCGGCAGAATTATCGATGCCGCGCCGCGAGCCTTGCAAGCCATCGCCTGACATGCTTCGCATGTGACATGTTGCGCATCCGCAAAGTGGCCGACGGCACCACGGCGCCGAACCGCGCCGCGATCGAGGCGGCGCAGAAGATCATGCGCGAGCAGTTCCCGGCGATGCCCGACTACGACATCGCCAAACTCCCGGACCAGCTTGCCAACCCGCTCAAGCATCGCTTCGTGGCGCGCCTGTTCGTCGCTGAGAACGCACGGGACCAGACGCTTGGTGTGGCGCTTCTGCTGCACGCGCCCGACATCGGCTTCTCGTATCTGGAGATCATCTCCACCGCGCTTGGCCGCACGGGGAGGGGGATCGGCGCCACGCTGTATGAGCGGGTGCGCGAAGAGGCGCGCGCGCTCGGCACCCAGCTCTATTTCGAAAGCCTGCCAGACGATCCTGAGCTGAGCCCAAACCCCGAGATCAGGGCGAACAATGCGAACCGGCTGAAGTTCTACGAGCGCTACGGCGCGCGGCCGATCGTCAACACGGCCTATGAGGTGCCGGTGACGCCCGGCACCTCCGACCCGCCCTACCTTCTGCTCGATCCGCTCGGCTCCAATGATCTGCCGAGCCGTGATCAGGTACGGAAGGTAGTGCGCGCCATCCTGGAGCGGAAATACGGGCCGCCCGCGTCCTATGTGCAGATGGTCGTGGATTCGATCATCGACGATCCGATCCGCTTGCGCGAGCCGCGCTACACCAAACGCAAGATGCCGCAGAAGGCCGAAGTGCGCGCGCTGGACGAGCCGCGCATCGCGCTCGCGCTCAATGACGACCACGCCATCCACCACGTGCAGGAGCGTGGCTATGTGGAGGCGCCGGTGCGCATCCGCTCGATCATGGCCGAATTGAACGCGTCAGGTCTGTTCGAGCGCGTGCCGACCAAGCGCTTCTCCGACCGCTATATCCGCGCCGTGCATGACGGGAGGCTCGTCGATTACATCCGGAAAGCCTGCCTCATCGCGGGCCCCAAGAAGTCGATCTACCCATATGTATTCCCAACTCGGAACCCGGCGCGGCCGCCAAAGGACGAGACTGTGCTCGCCGGCTATTACTGCATCGATACCTTCACGCCGCTCAATCTCAACGCCTATCGTGCCGCGCGCTCGGCGGTCGATTGCGCGCTCACCGCAGCAGAGAAGGTGCTTGAGGGCGCTGACCTCGCTTATGCGCTGGTGCGCCCGCCGGGGCACCACGCCGAGACCCGGACCTTCGGCGGCTTCTGCTATTTCAACAATGGGGCCATCGCCGCCAATCTGCTCTCGCGCTATGGCCGCGTCGCCATGCTCGATATCGACTATCACCACGGCAACGGACAGCAGGAGATTTTTTACACGCGCTCCGACGTGCTCACCGTGTCGATCCATGGCCATCCGAGCTTTGCCTATCCATACTTCTCCGGCTTTCGCGACGAGACCGGGATCGGACCTGGCGCCGGTTACAATCTGAATATTCCGCTCCCTGAGCACATCACGCCGGAGCAGCACCGGAACGCGGTTAGGGAGGGGTTGCGCCGCATTCGCCGCTTTGCTCCCGCCTTCCTCGTGGTGTGCGCTGGCTTCGATACCGCCCGCGGCGATCCCACCGGTAGTTGGCCCAACCGGGCGCGCGACTTCGAGCAGCTCGGCCACATGATTGGCGAGCAGGACTACTCGACGCTCGTGGTGCAGGAGGGCGGCTACCGCGTGCGCACGCTCGGCACCAATGTGCGGAACTTCTTCGCAGGCCTTGTCACCGGTCATTCTGCCGCGTGCCAAGTGGCGCCGGCGCTCGCGCGGAACTCCGGCCAGCGTCCGCCTTCACGCGATGGGCTGGAATGGCGGAGCGCGGTGATGGCCGACGATGTGGGACGCGTGCGCTCGCTTGTCGCTTCGACCGGCTTCTTCAATGCGGCGGAGGTCGATGTCGCCGCGGATCTCGTCACCGAGCGCCTCTCCAAGGGCATCCGCTCCGGCTACCACTTCATTCTCGCCGAGCGCGGCAGCGGGCTCGTCGCGTATGCATGCTACGGCCCGATCGAGGGCACGCAAGGTTCCTTCGATCTTTTCTGGATTGCCGTGGCGCCAGAAGAGCAGCGCAAGGGCTTAGGCCCGCAGGTCTTCGCCCGTGCCGAGACTGCCATGCGCAAGGCGGGCGCCAAGCGCATCTATGTGGATACCTCTTCTTCCGACCGCTACGCGCCGACGCGGGGCTTCTATCAACGCATGGGCTTTGCGGAGGATGCGCGGCTTCCCGATTTCTACGGACCCGGCGACGGCAAGGTCATCTATGTAAAGGCGCTCGCTACCGACGCCGCGCCATCGCGCCAGTGACCACCTCGTTAAGGTTGGAAAGCAAGGGGCCCAGCTTCGGTTGACTCCCCACCGGCCCAAGGGATCGGTCGCGACCGGAGGAGCCTCTAAGGAAAGCAAACAAAGCCTCGTCGACATCCTGCGAAGCTCAGCCGGAGGTCCGTCGTCGCCTTATTGGGCATCGGGGCAGGCTTGCTCGCAGGCCGAAGCTCGTTCGTCTCATCCGCGCTGGCTGAGAATGTTCCGAACCCCGATGACGACATTGCGAGCCTGCAGCCAGGCCAATTCTTCTGGCATCCGGAGCGCGCGCCCAAAGGGCCGGTCGCCATCGTCGTTTCGATCCCGAAGCAGCTCGTCTTCGTCTATCGCAACGTCATTTTGATCGGCGTCTCGACCTGCTCAACGGGGATGCCAGGCCATTCGACACCGACTGGGGTCCTCACCATTCTGCAGAAGGCAAAGGTGCACACCTCGGCCACCTACGGCGAGCCGATGTCGGACATGATCTGGCTAAAAGGTTCAAGTCCGCCTAAATCGCTAATAATGACATCCACTTAGTGCCTTGGCAGCCGAACCCATTTCCTCCGAAAGTAACCGGTGAGGTAACACTCGCAACCAAAGGAGGGTGACACCCTGCAAACCAAGAATCGGCTGGCAACTCGGACGGTCAATCCCAAGGCGGATCTGATCTCCATCGGCGAAGAGCGAGCGAGATCACCAGCCAGGTCGAACTCGCCGTGCTCGCGGTGTTGGGCCTGGGCGACAATTACGATTGTAATCCGATGCGAGAAATGTCGCGGGCTTCTTGAATTGTGCTCGGCGTGACTGGTCATACTGATGCACAAACTCGATGTTCGTGTGCCACTGGGAGAGCACGTCCACGCATCAGCTGCCTTTGCTGACGGTGCCCAGGCAAATAGAGCAAGCCCCCGAGTAGCGACAACGATCTTGTCATTTCTTCCATCCTCATCCTGGCACGATTCCACCGCGCCAGCGGGGGTGCCAGGGGAGGGGTGGCGATAGCACGAGGGTTCACAGGTTCAGCGGCGGCACCAGAGACAGCTTGCAGTTCGCTCGCAGTCAGCTCACGCATGGGATTTGCTCCTGCCCATTTGTATTTGGGGCAGGAAGGAGCATAACGCTGCGATTTTCGGCGCGATGGGAAGTCGAGCAACCGGGCTAACCAATACCTTCGGCAATTGCGCCCATTTGAAGCAAAGCTTCGGTGTTGCTGCGTCACTTTGACGGACAGCGCGAGCCATCGTGCATGAGGCAAGATCACCACGTCCATAGGGGTTCCTCCAGGACTTATGGCATGGCGCTTTCCAAGCCCCGAGCTCCACCGCGTGGGGCTTTTCTTTTCGGCCGTCGGCTTCGGCCGGCGCGCTTTTGTTGTAAGGTCAATTTCAACTTAACTCGCCAAGGCATAAATGTCGCGCTGGGACTTTGACCTCGAAGTGAGGGCGGACGAAATCGTCGTGACCATGCCGTTCACAAATTACACCGTGACGTACTACAAGCCGGACACCTCTCCACAGCTCCTCGCACGGAACTTCCCAAGCAAGGATGATAGCCGCGCGCCAATGACACAGGCGGACTTCCTTGCTCACGCATGCAGGATGGCAAACGACAAGGCGCGGGAATTGGGGTGGATCGCATGACCGAACAGCCTGAGCTCAATACCGGCAAAGCGTGGTCCAAGATGGACCCGTTCTCTCTTCGCAACAGGATCGAGCACGGTCGCAGTGTCGCCCATATTGCCACCTTCGTCATGCGCACCGAGACGGAGGTACGAGAGAAGGCAGCGGAGCTAGGGATCGAGCTTAAGCAAGAGCGCCGGCCTTCGGCCGGTGCCCTTTTCCTGTTTGGGTGCGCGGCTCATAGCATCGCCGCCTCAAAGATCGAATGAGAATATGCCAGACGCTTTTCCAGAACGAGAGCGAGATCGATATGTTAGTCGTGGTCTTGCCTATGTGATCCTACTAAATGGGGTCGCAGCCCTCATCCTCGTGGCGGCACTGGCTATTGCTCCTCAATCGACAACCGATCCTCATAGGCTTGCCTGGGCCATGATGGTGTTCGGGTCTGGTGCATTAGCGGGCCTGCTGAGTTCGTTACTTGCATACATCAGTCGAACTGTAATGGTTGGGGCGTCAAGCCATCTGGTCGTGCGAGACCTGTTGCGCGTAGGTGCGATTGTCGCGGCTGTCGGCTCCGGTGCGGCATTTCTGACGGCCTTGAACATGATGGCACTAACGGTTCCAGAGAGTTCCAGCACTCGCCCTAAGGGTAAGCCTCAGGATCAAACCCCAGCCCCGGCGCCAGCCCCGGCCAACGCCGTACTTCATACGCCACTAGCGCCAATTGCGCCAAAGCCAACTTACTTTCCACAGAGGCCTGCCCAGCAAACACCGCACCCGTCGCCGCCCGTGCAATCTGAATTGTTCTGACAATAGTGGGGTACGCACCACCTAGGTGACGCTCCTATGGCCTTCACCACGCATGTGTTGATGAAGGGGTCAGCAGCGAATCCGGCTAGATGCTTGTCGTCCGCCTGCTTCACGCAATCCAAATACGCATCGGTTTCGCATTGCTTTACGAAGCTAACAAGGGCTTCGCCGGAAAGCTTCTTCCATTTTGCCTTTGCCTTGCAGGTCAGAGCGGCGGCCGCCGTTCCGCTGATGACCAAGCCGCAAAGTATCAGGGCAAGAGCGAGACGTTTCATGG
>Ga0187819_10001195_pt1 | contig 13477 bp, 11 predicted proteins | sample NC_wetland_sal_i_15_FD_132411 | JGI IMG/M metagenome (GOLD analysis project Ga0187819, IMG submission 132411) | Wetland sediment microbial communities from Neuse River Estuary, North Carolina, USA - SO4_4 | ecosystem: Environmental > Aquatic > Freshwater > Wetlands > Sediment | place: USA... | reverse complement strand
GGCGAACTTTATTCCCGGGATGCCGGCCCTTACCCACAGGTCCAGATGATTCAGAGAGCAGGCGCGAACGCGCACCAGAATCTGATTCGCCTTGATCTTCGGATCAGGGACATCTTCGTACACAAACACTTCCGGCGAGCCGTGCTGATGGATGCGGGCAGCTTTCATCAAGAACAGTATAGCCGCCCAGCCTCGCGCGCCAGTATCGTACTATGCTGCTAGCTCTTCCTGTACGTCTTGTCTACGGCTCCAGATTACGGGATTTATCTGATAGCTGTGTAGAGCGTCTATGACTCCGCCCGGCACGTGCTGCTCCGCGTCGTTCAGGAGCGCGTAGGCGCGGGACTCCATCGGACGCACATCCCGTGTATCACTCCATGCGTGAATAAATGACTCCGCCGTATCTCTGCTCGGGCGATTTATCGCTCTTAAAATGCGCTCCGGATTCTTTTTGGACTTGGGGATTACAAAATCGAACAGGTGGTCATATCCACTATTGCCAGTGAACTTAACGTTGGGCGTGTAGCGTACCTCGACCGATTCCAGCCAGGCTACGACATCTTCGTAGAACAAACTCCTAACAAGGGGCTCAGCAAGGTAGAAAAGGTCATTTACAGCGAGCATCGCCTGGATAAGGTTGTGCTTTCGTAGTGGGAAGTTTTCAGTGGATGCGCTCACCTCAATTGCATCGTCATTCAATCGCACGCCGAACCCATTGAGAGTCATTTTGAGAAGGTCCTGCCGCTTCGGCGTGTTGATATTGCAGCCAGAGACCTCCAGATCATGAACTACATGCGCGTCATCTGTCAGCAGAAAACCGCCGTTCTGCCTACGCGCGTAGATTTGCAGGTAGTCGTTGTGGCGATCCAGGTAAGGAGTGGTGATCTCCACCCAATCGTTGACTTCGCGCAGGGCTGTTCTGTCTTTGAGCCACTCCGCATAACGATCCATGAGCGTACGAATTTCATCCATCATCAGAACAACCCTTGTTGTACAATCGGCGGCTCCGTTATGTTGCGGTGCCGCATGAAGTCCTCCAAGGTCTGCATTCTGTCTTCGAGGTTCCTGTATTCCTTCGTCGGCACCGGAAATGCCCACTTGTCGCCATAGCCTTCCCGATAGACGTGCAGGTGGGGACAGGGGAGTTCCTCTCCGTCCGGATTTCGATGGGCAGGCCCGCCTAGGTCGAGACGCATGAGGACAATAATCTGCCGTGCGCGATTCTGATGAGTGATTTTAGCCAGATCGATTTTCCCTCGGCTTACGTCCAGCAGAAAATTCTCTCTTTTGTCGCGTGACGTCAGGGGGATTGCCAGCTTCAGTCCGGGGGCTGGGTACGTGTATTGATTTTGGTCAACACGAATCTTCTCCATCGTTATCAAACCGTCTGCGTCGACTTGTGAGAGATCGCCATCCGACATGAGCTATGGGCTTCATTCTCACGTAGGTGAGCGAGCGGATGCAAGCGGCTACACAACCAGGACGCGGTCTCGCGAAATCGTGGTGATGGACCAGCGACCGCGTGCGTGCCGCCGCTAGACCGCAGTGCGCTTCTGCTCGTGGATCTGTTGCAGGCTCCACACGCGGATGGGGTCGCGCTTTCGCGCGGCGATGGCTTCCACCGCGGCCCGTGCGCCGCTGAGGGTGGTGATGCACGGTACGCGAAACGCGATGGCGCTGCGCCGGATGGCTTTCTCATCCGAGAACGAGAGCGCGCCCGCGGTCGTATAGATGGCGAGCTGGATAGCGCCCGCCTTAAGCTGGTCGACGGCGTTGGGTCGTCCTTCATTCACTTTGAATACCACTTTGCAGCGCAGCCCTGCGGCTTCGAGCACCGCCGCGGTTCCGCGTGTGGCCACCAGCTTGAAACCCAGTTCGGCAAACCGGCGAGCGACCTGCACGGCGTCAGGTTTGTAGCGGTCGTTGACGCTGATGAAAACCGTGCCGCTTTGGGGCAGTGGCGTGTCCGCGCTCAGTTGCGCCTTGGCAAAGGCCTCGCCAAAACTCTCGCCGACGCCCATCACTTCACCGGTAGAGCGCATCTCAGGACCCAACGCGGGATCCACTCCGGGAAACTTGTTGAACGGGAATACCGGGGACTTTACGAAACTCTGTGGCACCGTGAGCTGTCCGGATGTCACGCCGTGCGTCAGATGTGTCAGGTCGCGCAGCTTGCGGCCCAGCATCAGTCCAACTGCGACTTTGGGCAGCGGCACTCCGGTAGCTTTGCTTACATAGGGCACCGTGCGCGAGGCCCGCGGATTCACTTCGAGCACGTATACGACACCGTTCTGGATCGCATATTGCACATTCATGAGTCCGACGACTTTCAGCGCGAGCGCCAGCCGGACGGTGTAGTCCTCGATGGTCGCGACCTCGGCGGGCTTCAACGACATGGCCGGCAGCACGCAGGAGCTGTCGCCCGAGTGCACGCCGGCTTCTTCAATGTGCTCCATCACGCCCGCGATCAAGACATTTTCCGTATCCGCCAGCGCGTCTACGTCGACTTCCGTGGCGTCCTCCAGGAACCGATCGATCAGGACGGGCCGCTCCTGCGAGAACGTCACCGCTTCGCGCATATACTGGCGCACGGTGTCTTCGTCGTAGGCGATCACCATGGCGCGGCCGCCCAGTACGTAGCTGGGGCGCACCAACACCGGATATCCGATGCGCCGCGCCACTTCGCACGCCTGCTCGACGCTGGTGGCCGCTCCGTTAGGCGGGCAGGGAATGCCTAACTCGTCGAGCAACCGTCCGAAAAGTTTGCGGTCCTCCGCCAAGTCTATGTTTTCGGGGTCGGTCCCGATAATGGGGACGCCCAGCTTCTTCAGCGGTACCGCGAGATTGAGCGGCGTCTGCCCGCCGAACTGCACGATCACACCATCGGGCTTCTCGGTGTCGAAGATGTTCAGCACGTGTTCGAGAGTGAGCGGCTCGAAGTAGAGGCGGTCGCTGGTATCGTAGTCGGTCGAGACGGTCTCCGGATTGCAATTGACCATGATCGACTCGATTCCGTCTTCCTGCAGCGCGAACGAGGCGTGACAGCAGCAGTAATCGAACTCGATTCCCTGGCCGATGCGGTTGGGACCGCTGCCCAGAATCATGACCTTTTTGCGCTGGGTGGGACCGGCCTCACACTCGAATTCATAGGTGGAGTAGAGGTACGGCGTGAAGCTCTCGAATTCCGCGGCGCAGGTATCCACGCGATTGAAGACGGCTTGCACGCCCAGCTCTTTTCGGCGCGTGCGCACGGCCACCTCATTTGCTTTCCACGTTTTGGCCAGTTGCGCATCTGAGATGCCGTACCGCTTGGCGGTTTCCACAATCTCGCGCGACGCGGTATCGAGTGTGACCTTCTTCAGCGCGGCCTCGAATTCCACAATTTCGCGGATCTGCTCCAGAAACCAGCGGTCAATCGATGTTCTCTCGTGAATCTGGTCCACGGTGTAGCCGGATTCGAACGCGAACCGGATATAGCTCAGGCGTTCCGGCGTGGGCGTGATGAGTTTTTTCGGAATCAGATTCGGGTCGAAGGTTTCGGATCCAAATGCCTTGCCGGTTTCCAGGCTGCGCACGCCCTTCCACAGCGCTTCTTTGAACGTGCGCCCTATGGCCATCACCTCGCCCACGGATTTCATCTGCGTGCCCAGCGTCGCGTCGGCGCCCGGAAACTTTTCGAACTGCCACTTGGGGATTTTGACCACCACGTAATCGAGAGTGGGCTCGAACGAGGCCGGAGTGGTCTTGGTGATGTCGTTGCGAATCTCATCCAGCCGGTAGCCCACCGCCAGCTTGGCCGCGATTTTGGCGATGGGAAAACCCGTGGCCTTGGAGGCCAGCGCGGAGCTGCGTGACACGCGCGGGTTCATCTCCACGATCACCATTCGCCCGGTCTGCGGATTGATGGCGAACTGCACGTTCGATCCTCCGGTATCCACGCCGATCTCGCGCAGGCAGCGGATGGCGCCATCGCGCATCATCTGGTATTCGCGGTCGGTCAGCGTTTGCGCGGGCGCCACCGTAATGGAATCGCCCGTGTGCACGCCCATGGGATCGAAATTCTCAATCGAGCAGATGATGATGACGTTGTCAGCGAGATCGCGCATCACCTCCAGCTCGAACTCTTTCCAGCCGAGCACGCTCTCCTCGATGAGCACTTCGTGCACCGGCGAAAGCGCCAGGCCGCGTTCCAGGATCTCGATGAGATCCTCGCGGTGATAAGCAATGCCGCCTCCCGTGCCGCCCAGCGTGAAGCTGGGACGCAGGATGACCGGGTAGCCGGCGCGCGCCGCGAACGCCTCGCCGTCTTCGAAGTTGTTAACCAGTTGCGATTGCGGCGTCTCCAGGCCGATGCGCCGCATGGCATCTTTGAACAGCAGCCGGTCCTCGGCCTTTTTGATCGCGTCGATCTTGGCACCAATTAGTTCGACGCCGTATTTCTCGAGCACACCGGATTCCGCGAGTTCCACCGAGAGATTCAATCCAGTCTGCCCGCCGACGGTGGAGAGGAGTGCGTCCGGCCGTTCCGCGCGGATGATCTCTTCAAGATACGCGCGGCTCAGCGGCTCCACGTACGTGCGGTCGGCCAGTTCGGGGTCGGTCATGATGGTCGCCGGGTTGGAATTTACCAGCACCACTTCGTAACCGTCCGCGCGCAGCGCCTTGGCTGCCTGCGTGCCCGAGTAATCGAACTCGCACGCTTGGCCGATCACGATGGGACCGGAGCCCACAATCAGGATGCGCTTCAGATCGTCTCTTCGCGGCATGCTAGCGCGCTGCCTCCGCCATGAGCTTTACAAAGTCGTCAAACAGGTAATGCGAATCGTGCGGGCCGGGAGCGGCTTCGGGATGGTATTGCACGCAGAACACCGGGTACCGGCGGTGGCGAAATCCTTCCAGCGTTTCGTCGTTCAGATTCACGTGCGTGAGTTCGACATCGGCGGGATTCAGCGAATCGCGATCCACCGCGAATCCGTGGTTGTGCGAGGTGATCTCGACCCGTTGTGTCGTGCGGTTCAGCACCGGATGGTTGGCGCCGCGATGGCCGAATTTCAATTTGTAAGTCTTGCCGCCGAATGCCAGGCCGAGCAACTGGTGCCCCAGGCAAATGCCGAATATCGGAACTTTGCCCACCAGGTTGCGAATGTTGGCCACTTGCGGTTGGAGGGGCTCGGGATCGCCCGGACCGTTGGAGAGAAACACGCCATCGGGCTTCAGCGCCAGCACATCTTCGGCCGAGGTTAGTGAGGGCACCACCGTAGTGCGGCATCCCACCTGGGCCAGGCGCCGCAAAATATTCTGCTTGATGCCGTAATCGTAGGCCACCACGTGGTAGCGCGGCTCAGGGGCGCGCGCGATCAACTCTGACGGCGAGCACGGGTCCACCGCGTGAGTCCACTCGTACCGCTCCGGGGTGGAAACGCGGCTGGCCAGATCGAGCCCGGCCATGCTGGGGATGTTCCTCGCCTTCCCCACCAGCTTTTGCGCATCCGTGTCGACCGCGGAAAGCACACCGCGCATCACACCTCGCGTCCGCAGATGACGCACCAGCGCCCGCGTATCGATCTCCGTGACCACCGGGATGCCGCGCTTCTCCAGATACGCTTGCGCCAGCTCGTCTGACCGCCAGTTGCTGGCCACGGCCGAGAACTCGCGCACCACCAGCCCTTCGATGTACGCCTTCGAGGCCTCGTTGTCCTCGACGTTGGTTCCATAGTTGCCGATCTGGGGATTGGTAAGGATCACGATCTGGCCCGCGTAGGACGGATCGGTGAAAATCTCCTGGTAGCCGGTCATCGCGGTGTTGAAAACGACCTCGCCGGATCGTTCAAGGGGCGCACCAATACTCCTGCCTTCGAAGACGGTTCCGTCCTCCAAGGCCAGGACTGCTCGGTTCAATAGGCTGTTCCTCCTGGGATTGGGTAACTCTCATTTTAACGTAGGAACATTATTTTTGCCGGGCTTTTCTCAAGAGCCAGACCGAACCGAAATGATAAACTCATTCCCACGGGCTGATCGCCCCTGCTTAGCAATGCGTTCCCTGGTGGTAGAAGATGCGCGTGTCTCGCAACTGATTCTGGCGAAAATCCTCTCGACTTACGGGGAGTGCCAGATGGCGAGCAGCGGGTACGACGCGCTCCAAGCCTTCAATCGAGCTTTCGTGGAGAGACAGCCGTTCGACCTCATCTGCCTGGATCTGGGTTTGCCTGATTTTGACGGCGTCGAGGTACTGGCGGAGATCCGCGCCGTCGAGCAGGCTCGGGGCGTTCCCCCTGCGCGGAGGGTGCACGTCATCGCGGTCACCGCTTCCAGCGACATGGATGCGGTCCACGCCCTCGCCGAGATGGGTGACGGCTACGTTCTGAAGCCGATCAACCGGGAAAAATTGATCCAGATCCTTGTGCGTTTGGGGCTCATCCCTCCCGGTTCGCACCCGGAAACCGGGTCTTAACGGGCAATCGCTTGCCGTATTTTTTGGCGCAATTTACCAGGAACCGAATGGGTACGAAATGATACACTCTTCGACGGGCTCCGATTGCCCACCGCCGCCGATGCGTTCTTTGGTTGTAGAAGATACGCGTGTTTCGCAAATGATCCTGGAGAAGATCCTCGCCGCGTACGGGGAGTGCCAGGTAGCGAAGAACGGTCATGAAGCGCTCCAGGCTTTCAATCAAGCCTTCGTGGATAAACAGCCGTTCGACCTGATCTGTCTGGATCTGGGTCTGCCCGATTTTGAAGGCAGCGAAGTCCTGACCAAGATGCGCGCCGTGGAAGATATGCGAGGCATACCGCAAGGCCAGCGAGTCCACATTATCGCCATCACGGCTGCCAGCGATGCGGACACGGTCAAGACTGTCACGGGGATGAGCGACGGCTACATTCTGAAGCCGATTAACCGGGAGAGGCTCATCCAGGACCTGGTGCGTCTGGGACTCATCTCTCCCGAATCGCCGCCGGGAACAACCGCGCCCGCACCTTAGCTCACCACCACCTTGCCGGTCATCTTGGGATGAATCGAACAGTAGTAAGCGTAACGCCCCGGTTTTTCGAAGCTGAACGAAAAGGACTGATCCGTGTCCAGCACCGGCGACGCGAAGTGTTTCTCCGCGCTGATGACGTTGTGCGGGATGTCATCGTGGTTCGTCCAGGTTACTTTGGTTCCGGCGGGTATGTTGGAGACACCCGGGCTGAAACTGAAGTTGTCGATATTGATCTGACTGGCTGACCCTGGCGCTGCCATGCTCGTAGCGGCTCCTGCCGCCGTCGAGGCGCCCATCGCCTTACCATCCCCCAGCGAGGAATCGACAATGGCGAGTGCGTGCTGGCCCTTCCGATAGCTCACCTGGGTAAGTCCCAGCAGGCTGCGCAATTGCTCAGAGGGGACCTTCATCGGACCTGGTGACGGCGCCGAGCCAGGCTTCGGTTGTGGAAACGCCGTCGAGGCGGCGGTGTGGAAAGTTATGTTGCCCTCCACCTTCTGCATGGTCTGGTGAATGTGGCCGTTCAGCACCGTGACCGATCCGAATCGCTTCAGATAGCTCAGAGCCTGCGCGCCATCCTCGGTGCCCCAGCCCCAGTCGGGATACACAACCCACAGCGGGACGTGCGCGAAAACCACGAGCGGCGTGCTGCTGGAAAGGCGCTTCACATCGTTCTTGAGCCACTCCAATTGTTCATTTCCGAGCGACCCCAGGCCGCCCGCTTTCAGGTTCATGACGTTCACCAGACCCACGAAGTGCACGCCCTTCTGGTCGAAACTGAACCAGCCGGCGCCTTTCGTTTGTTTGCCATAGCGTTCGAGGTACTGTTTGCCGTTGTCGCCTAAGACATCGTGCTCTCCGGGCACGAAGAAGACCCGGCGAACCTTGGCCGTCTTCAGGATCTGGTCGACCGTGTCGAATTCTCCAGGCTTGGAAAGATGGCTGATGTCGCCCGTGTGGATCACAAACTCCGGCGCCGAGGGGAGCGCATTGATCCGCGCCACCGCTTCCTGAAGGGTGCCGATCACATTTTCGTTCGCCGGCTTATTGAAGCCCATATGGCTGTCGCTGATCTGCACGAAGCTGAAGCCGGCCTGTCGGCCTGCGTGGTGCGTCTCCTGGCCGAAGGCCACGCCGCCTTTCATGGCCCACAACACTCCTGTGCCGGCCCAGGTCATACATTCGAGAAAGCCGCGGCGGTCAATGCGGTCGTGGCTGAGAAGCTTGTCTGCAATTGTCTTGCTCATAACGTTGCGTTCCATCAGTCGAGACCGTGAGTGGCGGAAACTTATTCCATTCGTTTCACGTTTGACCCGATAAACTGGCGGATGGAATAAATTAGTCTCGCGCGTGGTCTTTAGTTACGTGAGTTACAAGAGGTGAACCAGCAGGGTGGCGGATAAAGCAGAGCTCGTCGCGTTCGAGCAGGCGGTGCTCCCGCATCTGGGTGCGGCGTTTAACCTGGCGCGATGGTTGACCGGGAACGATCACGATGCGGAGGACGTTGTACAGGAATCGTACTTGCGCGCCCTGAGGTTCTTCTCCGGATTTCGCGGCGGGAACAGCCGGCCCTGGCTGCTGGCCATCGTGCGCAACACGTGTTACACCTGGCTGCGCCGGAACCGGATGGACGATTCGACGGCTGAACTGGATGAAGACATGCCCGCGATGGATTCTGCAAGCTCGAACCCTGAAGCCGTCTTGCTGTCAGCCGCGCGCCGCGACCTGGTTCAGCGCGCGCTTGAGGATTTACCGGCGGCGTTGCGGGAAATCGTAATTCTGCGCGAGATGGAGGGCATGTCCTACAAGGAAATCGCGGAGGTCACCGCCGTGCCCATCGGCACCGTCATGTCGCGGCTGGCACGCGCCCGAGCGCGGTTGCAGCAGCTTCTTGCGGGCGCGAATTCAGCGGAGGCCCGCGCATGAGCTGCAGAGAAGTGCAGGAGTTACTCCATGGATATGCCGATGGTGAGCTGGACCTGGTGGGCAACCTCGAAATGGAGCGCCATTTCCGCGAATGTGCGGCCTGCGCCAGCGACTATGAGAGGCTGCGCGGTCTGCGAGCCGCTATGAGCAGCAGCCTTCCGTACTTTCAACCCCCCTCCGGCCTCGAGCGCCGGCTGCGCTCGCGGCTGCGTAGGGCGGCACCGGCGAAGCGTAGCATCCATTGGCAGCGGGCTGCCATTGCCGCGGCGCTGGTACTCACCGTGGCCGGCGCCTGGCGGGTCGCTTTGATGAGCCAGCGTTCGGATTCCTCCGACATCCTGGCCGCGGAGGCCGTTTCCAGCCACGTACGCTCGCTCATGGCAGCGCATTTAACGGACGTGCCTTCCTCGGACCGTCACACGGTGAAGCCGTGGTTCAACGGCAAGCTGGATTTTTCGCCCCCTGTCGGCGATTTTCCCAGCCAGGGTTTCACCTTGGCAGGCGGGCGGCTGGATTACCTCGATGACCGACCCGTGGCGGCGCTGGTGTACGAAAGCCGCCAGCACGTGATCAATCTCTTCGTCTGGCCTGCTCCGGAGCGCCCAGACTCTGAGATCCGCGCCACATACCGGCAGGGCTATCATGTCCTGCACTGGACCAAAGCGCAAATGAATCACTGGGCCGTATCCGACCTGAATGCTCGGGAGTTGAGCGACTTCGCAGAGTTGGTTCGCAAGGCGGAGTAGGAAACCCTGGCTGCCGGAGACGAACGGCGAGCACTCTACGCCTCGCGCAGTACCTTCTGCGGATCGATTTTGGCCACCCTGCGCGCGGGCACGTAACAGGCGAGCAGCGCCACCCCTGCCAGCAACAGCGGTGCGCCGGCGAGCAAGCGCGGATCGTCCGAACCGGCCATAAGCGCGTCGACAAGACCGTTGCTCAGCGCCGAAAGCATTTTAGCCAGGGCGAACGCGCCCAAAAATCCCAGAACCGTTCCGACGCTTACTATAGCCGTGCCTTCGCGCAGCACCAGCAGCAGCACCTGCCCCTTGCGCGCGCCCAGCGCCATGCGAATTCCGATCTCCTTGCGCCTTTGCGCAACCGCGTATGCCGTGACCCCGGCGAGTCCGATGGCGGCCAACACCAGGCCGAACACTCCAATGCCGCCGTAGGTATTGACCGCGAAACCCTCGGCGGACCGGCTAAGCTCCAGGTGGTCGCTGAGCGTTCGCACATTGAAGAGGGTCAGGTTCGGATCGATGGCCGCGATCCCGCGCCGAATGCCGCTCAGCGCATCCCTTGCCGCATCCGACCGCACCATAATGGTCATCCCATCGGCCGGCGGCCGCGCAAAATTGCGCTCGGTCAGCGGTAAATAAATTGCGGATTGGCTGATCCCGATGCCCTTCTTCAACTCGTGCACCACGCCGACCACTTCATAGGACTGCTTGTCGTCCCGGACGCGCTGCCCGATCGCATTCCCATTTCCGAAAAATCCGCGGGCCGCACTATCGTTCAGTACTGCGGGCAAGCTTTTCGATCCGTCTGCCCGGCGCCATTGATCCACCTCCGAGAACTCGCGGCCAGCCAGCATCGGCTCGTTCAGGGCGGCAAAATAGCCCGCGCCCACAGTTTGCTCCACCGCCGATATCTGAACGCGCGAAGTCCCCCGCAAGTCTTCCGCCGTCAATTGGGTAGGTTCATCTTCGTCTTCGATCGAAAAGGGCGCCTGCGCCGCCAGGGCGACGCTCCTCACCGCGCCGGCGGCCTTGAGTTGTTCGGGAAGTTTCTCGAATAGAGCTTGCGCTTTTGCGGGCGTGTAGCCCTGACGCATCGGATCGATGGACAGCAGATACATCGAATGCGGATCGAATTTGGTTTGGATGCTGCTCACTTGGTTAATTCCCAGCACCAGGAACCCTGTGATCAGCAGCAGCATGAGCGATCCCACAATCTGGGCTCCCATCAGCATGTTGCGCAGACCCAAGCGCCGGTAACCGGGTAACTGAAGCGCCGAACCTTCTTTGAGCGCTGGATTCACATCGGCTTTCGTCGCCCGCAGGGCAGGCGCCAGGCTGAATCCGATGCCGCCCACGATCGCAAGGGCGAACACGAAAATGGCTGCGTGCCAATCCGGCATGGAATCGGGCTCGATCGGCAGCGCCGTGGGCGGAGTGAATCTGGACCTCCACACTGATAGCCCATAAGCCAGCGCGAATCCTGCTATGCCGCCCAGCAGTGAGAGCAGAATGCCTTCACTCATCATCTGCCGGATCAGACGAAAACGGCTGGCCCCAATCGCCAGGCGAATGGCCAACTCCTTTCGGCGATTGGCGCCGCGCGCCAGCAGCATGTTTGCCAGATTCATGCAGGCAATGGCCATAATCAGCCCCATCAGCACGGCAAAGAATCCGATCAGCACGGACCTCAAATTCCGGGGAAGCGGCACCATGGTGCCTGCCAAGAGTAAGGTCACGCGTCTGCCCTTGTCGGCGCGCACCGCCGCCGAGGAATCCTGCTCGTCAATGTGACGTGTGATGGTGTCGAGAGCGGCTTCCGCGGTTTCCATGGTGACGCCGGGCGCGAGAGACATCATGGCCAGGAACTCCCTGGCCTGGCGTTGATGCAGCACGTTGTTTGCGAGCTCCGGAGCGAGGGCAGCCGGGGCCGTGATCGGAACGAACAGCTCAACGGGATTGATGGAAAGGACACCATTGAAATTCTCCGGGGTGATTCCCACAATCGTCGCCGGTTGTCCGTTCAGGCGAAGCGTTTGCCCTACCGCGCCGGGCGAGGAGTTGAGGCGATTGCGCCAGAAACGATCGCTGATCACCACAACCGGCGCATCGCCCGCCTTGTCAAGTCCGGGGCTCAGCACTCGTCCGCGCTGCGGTTGGACGCCGAGCACGGAAAAATAATCGGCCGAAACAAGTTGTCCGAAGACGCGCGCCGGTTTCGTATTCGCGCCATTTTGGAAGGTGACATTGAAGGGGATGCCGGTTTGAACTGCGGCAACCCCGGTGAACAGGCTCTTCTGATCGCGGTATTGCTCGATGTAGTAATACGAGACAGGCTTCTCCGGCATCACCAAACGTTTGGCATTCGCCGCTGCCGGCAGATCACGAAAGATAAACTGCCATCTCGAATTGAACACGTTCGTCGTCAGCCCCATTCCGATCCCCATCGAAAGGATGCCGGCCAACGCAAATCCGGGCGATTTCATCAGCGCTCGCCACGCATATCGCATATCGCCGCGCATTTCGCTCAGGTATTCGATGGGCACGCGAATCGCGATGTCCGCGATGAGCCGGATCAGCCCGGCGGCTCCATGCCGTTTGGCAATCTCTGCCACCACGTCCTCTCCGAGTTGCATCACTTCAGTGCCATAAACCAGTTTGAATTCGTGCGGAAATGCTTGCGCCAGCCGCCGGTAGATTTGCCACGCGAAATTCATTCCGTCACCGTGGCTTGCTTCAATTGAATGGCGCGAACCAATTCCTGCAGGCGCTCGCATTCCGCGTCGAGCACGCGCCTGCCCAGGGGCGTCAGCCGGTAATAGCGGCGTCGCGCGTCGTCCAATTCCGGCGCTGGCCGCTCGTCGGATTCCTCGATCAGTTCCGCTTCTATTAGCCGCTTGATCGATCCGTACAGCGTCGCCGGCCACAACCGCACTTTTCCCGTGGTGCGATTCAGAACGTCCTGCATGATTCCGTATCCGTGCTGCTCACCACCCGCCAGCGACAGCATGATGTGAAACCAATGGGTCTTAAGTGGTAGAAACTTCTGGGGATCGAACTCAGTCACGCCGATATAGATATCATATAATATCTATATGTGTCAATAGTCATTGCAGCCTCAAGGGCTTGTCGTAACCTGTCATCTCCAGATATCCCACGCCGGTCACCGAGCCTGAATAAGTGACCGCGCCCTCCCAATACACCGGGCCGGTCTTGTCGTCGAGTTCCTGGTTGTCGAGGACAGCCTTGGCTTGGATGGCGATGCCGAGAGACGGCACGCGGATCTGCCACTCGACTGGATAAATCTTCCATCGGCGCTGGGGAAGAAGTGAAAACTCCTCATGCGTGAGATGCCGGGGATTGCCTTGGCGGTTGACGTAGGTTCCGGAAGAGTGAGGATCGATGCTGCCGTCCTTCCTGCGGAGCTGGAAGAGCATCAGCTCGGTCTCGTTATCCAATTGCACGCTGAACCAGTCCCAACCGATTTGATCTTCCGCTAACTGGTGCGTGAACCATTCGTGATCCATCCAGGCGGTGCCCGTTATGGCGTGCCGTGCGCCACCCATCACCAACTCTCCCGAGACGGCGAGCCGGGGAAGGGAAACGTAATACGACGCCCTGCCGGCTCCTTCACTTTTCTGGCTGATTCCGCCGACGCCATGGATCACCGGCGGCTTGAGCGGATCGAGAAGCAGCCGGAAGTGAAACTCGTCAGACATGGCTTCGAGCACCTGCTTCTCGCCTTCCCATCGCGCCGACCAGTTCCCGTTCCACACGCGCCGTTCGGCGAAGCTCGCGCCCGCGATCCCGGGACCCGCGCGGTTCAGCCGGTGG
>Ga0187819_10001192_pt1 | contig 13489 bp, 12 predicted proteins | sample NC_wetland_sal_i_15_FD_132411 | JGI IMG/M metagenome (GOLD analysis project Ga0187819, IMG submission 132411) | Wetland sediment microbial communities from Neuse River Estuary, North Carolina, USA - SO4_4 | ecosystem: Environmental > Aquatic > Freshwater > Wetlands > Sediment | place: USA... | reverse complement strand
TGCGCCTGCCAAGCCTGGTTGACCGGCTGGGTGCTGAGGCGGGCCAGCAGGGCCGCGTAATCCTCGCAGTCGATGACGTGGAACAGGTCGGTGCCGCTGCGCCAGATCGTCCAGGCTTTCGCGCCCGCGGCGCGGATCGCGTCGGTGAGTTCGGGCGGGACGGCGCGGTGCGCGGCCTCGTACTCGTCGATGCGGTCGGCGCGCACGCGCGTGTGCAGTGCGATTCTCACGACGTCTCTCCGTCCTGCGGTTTTGTCGATATGTCATACTCGGACAGACACCAAGCAAACATCCGATCTTTGCCCGGGCAAGGAGTGTGCGCGCATCGTGGCCGTCACCGACGAGGCCATCGAGAAGATCAAGGCCATGATCACCTCCGGCGCGCTGCGCGCGGGTGACCGGCTCCCCAGGGAGGCGGACCTGGCGGCCGAGCTCGGCCTGTCGCGCAGCTCGCTGCGGGAGGCGGTGCGGGCGCTCTCGCTGGTCAACATCCTGGATGTCCGGCGCGGCGACGGGACTTACGTGACCAGCCTGGAACCGCGGCTGCTGCTCGAGGCGCTGAGCTTCATCGTGGACTTCCACCGTGATGACACGGTGCTGGAGTTGCTGCGGGTCCGGCGGATACTCGAGCCGGCCGCCACGGCCATGGCCGCGGAGCGGATCACCGACTCCGAGACCGATGAGCTGCGCAAGCTGCTCGACAGCATCGGCCCGCACCCGGAGGCCGAAGAGCTGGTGGCGAACGACCTGGAGTTCCACCGGCGGATCGTGGCCTGCTCGGGTAATTCCGTGCTCTCCTCGCTGCTCGAATCGATCTCGGCGCCGACCACCAGGGCCCGGGTCTGGCGCGGGCTGACCCAGACCGGGACGCTGGCCCAGACGCTGGCCGAGCATCGGGCCATTCTCGACGCCGTGGCCGCTCACGAACCCGAGATCGCCAGGTCCTGGGCCACCGTGCACATCGCGGGCGTCGAGCAGTGGCTCGCCTCGGTGCTCTGAGCAACGGTCACGACGGGAGATCGGCCAACTCGGCCCACAGGGCGTCCGGGATGTCCAGCGATAGGTACCCGGCGTCGGCGCGAATCTCGTCCGGGGTGCGCGCGCCGACCACCGCGGCGGTGACCGCGGGGTGCCGCAGGACGTAGCGCAGGGCCGTGGCCGCGACCGGGACGTCGTAGCGGGCGCAGACCTCGGCGATGCGACGGGCCTGGGCCAGCAGGCCGGGCGGGGCCAGGGCATAGTCATAGCGATCGCCGCCGGCCAGGATTCCGCTGTTGAACACTCCCCCGGCCAGCACCGCGACCCCGCGGGTCAGGCAGAGCGGGAACAGCGAGCGCGCCGCGGAGTCGTCCAGCAGCGTGTACCGGCCGGCCACCAGTACACAGTCCAGGTCGCACCGGGTCACGAACCATTCGGCCAGCGACGCGGAGTTGACCCCCACCCCGATCGCCCCGACCGCCCCCTCCGAGCGCAGCCTCGCCAGGGCTGGGTAGGCGCGGTCCAGCGCCTCGGCCATGTGCTCGTCCGGGTCGTGGATAAGGGCGATGTCCACGCGGTCCAGCCGCAGCCGGCGCAGGCTGTCCTCCAGCGAGCGCAGCGCGCCGTCCGCGCTGTAGTCGCGCACCCGCCTGAGCTCGGGTGTGCCGTAGAACCCGTCGGCGCCGTCCACTGGCCCCACCGCGGGCATCAGCCGCCGCCCTACCTTGGTCGACACGACGAACCCGGCCCGGGGGCGCCCGGCCAGGAAGTCGCCGATCCGCTGTTCCGACAGCCCCACCCCGTAGTGCGGCGCGGTGTCGAAGGCGCGGATTCCCGCGTCCCAGGCGCCCTGGAGCGTAGCCGCGGCCGACTCGTCACTTACCGGCGCGTACAACCCGCCGATGGGACCGCCGCCGAAGACCAGCGAACCCGGGAGTATCACGGGCTCGGCTGCCAGGCCGGGCCGGACGGGTACGAGAACTCGGCCAGGGCCTCGGGCAGGATCTCGGTGGAGGCACCCGGCGTCTGCGGCGCGCGATAGCGGCCGTGCGACACGACGGCGGGGCTGGCGAAGTGCTCATGCAGGTGGTCTATCCACTCGATCCTACGCCCGTCCGTCGTGCCGGATACGGCTACGTAGTCGAACATCGATAGGTGCTGCACGATCTCGCACAAGCCCACTCCGCCGGCGTGCGGGCAGACCGGCACCCCGAACTTGGCGGCCAGCAGGAGGTTGGCGACGTTCTCGTTGACGCCGGCGACGCGGCAGGCATCGATCTGCATGATGTCGATCGCCTCGGACTGCAGGAGCTGCTTGAACATGACCTGGTTGGAGACGTGCTCCCCGGTGGCGACCTTGACCGGCCGTACGCTGCTCCGGATCGCCGCGGTGCCCAGGACGTCTTCCGGGGCGGTCGGCTCCTCCACCCAGGCGGGCCGGAACGGCGCCAGTTCCCTGATCCACGCGATGGCGGTCGGCACGTCCCAAACCTGGTTCGCGTCGATCGCGATACCGAAATCGTCCCCGAGCACCTCGCGCGCGATCGCGTACCGGCGCTTGTCGTCGTCGAGTACCGCCCCGACCTTGAGCTTGACCTGGGTGAAGCCCTGGCTGACCGCCTCGGCGCACAGCGCGGCCAGCCGCTCGTCTGAGTAGCCGAGCCAGCCGGGCGCGGTCGAGTAGGCCGGGTAGCCGTCGTGCCGCAGCGCGGCGATCCGCTCGGCGCGCGCCGGGTAGCCGCGCTCCAGCAGGCGCAGGGCCTCGTCCGGGGTCAGCGCGTCGGACAAGTAGCGGAAGTCGACCAGCCCAGTGATCTCCTCCGGGGTCAGCCCGGCGAGGAGCAGCCACAGCGGCTGGCCGGCCCGGCGGGCGGCCAGGTCCCAGCATGCGTTCAGCACCGCCCCGGTTGCCATGTGCACCACCCCGCAGGCTGGCCCGAGCCAGTGCAGCGGACCGTCGCGGACCAGCCGCCGGTACAGCTCACCCAGGCGGCAGGGGCCGCCGACCTCGCCGAGGATCTCGTCCAGGTCCTGCCCGGCCAGGAACGGTTCGAGCAACCTGATCGCGGCCAGCTGGACCTCGTTGCCGCGCCCGATCGTGAACGCGTACCCGTGCCCGGCCAGATGGTCCGCGTCGGTTCTGACGATGACGTACGCGGCGGAGTAGTCGGGAGCGTGGTTCATCGCGTCCGACCCCGCGAGGCTGCGCGACGTCGGGAAGCGCACGTCGTGGAGCTCGAGCCCGGTGATCTTGGTCATGGGCGCCGGTCCAGCCCGGCGGCCGAGGGGGTTTGGGGGGAAAGGCTTCCCCCCAGACGCGGGGGGTTCCGGGGGGTCGTCCCCCCGGGCCTGCACCGTCCCCCCGGGGCCAGCACTGTCTTCTTCACTCGGCACTCGCCTCGCCGCCGATGACGCGGGCCAGGAATAGCGCGAACAGGATCACGCCGCCGTCGATCGCCTCGATCCAGTAGTTCGGCGCGTTCTCCAGGTCCAGGATGTTCTGCACGACGCCGAGCAAGATGACGCCGGACGCGGCGCCGACCATGTTCCCGCGGCCGCCCTGCAGGGACACGCCGCCGATCACCGCCGCCGCGAAAACCGAGAAGATGATGCCCTCGCCGTACCCCTGCGTCGGCGCCACCGAGGACACCCGGCCCGCCTCCATCAGGCCGCCGATCGCGGCGAGGATGCTGCCGGCCACGTAGACGCCGATCCTGACCTGGTCGACCTTGATCCCCGCCGCGCGGGCCGCCTCGCGGTTGCCGCCGACGGCGTAGATCGCCCGGCCCAGCCGGTGATAGCGCAGGAACAGCCCGGTGACCGCGAAGATGACCGCGGCGACGATCAGCGACAGCGGGATCGCGCCGATGTAGGCCGCGCCGAGGTAGCCGAACGCGGTCGGCAGGTTGAACGGGGCCTCGCCCTTGACGATGCCGTCCTGGATTCCGGCCAGCAGGATCGTCATGCCGAGCGTCACGATGAACCCGTTGAGCCGGCCCTTGACGATCAGCAGCCCGTTGGCCAGGCCCACCGCCGCGCCGACCGCCAGCAGGATCGCGATCCCGAGGTAGGGGTTGAGCAGCAGGCCGCTGCCGGAGGCGGCCACCGGGACGAGCAGCCACGCGGCCACCATCGGGGCGAGCCCGAAGGTCGACTCGAGCGAGAGGTCCATCCCGCCGATGAGCAGGATGAGGGACTCGCCGACCACCACGACGCCCAGCGCGGAGATCTGCTGGCCGATCCCGGTCATGTTCGACACCGTGAGGAAGTGGCTGTTCAGCACCGCGCCGACGATGAGGAGCACGCCCAGGACGGGGAGCAGCGCGGCCTCGCGGATCCACGAGATCGCGGCGGCGCTCCGGCTCCGCCTGCGCGCGAGCGCGGACTCCACGTCGGCCGCCAGGGCGGCGAGGTTGGCTTTGGTTTCGCTCATTCCGCTCCTAGTCCCTCGGTGGCCGCGATCAGCGCCTCACGGTCGAAGGGCGGCTCGGTGAACTCCGTGAAGATCTCGCCGCGGACGAGCACCACCACCCGGTCGCAGATGACCAGATCGTCCAGTTCGTCCGTGGCCAGCAGCAAGCTGGCGCCGGTTTGCGAGGTGACCCGCTCTAGTTCGGAAAGCAGCAGTTCCTTCGAGGCCACGTCCACGCCCCGGGTCGGGGTGATCGCGACGATCAGCACCGGATCGCTGGCCAGGGCCCGGGCCACCGTCACCTTCTGCTGGTTGCCGCCGGACAGCTCGCGGACCGGCTGGCCGAGCCCGGCCGACACCAGCGACAGCCGCCTGGCCAGCGGCTCCGCGAGCGCCTCGCGGCGCCTGGGGCCGACGAAGCCGCCGCGGGTGACCCGGTCGGTGACCGTCATCGTGATGTTCTCCGCCGCGCCGAGCAGCGGCACGAACCCGTCCGCCTGCCGGTCCTCGGGGATGTAGCCGACGCCGGCCCGGAGCGCCCCGGCCCGGTCTCCCGGGCGCAGCACCACCTCACCCAGCCGGACGCGCCCCGCGTCGGGCGCGGCCGCGCCGGCCACGATCCTGGCCAGGGTCGTGGCCCCGGACCCGCGCAGCCCGGTCACGCCCACCCGCTCGCCGCCGCGGATCGTCAGGGAGACGTTGCCGAGGAAGACGCCCGGGGAGGCAAACGTCACGCCCTCGACCACCAGGGCCGGGTGATCGCCGCGGGTGGCGGCCACGGGGGCCTCGGTGGAGCCGGGGGGTGAAACCAAGGATCGTTCGGCATGAAGGAGTTTCGGCCCCACCATGGCGGCCACCAGGTCATCCTTCGTCACCTCGGCGAGCGGGGCGGTCAGCACCATCTCGCCGTCCCTGAGCACGGCGATATCGGTGCAGATCTCGAAGACCTCCTCGAGGTGGTGCGAGATGTACAAGATCGCGACGCCCTGGGCCTGCAGCTGGCGGATCCGCTCGAACAGGCGCTGCGCCGCGCCTCGCTCGAGCGCCGCGGTGGGCTCATCGAGCAGCAGGCAGCGGGTGCCGGCCGCCAGGGCCCTGGTGATCTCGACCACCTGCCGCTGCTCGACGGTCAGGTTCCCGCAGGCGGTGTCGGCGTTCACGTCGAAGCCCCACTCGGCCATGACCTCCCGGGTCTGCTCGCGCATGCGGCGCCAGTCCACGACGCCGATTCCGCGGCCGGCGCGGCGCGGCTGCCGGCCGAGGAAGACGTTCTCCGCCACGGTCAGGCTCGGCACCACCATGGAGTGCTGGAAGACCGTCGCGATGCGACCGCGCCACGCGGCGATGTCACCGAGCGAGGGGGCCGGGCGCCCGTCGAGGCGCACCTCCCCGGCGTCCGGCGGGTACAGGCCGGACAGGATCGAGACGAGCGTGGACTTGCCCGCGCCGTTGCGCCCGACCAGGCCGAGGCAGTGGCCGGTCTCCAGGCTCAGGTCCACGCCCGCCAGGGCACGGGTACTGCCGAACCGCTTGTGAATCCCCACCGCCTCGGCCGCGGGCGCGACCCCGTGGTCCGGGGCGGCGGGGATTACCGGTTCGCTCATCTACTCAGGACGCGTTGCAGACGCCGCCGTGGGCGCTGCCGTAGACGTTGCCCCACAGGGCGGAGTCGGTGACCGGGGTGGTGGTGACGCTGCCGGACTGGCCGTCCACCGGGGTGATGGTGAACGTCTGCGCCGTCTTGGTCACGAACGGGGCGACGATCGGGTCGCCGAGGTTGGAGTCACCCGCGTAACTCACCATCTGCAGGGCCGGGGCTCCCCCGCCGGGCTGGCCCGCGCTCAGGGTCACGCCGTTCGCGGCGTCCACCGCGTACTTCAGCGCCCAGAACGCGTACAGGTTGGCGGGCTGGGACTGCGAGGCGGACAGGGTGCCGTTTCCGATGTCGCACATCTCGAACGGAACGCCGTCATCGCTCACGAGTAGCACCTTGCCGGTCAGGCCCTTGGACTTCAGCAGCGGGAGGATACCCGTGTCGGGGCTTGACCATTGCGAGTAGATCGCCTTGAGCTGGCTACCGTAGGCGTTCACCGCGTTCTGCGCGTCGGTGACCGCCGTGGCCTCGGTCCAGACCGTGGGGTCCTTGAGCAGGTGAACGCCCGGGTCGTTCGCCGCCATGCACGAATCGAAGGCGTTCGTCCGGTCCGCGCCGTTGGACGAGGTCAGGTCGCCCTCCAGGTCCAGCACGTAACCGGACTTGACCTGCGAGCTGATGTAGGCGCAGGCGTCCATTCCGTACAGGATGTTGGAGGCCCGGACCACGATGTACACCTTGCCGACGCCGACGATGGTATCGACCGAGATGAGCTGGACGTGTTTAGCGGCCGCGTACGCGATCGCCGGGCCCAGGCTAGTGGCGGTCTCCGGGTTCACGATGATGGCCTTGGCGCCCTCGTTGACGAGGGTCTCGATCTGGGTGTTCTGCAGGCTGGCGTTGGCCGCCGCGAGCAGCGGGCCGAGCAGTTTGATGTGGAGCTGCGCGGCATACTGCGTCTCGTAGTTGATGTAGGCCGCCCAGAAGGCCGTGTCGTTGTAGGTGAGGTCGACGCCGATGGTCGTCGTGGTCTGCCCGGCCGCCGACGAGCTTGAAGCTCCCGTCGAGGTGGTCGACGTGCTGGAGCTGGAGCTGGAACTGCAGGCGGCGAGGAGCGTCGCCGTGGCGACCGCAGCCGCCACGGCGGTGGTGGCGCGGAGGGAGACCCAACTCCCCGCGCCGGTGCGCAGTGTCATGGAACCTCCTCGGGGGCTGTCTCCGGGGCTGCGGCGCGCGCCGGTGCGGGCTGCGGGGGGTTGGAACGCCCGGAGGGCCGTGTGAGGAAAATAGATCCGATGTCTGCTCGTGTCAATGCCCCGAAAGCCCGCGAAACACGGCTGATACCAAACGGATACCTATCTTGTCATCCGATCTTTGCGACTCTGGACGACGGGCCGCCCGGGGTCAGTGGAACAGGCGGCGGGTCACCACACCCTGCCCCACGTCGCGGCCGGACCAGAGGGTGAAGTGGCTGCCGATATCAAGGTAGTCGGCTAGGTCGTCGCCGATGACCCGCAGGGTGACCACGACCTCGGGTTTCCCGGGCCGGAACGGCCCCTCCTCGTCGGCATCGACCAGGGCGGCGAAGACCTGGCTCCGCTTGGTCTCGCTGTTCTGCGCTCGCACCACCATCCGGTGCGACCCGGGACTGAGCTTCTCCCGGGCCTCGTCGCTGGCGTTGGGCGTAACCAGAGCCTGGAATTTGCAGCGCTTCATGCCTGCCACCGCCGATCGCTGGAGCACATGTATCGCATCGCGAACATCAGGACGACGACTGGTTCGACAACCGTTCTAGTGGCGCCTGCCGTTCGTGCGACATGATATATCGTACTACGATATCTTGCTCTGCACCGTCCCGGTGCCCAGCGATAACGCCGTTTGGGCGCGGCTGCCGGAGCCGCTCGACGGTTCTCGTTCAACGATATAACTCCGGGCCTAGGATAGGCTCCGTAGATTCGCTGACCGCCCTGGCGATGTTGATTTGAGTATCAGCTGAAAGGTGACCATGGATCGGCTGACCCAGCAGGACTTCGAGAGGCTGTTGGAGTTCCGGGTCACCTTGCGCCGGTTTCAGCGCTGGAGCGAAGACCAGGCGCAGGCCGCCGGCCTGACCCACGTTCAGCACCAGCTACTGGTGGCGATCAAGGGGCACCCGGGGGGCGAACCGCCGACCGTTGGCGATCTCGCCGGTTACCTGCTCCTGCGGCCGCACAGCGCGGTGGAACTCGTCGACCGGGCCGAGCTCGCCGGCCTGGTCGAGCGGACCCGGGACCCCGCCGATGGCCGGGTGGTGCGGGTCCGCCTGACCCCCGAGGGGGACCAGATCCTGCACCGGCTCACCCGGGCTCACCTGGAGCGCCTGCACGAGCTGGCCAACGTCCTCGATGAGTTCATGACCCGCCACGGAGACCAAATCTCCCAGGGAGATGCTGGCGGCGGCGATGAGCCGCGCGGATCCTCGCGCGTTCGCCGCGTTCGCCGCGTTCGCGGCGTCCCGGCCCGCGGTGATCGGCATAGCGCTCGCCCTATGGGCCGTTGCCACCGGGCTCATCCCGGTCCTGCCCGTCATCGGCGCCGCCCGATGGCTGCGCGGCCACGCTCCCAGGGGGTTCGGCCGGGAACTGTGGATGATCGTCTTCCCGGCCGGCATGTACGCGACGGCCAGCATGCGGATCGGCGCCGAAGCCGGGCTGCCGCCGATCCGCGAGCTCGGCACGGCCGTCGCCTGGGTGGCTGCGGCCGTGTGGGCCGTTGTCTTCGCGGCGATGGTCACCTGGCCCATCGCCCGGTGGCGGTCAGCCAGACAGACCGCACCCGGCCGGTTAGAAGTGGCACCTAGGGGCCCAGTCCATGGACTCACAGGCCCCTCCAGCCGCGGAGGCACCATTAGCTAACTGCCCACGACTCCCTGTTTGGGGCTTGGGGACCCCCGCTACCGATAGACGGGCCTTGTGGCACCCGACACCCAAAAGGCGGGCCTGGCCGAGTGGGCGTTGGGGACCCCCGCTACCGATAGACGGGAGTTGGGGTCCCCGACGCCCAGATAGCGGCGTAGCCGAATGAGGCGTGCGGCCCACGGGCCCCGTTACTACGGGGCCCGTGGGCCGCAGGCCCCGATGCCAGCCCTCCCGATGCGTGCTAGGACCAGTCCCGGCCAGAAGCTCCGGCGCGTCGCGGTAAGTGGATCGGCTCGCTGGAACGTTGGCAGGGTATGGGGCACGAGCAGGACGAGTTCGCGGACTTCTACCGGGCCAGCCGGGATTCCTGCCTGAGGGCGGTGACCGCGGTCGTCGGTGATCGCGAGCGGGCCGAGGAACAGGTCGCCGAGGCCTTCGCCCGGGCGTGGACATCGTGGGGCAAGGTGCGCAGGCATCCCGCCCCGCGGGCGTGGGTGGTGCGGACCGCGCTGAACCTCGGGGTGTCCTGGTGGCGGCGGCGGTCCCGGGAGGTACCCCTCGCCGAGCACGATGCCGCCGCCGTCGCCGGGCCGGGCGACGCCGTGGACCCCGCGCTGATCGCGGCGCTGCGGCGCCTGCCGGCCCGCCAGCGCGAGGTGCTCGCGCTGCGGATCTTCCTCGATCTGGACACCGAGACGACCGCGAAGGTCATCGGGATCGCGCCGGGGACGGTGATGGCGCACCTGTCCCGCGCCGTCGCGGCGCTGCGCCGTGATCTTCCTATCGCCAACCAAGACACGAACGCAACGGAGGTCACCCGATGAACGAGCACGACGTCATGTACCAGGTGCGCGAGTCCTTCTCCGGGCTGCGCATGGACACGCCGGTGGAGCAGGTCTGGGCCAGGAGCCGCGCCCGCCGGCGGCGCCGGCTAACCGGAATGACGGCTGCGACCGCCGCGACGGCGGGGGCCGCGGCGGTCATCACGCTCGCCGCCGGCGGACCCGCGCCGGCCCCGTCCGGCCACTCGCCGTCGGCGAGCCCGGGTTCGGCCAGCCCGGGTTCGGCCAGCCCGGGCTCCGTCAGGCTCGCCGCGTTCACGGTGACCAACGGCCCCGGCGACAGCACCACGCTGATCTTGCGGAAGGACGCGCCGATTGACCCCGGTGAGCTGCGTCAGGCCCTGGCGCAGCACGGCGTACCGGCCCTGGTCACCGTCGGCAGCTTCTGCCGTACCACTCCCCTCGCGCCGGTCCCCTTCGGCCAGGTCGTGCAGCCAACGACTCTGGCTGACGGATCGGACGCGATAGTCATCAACGGCCAGGCGATGCCCTCCGGGGCTGAGCTCAGCATCGCGGTCTTCCCGCAAACGGTCAGGATGGTGCTCATCGAGAAGGGCGCTCCCCTCTCGTGCTTCAGCACTCCGGGGCAGCCCGGTCAGCCCGCGATCCACATCACGGGGACCCCGACCCAAGGGTGAGGCGACCAGGGCGGCTGGACCAGGAGCTATAACGGGGACCATGCGTGGGGCCACGACCCGGCGACCACCCCGTTGCACGGCTGGCTCAAGTTGCCAGGCTTCCTCGACCCGGCGAATCCGCCGCTGCGACCCGGAGGGCTACGGTCCAGCAAGGCCGGGCAAGATGGGGTGGTGCCCGAGTCCCGCCGCCCAGCCGTGGCCACGGACGCGCTCGCCGCGTGGTGCACGCGCTGGCTCGGCGCACCGCCCGCGGCGGAGCTGTTCGAGGCCGGCTACCTGTCCACGGTGAAGGGGCTGCGCCTGACGGACGGCCGGGCGGTGGTCGTCAAGGTGCGGCCCCGGGAGTCGCGGCTGGCCGGATGCGCGGTCGTGCAGCGGGCCCTGTGGGCGGTCGGCTTCCCGTGCCCCGAGCCGCTGGTGGACGTGCAGCCGCTGGACGGCTACGCCGCCTCGGCCGAAACCCTCGTCCAGGACCTTGACGAGCCGCCGCCGGACAACGAGCTGGCCGTGCTGTCAGCGGGCGGGCTGGCCCGCCTCGTCGAGCTGGCCCCGGACCCCGGGTCGGTGCCGAGCCTGGCTCCGTCCCCGTCCTGGGCCGGCTGGGATCACGCCGGGCCAGGACTGTGGCCCGCGCCCGAAGACCGCGACGTCGACCTGAACGCCTACGCCGAACCGCAGTGGCTGGACCGCGTGGCCGCCGGCGTCCGCGACTACCTGGTCGGCCACGCCGGGACCCCCGTGATCGGGCACGGCGACTGGCACCCGGAGAACCTGCGCTGGCAGGACTCGCGCCTGCTCGCCGTGCACGACTGGGACAGCGTGATCTGCCAGCCCGAACCTGCGATCGCTGGACTCGCCGCGGCCAGCTTCCTCGGCATCGACGACCCGCGCGCTATGGCGAAGGTCGAGGATAGCGCTGCCTTCCTTGACGCCTACCAGCGGGCCCGCGGCTGCCACTGGACGTCCGCGGACTACGCGGCGTGCTGGGCCGCCGGACTGTGGCAGCGCGCGTTTGACGCGAAGACCCGCTCCCTGGACGGGGATCCCGAGCAGATCCTGACCCGGCACGAAGCCCGGGCCCGCCTAAGTCTGGCGGGACTTGCCACAGGTTTGATTCTGTGAACCGCTTACTGCTCCCCCGCGTCTTCAGATAGCACAGACGCCAGCAGCACGCAGGCGGGCCGAGCCTGGCTTCTGTCCTGTAGCGGTAACAACTGAGAGGCATGTGACCAGTGACGCCTGGCCTGCGGGTGATCATCGCCGACCCAGTTAACGATGCTCATGACGTCCATCCAAATATGGAACTTCCGTATCTGGCCGCTCGTGGCGGCGGCAACCAGGAAGCGGCCGGATGACCGCGGGCGCGCCGCGCACTCTGTTCCTGCAAGCGTGTGGCCTGGTCGCGCGCAATCGGTTCTTTGCGGCCGCGTTGGCGTTGGGGGGCGGCTTGCGGCTCCTGGCGGTTCTCGGCTACCCGGGTGCACTATGGATCCCCGATTCCTTCGTATACCTGGGTGCCGCGCTACGGCCGCAGCCCGATCCGGCCCGGACCACCGGCTACTCTTTGTTCCTGCGGATGCTACTTCCGTTCCACAGCCTTACCCTGGTCACCAGCGTGCAGCACCTGATGGGGCTTGGCATCGCGGTCATGGTCTACGCGCTCGCGCGGCGCAGCGGCGTACCGCCTCGCTGGGCCACTGCGGCAACATTGCCGATTCTGCTCGATGGGTTCGAGATCGAAAACGAGCATATGGTGATGGCCGAGGCCCTGTTCACCTTTCTCGTCATGCTTGCCATGCTGATGATTCTGTGGCGCGACCGGGTGCGGTGGCCGGTCGCGCTGCTCGCGGGGGTGCTTATCGGCTTCGCGGTTGACGTGCGCACCGAGGGCTTGCCGGTGCTGGTCATGTTCCCAGTGTTCCTGCTGCATAAATCGGAAAGTTCACGAGGAACGAAAAACTGGCGGAATGGGAGAGGCTGGCTGGTTGCGGGGGCGATGGCGGTGGGCTGCTCGGTGCCGGTCCTAGCCTATGTGGGGTGGTTCCACTCATGGAACGGCGACTATGAGCTAACTCGCTCCGACGGATTTTACCTGTGGGGGCGAGTGTCCTCGTTCGCGGAATGCTCGGTTATCCGGCCGCCTGCCGATGAGGTCAAGTTGTGCCCGTCAGGTTCGCCATCGGACCGGCCACCGCCGGGGGACTATGTTTGGAGCGCTCCGCAGGTGCTCGACCTGAGGGGCGGCCCGCTGAGTACCACTAATGAGGCCTTGCTACGTGACTTCGCCATCCGTGCTATCTGGGCGCAGCCGCTCGGCTACGTCCACTCAGTGCTGGGTGGCCTGGCACTGTCGGTGGAGTGGCCGCGACGGGCTTACCCAGATCCTGAAACCATGTATTACTACTATTTTCCGCTAACGCCGGAGGCGGTCCCGGCAAACCGGTCTTGGATCCCCGGTGGCACCGCCTATTCCGACGCCACGTCGTACAGCCACGCCATCCCGAGCCGGGTGGTCGAGCCCTTCGCGATTTTGATCAGCCGGTATGAGCGGATGTTTTACACGCCGGGACCGCTGTTCGGGCTTATCCTGCTCACTGGAATCGGCGGAGTAATCCAGGTCGGTCGGCACCGACCTCGCGTGAAGTGGTGCCGCCGCACGGGCAGTATGCTGCCGTGGGTCACTGCGGTCGTGCTACTGGTGGCCCCGGTTGCCACGGCAGACTTCTCTTATCGGTACCTGCTCCCTGTGCTACCGTTTGCCTGCTTGGCCGCAGGTCTGGCCTTCGCGCCGGAGCGTGGGCCGTCGCAGGATGCGGGCCCCCCCGAACCGGATAGCCTGCGCAGGCCGGTACAGGGCCCGGCATTTCCTGCTAAGCGGCGCCCCTCATAGACTGATGAGGTTATTGACTATATAGTCACTGACCGTTTGAGCGATGGCGGCTTGCCCGAATTGGTTGGGATGCCCTTGACTAGCTACGCGTCCGCCAAAGAGTCCGATCGGGTTGACCCACGAGTCTGCCGTGCACATCTCGTGCCCTTGGAGGGCATGGAGGGTCGATACGTAGTCAACACCAGCGGCAGCTGCTGCGCGCGCGAGAATTGAGTCTAGCTGGATGGACACTGCGCTC
>Ga0187819_10001191_pt1 | contig 13489 bp, 10 predicted proteins | sample NC_wetland_sal_i_15_FD_132411 | JGI IMG/M metagenome (GOLD analysis project Ga0187819, IMG submission 132411) | Wetland sediment microbial communities from Neuse River Estuary, North Carolina, USA - SO4_4 | ecosystem: Environmental > Aquatic > Freshwater > Wetlands > Sediment | place: USA... | reverse complement strand
TGGGCTCGCAATTCTCATCGGAATGGAGCCCCATTTTAAAGATGGCGCGAATGATTTTGATGGTCGCGGAAGCGAATGTCCCCGCTCTGTGGACCTTGCAGAAGCGCCTGACGGCGATGACAGGTTTCGGAATCGAATCCGATCGCATCAAGATCATCGTGAATCGCTGGCACAAGGGCGACGACGAGATCGTGAAAGGGATCCAGAAAGACACAAGCCGGCCCGTGTTCGCGTGCATTCCGAACGATTTCCGAAAAGCGAGCACTTCGGTCAACCTGGGGACGCCTCTGCTCGAAAATGGACACAACAATGGGCTGAGTCTCCGCTACCGGCAGATGGCGGCGCAAATCGCCGGGATCGGCGCCGCCGACCCAGTGGCGAAAAAAACAGGATTAGGCGGGTTCTTTACATTTCAAAGCAAAAGGTAAAAAGAAATGGCAACCGGCAACATTATCGCCAGAGCTGACTTCGGGGCCCTCAAGGCCACGATTCACCGCAAGCTTATTCAGAAGCTGAACCTGGACCGCGTGACGGAAGTGAACCGCGACGAAGTACGCCGCGAGGTCGCGCAGATCCTGGAAGGGCTGGTCGTGGGCGAATCCACTCCCATGACCATGCTGGAACGGGAGCGGCTGGCGAAGGAAGTTCTGGACGAAGTCTTCGGCCTGGGCCCGCTTGAGCCGTTGCTGGCCGATCCAACCGTGTCGGATATTTTGGTCAACACGCACAGGAATGTATATGTAGAGCGCAGAGGAATTCTGGAGCAGACCAACATTCGGTTCCGAGACGACGCGCACTTGATGACTATCATCGACCGAATCGTTTCCGCCGTGGGGCGGCGTGTCGATGAATCCTCCCCGATGGTCGATGCCCGCCTGGCGGACGGATCGCGCGTCAATGCGATCATCCCACCGCTGGCAATTGATGGTCCGTGCCTTTCGATTCGCCGGTTCGGCCACAATCGGCTGGCGGCTGAAGAACTGATGCGCAACCACTCGCTGACGCCCCAGATGCTGGAACTCTTGCGAGGATGCGTGCAGGCGCGCCTGAACATCCTGATCTCGGGCGGAACCGGCGCGGGCAAGACCACGTTCTTGAACGTCTTGTCTTCCTACATCTCGAATCGAGAGCGGATTGTGACGATTGAAGATGCGGCCGAACTGCTGCTGAACCAGGAGCACGTCGTGCGCCTGGAAACGCGGCCACCGAATATCGAAGGCAAAGGCGTGGTCCAGCAGCGCCAATTGGTCATCAACGCGCTCCGAATGCGGCCCGACCGCATCATCGTTGGCGAGGTGCGCGGCGAGGAAACGCTGGACATGCTGCAGGCAATGAACACGGGTCACGACGGGTCGCTGACCACAATCCACGCGAACAGTCCGCGCGACGCGCTCAGCCGCCTGGAGACGATGGTGGCAATGTCCAACCTCAACCTGCCGGATACCGCGATCCGAAGACAAATCGCGGCGGCCCTCGATGTGGTCGTTCAAATGAGCCGCATGAGTGATGGAACTCGAAAAATTGTAAACATTGCGGAAATCACCGGAATGGAAGGCGACATGGTCACCATGCAGGACATCTTCGCCTTCCGTAAGCGCGGCATTCGGGAAGACGGGGAAGTCCTGGGAGATTTCGTGCCGACAGGAATCCGCCCCCGGTTCTCGGAGCGCTTGCTGGTAAGCGGAATTCAACTGCCCATGGCGATGTTCGACGCGCCGGCACTGCTGCACTAGGAGAATCGAGCATGGCGCTGCAGATCGCAATCGTTACGTTCCTGGTGGTCGCGGGAATTGGCGCGCTGGTCTGGTTTTCGTTCGGCGCGGAAAGCGGCCAACAGGTGATTCGGCAAAGAATGGATGCGGTGCAAAGGGTCGAGCGCCGCGGCAACGCTGGGCTCGGAGTGCAGCTGGTTCGCGATGAGTTGATGAGCGGCGTGCCGGCGTTGAACCGCATGATGATGCAATGGATGTGGGCGGCGCGGTTCAGGGATTTTGTTTCGCAGGCCGGGATGAAAACCAGGCCCGGCCAAATCATGCTAGCAGGCGGAGTCCTTGCCTGCCTTGGATTTATTTTAGCGGGTCTCCTCCGTGCGCCATTGCCAGTGTCGATTCTGCTCGCCGTAGCAGCGGCCGTAATTCCGTTTGCCTATATAGCCATCAAGCGGCGCAGGCGATTGCGGCGGTTCGAGGAGCATTTCCCGGAGGCCCTGGATTTGCTCAACCGGGCGATCCGCGCGGGACATGCGTTTACAACCGGCCTGGGGATGATTGCCAGTGAAGTCTCAGAGCCGATCGCGGGGGAATTCCGGACAACATTCGAGGAACAGAATTTCGGACTGCCGTTGCGGGACGCGCTGCACAATTTGACCGAACGGGTTCCGCTGATCGATGTGCAGTTCTTCGTGACGGCGTTGCTGATTCAGAAGGAAACGGGCGGGAATCTCGCGGAATTGCTGGAAAACCTGGCTCACGTCATACGGGATCGATTCCGGATTTATCGCGATGTTCGCACCAAATCGGCCCACGGACGGCTCACCGCGGGAATCCTGGTTGCTCTGCCGCCGCTCATGGCATTGGGTCTTGGAATCGTGAATCCGTCTTACTTGCCCGTGTTGTATCACGACCGCATCGGTCCGCTCATTCTATGGGGAGCCGTAATTTGGCAAGCCATCGGGTCGGTGCTGCTATGGAGAATCATTCATATTGAGGTCTGATCGAGAGCAAGCGGCAAGGAGGCAGGCTGGGCCATGGTTCTTATAACTTTCCTGGCGGTAGTGGCGATCCTCGGCGCGCTGACTTACGCGTTCGTTCCGGGGGAGTTGAGCATAGCGTCGCGCCTGTCGCGAATGCTGAGCCCGACGGCTCCGGTTCGTCAGACGAAGTTCCGCGAAAAGCAACAGGAGCGGGTGAAGGAAGCATTGGCATCGGTCGGGAAATTGGTATCGGCGCGATCGGCATCTTCTCAATCGCAGATCATGCTTCTTCGCGCCGGTTTGCGCGGACCGGAGGCGAGACTGGCGATTACAGGGGTGAGGATTCTCCTTCCGGTGATTTTCGTGGCGGCCGCCTACTTTAGCGGAGTGTATCGTGACCGCGCGGTTCCGGTTTTTGTGGGCGCTGCCGTGCTGGGCTACGTGTTGCCCGAATTTTGGCTGGCGCGGCGAATTCGCGCTCGCCAACATCGTTTGCGCGCGGCCCTTCCCGACGGTCTGGATCTGCTGGTGATCTGCGTGGAAGCGGGACTGGGCCTGGATCAAGCATTGCTTCGAGTTTCACAGGAACTGCACCGCGCGCATCGCGACTTCAGCGATGAGCTTCAGCTCGTGTCTACGGAGATGAGACTTGGCAAGACGCGGACGGACGCTTTGCGCGAACTGGGCCGGCGGACGGGTCTCGAGGACCTCAAGGCGCTCGTGACCATGCTTATACAGACCGAGCGGTTTGGAACCAGTATTGCTCAGTCACTCCGGGTTTTCTCGGACGATTTGCGGACCAAGAGACGCCAGCGCGCCGAGGAAATGGCAGCAAAGATAAGTATCAAAATGGTACCAGTCCTGGTACTTTTCATCTTCCCGGCGCTGATGGTTGTGGTTCTGGGCCCGGCCATAGTGACCGTTATGAGGCAGTTTTTGAAGTTGTAGTAGGGACTGCCGCGCAGGGGATGCACGACGCGGCCATCAAACTGGAGAAGGGGAGGACGCTTTGGACTCAGTCATGTTAATCCGAGTCGTAGCCGGGATACTCGCTGTGGTGGTGCTGTTCATCATCGTGTGGCGGCGCAAACGCAAGCTATCCGAGTAGATTCACCGGGGACGCAATGGCCCGTATGAGGGGACAGGAACGGTAAGATTATGCCAAAGAACGGCAACGACGGCGCAGTGTATGTGTATAACAAAATGAAGGAGACGTTTATCGCCACGGAGGCGACGATTGCCGATTCGTATTTCACGCGACTTATCGGGCTGCTGGGAAAAACGAAACGATGGGCGCAACTCGGCAAGGGACTCTGGATCGTACCGTCCCGCGGCGTGCACACCATCGGGATGTTATTCCCGATCGATTTGATCTTCCTCAGCAAGGACAAGGAAGTCGTGCACCTGGAAGAGTTCGTGCGCCCTTTTCGCATCTCTAAGGTGTCGCTGAAGGCGACGAGCGTTCTGGAATTGCCGCCGCATACGATCTACCGCTCGCGGACTCAGGTGGGCGACCAGCTGGAGATCGCGCACTTGAAGAGAGAGCAATCGCCGGCAGACTGACGGACGTGCCGGTTCTCCCCAGGCCAGGCAAACGGCCGCATAAAGGAAATCATGAGAACGCCAAAGAGCTGGAACTTTTTGATCTTGCTGTTCGCACTGGCGTTACCCCCGTCCAGTTATGCCGGCTCGGGTGGTCTCAAGAACTGGTTCCATTTCCACCGGAGCAACTCATCGGGCCCCCAACACCAAAACATCCATCCTGTGGTGAAGCATTACGTGGCAAATCATCCCAAGCCGCTCCGCGCGAAAAATATTCACCCACGAAAATTGAAGCAGGACAAACCTTCCTAATCCGGACTGCCTAATCTGAGCTGATTGCTGACGATCACTCGAATTGACCTGCCCCAGCTGCGGGAGAGGACAGGCACGCCTTCACGCGGAATTGGCTTCAGGCTGCATTTCAACCAGGGCTCGCTTCTCGCCCGTTAGTGAAGGATAGTCATCTCAGAAGTACTTGAGAGCGTCAACGGAGTGCTGCGGATGAAGGGAGCGAAGAAAGTAAATTGGTAACTGACCTGGACTTGCACCGGGCAGCCGGGGTTGTTCGCCACGGCGCAAACCGGACCAGTGCCCGGCCAGGATGCAGTCGTCGTGAGCTTGGTGGGATCCACACCGGGCGGGGTAATATTCGTCACGTAGTTCTGAATGTCCGACGGAGAGGCAGTGCCGTTGTTCATGCCACCGACGCCGTCGCAGCTGTTATCGCCCGAAGGATTGGAAGAGGATTGCGGCCCGCAGGTGGCGCCATTCACAGCCGCCCAGCGCGTGGCGTCGCGCGCTGCGTTGGAGAGGAAGTGATAAACGTAGAGCGCGCGGCTAAAATCGACGATTCCCAGCAACAGCGAGATGGAAACCATGAAAACAAGGGCGTACTCGACGAGGCTGTTCCCTTCCTCACGCTTCAACTTGCCCAAACCCGGCCTCGGGCTTGCATTTGAAATCCCTGCTTTGCTTTCCATCGGTGCGCGTCGACATCTCATATTTGCGGTACTCGCAGCGTTGCCGTGCTCGATACAGCGAGAGAACTCGGAATCCCAGGATAATTGAACAACGAATTAAAGGTCCCCGAAGCGGTCACCGATACCATTACAACCCAATGGCCGGAAGTGCACGTGCCCGCGGCTGGGTTCGGAGTGGTGGTACAGTTGGCCCCAGTTATCGTTCCATTGCTGTCGCAGCCGCAGGAAGTCGAGGAATTGACCGCAAGATTGCTCACATTTTGGCCATTATTCTGGAAATCGTTGTCTGCAGCCGTCTGAATACCCGCTTGGTCTACCGAGAGCGCCAGGTTCTGGGCGCCAAACGCCGCGCCGGCCCGCGCCGCATTTCCAACTAAAATGCTGATATAAGCGTACCGCCCCAGCTCAATCGCCCCGAGCAGCAGGGCTATCAGCATCGGCAGCAGGAGAGCCACCTCCAGGAGGCTTTGGCCCGACGCCGACAGAAAGGTTCCACGCTGATTCTCAGTACGAGCGGGGGGCCCTGTAATCATGCCAGTTCGCGTTTCTCCATTTACTTTCATCGGCTACTCCACAAGCGTGGCGTTCTTGATCAGGGTGACACCCGCGGGCATCGCGGCACTTCCCTGCACGTTGACTGTAGGATTGCTACTCAGCACGACAGAATCCGCGACCACGATACCGACATTGAAGGCCGCACCTGCCCCGTTCCCGACAAACGTAACTTGGTCCGCTGGGAAGTACAAAGCGCCGTCAAAGAAGCTTCCATTTTGAGCTCCAATGGTGGGAGCAAATGTGCTAGTGTCAGCTGGGTCCTGATACATCAAAATGCCGACATAGGGGCCTGTCGTCGGAGCAGTAAGCTGAATATTGGAAGCCTGGCCTGCCCCGATCGTGTTTATGCTGGCGCCATTCGTGAAATACAAAGTTACGCCGGTCCCCTGCACCGTGGCACTACCTTGAAACGACAATCCCGCACCATTGATGTAATAGATTCCTGGAGCGAAGGTCACATTCGAACCGCTCGATATGGTAATCGAGGTGTAAGTGCCGGGTTGGAGCGTCTGTGTCGGCATTGTCATTACGGTTCCGAAAGACGGAGCTTGTACCGGTGGCGGGGTCAGGTATCCCAAGGGATCCGAAGTTGCCGGCGTGTTGTATGTTGGGCAGGGGCTGGGGGTTATGCAAGTCACTCTCCCCCTCCTCCCGCCGGGGTCGCCCGATACTGCGAAAGTATCGGCGAGGACGGTTCCCCGATCGTTGAAGTTGCCATTATCCACGATTCCGCATGTGGAGGCATTCAGGGTCGCTCTCCTATTCAGGTCAATTCCTGAGTTGGGAGCCGAGGGTGGGGCCAATGTATATAAGCAGCCGTCCCCGGGCGCACCCCCAAGGTTAGCAGCGACCGCGCGCGCGGTGATCGTTTCGCTGTTAATCGACAGAATCTTCATAAAGTAAGTCGGATGTACTTCAGCTACAAGGACTTCCACATAGCACGAGGGTGCCGGGGGGCAGTTCCCAGTGCTGTCTCCCTGGTGCGGTCCTGAATTCGGGGGATTGTTCACTTGAACGCATATCGTACCCACAGCCGCCCCAACGCAGTTGCTCACTTGCCCGCCACCATTATCCGTAAACCCGACCTGCGAAGCTGCATCTTGCGCCCCTGAAGTTATGCCTCCAAACCCCAGGTTCGACGCACCAGCAATAGCCGCGGCATCCGCGGCGGTCTGCTGGAGGCGCTTCTCATAGCGCATCACGCCCATGTCAATCGCCAAGCCCGCAAAGCCCATGAGGACGACTAACAAGCCCGCCGTCAAGGCCAGCGCTTGGCCGGCTTCACTCCTTCTCGCCATCGCGTTCTCCAGATAATGGTTACTTTGTCGGACTTGGCTCCCGCATCTCCCGCCCGGATAACCGACTTCCATCGCCGCGAAGGGACTCTTCAAAGAGAAGGTGTGATGCGAATTTGTAGTCATTCGCGTCCCCTAGAGTAAGCAAAAGGTGACACCATCGTTCCGGGAGCAATGCTATGCCTTGTACATCCCACTACTCAAATCGCCGGGAACTCATTATGAACAAATCAGTTGTCCCTGGCCTATGCGCGCATCTAGCCGGGGCGGCGAAGAATCGAACAGCTCTCGGAACGCCCAGCTAAGAAGAATCGCGCAATCTGAGTTCCACAAGCTCGGTTATCCCAAGTAACCAAGATATGGAACAAGAGCGGGACACTACACGTCGCCTGTCCTTCAGTCCAGCTTTGCAAGCAGGACACAACTGCTAGCCTCATGAGTCTGGCGGTCAAACGCACGTGCTAATTTGGATTCAGGCTGTCCGCAGTGGAGGCGCACTGAGTGGCTCGTCGGAGGAAGGTTGTGCAGTCTTTCTTCGCAAAAACAAAGCGGTGTGGTCTCTGCAGCCTCTCTGCGCCCGGGCTCCTCGCCACGCTGTTGGCGCTCGGCGGTTTCTTCCTCGCTACCGGTGCCCGCGCGCAAATCTCGCCCGGCCCCCTCTCCAAAGCGCACGAATCCCTCAACGGTTCGACGCAGTGCAACACCTGCCATCAATTCGGAGCCAGCACTCCGACGTTCAAATGTCTCGAATGCCATAAGGAAATTGCGGACCGTCTCGCCGCGCACAAGGGTTATCACGCTCTTCTTGGAATGAAAAATCCCAACGGCAGGGACTGCGTGCGCTGCCACCTCGAGCACAACGGCGAGGATTTTTCCCTTGTTCACTGGGAACCTTCGCTCAAGCAATTCGACCACCGCCAGGCGGGATATCCGCTGGTAGAAAAGCACGCGGCCGTGGCGTGCGAGAAATGCCACACGTCGGCGCATATGGTCCCGGCGCAAAGAACGTTGATCAAAAAGAAAAACTTGCCGGAGTCATTTCAAGGGCTTTCGCAGGAATGCGCGACCTGCCATGAGGACGTCCACAAAGGCCAGCTTGGCGCCGACTGCCAGCGCTGTCACAACATCACCGACTGGAAGCACGCAAAGCAGTTCGACCATTCCAAAACAAAATATCCGCTGACCGGAATGCACGCCCAGGTGGCCTGCGAGAAGTGCCATCTCCCCACCGGCCCCGACAAGACGGTGAAGTTTACAGGAATCAAATTCGATGCCTGCATCGATTGCCACACGGACCCACACAAGGGCGCATTCAAAGGAACCTGCGAATCCTGCCATACGACGGCCAGCTGGAAAAAAGTGAACGCTTCGATGCAGTTCGATCACTCGAAGACAAAATACCCACTGCTCGGAATGCACGTGAAAGTCGGCTGCACCCAATGCCACGCAGCTGGCGATTTCAATAAGCCCCTGGCCTTCGCACAGTGCGCGAATTGCCATAACCCCGATCCCCACAAGGGTCAGTTCCAGGCGCGCGTCAGCAAGGGCGAGTGCGCGGAGTGCCACACCGTTGACGGCTGGAAGCCATCTCTATTCGGCGTGAAGGAGCACGCGACTTCGCACTATCCGCTCGAAGGAAAGCATGCCACCGTCTCGTGCGACAAATGCCACACGCCGGCCGGCAAAGATACCGTTTACAAAGTGAAGTTCGCGGCCTGTGCGGATTGCCATCAGGACGCACACGACAAGCAATTTGCCGCCGCTCCCTACCAGAACCGCTGCGAGGATTGCCACACCGTAAAGGATTTCCATCGCTCGACGTTCACGATCGTCAAGCACAAGAACACGCGTTTTGTGCTGACCGGCGCACACGTGGCCGCCGCCTGCGCGGAATGCCACAAAGCAGGGCTTGGCGGCAGAACCGACAAGATCCTGCCGTTCCATTTCGAGGACAGCACCTGCACCGCCTGCCACTCCGATCCCCACAAAGGCGAATTCAAGGAGCGCATGGCGCAGAAGCGCGCCGATGGAACCGCGCTCGGCTGCGAAGCGTGCCACAACACTCGCTCCTGGATCGATGTCCGCGGCTTCGACCATTCAAAAACGAAATTTGCGTTGCTCGGAGCTCACCGCGCCGCCGCTTGCGGCGAATGCCACAAGGCGCTGCCGGGATCGCACGAAATTCAGTTCAAGGGAACACCGAAGAATTGCGAAGCCTGCCACGCGGACCCACACGGCAACCAGTTTGCCGCCAAGGACGGAGTCACGAAGTGCGGGGATTGCCATGTGGACCAGCGCTGGGCTCCCTCGACGTTTGACCATGACAAGCGCACGCAATTTCCGTTGACGGGAGGCCACGCCAATGTAGGCTGCCCGATGTGCCACACGTTGGAGCGTGATGTTCTAGGCAAATCGGTGTTGTTCTACAAGCCCACGCCCAAGAATTGCGTGGATTGCCACGGCGCCGATGCTCGCCCCGCGTAAGGCCGAGGAAAGAAAGAGCAGGTACTCCTTCTGTCCCTAAGTCCAGTTGTTTGAGTGCATTGCAAATCGCTAACCTAAGACTACGCCCAGTCTTGCGTGAAGCTCGGAGTTCGCTAAAGCTTTGGGGGTCAATCATTTCGAGTGCTGCCAAAGTCGGTGCCTGGCTCGTGTCTCTGGTATGTGTCCTTGCATTCTGTCGCCCGGCGCAAGCCCAGCGGCAACCTGGCCGAAGTCCGCACGGTCCCCTGACCATACCCTGCGAGAACTGCCACACGAACACGAGCTGGGCCCCCATCCGCGCCATCCCCGAATTCAACCATGACACCACGCGATATCCGCTTCGCGGCATGCACGAAAAAGTGCCCTGCACGGGATGCCACACCAAGCCGGTTTTCACGGACGTCGGAAAGAAGTGCGCCGATTGTCACGCCGACATTCACCGCGCGCAGTTCGGCGCCAATTGCGCACAGTGCCACACGGTTCTCGGCTGGCAAGTTTCGGTGCAATCGATTCAGCAGCACTTCAACCGGTTTCCGCTGCTCGGCGCGCACGCCGTCGTGGAATGCGAGCAATGCCATACCAATGCCGCAGTGGGAAATTACCTCGGGCTTTCTACCGCCTGCTCGTCTTGCCACATGACGGACTGGCTGCAGACGACGAACCCGGTCCATCCATCCGCCGGCTCTGCATTTGCCGCTGCGAATTGCACGAGTTGCCATTCCTTTGACAACTGGTTGAACGCCAAGTTCGATCACAACTCGACGGGTTTCCTGCTGACCAACGGCCACGCGAATGTGGCTTGCGCGCTCTGCCACGTCAACAACAACTACAATTTGACGATCGCGCCGACCGATTGCGGAAATTCGCAATGCCATTTGACCACCTGGCAGACGACCACCAATCCCGTCCATCCTTCAGCCGGGGCGGCTTTCGCGGCGGCGAATTGCTCGACCTGCCACACCACGGTTAGTTGGACCACGGCGACTTTTGACCACAGCACAACCGGGTTCCTATTGACCGGCGGGCATGCCAATGTGGCCTGCAATCTGTGCCACATCAACAACAACTACAATTTGACGATTGCGCCGACCGCTTGTGGGAACTCGCAGTGCCATCTGACAGACTGGCAGAACACGAATAATCCCGTGCACTCCACGGCCGGCCTCGCTTTTGGCGCGGCGAATTGCGCCACGTGCCATACGCCGGCCGGGTGGACGGCGGCGTCGTTCGATCACAGCATCACCGGGTTTGCTCTGACCGGAACTCACTTGTCGACCCCCTGCGCATCGTGCCACGTAAATAACAACTACACGCTCAATTCGGCGGATTGCTACGGCTGCCATTCGGCGGCATTTCAGAGCACCACGACGATTGGCGGCTCGGTGCCGAACCACGTCACGGCCGGTTTTCCTACAACCGCATCGGCCTGCGCGAGCTGCCATCCGATTACGACCTGGTCGGCGGGAGTCTTCAATCACGCCGCGACGGGATTCCCCCTGACCAACGGGCACGCTAACGTAGCGTGCAATCTCTGCCACATCAACAACAACTACAATTTGACGATTGCGCCCACCGACTGCGGGAACTCGCAATGCCACCAGACGGACTGGCAGAACACAAATAATCCCGTGCACTCCGCGGCAGGTTCTGCCTTCGCCGCGGCAAACTGTTCTACCTGCCACACGACGACGGGCTGGACTGCTGCGTCGTTCGATCACAGCGTCACGGGATTTGCGCTGACCGGCACGCACCTGACGACTCCCTGCGCGTTGTGCCATGTGAATAACAACTACACGCTCAATTCGGCGGATTGCTACGGGTGCCATTCGGCGGTATACCTGCAAACCGCGTCAATTGGCGGCTCGGTTCCCAATCACGTGGCGGCCGGATTCCCGACGACGGCGGCGCAGTGCGCATCCTGCCACCCGATCACTACCTGGTCTGCAGGAATATTCAACCACGCCTCAACGGGCTTCCCCCTGACTAATAGCCACGCGACCGTGGCCTGCATTCTGTGCCACATCAACAGCAATTATTCACTGAGCATCGCCCCGACCGATTGCGGGAATACGCAATGCCATTTGACGGACTGGCAGAACACCAACGCCCCGCCGCACTCCCTGGCCGGAGCCAGCTTTGCCGTCGCGAATTGCGCCACTTGCCACACGACGGTGAGTTTCAACACCGCGACCTTCGATCACAGCACGGTGGGTTTTGCGCTGACGGGCATGCACATTTCTCCGAGCCCGACTCCCTGCGCCTCCTGCCATGTGGGCAACAACTACTCGCTCAATTCAACCGCCTGCTACGGTTGCCACACCGCCGACTGGCAAAGCACGGCGACGCTGGGCGGGTTGGTGCCGAATCACATCACGGCAGGGTTTCCGACGGACTGCTCGATCTGCCACTCCACCACCAATTGGACGACTTCAACGTTCAATCACAGCACGACCACATTTCCGTTGACCGGCGCGCACACGACCGTGGCCTGCGCGCTTTGCCACGTGAACGGAAACTACAGCGGCACGTTGCCTACCGATTGCTACAGCTGTCATACCGCCGATTACCAAAGCACGACGACGCTCGGCGGATCGGTTCCCAACCACGTTGCGCTCGGATATCCAACCACATGCACGTCGTGCCACACGACCACTTCCTGGCTCGGCGCAACCTTTAACCACAGCACGACCGGTTTCCCTTTGACCGGCGCGCACGTCACGGTGGCCTGCAATCTTTGCCACACCACCAGCAATCCTCCGCCCACCGATTGCTACAGTTGTCACACCGCCGATTGGCAGAGCACGGCCACGCTGGGCGGGTCAATTCCGGATCACACCGGCACCGGCTTCCCGGCTCCCAGCACTTGCTCGACGTGCCACACGACCACGGCATGGACAAGCGCGACATTCAATCACACGTGGTGGAGGATTCCGCACAACGGGGCCACCTGCGCCACCTGCCACCAGACTCCGGGCTTGGCCACGAACTACACGACATTCAATTGCACCAATGGGTGCCACACGCCGGAATCGAGCTGGCAAAAAGATTCTTCGCGGCATAACGCAGGCAACTACGGACCAATGACATGCACTGCTTCGGGATGCCACCCAAATGGTTAGTCAGGAAACGAAAATGTGGCGTTGGCAAATTTTAAGCTGTGTCCTGGTGTTCGGCATGGCGCTGCTCACCGCGCAGGCGGCGCAGTACGCCCAGGCCCAGGATGCGCCGTGGTATTCCTCCGCCACCGCCAAGCCTGCCCAACCGACGCCAAACATTTTCCACGTCAAGTACGTTTCCGAAGGGGCCGTCTATCTGGATGCCGGGAGGAACGCAGGGCTTGAAGAAGGGATGATCCTGCATCTGGTGCACGCCGATCCGAATGGCGGAACAACCGACGCGGTGAGATTCCAGGGGCAGGATCCCGTTGCCGATGTGCGCATTTTTTCCGTCGCTGATTCCTCTTCGGCGGCAGAAATTATCAAATCGCGTGAAGACACGATCGCCGGCGACATCGCCTACCTGGACATGGAAGCCGTCCACGCGCGCGAAGACAAAGTCAACGCAGCCGAATCCGAAAACTACCCGGTCGTCGTCACGTTTTCCTACGGGGATCCGCTCGACGAAGAGATTCGCGCGACCACGGTTTCCGCGGTAGCCGCGCCAAGTGAAAACCAGATACGCGGCCGCATCGGATTTGATTATGGGAATCTTTCAGAGCCGGGAGGCATCAACTCGCGGGAAGTGGGGCTGCTGATCGACGCCGACATGAGCCGCATCCAGGGCACGCACTGGAATTTCACGGGTTACTGGCGCGGCGATTTGACCACGCAGAATTCGGGCCCTTCCAGCGGAGTTTCGCCGGTGACCCTGAATGACCTGCTCAACAGGACCTATCACCTCGGCCTTTATTATCAGAACCCCGATTCCATCGTCACGATGGG
>Ga0187819_10001190_pt1 | contig 13494 bp, 7 predicted proteins | sample NC_wetland_sal_i_15_FD_132411 | JGI IMG/M metagenome (GOLD analysis project Ga0187819, IMG submission 132411) | Wetland sediment microbial communities from Neuse River Estuary, North Carolina, USA - SO4_4 | ecosystem: Environmental > Aquatic > Freshwater > Wetlands > Sediment | place: USA: North... | reverse complement strand
CGAGCCCTCCTCGATCGCAACTTCAAAATCGTGCGACATGCCCATGGAAAGCACGTCCATGGCGACAGCAGGAAGCTTGCGCCGCGCAATCACATCACGCAGCCCGCGCAGCTCGCGGAAGTACGGGCGAGCGCCCTCGGGATCATCCGTGAACGGAGGCACAGTCATCAAGCCACGAAATTCGAGAGCGGCAAGCCGGGGCGCTGCGAGCAGCAGATCTTCCAGGTCCAGCGAATCCGGACCGACGCCGCTTTTCGCTGCCTCTCCGCCGACGTTGACTTCAATCAGAACCTTCAGTTTCTTTCCCAAGACTTGCGCTGCTGCGTCCAACTTTTCCGCCAGCTTCAACGAATCCACCGAATCCACCGCAGTAAACAACTCTGCCGCCTTCGCCGCTTTGTTCGTCTGCAGGTGCCCGATCATGTGCCACTCCGCTCGGGCTAGATCGGCCAGGGCCCCAGCTTTCCCGGCGAACTCCTGCACCCGGTTCTCGCCGAACAAACGCAGCCCGGCCACGTATGCTTCGCGAATTCGTTCCGGCGGATGCGTCTTGGTCACCGCCATCAGAGCGACATCCTCCGCGCGCCGCCCGGCGTGCCTGGCCGCCTCGGCAATCCTCTCCTGCACTCGAAGGATGTTTTCGGAAATTCCCATAAAAACATGAGACCACAGGGGACGCAGGGTTCCAGAGGGGAATTCCGGGCTTCCCCTGTGGAACTCTGTGTCCCCTGTGGTTCAAGACTTTACATGATCGCCGTCGGCGGCGCCGGATCTTCCGGCCGGCCAGCGTTTGCCAGTGGAACCAGGATCATGACGGCAATCAGTACGGCCAAGGCAACCAGGGCCGTGATTGGGTGATCTCCGAGAGCGAACTGGTACAACTTGGCCTCGGCATCAGGATTCCGCGCGATTTTCCGCGCGATGATGGCGGCCACAACAATGCCGCACAGAGCCTCGCCGGCGATGAGGCCGGATGCGGTCAGCACACCTGCATTGTCCACCCGCGCCTTTTGCGCGTCGTTCAGGTTGCGGCGATCGCGCAGCTTATCGGTGACCCAGCGGATGAGGCCGCCCACGAAGATCGCAAACGTTGTTCCCAGCGGCAGGTACATTCCCACTGAAAACAGCATCACGCTTTTGACCTCAATCATGATCAGGGCGAGCCCCAGCAAGATTCCGACCACCACCAGGGGCCAGGCCATGTTTCCTGCGACAATTCCCTGCGACAGCATCGCCATCAGTCCGGCCTGCGGCGCCGACAATGCGGGGCTGCCGAAGTGGTAAGCCTTGTCCAGCACGGCTAGCGGGACGAAGAGAACCAGGGAAGCAACCACAATGCCGAACAGGTCGCCGATCTGCATCTTCGAAGGCGTGCCGCCAAGAATGTGTCCGACCTTCAAGTCTTGCAGCATCTCGCCAGCCACCGCTGATGAGACACAGATGACGGCCGCGACACCGAGCACGGCTGTCACCCCGCCCTTGCCAGAAACGCCCAGGGCGACCATCAGCAGCGCGGCGATCACCAGCGTGCAAAGCGTGAGGCCCGAGACAGGATTGTTCGACGAGCCGATCATTCCCACCAGGTTTCCGGAAACCGCCGCAAAGAAAAAGCCGACGATCACCATGACTCCGGCTGCGACCAGCGATCCGATGAGGATTTTTGAACCTGAGAGATTTCCACCGCCCCTGATGAAGTAGTAATACAGCACGACCATCGCGACGAAGACGATGGCTACTCCAGCGAAAATCGCCTTTGCGGGCAGGTCGCGCTCGGTGCGGTTTGTCGCCTCATGCGCGGCCGCGGATTTTTTCAAGTCCGAAATCGCGCGCCCCATGCCAACCGCGAGCTGTTTACGCATCTTGAATAGGGTGTAAGTTGCGCCGACCAGCATTCCTCCCACTGCGATCGGACGCACGACCGAGTAATAGATCGCCCCAGCCAGCGTCGTCCATTGGAGGCTCTGTCCCGCTGGCTGCGCCGCCTGAATGTAAGGACCGATGGTAAAAGTGAGAAGTGGAACGAGCAGCCCCCACGCCAGCACGCCGCCGGCAAAATTCAACGCCGCAAGCCGCGGACCAATGATGTACCCAACGCCCAGGTAAGCAGGGCTAATGTCGGGTGCGGTGAAGATCGAGGTCCCGCCCGTGATGGTTGTTGCCACGTTCGGATTCGTGCTGGTGCGCAGCAGCAGCTTCTTTCCCAGCGCGCTGATTTTCACCGGGAAAGTATTGCCCGGCGAGAAGACATTCAACGCCCCGAGAAGGAACATGAAGGCCCCGAACCCCATGTTGGCAAATAGAATTTTGGCCGCCTTCGCGCCTTGCTGCCCGGCCTTATGAATCTCCGAAGCCGCCACCGATTCGGGATAGGGAAGTTCCGGGTCTTCCACCATCACGCGCCGCAACAGAGTCACAAACAAAATGCCCAACGTGCCGCCTATCATCATCAGTGCGACCGCTTTCCAGTACTGGTCCCCCGTTAAGCCGGGCCACAGTCCAGCCATAACGAATGCCGGGATCGTGAATACTGCTCCGGCCGCGACCGACTCGCCAATCGACCCGACGGTTCGTGCGATGTTTTCTTCGAGCAGAGAGCCCTTCATCAGACGGAGCAGGGCCATGCCAATCACGGCAGCAGGGTACGTCGCGGCAATCGTCATCCCGGCCTTCAATCCGAGATAGGCGTTCGCCGAGCCGAGAATCGCGGTCATCACCAGCCCGATCAGCAGGGCGCGGAAGGTGAATTCCTTCATCTCCATCGTTTCAGGGACGTAGGGCGTGTGCTTCTTCTTTGTCGGAAGTTCGGTGACGGGGCTGCTCATGGGCGGAGTCCTTTTAGGGGGTGGGATGGAGACATATTCGTTCGCGTTGCCTCGATCAAACTCGCGTGAAATAAGGAACGGCGCACGTTAGCACGCGGCAAGGGCGCATGACAAGTGCGGTGTCTTTGAGTGTCGTTGCGGGTCTTTGAGGTCAGGGCAGTTGTCGCCACAGCACGTGTGGGGACAGCCGCCCTCGGCTGTCCGGTCGAGCGCAGCTCGACTTGCCGTCAGCTCTTGCCGCCGCGCTCAGCGATCAGCTTCATCGCCGGCTTACTCACCCAGTCGTGATAGCGCTGGCCGTGAAACTGCTCGCCCCACGCCAGCGGCGTAACGTCCCGATATTCGTGCATGGTCTCATCGGGGACGAAATGCAGCTGCTTGCGTAACGAAGCGCGTGCATTGGGATCGGCGCCGTGGTCGAGCAATACCCGGGCGAACTCCGTGTCGCGCTGCCGTCCGCATAAGTACGAGTCATTCACCACACACCCAAACAGCGGCGTGTGCCCGCCGAAGCCGTCAGAGTCGATGTCGGCCCGTGCGTTCACGTCCGCGCCCTGCTTGATCAGCCAGCGTGCGATCTCGATCTCATCGAACTCAACGCAGATGTGCAACAGCGTCGTGCCCGCCAGCGGCGTGCCGTGCAGCCCGAAGGAAAGATCGGGACCGCAGCCCAGTTCCGGCGGGTAGATTTCCTCGATCGAGAAAGTCCGGTTCGTCATCCCGGGATCACGTCGCAAATGCGCCTTCAGTAAATCAATCCGTCCTCGGTGCACGGCCATCACGGGCGTGTCAGGCAGTTCGATCCCGCGCTCAGCCACCAGTTCCAGGCAACAATGTTTGCCTTCCGGATAGCGCGAATAAGTCTGCAGCAGCAGGGCCACGGGAGCGAGCCGGTTTCCGTGTTCGTCGGCCAACTCCGCGCCGAGTTCGAGGAGAAGTCGCAGCCCTGCGTCGTTGAGTGTTTCACACGGCCCCATCGCACAGCCTGGAACTGGCCTGGCCCCCATGGCGTGCAGCCGCCGCGCCGTCTCGATCTTCCCCTGCAGGCAGGCGCGATCGAAGGCATGCTGCAGGTCGGTGGCGCCCATCTCGCGCAGCATCGCGATAATTGCATCCTGGCCCACGTTCGCCGCGTACGACATCGGTAGACCCCAATTGCTGTCGGGCACGCCGCGCGCGGCCTCATGCAGCAGCTTGGGATCTTTGAGCACCAGCTCTCGCACGGCCTTAACGTCTCCACGCCAGATAGAGTCAGTCATCCGGCAAGCCGTGACCAGCCGCGCCCAACTGGGCAGCCCGTAGCTGCGTGCCAAGACCAATTGCGCATCGGCCAGCCTGGCCGACGTCGGCTCAGGGGCTCTAGGATGATGCTTAAGCAATTCGGCAGCGGCCGCCCCGTCTCCACTCTTGATGGAGCGCAGCAGGTCTTTCGCCTGGTGACGGAGTTGATCGAGGTTAGGACGAACGGGGAAGTAACGATCGTAGAACTTTTTCGGCACACGGACCTCCTTTAGGTCATGCCCGGGGTCCGCTGCAACGGGCGAAAAGGAGGTTCGCAAGAACCTTGAATTGTGGACGTTTCCTCAGGTGGACTCAGTCCTCTCGCGGACGGGCGGCGTCCTGCACGCCGGGGCCAGTATACGCGAAAGAACGCCCCCTGGCCCGTCTTGGTACTGATCTAAATGGAATTAGATCAGTACCCCCGTCTTGAGGTGCCCTTCCAACGATCAATCGGGTGTAAAATACTCGCAATCGGTCTTTCGCCCTTCGTATTCCGTCATCCCGAGGTGCAGTGTTATGAGCGAATCCCCCGACACACCCTTCTTCCAGCCATATCGCTGCCACGATTGCGGTAGCGAGGCAGGGTTCCGTTCCCGTCGTCGAACTTTGACCGAACGCTATATTCTGCCGTTGTTCCTCATGCGGCCTGTGCGCTGCGGAGAATGTTTCCGGCGGGACTATCGGTCGATTTTCACGCCGGTGCGTGAGCGCTGGTCCGACGCACCTCGGGTCATGCCTTCCAAGCACCAGGCTCCGCCCAAGCGCAACGTTGCCTAGCGGCGGTGGTCGCCGCTATACTGCAGAAGTAGTAACAAGATTGGCCGTGGTTTGAATTGAAACCGCGGAGTCACTAGGAGGCTGTCTTCAGCAGTAGTGAGGACCGAATCCGGGCTGGCCAAGCCACAATTGCAGTAGCAGGGCGTCCTATTGTTTCGCCGCGGAACTCGTCGAGCCCTGATCGGGTCTGGCTTCGCCGCGCGGCTGAGAGTCTCTTTTGTGTCGTTTTCCCCTCCGACTGCCGCATCTGCGGTTTGCCGCTGCTGAATATCTCGCGGCTCCCGGTCTGCCCGGATTGTCTGGCCTCAATTCATCCGGTGCGCGGCAAGATTTGCTCGGTTTGCGGCGAGAGGGTACTTTCTTCCTACGCCGAGTGCGATGACGACGGCCTGCGCCGTTGCCCGGTGTGCCGCCGGGTTGACCGTCCCTTTGAGCGGGCGGCCGCTTACGGCAGCTATGACGGCGGACTCCGGGAACTGATTCATCTGCTGAAGTACAACGGGGTGCGCCCCGCCGCCAACGTGCTCGGACGGATGCTGGCAGAGGCGGTTATGGCGCTGGAACCAGCGTTTGAACAGCCTACCGTCCTGGTGATTCCTGTGCCCCTGTACAAGTCCAAGCGTGGCCAACGCGGCTTCAACCAGGCGGAACGGATCTCGCGTGCGGCACTGAAACATTTTTCCGCGGATAGCCGCCTGTGCCTTGCCACCGATATTCTTCTCCGCATCCGCGACACGCGGTCGCAGATCGGACTGACCAGCCATCAGCGGCGCGAAAATATGCGTGGTGCCTTCGCCGTGGCGCGTGCCACAGAAGTCACTGCCCGCGAAGTGCTTCTCGTGGATGATGTCTATACCACGGGTACCACCGCATCGGAATGTGCCCGCGTGCTGCGCCGCGCCGGAGCCGCCAAGGTGTGGGTCGCGACGGTGGCGCGCACATTGAGACTGGCATCTAAGATGGTTGAGATTGACGCAGCTGAAGAAGAAGGTTTCAAAGTTTCAGAGTTTCAAGGTTGCAAAGCAGAACCGGACTCGCCGGAAACATCGGACCTCAGAGACCTTGAAACTTTGAAACCTTGAAACCTTGAATTTTATGTCTTTACGCATGGAACACGGAGCGGAACCAGGATCCCGGCACGCCGCCGGCCTGTTCTCGCCGGCGGCTCCACATCGCGCCGGAGACGGCCATGCTCTGCTCGCGCCCGTGCTGGTGCTGAACGCCTCGTACGAGCCCATCAACGTCTGCGCCGCCCGACGCGCACTCGTGCTTGTGCTGAAGGGCGTTGCCATGACCGAGGAAGAGAACGGTCACTTCCTGCATTCCGCTCGTGTAGCAATGCGTTTGCCGTCAGTCATCCGCCTGCTCGAGTACCGCCGCATTCCGCACCAGAGCCGCGCGCTCTCCCGCAAGAACATCCTGCTGCGCGATCGCAACACTTGCCAGTACTGCGCCACGGTTTTGCCATCGAGCGAGTTGACTCTCGACCACGTCATTCCGCGCTCCCGCGGAGGTTCGTCGACCTGGGAGAATCTCGTCGCCTGCTGCCATCCCTGCAATCGCCGCAAGGGCAACCAGTCTCCCACCGAAGCCGGGATGAAGCTGATGCGCGAACCACGCGCTTTCAACCTCCACACCAGCCGCCACATCATGCGGTTGATGGGCCGGTCGGACGATAAGTGGCGGAAGTATCTCTTCTACTAAGGTTTCAGAGTTTCAAGGTTTCAAAGTGGGACTGGAAGAGACGTTTTTTACCTCGAAACCTTGAAACCTTGAAACCCTGAAACCTCGCCCTACTGCGGCTTACTCTGGTCCGGCTTAGTCTGATCCGGCTTCTGCTCGCCCTTCGGGACTTCCTTCCCCTCGTACAGGATCTTGGATTGGGCGCCGAACCGCTTGTAGTCCTCGTACTTCACGATTTCCTTGATATGCACGTCTTCCATCTTGAAGTGCAATTCATCGTCGGCCTTCGTATAAACGGGGAACCAATAGAGGCCATCGATCTGCTGCCGCCAGGTCGTGAACTTGGGGAACAGATTTTCCTCTTCGGCGTGTTTGGTGCGGATGTCGGGCACAGTCTTGCCGTAGGTTTTCACAATCTGGAAATCGTGATCGTCGACCCAGACGCGTCCCTGGAAATAGCGCTTCTTGCCTTCGATCTTTTTGGGCGCGATATCGAAAACGTAGCAGTGCAACTCGTCTTCCAGCTGCTGTCCGACATAAATGATGTTGTATTCCGGAAGTTCTTCGGTGGTCAGCACAAAGGGCAGGCGGTGCCGGATGTCTTCGAAGTCCTCCTGCGACATATAAATCTTCTGCAGGCTCGATTGCGGCGCAAAGACCACGTTCTCGATGCGCTTGCCCTTATCGTCGAATATGACATCGAAGACTTCGCGATATTCGCCATCGACGGTATCGCCATCGACGGTCTGCACTTTTACATCCTGTCGGTAGGTGTACTGGTCGCGGGCTTTGGCGAACTCGGTTTCTTTCGCGGCAAAGCGCTTGATGATCTCGTCCGGCGTCGTGTCCTTTGGCGGAGAGCTGTCCAGCGGACCTTCCTGGGCGAGCGCAGGCAGCGCTGCAAGTCCGCAGGCCACGAGGGTCAGGCAAAGCAGGAAACGGCTGAATACCTTCATTGCTCTAGTCTATCGAATCCCGGTGAGAATGGACGTCTTTCGCGCGACTCTCCTCGGATGTTGAGAACGCGCGATACATTTCCCCACATGGGCAAACACCACCGCGGCGACCCCGCCCTCCGGCCCCTCTCCGCTCAGTGAGACCGAAGGGAAGGGTTGCTGCAGTTCTGCCACTTAATTGGATGCCTGCAGGGAGAAGAGGTTGCCGGAAGAAAAATGCGCTGGTCCACGGGTGATCTTGGTGCCAGCCCCAGGTTCGAATGGAGCAAATTCCAAATAAGACCGAAGCCCCTTGTCATCTTGATCGGGGTTCTTTGCCGCGAAGGACCTATGCAACCTGACTGGCGGCGCCGATGTGGCAAGAAGTTGCATAGGTCCTTCGCCGCTAAAAGCTGCGGCTCAGGATGACAATGCGTCGAAGTGCTACACTCATCCGTTTGCCGCAGGAGGGCTTCATGCGCCGTCTTCTTCTCTCCCTGTTCGTTGTAGCTTTCGCAATCCCCGCATTCGCCCAGGCCAAGCATCCCTTCACCTTCGAAGACATGATGAAGCTGAAGCGCGTGGGCGAGCCTGAAGTTTCGCCCGACGGCAAGTGGGTGATCTTCAGCGTGGTCGATGTCGATCTCGCAGCCAACACCAAGACGCCGCACATCTGGATCGTGCCGCTCTCGCAAACACAGGGTCCCTCCACTTCGCAGAATGCTTCGCCTTCGGCGAACCATCCTGCTCCGGTCGGGATGACAGGGGAGCGGGAGATCATCGCCGATCAGGACGCCGACCGCCCGCGCTGGGCGCCGGATGGAAAGCACTTCGCATTTCTGTCGACGAAAGAAGGTGGATCGCAGGTCTGGATTGCAGATTTCGACGGGGCGGCCGGAGCGATTACCGCGCTCCACAAGCTAACTGCGATTGCGACCGAAGCTGGTGGAGAGCTCTGGTCGCCCGATGGCAAGAATATCCTCTTTACCTCGGATGTCTATCCGCAATGCGACGGCGCACCTGCGGAAGAAGCATCGTGCAATGCGAAAAAATCGGAGGAGGCGAGCAAGTCCAAGGTCAAAGCGCAGATCTTTGATCATCTCCTTTATCGGCACTGGAATGCATACAAGGAAGGCACGCGCAGCCACATCTTTGTGGTTCCCCCCGATGTTTGTGTGGGGACAGCCGCCTCGGCTGTCCGGCCCGGCGACGCCGGGCAGGGTGTTGCTGGTGGCGAGGGCAAAGACAGCCGAGCTTCGCTCGACCGGACAGCCGAGGGCGGCTGTCCCCACACGAGTTCTCCTCGCGACCTGACCCCCGGCGACTACGATGCTCCCGTGTTCTCGCTCGGCGGGCAGGATGACTATGCCTTTTCGCCCGACGGGCAGGAGATTTGCTACGCCTCGAATCACGACAAGAACCCGGCGGCCTCGACTAACAACGATCTGTGGATCGTCCCGGTGAACGGAGCGACAGGCGCCTCGCCTGTCCAGGTTTTGGCACAGACCAAGAACATCACCGCCGACAATCCCGCCAGCGACACGTCGCCGCTCTATTCGCCCGATGGCCGCTACATCGCCTACCGCGCCCAGCAGCGTCCGGGATACGAAAGCGACCGCTTCCGGCTCATGCTCTACGACCGCAAGACCGGCGAGAAGAAGAACCTGACGGAGAATCTTGACGCGTGGGTCGGGACATTCGCGTGGGCGCCGGACTCCAAACGCATCTTTTTCGTTCACGAGTCGGAGGGCGAAGCGCCGGTGTATTCGTTCGAGGTTAGCCGCCCCTTCGATCAAACAATCGCTGTGGACGGCGACCCAAAGGAAACCGGAAAAAATAACGCCGTCGTGGTGGTCCGTGGTGGATTCAACGATGATCTGGCCATAACGCCGAACGGAAAAACTGTCATCTTCACGCGAATGTCGATCTCGTTCCCAACCCAGATCTACAAAACTGGTTCCGAAAGAAGCATCGCCGAGCAGCTTACTCATCCGCCCGATGGCCTGACTCACATCAACGATCTCCTTCTGTCGAATATCCTCATGTTGCCACTCGATTCTTTCTGGTTCAAAGGTGCGCATGGCGACAAGGTCCAGGGCTTCCTCGTCAAACCGCCGAACTTCGACGCCTCGAACAAGTATCCCGTGAAGTTCCTCATCCACGGCGGGCCGCAGGGGGCTTGGGGAGACGACTGGTCCTACCGCTGGAATCCCGAACTGTTCGCATCACCAACTGCATCGACGAGCAGCGGATACGTCGTCATCATGATCAACTTCCACGGCTCGACCGGATACGGTCAGAAGTTCATTGACGCCATCAACGGCGACTGGGGCGGCGCTCCCTTTGAAGACCTGATGAACGGCCTCGACTACGCCGAGGAGCATTACCCATTCATCGATAAGACGCGCGAGTGCGCGCTGGGCGCCAGCTACGGCGGATACATGATTAACTGGATCCTCGGCCACACCGGGCGTTTTAAATGCCTTGTTTCGCACGATGGCATGTTCAACGCCGAGTCTGCCTGGGGCACGACTGAAGAACTGTGGTTCAACGACTGGGAGTTCAAAGGCACTCCCTACGACAATCGCGCCAGCTATGAGAAATGGTCGCCGCACCAGTACGCGAAGAATTTCAAGACGCCGACGCTGGTCATCCACGGCCAGCGCGACTACCGGCTCGACGTGAGCGAAGGCTTCCAGCTTTTCACCACGCTGCAGATGGAAGGCGTGCCTTCGAAAATGCTGTATTTCCCCGACGAAGGCCACTGGGTGCTGAAGCCGCAGAATTCGAAGTTGTGGTACGAGACGGTGAATGCCTGGGTGGATCAATGGACGAAATAGAACCGGCTTCGGGCTTCCGCACTCCGGCTTCCGAAAGAGCTGATGAGCTTATGTGGGGACAGCCGCCCTCGGCTGTCCGCCGAGCGCAGCTCGGCTTGGTGTTGCCTCAATTCTTCGCTAATGCCGCCAGCGCTGCCATTTCCTTCCGCGCTTCCTGCGCCGGAATGAAATCCGCGTCGGCATTCTTCCAGATGTCGAGCAACTGCTGATAACTCCGGCTGGCGGCAGTGCGATCGAACTGCGCCTGCGCCCGCGCCGTCCCCAGCAGGCAGAGCGGATACATCGGCGCCTGCGATTGACCGCCCGCCCCAAGGCTGAGCGCCACACCGCGGTAGCGAATCCCCGGCTCAAAATCGTTGACGGCTTGCTGCGGGTTCTTCAGGGCCAGCGAGGCCGGACCAAGCAGGTGTGGAGCTTCCGAGGCAAGCACATAGGCAATCGTCGAGTTCAACAATCCGGCAACTTGCTCCGGATGATGATCCACCAATGCCGTTGCGGCTTTCACTTCGGGCACGTAGATCTGATTCAACAAAGTATTGTTCGGCTGTTCCGCCGCCAGGCGGTCGATTTCTTTCAGTGCCGCGCCGCCTTCGCCACACAAAGCCATCCCCAACGTGGCGTCGGGAACCGTCGCCATGGAATGATCCAGAGCCAGACCGCGACGGGCGGCATCGCGCGCCGCGCCGCAGTTTGAGGCGAGCGCATCGTACAGCGCCTTCTCCGCATAGAGGCCTCCGGCGGAGTCGAGCAGATGCTGCTGCTCCGCCCTCTGCGCCGCTTGCAGGAACAGCCGGTCGGCTTCGTGCACCTTTCCTGCAAAGAAGTAAATCAAGGCGGCGCCGGCATCGATGGAGAATCCATCAGGCCGCCCGGCTGCCCATTGCACACTCTTTTCCCAGTCCGGCCGGCCCTGGAGGAACTCGGAGATCATCAGCGTGCCCTGATAATTGATGTCGCTGCCGCCCCCCTGCTGCAGCGCCTCGTTTAGATAGCGGTCCGCTTCCTGCAGCCGATCCAGACCGACCAGCGCGCCCGCAGCATTGGCGGCGGCGGTGTTATCCCATTTGGCAATCTCCCACGTCTTCTTGAAATCCAAGGCGGCGTGCTCGTTGTCACCCATCTCGGAATAGACAATGGCGCGATTGTTCCAGGCTGCGGCGTCCCGGGGATACGTCGCCACAAAAAGATTGAAAGACTCGAGCGCCTTGGGCAGGTCGTACTGGAAATTGGCGTACTGCGACTCGATGTACATGCGCTCGCGTTCGGTGACCCGCTCGCGCAGATCGTAAGCCTTTTTCATATTTTCCAGCGCCTTCGCCACCGCTCCCTCGCTGGAAAAAGTCACGCCCAGCCGCGCGTAGGCCATGGCGAAATTGGGGTCAAGCCGGATGGCATCTTCGTAGAAGGACTGCGCCTGCGGAAAATCGTGGCCCATGCGGTGTTCGTCTTCGCCCAGAGAAAACGCATGGAAGGCTTGCAGCGACGTTGTAGTGACGTTTGTGTAGGGCGTGGTCAGCTTTTGAATCGAGGCCATCGACTCGCCCAGCCGTCCGCGAATTGCCGTTGCCGCCTGCGAGACCGCCTGCAGCACTGCCGTTTTGTCGGTGGCCGACACTTGCTCGCGCGCAAACACCTCGCCGGTGTTCACGTTGACCGCATTGATCTGGATCACATACGACGATCCCAGGGTTGCAATCGAGCCCGCCAGGTAAGCCTTCACTCCCAGCCGCTGTCCGAGTTGCTGTGCCAGTTCCGGCGTGATCTTCTGATCTTTCGCCTGCCCCAGATATTGCAGGTTGGTGTGCAGCTCGGCGTCGCTGACCAGCTGCAGCAGTGGCGACTGCTCCAGTTGAATCGCCAACGCTTCCTTCAGCGTGGAGTCAAAGACCGCATCGCCCGTCTGGTTGGTGAAGTCGGCGAGAATCAGCTGATCTTTGTCGGTCAACTGCACCGCCTGTTTTTTGTGCATGTAGAGTGCGCCGAGAATCACCGCCAGCGTCAGCACGACCACTGCTGGAATTACCCATTTCACCCAGGGCTTCGACGGATCGTCGTCCGCCAAAGCCGCGGCGCTGCCTGATGCCACGACTCGCGCCGACCCGCTCGTCTTCTGCACCGTCTCTAGCAACGGCTCAACCGGGGCGACGGTATGCGAACTGGACGAGGACGCAGCGGCATTCCTCCCCGACTCCATATCCCGCCGCAGCCGCATCAACTCCGACTTGATGTCGACCGCGTGCTGGAAGCGTAGTTCGCGATCTTTCTCCAGCGCGCGGTTGATCACATCTTCCAGCTTCGTTGGTAGATTCGGATTCAGCCGCACGGGCGCTACCGGAGCGCGGTTCATGATGGCCTCGAAGATCACTCCCGAGGTCTCTCCCCGAAACGGCAGCGCCCCGGTGGCCATCTCGTAGAGGACGATTCCAAACGAAAACAGATCCGTGCGCGCGTCGAGCGGCTTGCCCCGCACTTGCTCAGGCGACATATACGCGACGGTGCCGAGGGCCGAGCCTGGACTGGTCAAGTGCTCGGGCCCGACGCCGGCAGACTTGGTGGCCTCCGTCGGATCCAGCTCCTGGCCCGCCTCCTGGATCACCTTCGCCAGCCCAAAATCGAGAATCTTCGCCGCGCCGCGCCGCGTCACAAAAATATTTGCCGGCTTGATGTCGCGGTGCACAATGCCCTTGGCGTGTGCCGCATCGAGCGCGTCCGCCACATCGATGCCAATACCGAGCAACTGCTCAATCTCGAGCGGTCGCGCGCCGATCATATGCTTCAGTGTCAGGCCTTCGAGATATTCCATGACGATGAAGGCCTGATCGCCCTCTTCGCCAATGTCATGGATTGTGCAGATATTCGGATGGTTGAGCGCCGACGCCGCCTGTGCCTCGCGCCGGAAGCGGCTGAGCGCCGCCGCGTCGCGCGTCACATTTTCAGGGAGGAACTTCAGCGCCACAAAGCGCCGCAGCCGCGTGTCCTCGGCCTTGTAAACGACGCCCATCCCGCCACCGCCGAGCTTTTCGATCACTCTGTAGTGAGAGATGTTCTGTCCAATCATGTGTTCAAGTGGCGCTGCCCGCAGGCCTAACTTCAGGTGAGCCATCTTAGGGGGAGGGGAGAAACAAAGTCAACGAAGCGCTCCCGTTAAGTAGTGGG
>Ga0187819_10001189_pt1 | contig 13495 bp, 8 predicted proteins | sample NC_wetland_sal_i_15_FD_132411 | JGI IMG/M metagenome (GOLD analysis project Ga0187819, IMG submission 132411) | Wetland sediment microbial communities from Neuse River Estuary, North Carolina, USA - SO4_4 | ecosystem: Environmental > Aquatic > Freshwater > Wetlands > Sediment | place: USA: North... | reverse complement strand
GCAGCAATCTCGTGCAGCAGGGCGGCGAGCTGGCCTATTTGATCCGGCACGATCCGGAATTCCGCGGCGTGCGTCGTGAACATCTGGTGGAGGCCGGGCGTCGCGTGCGCCTCAAAAGTGCGATTCCAGCGCTGGTCGACTTCTTGAACCGCGGCACTGAAGGGTATCGCTTTTCCTTTTTTGTGATATCCGCGGCGCCGCGCGAAATCGTGGCCTCGGCCCTGGAGGGCGTCGTGCCTCCTGAACACATCTATGGAACCGAACTGGAATTCGATGCCGGATCCGGCGAAGTGCGTGCCATCAAGCGCGTACCCGCCGGCTACGGCAAGGTTGCGGTCATCGAGGAGCTTGAGCGCCGATTGGGTATCACGCCGGACCGGATGATTTATGTTGGCGACGGCAGCTCGGACGTTCATGTCATGCTGCATGTCAACAATCGTGACGGATTCACGATTGCGGTTTCTGAAAACAAGCAGCTCGCGCGGATTGCCAAGAGTACGGTGCTCAGCGACAACGCGTTCAGCATCATGGTGCCGATTCTCGATCAACTTCTGCACTGGCCAACGGGAGACATTCGGACCTTATTCGAATCCTACGGGTTGGCGCTGAACGAGTGGGAGAAGGAGCGAACGGATCGCGTGATGATCAGTGAAATACCTTCGAGTAGTGCGCCGGCCGAAGCAGAGGCTGCATGAGCCAAGTCTGGATCGATTATTTGGGGTGGGCGGCAACCGCGGTTTTCGTGGGGTCGTACTTCTTCGCCCGGCCGTCATTGCTGCGCGGCGCGCAGATGTTCGGCGCGCTGCTATGGGTGACCTATGGCGTGCTGATCAAGGCATCGCCGGTCATTGTTGCCAATGTACTCGTGTTCTCCGCGGCCGCCTGGACCATCTTTCGTAAAGGGTTTTCGCAGTCCAAGGTGCAGAGCAACACCGCCGAGATCGATAGAGAGCAGAATTGAAAAAAAGTAAGCACGCATGTTGTTGATGTATTGACGCCAATTATTTTCCGGCGTAATCGTTCGCGGAGCACTATCGGCCTCATGGCAATCAGTTCATGGATGAAATGATTAGTTATCGCACCGTCGAATCATCGACGCGAAGGGAATCGACACCATCGCCTCGCCGCGGTTTGTTCAATCATGTCTTGCAGCGACTGCTTCCAAGGCGTTGGGTGTGCCGTCGGCGAGATTACGTATGTTAGCCGCATCGCGCTCATTGACCGCCTCATGCGCCATGAGGTCAATATGCGCTGCCCTACGAACTTTAGTTGGGGAAGGCGCGCATAAACAGGCGCCGGATCGATCGTTGATGAACGATCAGAGAAATCAGGTTACGTATATCTCAAGCCGGCATCCGCCCTACTTCGGCACGTATTCCTTCGGCTTTGCCGACCCCTCGCCGAAGAAGAACTTCTCCATCTCCTTGACCAGGAATGCGCGGGCGTTGGGCTCGATGGGCGTCAAGCGGTTTTCGTTGATCAGCATGGTCTGGTGCGCGACCCACTGCGCCCACGCTTCCTTCGACACGTTGTTGTAAATGCGTTTGCCGAGTTCGCCGGGATACGGCACGTAATCGAGGCCTTCGGCCTCACGCTTCAAAATAACGCAATGTACACGACGCGGCATCGGTGCAATCTTACCCTATGCACCGTCGCTTAAGTGCGCCCTCTCTTGAAAGCATGCGATCGAATAGCTGCAGGATCGGCTGCGGCAAACCGACCCTTGGCGGCGCCCGTAACGCGTACCAGAGCCGATCCTCCGCCTCGCGCACTCCTTTCGCCTCGCGCACTTCCTCTGCCTCGCGCACGCCTCTGTCCGCTTGGCAAATCGCAGGGTTGCAGCGCACGCGCAGCGGATTCAGGCGCAAATCGAAATGCGTAAACGCGTGATCGATCGGCGCCAGCGGCTCGGTGAGCTCGACCCGGCCTAGCTCGCGGCGGCACCACTCGAGTGCAGCCGATTCATTGTCGAACTGCGGGGGTGACCACAGCCCCCCCCAAATGCCCGGCGCGGGCCGGCGCTCGAGCAGTACCGCAAGCGAGGCCTCTTCGCCTCGTTCCGCGATCAGGAGAACCGCCTCGCGCGCCTTGCGTGCGCGGCGCGGCTTGGGACTGGGCAGCTCCGCCTGGCGTCCGTCGCGCGCGGCGACGCACCCCGCGCAAAGCGGACAGACCGTGCAGGCGGGTCGAGTGCGTGTGCACACGGTCGCTCCCAAATCCATGATGGCCTGCGTGTAGGCGGCTACCCGCAGGGGGGGCGTGCACGCATCGGCCTGCGACCAGAGAGCCTTGAGCCCGGCTGCGAAGCCCGGTTCGCCGGTGATTCCGAAGACTCGCGCCAGCACGCGTTTGGCGTTGCCGTCGAGAATGGGATGCCGCTGTCCGCGCGAGAGCGCCAGAATCGCGCCGGCGGTGGAGCGCCCGATGCCGGGCAGCGCCGTCACCGCGTCGATCGCGTCGGGGAATTCGCCGCCGTGTTGCGTCACCAGCGCTTTAGCGCAGGCATGCAAATGGCGCGCCCGGGCGTAGTAACCGAGGCCCGTCCACAGATGCAGCACTTCATCCAGCGGCGCCGAAGCCAAGGCGTGGGGCGTGGGAAAGCGTTCCATGAAACGCTCGAAATACGCAATCACGCTGGCGACCTGCGTCTGCTGCAGCATCACCTCCGATACCCACACCCGATAGGGCGTCGGGCTTTTCTGCCACGGCAAGCTCTTGCGCCCGTGCCGCTCGAACCAGGCGAGGAGCAGCTCGGCAAATTGCTCCGGATCCCACCTCATGGGGTGCCGCACCGACATGGCCCGCTTATCCTAGACGCCGGAATTTTGCCTATCCTCAATAGTGCATGCCGTTGAAATGCAAGGGCGGATCATAGCTCAAGCCGAGCAGAACCCAGCCGATACAGGGAGGTTAAAGGGCGCCCGCCCGCCCAAGGCTTGGATGACGCATGCGCAGCTGGCCGGTACGCACCAAATTGCTCGCAATACCGATGATGGCGGCGGCGCTGGTCATGGGGACCGCGCTGGCGCTCGAGGGCGCGAGCCCCCGCTATCGGCTCGTGATCGGCGCTTGTGCGCTGGCGGCGTGCCTGGCGCTCGCGGCGGGCGTGTGGGCGATCGCCCAAAGCCTCACGCGCCGCATCGGCGCGCTGCGGGAGGTGCTCGGGCATCTGCAAGACCGTGAGCCGCCGCCGCGTAACGACGGCGATGAAATCGACCGGCTGTCGGAGAGTCTGCACAGGGCCATCTACCGCAGCCAGGAGCGCGAGGCGCAGATGCGCCGCTCGTCGGAGTTTCTGGAGTTCGCGCAGGCCGCCGGCGGATTCGGCATCTTCGATCTGGACCTGGTGACCGAGCAGATCGCCGGCACGCCGCTGTTCTTCGAGCTCATTGGGCTGCCGTCCCGCCGCCTCACCTTCCTGCGCCACGAGTGGCTGGCCACCATTCATCCCGAGGACTTCGAAGCCGTGGTACGCGAGCTGAACGCAGCGATCAGCGCCGGCGGCACTTTTCAAGCGGAGTATCGATCGCTGATGTTGGACGGCGGGGTACGCTGGTTGGCCGGACGCGGGGAAGCGTTGCGGGATGCCGACGGCCAACCGACCCGGGTGATCGGTACGGTCACCGACATTTCCGAGCGCAAGCAACTCGAGGAGACGCTGCGCCATACGACGGAGTCGCTGAACATTGCGCAGACGGCTGCGGGGGTGGCGACCATGGATCTCGATTTCGGCCGCCGCAGATGGATATGCTCCGACAATTTCCATGAGCTGCTCGGCATCCCCCTGTCGGCTCCACTCGACGATCTGAACGGGCGTCTGATCTGCGTGCATCCGGACGACGTCGAGCGGATCCGCCGTGCGCCGTACGAGACCACCGCAAGCGATCCCTCGTATCGCTGTGAATACCGACTGCTGCTCGATGACGGTACCGAACGCTGGATCGCCGAGAAGGCCAACGTGCGGCACGGTGCAGGCGGCGCGATCATGCGACTGACCGGTGCGCTGATCGACATCACAGACCTCAAGCGTACGGAAGCCGCGCTGAATTTGACCGAAAAGCGCCTCGCTCGGACCATGCGCGGGACGCGCGACGGCGTCTGGGAATACGACATTCCGGCCAACAAATTGTGGTTTGGACCGCGCTTCGAAGAACTGCTCGGCTTCGGCAGCGGCGAGTTGGCGCATTCCCGAGAACGCTTTGAGGGCATGATTCATCCGGACGACCGCAGCTTTGCGCGGCAGGGCATCGACGACCATTTGTCGCGCGACCGCGTCCTCGACATCGAAGTGCGCGTACTGCACAAGGCCGGCCACTACGAATGGGTGCGCTTGCGCGCGCACGCCGAGCGCGATGCGAACGGCAAGCCCACCTGGCTCGCGGGGTCGATACAATTGATTACCGATCGCAAACTAGCCGAGCAAGCGGCACTCGATGCCAAGCTCGCCGCCGAAGCGGCCAATCGAGCCAAGAGCAACTTCCTGGCGAATGTGAGCCACGAAATCCGCACCCCCATGAACGGCGTGATCGGCATGTCGCAGATCCTGTCGGAGACCAATCTGGACCACACGCAGCGCGAATACGTCGACATCATTCGCGGCAGCGCGCAGGCCCTCTTGTCCTTGATCAACGATGTGCTCGACCTGTCGAAGATCGAAGCCGATCGCGTGGAGCTCGAACACGTCGACTTCGATCTGCGCGACGTGATCTACGACACGGCCTCCGCCACCGCGCTGCAAGCGGCCGTCAAAGGCATCGAACTCGTGGTTAACATCAACCCTGACGTGCCGGTGCTCGCACGCGGGGACCCGGGCCGCTTGCGTCAAATCACCATGAACTTGGTCGGCAATGCCGTGAAATTCACGCATGAAGGGCACGTGCTGTTGCACGTCTCGAGCAGCTTCGGTGAGAACGGATCCGCGCTGCTGCGCATCGAGGTGACGGATACCGGCATCGGCATCCCCGCCGACCGCCTCGACCGATTGTTCAAGACGTTTTCGCAGGTCGACTCCTCCACCACCCGCCACTACGGTGGTACGGGACTAGGGCTCTCGATCGTCAAGCGGCTCGCCGAGCTCATGGGCGGCGAAGTCGGCGTCGAGAGCGAGTGGGGGCGCGGATCGCGCTTTTGGGTCACCCTTCCCGCGAACTCACAGTGGGAACAAGACGGCCGCCGACCCTTGGGATCCGGCAAGAAGATCTTGGTGGTCGATGACCTCAAAGTGTGCCGCGAGGGCTTGGCGACCAAGCTAGGTTTGTACAGCTTCGAAGCTGTGACCGTGGGCAGCGTCGATGAAGCCCTCGAGCGGCTCGCGACGGGCGAGGTCTTCAGCCTGGTGCTGGCGGATGAGTTGATGCCGGTGAAGGGCGGCCTCGACCTATTGGCCGCTTTGCGCTCCGATCCGCACCACGCGCGCCTACCGTTCGTCCTGCTGTCGCTGTTCGGCTCCGACCACGCCGCGGTAGCCGGCTGGCCGCACCAACCGGACGCGATCGGCTTGAAGCCCATTCGCGCGTTGAAGTTGGCCATGCTGATCGACAAGGTGCTGAGCGGTGATTTGCCCCGTGTCGCGAGTGCGCCGGCCGCGCCGCGCGCCACTCCGACCTTCCGCGGGTATCGCGTGCTGCTGGTGGAGGACAATCCCGTGAATCAGCGCGTGGCGCAGCGGCTGCTGCAGAAGTTGGCGGCCGAGGTGACGATCGCGAACAACGGGGCCGAGGCTTTGGAGCGCCTTGCCGAAGGGCCGTTCGATGCAGTCCTGATGGACTGCCAAATGCCCGTGATGGACGGCTTCACCGCGACCGCGCGCATCCGTGAAGCGGAGCGGCAGAGCGGTCTCGGCAAAAGGCTGCCCATCATTGCCCTCACGGCCAACGTGATGAGCGAGGACCGGGAGCACTGCGTCGCCGCCGGCATGGACGCGCATCTGGGCAAGCCGATCGTGCCCAGCCAATTGGCGGATTGCCTCGGCCGCTACCTGGGCGGCAACAAGGCACCGCACGTCATCGATCTGTCCGCCCTGCACGAGCTGACCGGCGGTGACGCCGAATTCGAGCGTGAATTGATCGAGACCTTCGTCAGCAGCGGCGACAAATGTCTGGCCGAGATCGTGGCGGCGATGCGCATAAATGATTTCGAGACGATCGGCAAACGCGCACATGCGCTCAAGGGTGCCAGCGCGAATATTCACGCGCATCGATTGAGCGCAGCGGCCTCGAGTTTGGAGAGCGCCGCGCGCACGAATTCAGCGAGCGACATCGACGGCCTGGTGCGGCAAGTGACGGAAGATCTGCGGGCGGTCAACGCGCAGCTGCGCAAGGTCGGTTGACGGGGCGAGGAGACCGGCCGGCTGTCGAGGGCCGACTGTCGAGCGTCTTGCCCGCGGCTAGCCAGCGGCCGTGAGAGTCACGGAGTCGGCAATCTCAACCGCCGTGGTGCGATTTCTGCCGGCCTGCTTGCTGCGATAGAGGCACTCATCGGCGGTTCGAATGAGCATCTCCACCTTGAGAGACAGGCCGGGTCCGTGGGGCGGTGTCGAGGCGACGCCAAAGCTCGCGGTCACCTCGGCATTCCCGGCACGGGTCACGAAGGGCGATGCGGCCATTATCGAGCGCATTTTTTCCGCGACGTTCACGGCGCCGTCGTGCCCCGTTTCCGGTAGGACGATGAGAAACTCCTCGCCGCCGTAGCGCGCGATCCAATCGCTGTTGGTGCGAATGGACTTCTGCATCCGCGCCGCGAATTGCTGCAGCACTTCGTCGCCCGCTGCGTGACCTCGCGCATCGTTCATCCGCTTGAAATGGTCGATGTCGCACATCAGCACGGATAGCGGACTGGCGTAGCGGCGGCAGCGTTCGGCCTCGCGCGGCAGCTGCTCCATCAGATAGCGGCGGTTGTAAGTCCCGGTGAGAGCATCGGTAATCGACAGAATCCGGTTGCGCTCATTCGCAGCGCGCAGCGAATGCTCCAGCGCCAGAATCCGGCGTCCCGCATTCAGGCGCGCGACCAGCTCGGGCTCATGCACGGGTTTGATCAAGTAGTCATCGGCCCCGGCTTCGAGGCCGGCGATGATGTGCTCTTTCGCATCACGCGCGGTCAAGAGCAAGGCGTAGACATAGCCGTCGAGCTGCAGGCTGCGCACGGCTTTGCACAGAGCCACCCCATCCATTTCCGGCATTTCCCAATCCGTGACCAGTATCGGGTAGTAACGCTTGGTCATGCGATCGAGAGCTTCGCTGCCGTCCGCCACGGCGTCGACCTCGTAGCCCGCCTTCTTGAGAAACCGGGTCATCAGCATTCTCGTGACCGGATCGTCCTCGGCCAGCAAGATTGCTGTCGAAGTCTCGTCTGTGCGATCGGTCACAGTTTCGGTTTCGGGCACGACTTGAAACCCCCACCCGGCTTTACTGTCATCGGATATCGGCGCGGCGCGGCGCGACTTGACCGTCAGGCGCTCACTGGTTGCAAATCTTCTTCTGCCCCGCAATGATTTTTATACCTGCGCACATCGATGAGCGCGCGGGTCATATGTCGGAACTGTGCTCCAGTAGGCTCAGGCATTTGCCTACAGTGGCGCAAAATGCCCTTCAAGATCACGCGCTTACCGACCGATAACTTCAGATGCACGAACCGCATCCCCATACGCGAAAGACGCCCCCATCCGGGATGCGCGCGCTCAGCGCCTGCGGCGACGGCTTTTGGGAATTCGACCTGCTGGACGGCTCCGCTTGGTTCAGCGAATGGTTCTATCGAAAGCTCAACTGGTCGACCGAAACCAAGCGCACGGGACTGCTCGATTTGCAGCCGCTGCTGCAAACGGCCGCATGGGAAGAGCTGATGCGCAAGTTTCGCAGCCACCTCGAGCAGGGCCTGCCACTGGACCTCAAGCTGCGCGTTCAGGTCGCCGGCGATCACATTGAGTGGTGGCACCTTCGCGGCTCAGCACGACGCAATGATGCCGGACAGCCGATCTATCTCGCCGGCAGCATGCGCGACGTGAGCGCAGACATCGGGCAGCCGGAAATACCCGCTAGCCTGCTGTGCCTGCGCGAGGCCTTCGACGCATTGCCCGTGGCTGCGGCGCTACTCGATGCGCGAAGCGCCGTCCTCAAGGCGAATCGCAGGTGGTTCGAATTTCCCGAGGCCGATGCGGCACAGGTCATCGCGCGACTGCAAAGGTCGAGCGCCCAGACCCCGTTCGAGTTCTCGTTCGACCGTGCCGCAGGCGCCGGCGGCGACACGCGACGGTTGCACGTGCGAGCCGCGCCCTTTGAGCACAATGGGATCCGCCACCTGGTAGTGACGCTCGAAAATCGCTAGCGTTCAACGACCCTTCGCACGCGACCCGCGATACTACGACCCGCCACGCGTCTGCGTCGCAGTGGTTGACGCCGCAGGAGCCGATGTCGCAGTTGCTGACGTTGCAGGAGTCGACGCCGCAGTGCTCGGTGCCGCGGCAGTCGGTGCTGCAGTCGTCGACGGCGCAGTCGTCGATGCCGCAGGTGCCGATGCGTCCCTCGCCCCAAACGGGTTGGCGCCGCCCTCGCGGCCCGTAAACCAGTTCACCGCGTATTGGACGAGCTGAGTACCGGTGTTCAGATTGAGCTTACGCTTGATGCGCTGCCGATGCGATTCGACCGTCTTGATGCTGAGGTTGAGCGAATGCGCCGTTTCGCGCGTGCTCATGCCCTTGCCGATCATGTGCAGAATCTGCAGCTCACGGTTGCTCAAACGGTCGATGGGGTTCGCTGATATATAAGATCCGCCGGCGGCGAACTTTTGGATCATATTATTGCCGACGGCCTCCGACACGTAGATGCCCCCGTCCAGCACACGCCGCAACGATACGAGAAACTGTTCGCTGGCCGCCTGCTTCATGATGTAGCCGTTGGCACCGGCGGAGAGCATACGTTCCGCATAGATGGTCTCGTCATGCATGGAAAGCACCAGGATCGGCAACTGTGGATAATGCGCGCGCACGTCGCGTACCAACTCGATGCCGTCGCCCTGTTTGAGGCTGATATCGGCAATTACCGCGTCGGGGTTGAGTTCTTTGATGGCGGCACGCGCATCCCGAGCGGTCTCCGCTTCACCACAGACCATGAGGTCCTCTTCGTTCTCCATGACGCGCCGCAGTCCCTGGCGAACGATCGGGTGATCATCGACGATCAACACGCGCCGAACCTTGCGCTTACCGCCCGTCACACCAGATTGAGACATCGAAGCACGCATCCATGTATTGCTAGCGCCCATATTCATTTCCTCCATAAGTGGCGTGAGCGGAGTGTAACGCACCCGCCAGCGGCTGCTCACCACTCACTCGAACAACAGTCCCCCGCGGCACATTCGGCCCGATCTCGAACTTCGCGCCGATCATGCCGGCCCGGTATCTCATGATTTTCAGCCCCATACCGGTCACCGGTCTGCCGGGGCGCCTGATCCCAGCGCCGTCATCCGTGATCCGCAGCAAAAACGTGCTTTGCGTGACCAACAGGAAAATTTCTACCTTCGAGGCGTGCCCGTGGCGCGCGGCATTGGTGAGCGCCTCTTGTGCAATGCGATAAAGGTGGCTGGCGCTGGCTTCACTGAGTGCTAGCTCAGGCCACACTTCCGCGCGAAAGTTCACATCGAGGCCGAACAAATCGCGACTGCGCGCGGCTAGGGCACGCAGCGCAAACGGCAATCCGCCGCTGTCGGTGCGCACGGGAAGCAATCCGCGGGCCAAAGACCGGGCACTCTCGATTGACTGGTTGACCAGTCCAACGATCTCATTGATGTAGTCGACCGCCTCGGGCGCCTGGTGTTGAATGCGCGTGGCGAGCCCACGCAGCATCAGCGCGACGCCGGTCAGTTCCTGGCCCAAACCGTCGTGCAAATCCCGGCCGATGGTTTGTCGTTCGCGGCTCGACACTTCCAGGATTTCCTGTTCCAGCCGCTTGCGCTCGGTGATGTTTCTCAAGCTGACGGATATGCCCGTCCCGATGCTATCGTCGCGCACGAACACCGCGCGGTTTTCAAAATACTGAACTTCCCCGTCGCCTTCTCTGGACGCGAATTCGAATGTCGCGGTCTCCTCGGTATGCAAGACATGCCGCAGTTTTGCAGCGACAAGACGGCGCGCCGGCTCCGGCAGCACCGCAGAGATTTCGCAGCCGATGATTTCCTCGATCGTCATTCCGCCGATACTCTTGTTGATGAAGCGGACGCGCAGGTCCGTATCGAGCAAAATGAGCGTGTCGGCGCTATTGGCGGTCGTCGTGCGCAACAACTGTTCGGATCGCCGCAATTGCGCCTCGGATTCCCGTCGCCCTGTGACGTCCCGGGTTACACCCACGAGGCCGCGCGGCGCGCCTGCCGCATCGAAAAGCGGCCTCGCGATCGTCGCGAAATATCGATAACGGCCGTCGTCCGCTTTCAGCCGAAATTCCTCCTGCACTTCGCGGTGATACTTGAATGCATGCTCAATCGATCGGCTTGCAGCCTTTCGGTCTTTCGGATGCACCCGCGTCATCAGTTCCTTCATCCCGGAACAGGGGGTAGGCAGTTGGTCCTTCGCCCCATCCACTATCGCAAACTCGAACACATCGCTGCTTTTGTCCCAGTGCCAGGCGTGCATGTTCGCCATATTCATCGACAACTTCAGCCAGCCGGTACTGGTCTCGAGCGCAACTTGCGCCAGCTTTTGATCCTGTACGTTCTGCACGGACCCGAAGGCGCGGAACGGCCGGCCGTCCAGCTTCTCGATATGTAGGATCATGCGTACCCAAATGCGCTGGTTCTTGAGCGTCATGATTTCGAGTTCGAGGTCCAAATGCGCGTCGGTGGATTCCGCGCGCATGCGCGCCTCGTTAAGCCGCCATCGGGATTCCGGCGTACATTGCGCCATCACGGAATCCCAAGACACCACGAATTCCTCAGGCGAGGTCTCGTAGATGCGGAACATCTCATCGGTCCACGTCAGCTCGCGCGTCGAATAGCTGTATTCCCAGCCTCCCATCTTGGCCGTACGCTGCGTCTCGGCCAGCAAATCCGTGAGCCGCTTGATTTCGGAAACGTCGACGCAGCAGCCAATCGCGCGCACCGGATCGCCATTCGCATTACGCTGAATCAGGCCGCGCTCCAGCATCGATCGATACCGCCCGCGCGCGTCGCGAATGCGATAGGTCGTGGTCCAGCCGCGGCCGTTGATCAACGCCAGGCCACGGTCTCTTCTGAACGCGGCAAAATCGCGGGGATGAATCCGTTCGCACCACGCATCGCTTGCGGGCGCGAGATCCTCGGGTTCTATACCCAAGATCTCGAGGACTCCGCGCGATCGGTGCACGATGCCACGCGTGAGATCCCATTCGAAGATGACGCCGTCAACCGCATCGGCGGCGAGGCGAAAGATCTCCTCCCGCTGCGCGAGCTCGCTTTCCGCCTGCTTGCGCTCGGTGACGTCGCGCGAATTGACCACCACGCCATTGATCAGGGGATTGTCGAGCGCAGACACGTAAATCGTATCGAGCCAACGGTACGCGCCGTCCTTGTGGCGAACGCGATATTGATAGGAAAATCTCTCGATCTCACCCGCCGTGAGCTGCCGAAATTTCGCCCGCAGAACGCCTGCATCTTCAGGGTGCGCATGCTCGAAGATAGAGGTCAAATGCCGCTCCTCCGACGTATAGCCGAGCGCGTTTCTCACGCCGCCGCTGACATACAGCAGCCGGCCGTCCGGTCCAACGACGGTGATGATGTCCCGCGCATTTTCCGTCAGCGCGCGCAGACGACGCTCGCTGGCACCTTGCAGGCTTTCGAGAAAGCGCCTTTCGTCTACTTCGGTCGACAGGACGACCAAGCCCACGACGCCGGAGGAATCCTTTGTTGGCTGCACGTCCATCTCGAAGTAGCGCAACGGCCCAGGCGGCGTCGACAGCTCTACCGCATCATCATGATAATGGCAGCCCTCCAATGCACGAACGTAAACCTCGCGAGGCAGCGCGTTGGTCGGCGCCAACGTCAGCGCAGAAAGGCCGAGTATTGCACCGCCAGCAATCCCGCTCGAGCGCACCGCACCGGCGTTGGCATAGGTGACGTTGAGCTCGCGGTCCAGGATCAGCAGATCGAAAGGCAGCTGGTCGACGGCGTACACGAGGTCCGGCTCGGCTGGGGACGGGGCAAATGTCAGCATGACCAAACGCTGGCCTTGCGCGGCGGCCAGCATTTTCAGTTCAGTCATAACGGCGGTCTCACCCCGCCCAAACCGCCATGTCAGCATCCGATTGGCCCTAGCCTGGCCCTCGGACAAGGAAGCCAGGATCGCCTCAATGGCGGAGGCCGATGCAGGTCCCAACAGACCGTAGAGCGAGGCGTCGATCAAGGTGGCAGGTTCCAACGCCCCCGCAAGGCAGCCGCGAGCCGCCGCATTGGCAAGCACGAGCGGTAAGTGCTTAGGTCGAGTGTCCACGACCAAAACCGCATCGCGAAGACTGTCGAAGGCCGTATCCGCTAACGAACGCGTCGCGCTGGTCGCGAGGCGTAGATAGTCCGGAGATCTCGCCATCCTTTTCGTAACTCCGGCAAATCCCTAAAATGGGATTCGTAGATACTTTATACGCCCAACGAGATCCAGCGCGTAGACCAGCAAGCTCAATATGAGGGATTCCCTCAATTTAGGTGGACCGGCTGGACTGGCGCAAATTGCCAACCGTGGTGGCATTTCGCAGACGTTGCCGGGACGGACCGGCACAACGTGTGCGGGCCAGGCGACTCAGCGCACCTTCGTCCACCAAGACGAAATCTTTGAGGGACTTCGCCTACGCGCAGCGGCGCGCCCGAATATCCGACTGCGCGCATCCCAGGTGTTCGGCGCAGATATTTAATAATTCGAGATTCGCGGCGCCGGACCGTGGACGGTGGCTGCGCTCATTCGTCAGACTGTACTAGACAAGGTCACTTGCGAAATAACGCATCCAAAGCCGATTTCGCTCGCTCAATCTCCGCTGTATTTTTTGCGACATAGGCTCCCGCCTTTGGCTTGAAGTAGTCGCAGAAATTTGCCTCGTCCTTTTTTCTTACTTCTTCCGCTATCGGCTCCTTGCAATGCTTCGCGTAACCAACGTCGTATTCGACGCACATTTTGCAAACGTGAAGTTCAGCATTGCACGCCTTACATACGTCGAGACGCCGGAGCGGCAAGCTCAGTGCCGCCAGCGAAGCCCCGCAGCGCCAACAGACTAGGGAGTGTGCCATAACCAGTTTGCAATTATCGCGCCTGTCCAATAGTGCAGGCGACAGCCATTCGCATCACCGTGACGCTCTTGGGCGGCTACCAATTCTCGAATTTCTGCGGCGCCTGGTGCCCCCTTGGGACTGTCATTAGAAGTTGGTTCTTAGGTCGAATCAATCGGTCCCCGTTTGCGCGATACCGGTCCCCGTCTGCGCGATACCGGTCCCCGTCTGCGCGATACCGGTCCCCGTCTGCGCGATACCGGTCCCCGTCTGCGCGATACCGGTC
>Ga0187819_10001188_pt1 | contig 13499 bp, 9 predicted proteins | sample NC_wetland_sal_i_15_FD_132411 | JGI IMG/M metagenome (GOLD analysis project Ga0187819, IMG submission 132411) | Wetland sediment microbial communities from Neuse River Estuary, North Carolina, USA - SO4_4 | ecosystem: Environmental > Aquatic > Freshwater > Wetlands > Sediment | place: USA: North... | reverse complement strand
CAACGGGTTACAAATCAGTCGATTTGATTCGTTTCTGCCTGGAAACGATTCGTTCTGATCGTGCAACCATTACAATTTCATTACAATCTGGCTGATGCTGCCCCCGGTTTTGAAGATCACCTAGCCTGTTCTGATTCGTTATGAAAGGGTACTGATGCAGCGAGCTCATCTTTATCGCGCTGCATCCCAACATCACTAAGCCACTCACCGCGACTGCTGCTAACTTTCGTAATTCCACCGGGAAGCAGGAAGCCTCCGGAATTTCACCGTTCGTGCTAGGCTTGCGCTAATCAGAATAGGGGTGTGCGGGGGGGAGATCCGGTGATCGTGGGGACCGGTGCTCCAGTTCTGCCAGTTGTTGTCATCCGTCAACACGTCCGATTGGCGGATGGCGAAGTACGTCCATCGCGTCTAGCCTGTGTGGACTTGCTTCGCGGCGTGGTCATGGTTCTGATGGCCTTGGACCATACACGGGACTTTTTCACTGGTCTCCAATTCGCACCTGAAGACCTCGCCCACACATCCGGGCCTCTCTTCTTTACGCGATTCGTCACTCATTTTTGCGCTCCGGCGTTTTTCCTTCTGGCTGGCGCCGGTGGGTACTTGCTGTCGCAACGCAAGTCGGTCGCGCAGGTCTCCAGATTCTATTGGACACGCGGCTTGTGGCTGGTGTTGCTGGATTTGACTGTGATTGCCTACGGCTGGACTTATGTGTTTCCCTTCTGGTTCAGCGACGTGCGCTGGTCGCTTGGCTGGTCGATGGTCACAATGGCGTTTCTCGTACGGCTGCCACTGCCATCGATCGCGGCGTTCGGCACGGGAATGTTAGTTACTCACAACCTGCTCGATCGGGTGAACCCTGCTGTATTCGGGAAATTTGCCGGCTTGTGGCTCATTCTGCATGGCCATGGCTGGTTCTGGCTGGAGCCGGGCAGGAGTATGTTCTTCGTCCTGTGGCCGCTGATTCCGTGTGTGGGAGTGATGGCTGTCGGCTACGCCCTAGGTGCTCTCTTGCTCAGAGGGAACCGGAGAAAACTGATTTTCTGCATCGGCGCGGTCTTAACGATTGCATTCTTGTTCTTGAGAATCTTCCACCTGTATGGGAACAGTCAGTCGAGTTTGTATCCGCGGGCTGCGGACGCGGCGGGTCCGTGGAGAGTGCAAGCAACTCTGACTCTCACCATGGTTTCGTTCTTTGACACGTTGAAATACCCGCCATCCCTGCAATTCCTGCTGATGACGCTCGGGCCATCTCTCATGGCGTTGGCGTGGTTCGACAAGGTCAACACAGAACGCGGGCTTGCGAAGATTCTGGTGGTATTCGGCCGAGTGCCGCTTCTCTATTATGTGCTCCATCTATACCTGATCCATACGCTGGCTGTGTGGGTCGGACTCATCAGCGGACAGAAGGTTGCTTGGCTGCTGTATGGAGGATTCTTCTTCCACTCGCCGCCTGCTGGCTACGGTCGCAGCCTGCCGTTCATCTATGCAATGTGGCTCGCAGTTGTCTTGCTCTTGTACCCGCCCTGCAGGTGGTTTGCGGAGTTCAAACAACAGCACCCGAACTGGGGTTGGCTTCATTACATGTAGGTTCTGTACTCGAAAGACAACTTCAATGCCGGAACGTGCGGCGGGCCGGATTGCTGCCGAGTTTTGTACTTGATTCCCTCACAGGCTCGTCGAGTATTCACTGCGATCCTAGTACGGCCTTTTCGTTTGGCGGCAAGAAGTGAATCAGTCGAGTTTGAAAGTAGACGCTCGCTTTGCCGCAGCTATCGCACCGAATCGGCGACACTGGAAGGGCTAGGAGTCTCAAGCCAATAATGGGAAGCGCACTTTCTAGAGGCTGAAAAAGCGCGCCTAGGTCGCGAAGGCAAGACCATTACAATTACATTACAATTCGCCGTTCTTTAGGGTTTTGCGCAAAGGCTCCCCCACTCTTTACAGTGCCCACAACTCATTGCGCACAAAGCAATTAAAGCCTGCTAAACTATGGGCGAAGCCTGCCCGGAGGGATGCGTGAGCGGATGAAACGGGTGGTCTTGAAAACCACTGTACGGGAAACCGTACCGGGGGTTCGAATCCCTCTCCCTCCGCCATGCGCTGCTTGAGGTCCCTCGCTAGGCTCGGGATTTCGCCTGCGGGCTCCCGCTGCGCTCACGCCCGCAAAACGGCTCAAGTTCGAATCCCTCTCCCTCCGCCACTCACTCGATTGGCAGGCAAACACTTAGCTAATCTACTGCACAGTTTGACGCAAACTGTTTCCGCTAACTGGAGCACCATCGACAGGGCCTGCCGCCGGCGAAGGAAGCGTATCGTAGAGCGGCTGCAGCGGTTTCGTTTCTGCATTCTCCTCTGCCAGTGACACTGCCAGAATGCGGATCTTGTCGTTATCCGGCAGGGTCATGGTCTTCGTGCCCGCTGGAATGTCGATCGAATAGGCGAACAGGTAGGAGTAGGCATAGGGAACATTCTCGCCCGCAGCATTGTGGTGATGCGAGCAGTACCACGCCAGATCCGCACGCTTGATGTAGCCCGGCTTGATGCCGGTCATCTGGCCGTAATTATCCTGTGACGTGTCCTTCGAACTCCATTGCCGGTCGTCCCACTGCCCGATGAATCCGCCCCAGTCCTGGATGTTCAACTCGACTTTCTTGTTCGGGATTTCGAAGGTTGCCTTCTGGTCGCCGTCTGCCGAAGCTGCCAAAATGTACACCCGGTTGTAGCGGCCCGCCGGCAGATCGATCGTCTGCCCCTTCGCTACAACCGCGTTGGGAGAGCCGGTCTTGGCTGGGGCGAGTTGGAATGGCACATCGTTGAACGTGATCTGTGCGGGGAGCATCTCGGCCGGCAGCGCATTGCCTTGGCCGTCAAATCCAGTCTCCGTTTTCGTGCCGTCATTGCTGGCAGTTGCGAGGTCGTAGCGCAGCATCACGGGGACGGAATGCACCCTCGCCACTCTGGTTGGCGCCGTACCTATCTTAACCGCAAAGGTGCGCGGCTGATATGCGGTGAACGAGGTCACCAGCGCGCCACCTGTCACCGCCGCCCTTCCGATCGGCTGTTCCTGTCCGTTCATTTCGCGCGCCGCAGTAATCGGCGCACCGAACGACACACGGACATTCGGCTGCGGTTTGCCATCGAGCTCTACCAGGCGCACGATGATTTCGTCGCCTTGCTCCGCTTTCTTGAGCGCCAAGACTCGAATTCGCGGGTTGCTGATCTTCAGCAAGGAAAACTCCCGGCCCAGCGCGCCCGTATGCCGCGAAGTCTCGAACGCTATGAGCGGATCATTCAGGCGCTGCGCCTGCCAGTCGGTCTGACCCCGGCGCCAGTCGCCGACATGGCCAGCGATGCCATAGACGAACTCGTGGTGTCCCAGATCCTGTGTACCCTGGTCTGGATAACCGCCGCGTGTGCCAGGCGTGCGGATCAGCGTCAATCGAATGGTGTGGTCGTTCGGCTTGTCCGATCCATTCTTGCAATCGGTCAGAATCGTGGCGCCGAACTCACCGCTCATGTCGGTCAAGTCGATCCACTGGTGCGACGGTACTTCGAACTTCTTGGGCTCGGCGCTGGGCCGCTCGATGATGCCGATATCCCAGTTGTACGTGGCCATCTGATTCGAGGCGGCCAAAGGGAAAGTCGCCTTCAGATTTGACTCTTTAGTGCTCCAGTCGATCGCGTTTCCGAACTCCAGGCGCTTCCCCGCATCGCCGGCCGAAAGCTTGATCGTCTGGACAAACCGGGATCCCGCGGTTTCACGCGAGACTTCCACGGCCACCCGTGCCGGACCATTTTCCACGACTCGAATTTTCGCCGGACCACCGACGTAGGCCTTAGGCGCAGCTTGTTCCTGATCCCAGTCCATGTTCCAGGCTGGCCAGTGTTCGGGATTGTCATAGGAAATGGCAAGGCGCGCCGGGGCGGCCAGCAATTCTTTGCCGATCGACTTGTCGAAAACACTGGCCACGTCGCCGTCCCCGTTGAGTTTCACTCGGTAGTATTGGTTCTCGAGTGAGTTTTCTGACACTTGCAGTGTCGGGGCGCCCGCCGTGCCAGTTCCGGGCTGCACATCGTAAACTGCATATCCGACGGATGGCGCCTTGGCCACGAAGATCACTTTGCCGTTCGAAATTTGCGCCGGAACATCCTTGCCGTCCGCACCGGTTACGTGCACCGCCTTGGGCATGACGCCTGGAAAGTTCACGCTAGCCTCGACAACATCTTCCCTTGCGATATTCAGCGGGTTGAAGACAATGATGGGAACGCCCTTGGTCTCAGTATTCAGCGCTGCCGCCACGGCTTCCGTGGCATTGCTCAGCACCCCGGCAAACTGGTTCAGTGCGATCACGTCGTCGTTCCAGGCGAACTCATATGCTTTCGGCGTGGCAGTCCCGGCGGCGATGTCGTGGAAGTGGCCGCCCATCACCAGGGTCCAGGCATCATTCAGGCGATCGAGAGGATACGGCCGGGCACCCAGCCATTCCGCGGCAATTGAGGCTTTTTCCGCTGCATCGGCCAGCAGTTCTTCTTTCCTGATCCAACGTTTCTGGTAGGCCTGCGACGTCAGCGAGCCGGCGGAATGGTTGGTTAGCTCCATTTCACCGGTGTAGCGGGGCAGTTCAGCGGCTTCGGTTGGAGTGATATTCAGGAACATCTGCTCCGCATTCGCGGAGATCACTTGCACCGGACCGTCGCCGACTTTCACCGGCGGCCCTTCCGGATGCGGCTGTCCCTCAATGGAAACTTGATCCACCGGCGGCAGGCTTGCCATACCTTGGGTGACGATGGCCTCCAGCCGTTTCACGGAGTCTTCGTCCGGAGCTCCACCGATATCTCCCGTGCCATAGTAGTGATAGTCCGTGAAAACGCCACTGACTTTACCGTTCTGCTCGACGCGCGCCGCCCAGTCACCCTGGTACCGGTTCAGTTCCCGATCTTGCTCGACCCTGGCGAATGCCCTCTGCTGATTTCGCAGACTCACGATTTCCTCGATATCATTCTGATCATTCGCCTGCCCATTCTGCTCAGCTTGCTGCAATTTCTGCTGCAGCAGTTGGAGTTTTTTCTGGAGGTCTTCGAGGGCGGAGTTCGGCGCCAGCGCTGGCAACGGCTTGCTGAGATCGGTATCGATGCCCGCGTCATAGGCGCCCGGATTCAAACCTGCCAGCACGCTCTCGCCATCTGGTCCCACCCACACGCCCACGTTGAACGGCGTACCTTCCGGCGTTTTCTCCAACGATTCCGGACCCCCGCCGGGTGCTGACGATCCCCACACCAGCTTCTGCGTGGAAAAACCTTTTACGCCGGAGTGGGCAAGAATGGTGGGCAACGATGCGGGAAATCCGAAGCAGTCGGGCAGCATGTATTCCGCGCTGGCCTTGCCCAGTTCTTTGCGAAACCAGTTATTTCCGTAGAGGATCTGGCGGATGATAGCTTCGGCGCTGGGCGCATTGACATCACCCTCTTCCATGGAAGAGCCAGCCGGGAACCACCTTCCTTCATCCACGAACTTCTTCAGCTTCGCGTAATCGGCGGGAAAATATTCCTTCATGAATCGGTAACGGTTGGCGCCGCTGAAATTGAAGATGTAATGAGGATATTTATCGATAAGGGCAAAATTATCCTCCATGGTCTTGCGGATATATTCATTGATGACTTGGGGATATTCCCATCGCCATTCCGTATCGAGGTGGGCATAGCCGACGACGTAGAGAGTTGGCTGCTTGCTCAAATCGGGTCTCTTGGTGGTTTGTGCGCTCGCCGCGCACAGCAGGATCAGGCAGCTCAGGAAAGGTGCTACCAAGGTCGTACAGCGTTGTCGCATTGCCACTCTCCAAAATGTTCAGGTAGGAGCCGGCACCACACGCCGTGGCGTCTGTCAATCGAGTTCCTCTGGCGGACGCGCGGCCGGCAACGCTGTAATTGTAGACGTGGCGGCAACCCTTAGTGTTAGTCACCCGGTTCGCCTTCTCCGCTCGGGATTTCGCCTGCGGGCTCCCGCTACGCTCACGCCCGCACTACGGCTCAAGTTCGAATCCCTCTGCCTCCGCCATGGAATTCCAGGGGCCCCCTCCACCTAAGGGCTCCATATCCTCGTTTTACTCACCACCCAAGTGCTTGTGTGTCTCACCACCTGACCATTCGCGGCCGAGGGCAGGGCTATGTGTCGCGCGTCACTGCGAAGCGGGCGGTGATTGACCTATAAGAAAGGCAGGATGGAAAGAAATAGGGAAGGAGGAACTGCCATGGAAACCTTAGAGCTAAAGCAGAGTGTTTCTTTCAAGAACATCCTCCTCGCGACCGATTTCTCCGCAGTTTCGAAGAACGCTCTGGCGTATGCGGCCATGATTGCGGGCGGGCATGATTCCAAAATCTATCTCGTTCACGTGATTCCCCCGAGGGCACGAACGGCAATCCCGATTGAGCCGCTGCCTCCCGAGTTGAACACCGAGCATTTGGATGCCGAACTCGCCATGCAGACTTTTGCCAGGGGGGATGAGCTCAAGGGCGTACGTCACGAGGAACTGCTGGAACGGGGACCCATCTGGGATGTGCTGTCGGAGCTGATGCAGAGCGATGCAATCGATCTGCTGGTGCTGGGCACCCACGGACGCGGAGGACTGAAGAAAATCATCCTGGGCTCGGTTGCGGAAGAACTCTTCCGGCTGGCGGTTTGTCCGGTACTGACCGTCGGACCTGCTGTCCCGGCCGAGACCGCGGGGGCCAAGGAATTTCACCGCATTCTATTCGCCACCGATTTCGGCCTGGCATCTCTCAGGGCTCTGCCGTATGCGATCTCACTGGCCAAGGCAAGCGAGGCGAAGCTGGTCCTGCTTCATGTCCTGCTGCCGATGCCTGTGCTCGACGTGGGGCCGTACTGGTACGTGGGCACCGATGTCGTTAAACGACAGGAAACAGCCCGGCTGGATGCTCTCGAACGTCTCAAGAAACTGATTCCACCAGACCTAAATCTGACGTCTCCTCCGGAGTTTCTGGTGGGATTCGACTCGGTGGCCGAAGAGATTGTGAAGAATGCCGCCGACTCCCGAACAGACTTGATCGTCATGGGCGTGAATCGAGCGGCCTTTGCTCGCGCCTCCGCACATCTGCCTTGGGCAACAGCACATGAGGTTGTATGTCATGCAAAGTGTCCAGTTTTGACGGTTAGGGATTGATTGAGGCATTTGACGATTGAGGCGAGTCCGTAGCGTGGATGGAGAACAACATCGCCGGGTAAATCCGTGGGTGGTCACGTTTGCCGTCATGCTGGCCACCTTCATGGAGATCCTGGATACCACGGTGGTCAACGTCTCCATCCCACACATCGCAGGAAATCTGGCGGCCACGGTGGAAGAGGGAACGTGGGTCGTCACCTCGTACCTGGTTTCGAATGCCATCATTTTGCCGATGTCCGGCTGGCTGGCCAATTACATGGGCCGCAAGCGACTGCTATTGACTTGTGTCGCCGGCTTCACCCTGACTTCCTTGTGCTGCGGATTGGCCACGAGCCTCGACGCTCTGATCTTCTTCCGCGTGCTTCAAGGGCTGACCGGAGGAGGGTTGCAGCCGCTGGCGCAGGCGATTCTTTTGGAAACATTTCCCCAGCAGAAGCACGGCCAAGCCATGGCAGCTTTCGGTATCGGCATTCTACTGGCGCCGATTCTGGGGCCGACGCTGGGCGGCTGGATCACCGACAACTATACCTGGCGATGGATTTTCTATCTCAATCTGCCGGTGGGGATTTTTTCGCTGGTGATGATGAACCGGTTTGTCTTCGATCCTCCCTACATCCGGCGGACGAAAGGCGGCATTGACCTGTGGGGTATCGGTTTTCTCGCGCTGGGTTTCGGAACACTGCAGGTCGTATTGGATACGGGACAGCGCAAAGACTGGTTCTCTTCCAACTACATCCGGTTTTTCGCCACCCTCTGCGTTATAGGATTGGTTTCGTTAGTCGTGCGCGAACTGCATACGTCCAGGCCAGTCGTAGATTTGCGGGCACTGGTAAATCGCTCCTTCAGTACCGGTGTTTTTCTCATCAGCATGCTGGGCTTTGTTCTGTACGCAAGCCTGGTATTGCTGCCCATCTATCTCCAAACCCTGCTTGGGTATCCGGCATACAATGCAGGACTCGCGCTGTCTCCACGCGGAGTCGGCTCTCTGGCGACCACTCCGCTGGCCGGCTACCTGACCAGCAAAACTGATCCGCGAAAGCTTCTCGTGTTCGGCGTAGTGGTTGGCTCGCTCACCATGTTCAAGCTTTCGGGACTCAACCTGAATGCCGGCTATTGGGACATTTTGTGGCCGCAGGTATTCCAGGGCATTGCTCTGAGTTTTCTGTTCATTCCCCTCATGGCGATCAGCATGTCGAACATACCCAAAGAGAAGATGGGCAACGCCACTAGCATCTTTAACCTGATGCGAAACATCGGGGGGAGCTTCGGGATCGCCATCATGACAACCTTTCTGGCACGGCGCTCACAGATGCACCAAAACCGCCTGGTCGAAAGGATCACTGCGGGCAACCTGGAAACCAGAAAGATGCTGCAAGGCATGCAGATCTGGTTCCACGGGCATGGGGCCGACAGCTATGCGGCTTCCCGGAAAGCACTGGGGGCGGTCTATGGAATGGTACAACAGCATGCTGCGATGCTCTCCTTCGTCGAGGCATTCTGGGTTATGGGTGTCATGTTCCTGGTCATGCTGCCGTTCATTCTGCTGTTGAAGTATTCCAGGCCGAAAATCCCACAAGACCTTCGGCCCCCGACCGCAGAGCCGAAACTGGAAGCTCCTGAAAAGTCGCAAGAAGAAGAGCTGTTGTTGGTGTAATAGGGCAATAGCTACGGCAACTCGGATGCCGACGAAACTCACCAACTGAGCTGGAGTCCAGGATTCCTAGCACGATGGTAACGTCGCCCGGCCCAGGCTTTGGGATAGCATTTCAGCATGCAGGCTCTGAACCGCCTGCGCGGGGGAACTTGCTCATGAACCGGGCACAGAAGATAGCAATTCTTCTCACCTGTGTGTGCATTCTGGCGGCGGCTGGATACGGCCAGTCCCTGGGGGACGTGGCCCGCCAACAGCGTCAGAAACAGCTGGCAAAGGACCCGAACTCTTCACCCCGAGTCATTACCAACGACGACATTCCTTCGAATTCTGAATTGCCCTCTTCTTCAGATAAGAGCCGTCACGAGGACCTCTCCTTACATCCCAAGAAGACAGCCGAACAGTGGAAGGCCGAAATCCAAGCACAAAAGAGCGCGATCGCGGCGTTGCAACGCCAGATCGATCAAGTGAACGCTTCCATCCACTTTGCCACAATCCCTCTCTCTAATGGTGCCGCCCGGCACAACGAGCAGCAGGTCCAGAAACAGGAGAACGTGAAGCGCCTGCAGGCAAAACTGGAGGAACTACAGCAGAAGCTTGAGGACACGCAGGAAGCCGCACGCAAGGATGGCTACGGCAGTTCGGTGTACGAGCCATAAGCGGGTGATCGGAAACGGTGTCAGGGCGTTATCCGAAAGGCGCCGCCAACGCGACGTCACAACTCTTCCACCTTCTTTTGTAGCTCCCTGGCAATCCACTCCGGATCGCTTTCCAGTGCAAATTTGACCGGCGCACCAATTTTCACCTGCACCTGGCCCGGCCGCGCAAATTTTCTTCCGGCTTGCTTCAGCTCGAACAGCCCGTCGATGCGCATGGGCACAATGGCTATTCCGAGATTGTTGGCCAACAAACCGATCCCGGAGCGGAAGGGGCACAGCTTTCCGTCTGTGGTGTGATGACCTTCAGGAAAGACCAGCAGGCTGTAGCCACGGTCAACGGATTCTCCGGCGTAAGCGAAGCTCTCACGAAAACCGGCCTCGCGCGGCAGGGGAAACAGGTTGAGTAAAGAAACTCCCAGTGTCCACTGCAAGCGGTCATAGGCTCTGCCAACGAAACTCCGCTCTGGAGGCGGCGTACGGAGTATTTCCAATGCTTCGCCACCAGTGGCAATGGCAAGCTTGTGCCGGAGACGCGCCGGCAACGCCGTCAGCACAAAGCCCGGGTCCACATCCGCAATATGATTGCAGATGACTAGCACGGGGCCACGCACGTTCCGCAGTTTTTCGCGGCCCTCAACGCTAGGCCATCCCAACAGGAACACCGCCGGCCGCAGCAGAAGATAATGCACTGCGATCCGAATCCAGGTCACGGGCCAGCGCTGCACCCATCGCGGATAGTGATATTGCGCCCGCGGCGGGAGCTTGCCCTGAAGCATTCGCTCCAGATCACCAACCGTGTTTATCCCTGCGAACCGGGTCTCGCTGAGATCAATCTGATATCGGTCTTCGAGCGCGCCGAGCAACTCCACGCGGTCCAGAGAACTGAGATTTAAGTCGGATTCCAGGCTGGCGTTGGCAGCAAGCCGGGCGGGCAAGCGGCCGGTGATTCGTCCAATGAGTTCCGCCAGCGGACTCGAATACATCTGGTCGGGAGTTTTCTGCGCCACCTGTGCCTGCACTGCTTGCTGGATCACATTTCTGCGTGGCTTCTGCGTGGAAGTGCGCGGGAAATCATCTTCGGGCCACACATACCAGGTGGTCATGCGCTGGTACTCGGCCAGGAACTCGTTCGCCCGCTTCACAATGGGTCCAGGATCGGCCGCCCGATCTCGAAGGATGATCGCCGCGCAGGGCTCGGCGTTTCCATTGCGTGGCAGGGCGACGACGACGGCGTCCTTCACCTCAGGCAGCCGCCGCAGGGCAGCTTCGAGATCTTCAGGGTAAACATTCATGCCGGCAGGCGTGACAATAACGTCTTTTTTGCGGCCTTTGAAGTACAGGTTGTTTTCGGCATCGAGTTCACCGATATCGCCGGTGCGGTACCAGCCTTCCTCCCTGGCAACCGGTTGAAGGTCGTGCCCATTCCAGTAGCCGGCGGCGACTCCGCCTCCGCGGACTAAGATCTCTCCATCGTCGGCGAGTTTGACTTCACGTCCGGCCAGCACTTTTCCGATCGAACCCTTGCCCAGACGAAAAGGATGGTTGACGCTGATGAGCGAGGTGGTCTCCGTCAGCCCGTAGCCTTGGATTACAGCGTAGCCCAGGCGTCCCCAGAATTCTTCGGTATCGCGGTCGAGCGCTGCGCCGCCCGAAATAAAGGCCCAGAACTTCCATCCAAACTGACGATGGATGCGCCGGAAGATCCACCAGCGATGCAGAAAGTGTTTGCCTTCGGCAGATCGAAACGTTTGCTGGAATCTTTCAAGGTAATCTTCGTCTTTGGGATCGCGTTCGACTTTCTCCTTTAACGATTGCAGCAGGCGAGGGACGGCGACCAGCACGGAGACGCGCTCCCGTCGAATTGTCCCGATCACTTCCGCCGGCTTGAATGTGTCCAGGAAAATCACAGTGCCGCCTAGCAGTTGAGGCAGGAAAATTCCCAGGAATTGTCCGAAGACGTGGCTTAGTGGCAGCAGGTTCAAGAAGCGGACGGGATGCACGAATCGTTCGTACTTGAGGTATCCCTGAATCTCGGATTCCAGCGGCGCGACATTGGAAAGCACGTTGCCGTGTGAAATCACAACGCCTTTGGGTTCGGCGGTGGTTCCGGAAGTAAAGACAATCTCCAGTGTGTCCGTACGCTCGATTCCCGCTGCAGGGTACGGCATTGGTGAGTGCTGCGTTAACGTCTCAGGCAGGTTTTCCAGTATGAGAGTCGGAGTCGACGGCTGGGCATGCTCGCGAGAACAAACCAGCAGCTTGGCGTCAACCTGCTGATACACACGCAGAGCAAAGTCGGGGGTGGCTACATCGTCCATCGGGACCACAACCACGCCACGCAACACACACCCGAAAAATGCTGTGACCCACTCCGCCGAGTTCGGTCCCCACAGCAGTACGCGATCGTCTTTCGCGATCGCGCGCGCCTCGAGTTCGCGAGCAAATTGAAACGCGGTCTCGGCGACTTGCCGGTACGACCAGCGCACGCTGCGATATCCGCAGCGTTGCACGTAGGCGGTTTCGCGGCCTCGTTGCAGGAAGCTCTCGACATATTCGGCAACCGAGTGGCGTTCCATCACAGCAAGGGTAGCGCATTCGCGGACGCACGTCTGGATGCGTAGCGGCGGAGTGCATCATTCGCGTCCCACGCCCAGCGCGTCGGCCACGCGGTTGATGTAGTTGAACCAGGAGGCGATCAGCGTAATCTGCAGGATTGCGGTGTCGTCGAATCCGGCGGCGCGCAGTTTGTCATGGTCGCCCTTCCAGACTTTGGTCGCGTCCCTGGTAAGCTTCACCACGTAATCGAGCATAACGCGCTCCTGCCCGGTGATAGGAGCTGTGGTGTAATCCTTCTTGAGGGCATCAATCAGCGCTTGATCTAACGTCACCTGACGCAGAAACTCTGCGTGGGAGTCGATTCAATAAACGCACCGGTTGGTGACCGAGACCATGGTGGCAATCATTTCGTGCTGGCGCCGCTGCAGGGGCAAGTCGGGCGACATGAGCGCGCCGAAGGTCGAAAAGGCGTGGTACAAAGCCTGGGGAATCAAGCTGTGCGACGCGACGATCTGCGACCCGCCGCCCGGGGCAGGGTGCAGGGGCGTGGCATACTCCTTGGGGTAGAGGGACCGTTGGTCCTCCATCGCCTTGCGCTGTTTCTCGTCGGCCTCGGAGAGCGGTATGGTGCGGATCCAGGTCATAGAAAGGACTTGCCTTCCATGTGTAATTTTGTAAAATCTGTCTCGATAAAACTACATTGAATTGCCCGGTGTGCCAATACCGGAACTGATCGGGAATTGGCCGACAGATCATTCGCGGACTCCCCCGCGTGGAGGATCGAGTCGATGAGTTTTATGGTGTGGAAGGTGCTGCGCAGGTTGCCAAAACCTTGGCTGCTCGTGGTTCTGTTCTTTTTGCTCTCAGCCATGGCTCGCGCCTAGCCTGAATCCTGAAGCCCAGAACGCCCTCGCCTGCATCGAGCAGACCGAGTTTCTTCGGTAACCCACTCGTACACTCCCTTTCGGTAACCCTTAGTAACCATACGATTCTGACTACCCAGCCGTACAATGACCCTTGTCCGAAAGACCATCTCCCGATCTTGAGCGTAGCGCCGATGGAATGGTCAGGCGGTAGCACTCTCGTCCAATAGAGCGCTTGGGGCGAGGCACGAACCGGAGCTGGAGTCCGCACTTTTATGGCGTTTGGTTTTGGCTTCAACAAGCAAAAAGTTCTCAGCGCTGCGGAGAAGTTTGTGCAGCAGGGCAAGCTGCAGAACGCCATCACTGAGTACGAAAAGGTCGCGAAAGCTGATCCCAAGGATCTTACGGTCATAAACACCGTGGGAGACCTCTACTCGCGCCTGGGCAATACCGAAAAAGCCGTGGAATGTTTCAAGAGCGTGGGCGATGCCTATGCCTCGCAGGGCTTCACGGTCAAGGCCATTGCCATGTACAAAAAGCTCAGCAAGCTGCAGTCGTCGCTGGAATGCGTGCTGCGGCTGGCCGAGCT
>Ga0187819_10001187_pt1 | contig 13517 bp, 14 predicted proteins | sample NC_wetland_sal_i_15_FD_132411 | JGI IMG/M metagenome (GOLD analysis project Ga0187819, IMG submission 132411) | Wetland sediment microbial communities from Neuse River Estuary, North Carolina, USA - SO4_4 | ecosystem: Environmental > Aquatic > Freshwater > Wetlands > Sediment | place: USA... | reverse complement strand
TTCCCCTGGACGTGATGGAACGCCTCGGTGTGGGAGAGATACGCGTCCTTCAGCTCGGTGTATTTTCCCACGAACGCGACGTCCAGGGTCCCCTTGTTGGCGCGATAGGTCGTGAGGAACTCCTTCCAGAGTCCGTAATCCGGAGGCCGGTCCGGCAGCTTCAGCTGCCGCGATAGCAACTGACCGACGCCTTGGGCCTCGAGTACGAGCGGCACCTCGTAGATGACCTGCTGGTCCGGCACCGAGATGACGGCCTCCGGGGGCACGTCGCAGAAGAGGGAGATCTTCGCCTTAATCTCGGGCGTAAGAGGTACCGATGCGCGGGCGACGATGATGTTAGGCCGAATCCCGATGGCCCGGAGCTCCCGCACCGAGTGCTGAGTGGGCTTCGTCTTGGGCTCTCCCACCGGGCCGGCAACCGGAACGAGCGTGGTGTGCACGAACGACATCTGGCCCTCCCCCAATTCGTAGGAGAGCTCTCGAAGGGCCTCGAGGAACGGCATCGACTCGATGTCGCCGACGGTCCCGCCGACCTCTACGAGCACGACATCGGCTCCCGTGGTTTGAGCCACCTCGCGGATCTGCCGCTTGATCTCACCGGTGATGTGCGGGATGATCTGGACGGTGTTCCCGAGGTAGTCACCGCGGCGTTCCTTCTCGATCACGGCACGGTAGATCTTGCCGGTCGTGATGTTGTGACTCCCGGTGAGACTCTGGCCGAGGAACCGCTCGTAGTTCCCTAGGTCCAGGTCGACCTCAGTGCCGTCGTCGAGCACGAAGACCTCGCCGTGTTGGTACGGGTTCATCGTGCCGGCATCGACGTTGAGGTACGGGTCGATCTTGAGGACGGTCACCGAGATTCCTCGGGCCTTCAGGAGGCGAGCGAGAGAGGCGGTCGTGATACCTTTTCCGAGGCCGGAAATCACTCCGCCACTCACCACCAGAACTTTCACGGGCGACCCCCGCGCGGGTAACTGGATTCCATCTTAAAGGCTGCCTCCGGGAGATGCTGAAACACGGTGGGTGCGAACGAAAATTGAGGGGTCCGTACGAAAGCGCTCACAGTGGTACCCTCCGACCGGAGCTGTCCCGCTTGGTCCGTCCGAACTCAGGGATTGCCGTCAGCCGGTCCGCAGGGAACACCGGCCCGTCCGTGCACACATGGTACGGCCCCAGGGCGCAGGCGTCGCACATGCCCATCGCGCACTTCATCTGCCGCTCCATCGAGCAGTATACCGGTACCCGGCGTCCTTCGGCGGCCGCGATGACCTTCTGCATCATCACTTCGGGACCGCACGTCCAGACTGCATCGAACGGCTGCTCGACCAACAGCCGTCGACTCAGGTCCGTCACGTACCCGTGGTGACCGAGCGACCCGTCGTCGGTCGCCACCTCGACGGACTCGGCGATCTCCTTCAATCGATCCACAAACAGGAGTTCCGGGGCGGTCGTCGCGCCAAGGGCAGCCACGATCCGGCTTCCTCCCGCCGCCGCCGCTTCCGCCGCCGGGGCGAGAACGGCCGTCCCAGACCCTCCCCCAACGAGCAATATTCGGCGGGGGCTGAGGTCGAACTGGTTGCCGTACGGACCGCGTATCCCGACGAGCGTCCCCGTCGGCATCGAGAGGGTTGCCCGCGAGGTGCTCCCCATCGCCTTGATCGTCACTCCCTTCGGGTCGTCGGTGTACGAGAGCGACATCGGGAGCTCGTCGTCGCCCGGGAACCAGATCATGACGAACTGGCCGGGGCCCGCGGGTGGGCCGTACCGGAAACGCAGGGTCACCGTACTGGGGGTCTCGACAACGCGCTCCGAGACCTCGGTGATCACGCGCACAAAATTCAACCCGTCGCCGGGTTAAAACGATAGCGCGCCGGCGGCTTTTCTATGGGGCGGTCGCCGCTGTGTGCGCGGCCCCCACGATGTCCTCGAGTCGATGGACCTTGAGCGCGTCGAGCCGTTCGCTGAGCTCCTTGGCCAGCCCGGAAAAGATGCCGATCCCATGGAAAGCCACAGCCGTTCCAAGTTCGACGGCCCTCGCTCCCGCGAGCACGTACTCGATGACGTCGTCGGCGTGTTCGATCCCTCCGATCCCTACAATCGGGATGTTCACCCGCTCGTAGATTTGCCAGACACACGCCAGGCCGACGGGTTTGATCGCCGGCCCACTCAGGCCGCCCATCCCGTTGGCCAGCACCGGCCGACGCAATCGGACATCGATCGCGAGAGCGCGCACGGTGTTGATGGCACTGATCGCATCGGCCCCCGCCGATTCTGCGGCTTGCGCCAGCGAGGCCACGTCATAGTGGTTCGGTGTGATCTTCGCGATAACCGGGATTTTGACCGCCCGCTTCACGGCGCTCACGACCTCCCGGACCTGGTCGGGATCCTGACCGATCTCCGACCCGAGTCCCTTCGCGTGCGGGCAGCTCAGGTTGAGCTCCAAGGCTAGGACCTTGGTCTCCGCCATCCGGGACGCCAATGCGGCGAATTCGTCAGCATCGGCGCCGAATATGGACCCAATCACGGCGGCGCCCGCGGCGCGAGCGACGGCGATCTCCTGGGGATACTCCTCAATCCCGGGGTTCGGGAGTCCCATCGCGTTGAGCATCCCCCACCTTTCGTAGGTCTCGATGGTGGGATTCGGGTACCCCATCCGGGGCTGGCTCCCGATCGACTTTGTGACGACGCCCCCGGCGCCGGCCTCCCAAGCACCCTTGAGAGAATTCCCGCTCTCGCCCCAGATCCCGGACGCCAACCATAGCGGATTTCGAAACGTGAGTCCCGCTACCGTCGTGCGGAGATCGGCCACTGGCGGCTGCGAGCCGTGGTCCGTTTATATTGATATGGAGTGCGAATGGTCTCATGCGTCTCGAGCGACTCACGGATGCGGCTCGCTCCGCGCTGGAGCGGGCGTTTTCCCGGGCGGCAGAGCTTCGTCACCCCGCCGTGGAGCCCGAGCACCTCCTCCTATCCCTCGCTTCCGAGGACGGCGGTACGGCCCGCGAGCTGCTCCTTCAAGTCGGTGTGAAGCCCGACGAGCTGGTAGAGGAGCTGGAGAAGCGACTGGCCAAGATGCCCACAGCGGAGCGCGTCTCGCCATCGGATCAATACATCTCTCGTCCCCTTGCCGCCGCTTTGGACAAGGCGGAGCAGGAGGCGGACGCCCGGAAGGACCGCTACACGAGTGTCGAGAACCTCCTCCTCGGATTGGATGAGGCCCCGTCGCCTGCCCGCGACCTCTTGGAACAGAACGGTGTTCGTCCCGCCGCCCTGAAGGCCGCCATCGAGACCCTCCGGGGGGCCGGACGGACGGTCACCGATCGGCAGGAGGAATCGAAGTACCAGGCCCTCGAGAAGTACGGCCGCGACCTTACGCAGCTCGCGCGGCAACACAAGCTCGACCCGGTCATTGGCCGTGACGAAGAGATCCGTCGGGTGATCCAAATCCTCTCCCGCCGTACCAAGAACAATCCGGTCCTCATCGGCGAGCCCGGCGTGGGCAAGACGGCCATCGTGGAGGGTCTCGCGCTCCGGATCGCGTCGGGGGACGTCCCCGAGTCGCTCAAGGACAAGCGAGTGATCGCGCTCGACCTGGGTGCGCTCCTCGCGGGCGCGAAGTTCCGTGGAGAGTTCGAGGAACGGCTCAAGGCGGTGCTCCAAGAGGTGGAGCGCTCCGAGGGACGGGTCATCCTGTTCATCGACGAGCTCCATACCCTAGTCCACGCGGGCGCGACGGAGGGCGGGGCGATGGATGCCTCCAACCTGCTCAAGCCGGCACTGGCCCGCGGCGTGCTCCACGCCATCGGAGCGACCACGACCCAGGAGTACCGCAAGTACATCGAGAAGGACGCGGCACTCGAGCGCCGGTTCCAGCCGGTGCTCGTCCAAGAACCGAGCGTCGAGGACACCGTCTCCATCCTCCGTGGGCTCAAGGAACGGTACGAACTGCATCACGGCGTCCGGATCCACGACAACGCGCTCGTCTCTGCCGCGACGCTCACCGCTCGGTATCTGCCGGATCGACGGCTGCCCGACAAAGCGATCGACGCGATTGACGAGGCCGCCTCGAGCGTGCGATTGGGGTTGGACTCGCGGCCGCCGGAACTCGACCAACTCACACGCCGAATCCGGCAACTGGAGATCGAGCGGGCCGCGCTCAAACGAGAGACCGACACGGCCTCGAGGGACCGCCTGAAGGCCCTCGAGAAGGAGCTCGCCGACCTCAAGGAACGCGACTCGGCCCTCACCGCCCGCTGGAACCGGGAACGCGCCCAGATGCAGGAGGTCCGGACGCTCCGGGAACGCCTCGACAAGCTCAAGATAGAGGGGGAGGAGGCCGAGCGCTCGGGGGACCTCGAGAAGGCCGCACGGCTCCGCTACGGCGAGATCCCGGAACTCCAGCGACAAGTCGAGGCGAAGAACCAGAGCCTCAAGCCGGCCCCGGGGGATACCTTGCTCCGTGAGGACGTCGACGAAGAGGACGTCGCCCAAGTCGTCGCCAAGTGGAGCGGCGTGCCGGTCGCCCGCATGCTGGAGGGAGAGACCCAACGACTGCTGCATCTCGAAGATGAGCTCAAGAAGCGGGTGATCGGCCAGGACGAGGCCGTCGACCTCGTGGCGAGGGCGGTTCGTCGGTCCCGGTCGGGGCTCGCGGACCCGAATCGTCCGATGGGCTCTTTCCTGTTCATCGGACCGACCGGGGTCGGGAAGACCGAGCTCGCCAAGGCCCTTGCCGAGTTCCTCTTTCACTCGGACAAGGCCCTCGTCCGGATCGACATGAGCGAGTACATGGAGAAGCACACCGTGGCTCGCCTGATCGGCGCTCCCCCGGGGTACGTAGGGTATGAGGAGGGTGGCCAGCTCACCGAGGCGGTCCGGACCCGACCCTACACCGTGATCCTCTTCGATGAGATCGAGAAGGCCCACTCCGACGTGGTCAACGTGCTCCTCCAGCTCCTCGACGATGGACGATTGACCGACGGGCAGGGCCGCACGGTCGATTTCCGGAACACCCTCGTCATCATGACGAGCAACCTCGGGACGGACCTTCTCGCGGAGGCGAAGACCGATGAGGAACGACGCACGGCCATCGACACCTCCCTCCGGGGGCACTTCCGCCCCGAGTTCCTCAACCGGCTCGACGACATCGTGATCTTTCACAACCTCTCGGAGGCGGACATCCTGCGCATCGTCGACCTTCAGCTCGACCTCGTCGGTCAACGACTTCGCGACCGGCGGATCCAGCTGAAGGCCAGCGACGAGGCGCGGAGGCTCCTCGCCCAGGCGGGCTTCGACCCCCAGTTCGGGGCCCGACCGCTTCGGCGCACGGTGCAGCGACTCGTGGTAGATCCTCTCACGGCGCGTCTCCTGGCCGGCGAGATCCGCGACGGGTCGACGATCACGGTGGGCGCCAAGGGCGGCGAGATCCAGCTGACGGTTTCCGCTGCGAAAGGCACCGCAAAGGGCGGGTAGGTGAACCACCACTGACCGCTGTCGTCGCGCTGCTCGGTCCCCCCGAGCTGGGCAAGGAACTGGGCAAGAAGGGCACGTCGAGCGACGTCGTCCTCTACAACCTCGTCCGGGACGGGCAAGTGCTCACGACCGTGGAACCGACGCAATTCCCCGACAAGTTTCCTCCCCTGCTCTACTCCATCGCGCTCGCGGATCGGGTCGTGCTTGTCGTCACGGGCCTGGACCGGGCGTTTGCGGAGAGCGTCGCGACGCTCGACCTCTTCGACCTCCCGGTCTCGGTCTACTTGAGCCGCGGCGTGGGGGAAGCGGAGGTTCGACGGGTACTCAAGGGAAGCCGCTTCGAGTCCGCGCCGCTCGCCGAGCTCGACATTCCCCACCTCCGGGAGGAGCTGATCGCTTGGAATCCGCCCCCGGTGGCCGACGGGCCCGTTTCCGTCCGGCTGGACCATGCCTTTCCCGTGAAGGGGGTAGGAACCGTGGCCCTGGGGTTCGTCCGGCGAGGGACTCTCCACGCCCATGACCGACTGCGACTCTGGCCGACCGAGCGAGAGGTGGAGGTTCGGTCGATCCAGTCCCAGGACGTTGATGTCCGTGAGGCCGTTCGTGGGACCCGCGTGGGCGTCGCGCTGAAGGGGGCCGACGCCGACGAGATCTCCCGCGGACAGATCCTGGCCCCGGGGACCGGACTCACCATCGGGGACCGGTTCGTGCTCCGGGACCGACGAGATTCCCGGTACTACCGTGGGCGGGTCGAGAAGGGCGCACAGCTACAGTTGCTCGTGGGCCTGCAACTCGTTCCCGCCCGAATCGAGTCAGTGACCCCGGAGCGGCTCGAGATCTCGACCGACCGGCCGGTGGTCGCCGAACGCGGAGACCCCGCGTGGCTGGCTGACCTCTCGGCCGCTCCCGGCCCCCGGATGGTGGCGAGGGCGTTGCTCGACGAAGTGAAACTTGATACGCCCGCCCCGACGTCTTCCCCGGCGTGACCTTACCGCCGGCCCCTCGCCTGATGACCGAAGCCGTCCAGCCGGCGGCCTCGAGCGACCGGAGCTGCTCCAGCTGCCGGACCCCGTTAGTATTCCAGGGGCGACACCCCTTCCGCACCGGGGGTCTGTCGGGGCACACCGAGAACGTGATCCTCCTCGAGATGCAGTGGTGCCCCCACTGCGGCCGGGTCGAGTTCTTCAGCGGGACCTGAGGTCCCCGCCCACGGCGGGCGCCGTCAGGCGAACATCGTGACGGACTCCTTGCGGAGTTCTTCCTCGCCGACGACCTTCTCGACCGCGCGGTCGAAGTCGGCGGCCGTCACGTAATCGCGTTCCTCTCGGATGGCGAACATGCCGGCCTCGGTGCAGATCGACTTGATATCGGCGCCCGTCGCGCCGTCGGTCCGGGTCGCCAGCGCCTCGAAATCGACCGTGTCCTTGATCGCCATACCAGACGAGTGGATCTTGAAGATCTCGGCGCGGCCCTGGTAGGAGGGCACCGGGATCTCGATGATTCGGTCGAAGCGGCCCGGTCGCAGGAGCGCTTCATCGAGGATGTCGGGGCGGTTCGTCGCCGCGATGATCTTGGTGTTCGCGAGCGGCTCGAACCCGTCCATCTCGGCGAGCAGCTGCATGAGCGTCCGTTGAACCTCTCGGTCCCCGCTGGTCGCGACCTCGAGGCGCTTCGCGCCGATCGAGTCGATCTCGTCGATGAAGATCACCGTGGGCGCCTTCTCCCGAGCCAGCTGGAACAGCTCCCGGACGAGCCGGGCACCTTCGCCGATGTACTTCTGGACCAGCTCGCTGCCCACGAGTCGGATGAACGTTGCATGGGTGTGGTGCGCCACGGCCTTCGCGATCATCGTCTTGCCGGTGCCGGGCGGGCCGATCAGGAGAACGCCCTTGGGCGGCTCGACGCCGACCTTCTTGTACAGGTCCGTCCGGAGCAGCGGGTACTCCACGGCCTCCCGAACGTCACGGATCTGGTCGTTCAGCCCGCCGATGTCGTTGTACGTCACGCTCGGCTTCTCCACGATCTCGCTGGCCGTGACCAGGGGGTCGACGGAGGCGGGCAGGACGCCCATCACGGCGAGGGTCTGCTTGTTGAGGGCCACCCGGCAACCGACGGACAGCTTGTCGTGCTCCACGTTCTCGGCGGAGTTGACGACGAAGTCCGGCCCCGTGGACGACTTGACCACGACGCGGCCGTCGGTGAGGATGTCGCGGACGCTTCCCACGATGAGGGGAGGGTACCGGAGCCGATCTAGCTCGGTCTTGAGCCGCTTGACCTCGCGCTGCAGCCGAAGGATCTCGGCCTCCATGTAGTGGCGCTCGCTTTCGACCCGTTTGATCGCCTCGGCGAGTTGGCTGTTCCGCAGTTCGAGGAAGTTCACGCGGTCGAAGTCGATGTTCTGGGTCGCAGGTTCGGTGTCCGCCATCCGGTTGCACGTCTCCGAGAAGAGACCAAAGTCTTCTAGCCGTCCGAGGATTATACCTCTTTGCGTTCGCCCGCACTATCGCGCACTCGGTTCCGGTCCAGCAGGGCGCCTTCGCGTTATATCCTCGGAAGGCGCGGCACCGGCTTTAAGGACCTCGCCGAGGCTGGGCCGAGAGTGTCCTCCGCGAACGCTGCGCGAACCGGTTGGGCCTTCGCACCGGCCCACGTGACCGGAATATTTTCTCCGGCTCTCGGGGCGCGCGATCCTCGGGCTCGAGGATCGGTGGGAGCCGGGCTCGTCCTCGAGGCGGGAGTACTCGCGTGCGCCGAGTGGCAGGCCTCCCGCCGCCCCTCGATGCGGATACGATCCGACGTGACCCAACCTTTGCCAATCTCCGAGGAGGTCGCTCGCCGGCTTCTGGCCCGTCGACCCGGACAGCTACGAATCACGCTGGGCCACGAGCTCCCGATCGGTCAGGGGTTCGGCATGAGCGCCGCGGGCGCGCTCGCCACCGCCCTGGCCATCGCCTCCGCGACGGGCGACTCTCGCCGAAACGCGATCGAGGTCGCCCATCTCGCCGACCTCTACGGTCGTGGGGGACTCGGAGGGGTCTCTGCTATCCTGGCGGGAGGAATGGAAATCCGCGAGCGGCCGGGCATTCCGCCCTGGGGACTCGTGCGACATTACCTCGCCTCGGGAACGGCGTTTGTCATCGTGGCCGGTGACGCGATGCCGAGCCCGGGGCTCCTCCGAGATGCTCGCTTTCTCGGACGTGTCCAGCGCGCCGCGGAGCCCGGCCTGGGTCGGTTACGGCGTCGTCCGTCCCTCTCGAACTTCCTTTTGGAGGCCGAACGGTTCACGGATGCTCTTCGGTTGGGACCGCCCCCGGTACTCCGGCGGGCGCATGAACTCCGTTCCGAGGACACCCGGGTCGCTCAGGCCATGTTCGGCCGGAGCCTGTTCGCTATGGCGCGAACCCGCCGGGCGCGGACGGCGCTGGTCAGCACCCTTACTCGTCTGGGCTTCAGGGCGGCGGAGGTCCCGCTCGCCCGCCGAGGCGCACGGGTCCTGCCCGGGCCGCCGCATCGTCTCGTGAGCCTCGCGCCCGCCTCTCGGGATTGACGGGGCACGCGAGGACAAAGGCTTTAGAACCCTCCTGGCTCGGCGCGACCTCCATGACACGAAAGCCGGCCCGGATGTACCGGAAAATCGAGGGCCAAGTGTACACCCGGCAGGAATACATGGGCGGTATTCCGAATTGCCGCGTGACGCAGTTCGACACCGGTAACCTGCGTCAAGAATTTCCGGTCCAGGTCACTCTACAGATCGATGAGGCGGCCCAGGTCCGTGACATTGCGCTGGAGGCGGCTCGGATCAGTGCCGTGCGGGTGATGGAGAAACAGGCGCCGAACGGCTACCACCTCAAGGTCCGCCGATTCCCTCATCAGATCCTGCGGGAGCACAAGATGGCCACCGGCGCCGGCGCCGACCGTATCTCGGATGGGATGCGGCGCGCCTTCGGCAAGCCCGTCGGTCACGCGGTGCGAGCCCAGATCGGATCCGAGCTCATGACCGTGTACACGTCGGAGGACCATATCGAGGACGCCAAGGAAGCGCTCCGAAAGGCGTCCCACAAACTCCCGTCGCCCTCGCGGGTGTCGATCACTCGCCAGGTGGCAGCGTAGCCCCAATCGGGGGCGTAACCCCGGGGGCAAGCCCCCGAACGATCAACACCGGGCACCCCACGTGATGCACGACCGCGTCGGAGATGCTGCCGAGCAGGAGCCGCTTCGCGGCCGACAACCCTCGGGAGCCGAGGACCAGCAGATCGGTGGGGTGGGCCTCGAGGTACGCCACGATCTCATCGACGACGTGCCCTTCGAGGCACACGCCGGTCGTCCCTGTAATGCCCTCGGCCTGGGCCCGTGCGACTCCCGAGTCAACGAGCCCCCGGTAGAACTTGATCTCCCCTTCCGGCATCTCGGTCGGGGCCCATGGCTCCGTCGACGAGAGATAGAGCGGCACCATCGGCGCGACGGCGAGGACCGTGAGCGTCGCGGAATACCGCTTCGCGATATCGATCGCGAAGCTTAGAGCGTGGTCCGCGTACGGCGAGCCGTCCAGGGCCACCGTGACACGGTTGATGCTGATGGGGTCCATGGCGGCGTCGCGAAGAACGGCTCCAAGTAGATGGCGATTGCGACGGCGCTGGCAGCAACTACTTAATCCCCCGACGGGCCCTATCTTCCGGTCGCCGGGAAGTTGAGAACGTGGCTCCGAGATGCACGAACTGTGGGTCGTCCGACCTCGTGTGGGCGCCGGAGGTCAAATCCGGAACGATCGGTTCGGGCAGCATCTCACTCCGGAGCCGCGGTGAGCTCCCGTTGGGGGCTCGAATTTGCCGTCAGTGTGGTCACGCCGAGCTGTTTCTCCATGACCTTTCCGTGGTCCGGAATCCCACCGCGTGGCGTCCGGGCGAGTTCACCGTCATCCAGGCCACCGGACACCATCACCACGAACACGAGCCCCGGGCCGGCGCGTCCCCCGCGCCGGCCCCGACGAGTCCGGCTCCGACACCTCCCCTGACGCCGACGCCCTCTCCTCCGACCCCACCGGCCGCTCCTCCGATGGCGGCCCCGCCTCCCCCTCCTCCGCCGCCTCCGCCGGCGCCGGTCGTCGCGCCAACGCCTCCTCCGATGGCGCCGGCCGCACCGCCGACTCCTCCTCCACCGCCCCCGGAACCCGTCGCCCCCGAGCCGATCGTCGTTTCCTCCGAGCGTCTGGAGGCCACGGCCGACGCGACGAAGACCACGGCCGCGCGGAAGAAGGGCCGAAAGAAGGGCTCCGGCTCGTAGGCCCGTCGGCCCCGGGCCGGACGGGACGCTTCCCTAAATTCTCCTCAAGGGGAAGAATAGCGGGGCATGGACTTCCCCTTTGGTTCTACCCTTTTCCACCGTTCGAGGCCTTCCTTCGTCGTGTCCGGTCGGCCTTAGGTTCGGAAAGGGATGGGTCCACTAACTGGGGGGGGCCATCCTCGTGGTCGGTTATCGACCACATGCGTCCGGCACGCGCAATATCCGTTGCACGCAAAATCAATCTGTTCACGGGGATTCTCTTAACTATCGGCCCCCTATTCGAGCGCTTGGTGCGGGGAGTGTCGTCGGATCCGACCGGGTTCGCAAGATGAGACGCTGGGTGATGATCCTCGGAATCGTCCTGATCTTGATAGGCATCGTACTCTCGTATGTTCCGATTGTTCCCGAAGGAAACCACACCGCGACGGTCACCTTCCGTTCTTCGATAGGCATCTGGACCGCGTGGTACCAGTTCTCCGAGAAAGTTTCCGGTTACTCCGTCACCGGGGTCATCCCCGTTACCATTTCTTGGTCCGCGAGCGCCGGCACCGCCGCGGACGCTGCCGCCTGCTTCGGCTATTGCACCAATGTCACGCAGGTAGAGAGTTTCATGAAAACGGAGGGGGAGGGGACAAGCGGCAGCTTTTCCCTGCTTCAACCAAATGGAGGCTCGATCTTTCTCGCCTTGATACAACAGACGACTCCACCAGCTTCCGATAACCTCACTTTCTCTATTACCGCCGTTCTTACCGTGGCGGGACCGCTCCTTCTGACCTTCGGTACGATCACCATCATCTTTGCAGGCATTCTGCGACCGAAGGGCGACGCGCGCCAGCCGAAAGTGCCTCCCCCCGAGCGCAACCCTCCGGCCGACCAGCCTGATTCATTTTATCGCGGCGATTAGATGCAGGGTTAAGCGCGAGCGCTGTCCCGGATCTAGACACCCGGACAGAGTGACAAACCAGAGGGGTTCGTTCAATAGGGGCAAATTCTCGATGGTCTCCGCACCCCGTCGCTCGTTCAGACCATTTTCTACCAAGAGGGTTCTGCAAGTGGTGGCTCGCAAGGGCCCACAAACCGTCACCGACTCGCGAAGCCAGGCCCGGTGGCTGTCGAGGTTCAGATGGCGGGGCATAGCATCGCAACTTGGTTCCATACTTTTTCACTCATGACGACCCATGAATTCGTGAGGCGTGCGCGCTCCTTGCCGTCGGTCATCGAACTTAGGGGGTTCTCTCCGCTGTCGATGAGGAACATTCATCCGTAGCTTCTCGTACGCCGCGCTGAGGTGACGGGCGATGTCGGTCGGCCCGAATCCCCCACCGAACCCCGAGGCTCCAATCCCTTCCCTGACTCGAACGACCCTCACGTTGACGGTCGTCCTAATCGGAGTCTACATCGCCCTGGATATTCTCGCTCAGCTCCTTCCCCCTCACTACAACGCGGTCACCCAAGCTGAGAGCGACCTTGCGGTCGGGCCCTATGGGTACGTGATGACCGTGAATTTCGTCGTCCGAGGTCTACTCTCGATGAGCTTCCTCGTCGGGCTCACGGCGGCGACTCGTATCGGCTCACGAAGTCGAGCGGGTGTCGCTCTCCTCGGCGTCTGGGCGGTCGGGGCCTTTCTCCTCGCGATATTCCCCACGGACATCGGCACGACGGAAACGACCGTGCACGGTCAGCTCCATCTGGTCCTGGCCCTTGTCGCGTTCGTCGGAGCGGCGGTCGGAGTGGTGCTCCTGTCGCGTCATTTCCTCGAGGAGGACCTACTGCGGGCGTTCGCTTCGCCTGCCAACGTCCTTTCGACCCTAACGATCCTCTCCTTCGTCGTCTTCCTCTTGGCGACTCCCGTACCGTTCCTCCTCACCCACGCCTACGGTCTCCTCGAGAGGATCTTCATCGGACTGGTCCTGCTTTGGATGCTGGCGGTCTCGCTCTCTCTGCTACGTTCCGATCAGCCGGCGGAACGGCCGGTTCCCGAGATAGCCTAGTTTCGGCAGGACTGATCTTTCCGAGCGTAGGAATCGCCGGGCACGAACGCCGCTCGCTCCTCACGGCCGGGGCAATGAGCCGGCGCGCTCACGCTCGCACCGGGGAAATTGGGTTAATTCTGAGGGTCCTTTGGCTTTCGCCTCGCCAGAAGCTAGCGGGGCATGGATTTGAACCATGGATCTACGGGTTATGAGCCCGTCGGGATTTCAGGACGGCCGGCGTGCGTCGGCCGCTTTCCTGACTACCCTACCCCGCTGTGGCGCGAGCGAGGAGGCCGGCATATTTAGGTCCTCCCGAATGGCGAGACGCGGCGAACCTTACGACAGCACGCGAAGTCGGGGGAGCGCCTCGTTCGCGGACTCGATCGAGCGTCGAGAGTACTCCTCGAGCGCGGCCCGCTGCGTCGCCTCGAGCTGGAGCGCCGGCCAGTCCCAGTGAAGAGCGACCTCCGCTCCGACTCGTACCTCGGGCAACACCCGAGGGTCGAAGGAGACCTCGACGGTTTTCGAGGGGCCGACGACCAGCCGACCGTCGCGGACCGCCCATGAAGACCGCTCGACCGTGAGCCTCGACCCGTTCCGGGCCCGAACCGTGCCCCATGCGGGGCGACAGGCCTCCATGTTCGCGAGCGTAGTCTCCACGTGACCGGTAACGTTGCCGACTCCGACGAAGCTCACGTGGAAGGCGTGGTGGAACAGGGGACGCGAGGGGAGATGCTCCCCGAGATGCTGCGCGAAGGACCGGGGAAGCCCTCGCCGGACGAGCGCGTCGAG
>Ga0187819_10001186_pt1 | contig 13518 bp, 12 predicted proteins | sample NC_wetland_sal_i_15_FD_132411 | JGI IMG/M metagenome (GOLD analysis project Ga0187819, IMG submission 132411) | Wetland sediment microbial communities from Neuse River Estuary, North Carolina, USA - SO4_4 | ecosystem: Environmental > Aquatic > Freshwater > Wetlands > Sediment | place: USA... | reverse complement strand
TCGTTCAGGGTGTCGAAGTCAACCGTGACGCAGAACGGGGTGCCGATCTCGTCCTGCCTGCGGTACCGGCGGCCGATGGCGCTGGCGTCGTCGAAGTCGCAGTTCCAGTGCTTGCGCAGGGCCGCGGCCAGGTCGCGCGCCTTAGGCGACAGGTCGGCGTTGCGGGACAGCGGGAGGACGGCCGCCTTCACCGGCGCGAGCCTGGGGTCGAGCCGCAGGACGGTCCGCTTCTCCGGGTTGCCCTTGGCGTCCGGCGCCTCGTCCTCGGCGTAGGCATCGAGCAGGAAGACCAGCGCGCCACGGTCCACTCCGGCCGCCGGCTCGATCACGTAAGGGGTGAACCGCTCGTTGGTCTCCTGGTCCAGGTAGGACAGGTCCTGCTTGGACGCGCGCGCGTGGGTGGTCAGGTCGTAGTCGGTGCGGTTGGCGATGCCCTCGAGCTCGCCCCACTCGGAGCCGACGAAGTCAAACTTGTACTCGATGTCCACCGTGCGCTTGGAGTAGTGCGAGAGCTTCTCCTTCGGGTGCTCGTAGAGCCGCAGGTTCTCCTCGCGGATGCCGAGGCCGGTGTACCAGGCGAAGCGCTCGTCGATCCAGCGCTGGTGCCACTCCTCGTCCGTGCCCGGGCGGACGAAGAACTCCATCTCCATCTGCTCGAATTCCCTGGTCCGGAAGATGAAGTTGCCCGGGGTGATCTCGTTGCGGAACGACTTGCCGATCTGGCCGATGCCGAACGGGATCTTGCGGCGCGAGGTTTGCAGCACGTTTTTGAAGTTGATGAAGATGCCCTGCGCGGTCTCCGGGCGCAGGTAGGCGAGTCCGGACTCGTCCTCGACCGGGCCGAGGTGGGTGCGCAGCAGGCCGTTGAACATGCGCGGCTCGGTAAAGGCGCCCCGGGTGCCGCAGTTCGGGCAGGCGATCTCGGTCAGGCCGCCGACCGGGGCGTAGCCGTGCCTCTCCTCGTACGCCTCGATCAGGTGGTCGGCGCGGTAACGCTTGTGACAGGACATGCACTCGGTGAGCGGGTCTACGAACTCGGTGACGTGCCCGCTGGCCTCCCAGACCTCCCTGGCCAGGATCACGGATGAGTCGAGGCCCACGATGTCATCGCGTTCGGTGACCATCGAGCGCCACCACTGGCGCTTGATGTTGTTCTTCAGCTCCACGCCGAGCGGGCCGTAGTCCCAGGCGGCCCGGAGGCCGCCGTAGATCTCGCTGGACGGGTAGACGAACCCCCGCCGCTTACTGAGGCTGACGATGGCGTCGAGTCGGTCACTGCGCAATGGCATCGGAAGTCTCCATCCGGCTGGCGGTCGGCGGGCGCGACGGGCGCGATTCCCTCGTGATCCCGGCGCGGATGCGGGTGAGGCGCCCTCCGCGGCCGGAGACCCCTAGCTTAGAAGCACCGGCCAGCGATCGCGAACTGGATTCACGTGGCACGGACGCGTGACCTCGCCTCACCCGCGCGCCACCGCGCTGTCCACCAGGTCGGAGTCGATGTCGATGGAGAACCCGCCGACGTTCACCACGTGTCCGCCCTGGTACTGCTTGGACCGCTGCGTCTGCGGCCACACCGCCCCGGTCAGGTAGGGCGATCCGGTCAGGTTGAGCGCGTTGTCCCACAGCGCGAACCACATGTCCTGCGGCTCGGCGAGCGCGTGCCCGGCGATCGTGGTGCTCGACTGGAGGTCGATCGCCGCCGAGTCGGCGCTGGAGTAGACGCCCGAGATGTAACCGCCGGCATCTAGCTGCCGAGTCCAGGAGTCGAGGAAGGTGAGCACCGCGGTCTTACACCCCGAGTTGGTGTGGTCGTAGCCTTCCATGTCGAAGTAGATGGGCGACCCGGTGCCCAGGCCCAGCCCCTTCGCGTCCGAGATGGCCAGGGTGGCCGCGGCGCGTCCCTGCGCCGCCGCCTGGCTCGGGTTGATTTCCGCGCTGTAGCTGTTGCACGGCGCCTGCAGCCCGACGAAGGTCGGCATCAGCGACCAGCCCATGGCTTCCGCCGACGTGATCCAGCTCGCCGACAGGTTGCCGTAGTCGCAGGCCATCTCCTGGCCGCCGATGTAGATGTTGGCGACCGCGTACTTCGCCCGCCAGGCCTTCATGGCCGCCAGCGACGGGGCGGTGCAGGTGTCGAACCCGGCCACGGCGGTGCTGAACCCGGCCCCCGGCTGGACCGGCGGCGCTCCCTGCGCCGGCGCCTGCGTGTTGGACCCCGTCGATGTGGCGGCGGTCGGCGCCGGTGAGGCGGGCGCCTGCGTGGGAGCGGGGGTCGTCACCAACGGCGGTGTGGTCGTCCCGTACGGCACTGGCGTGATCCTGATGGGTGAGGGGGTCGGCCAGCGTGAAGGCGCCGGCGATGGGTTGTTGTCCGGCGGTGAGAACACCACCGAAGGGTGGACGTGCGGTGTGTACACCACCGACGGGAAAACGTGCGGTCCGGTCGTCCCGGTCACCGGGCTCGAAAAGCCCCAGTTCGTGGGGTGCGTCGGCCCCCCGCGCGGCTGCAGGGGAGTGCCGCCCCGGTGCCCGAACTGGGAGGTCACGGCGTGCAGGCTGGTGAACACCTGCATGATCAGGCCGGGGTCCGTCCCGTAGGTAGCGGTGAACGAGGGGGCATGGGTCGGCATCGATATGGCGAATTCATGCTGCCCTGGATTCTGCATGATCGTCCCGGGCGCCGCCGGCAGGTCCGCACCCGATCGCAGGTCTCCCACCTGCGCGCGGCGATTGGTGGCGGACGAAACGATCAGCACGCCCGGAATGGCCGGGCCGCCGACGGTCACCGTATCGGCCGTGCCGACCAGGCCGGGCGGGCAATGCTGGTTGGGTCCCGGAGTGCCGAGATAAACCGCGTTGACGTCATATCGAACGCATTGATTGGGATCCTTACTAAGCTGGTACACCGGCCAGTTGGCCGGCACCTTGAACGCGTAACCGCGGAATTCGACGGTTTTCATGGCAGGTCCCGCCGCACGATTCGCGGGTTTGTCGGCGACCGGAATTCTGACCGGCTGGACGTCGGCCTTAAGGCGCATACCCGAGATGACCTGGCCGTGGCCCCATACCGACCCGATTACCGCGAGCGCGCACACGACTATAAGAGCCATACGGCGACGCATTAATCCCCCCGAATTACCGCGTGGTAAATGAATAAACTGACCCCGTAAGTACGCCGGCATCCGAAAATAAACTCCCCCGAGTTCGGTTCCAGTGGTCCGGCAGCAGTTATGTTCCCCGGTACCCGCGGGGCTACGCACGGTTACTCAGATTGATGCCGAAAAATCGCGGGAGGCTTTGTGCGAGTCGCGTTGCGAACCGAGCGCTGGCGTGAAACTCTTTTCGGCTCGGCGTGGCTGCGCTGGTCGGCTGGAGGAGCAGCGACGAGCTTCGCTGGTTGATCGACACCCTGCTCGCCGACCACGGCTTGTATCACCTGGAGGCCGACTTGAGGTGGATCGACCACACCGCCGCCCGCCTGGACCAACTCGCCGAGGCGGTGCGCCGGTGAGGGCCGACGGCAGGCGGGCCGAGGTCGCCTCCGCACCAGGGATGATCATCGAGGCGCGGAGCCTGGTCAAGTCGTTCGGCCAGACCCCCGCGCTGCGTGGCGCCACGGTCGCGGCGAGGGACAGTGCTCGAGAACGCCTACCAGAGCGTCCAGGGCACGCCGACCACGTTCGCCGAGGCCACCGCATCCCAGGAGGCGGCCTTCACCGCCTACCAGCAGCTCGCGGACGTAGTGATACTGGTCAGCCTGCCGATCGCCTGCTGCACGCTGGCGGCGGGCATCGCGACTGCGCCGGATCACGGGACCCGAGGTCGCAAGGAACGAGTGGCCGCGGCTATGCGCTGGCGTCCTCGTCCGGCGCGGGGAGGGGATTCGGCACGGCGCCGCCGTACCGGCGGTCGCGGCTGGCGTAGATCTCGCAGGCGTGCCACAAATGGCGCCGGTCGAAATCGGGCCACAGCGTGTCGAGAAAGACCAGTTCGGCGTAGGCGGATTGCCACAGGAGGAAGTTCGAAAGGCGCTGCTCGCCCGATGACCTGACGAACAGGTCAACGTCGGGAATCCCCGGCTCGTCCAGGTACCTGGCGAACACCTGCTCGGTGATCTTTTCCGGGCGGAGCTTTCCCGCCGCCACGTCGGCCGCGATGGCCGCGGCGGCGTCGACGATCTCGGCCCGACCCCCGTAATTGACGCAGAATTGCAGGGTCAGCACGGAATTGCCCGCAGAAAGCTGCTCGGCGTACTCCAATTCGCCGATGACGCTGCGCCATAGCTTGGGGCGCCGGCCAGCCCAGCGGATACGGACGCCCATCTCGTTCAGCAGGTCGCGACGGCGGTGAATGACATCGCGATTAAAACCCATGAGAAAACGCACTTCGTCGGGCGAGCGTCGCCAGTTCTCGGTCGAGAAGGCGTAGGCCGACAGGTACGGAATGCCGAGTTCGATCGCACCCATGATCACGTCGAGGAGCGAGGACTCGCCCTGCTTGTGGCCCTCGGTCCTGGGCAGCCCGCGCTTCTTGGCCCAGCGCCCGTCGCCGTCCATGACCAGGGCCACGTGCCTGGGCACCTGGTCGGGCGGGATGGCGGGGGGCTTGACCCCGCTCGGATGGGGGTCAGGCGGGCGCACGGCGGCGCTGTGCCGTTTTTGCGCCGCCATTCAGACGCGTTCCACGTGACGTAGCGAACGGATCGAGTGCTCCAGATGCCATTGAAGGTACGCGGCCACCAGCCCGCTGCACTCTACCTGGTGCCTTCGCTCGCTGCGGTCGGCGTTTTCCCAGTCCCCGCGCAGCAAGGCGAGCATCAGGGCGACCGTCCCCCCCGCGGGCGACGCCGCGCCGGGCGGGCGACAGGAGGCGCACACCATCCCGCCCGCCGCGACGGCGAAGGCGGGCAGGCGCGTGGTGGCGTTGCCCGGCGCGCCACAGCGGGCGCACTCCTCCAGGACGGGCGCGTACCCGGCCACCGCGAGCGAGCGCAGCAGGAACGCGTCCAGGATCAGGCGGGGGTCGTGTTCCTGCTCGACCAGCGACCGCAGCCCGCCGATGAGCAGCAGCAACTGCCGTAGCGCGGGCTCCTTCTCGACCGGGGTGAACCGCTCCGCCGTCTCCAGCATGGCCACGCCCGCCGTGTAGCGCGGGTAGTCCCCGGCCAGCGGGTCGCCGTAGGGCCTGATGACCTCGGCCTGCGTGATCACGTCCAGCGATCGTCCCGGGTGCAGCATCAGGTCGACGTGCGTGAACGGCTCAAGCCGCGCGCCGAACCGCGACTTCGTCCGGCGGACGCCCTTGGCCACGGCGCGGACCCGGCCGGTGGTCCGGCCCAGCACGGTAATGATCCGGTCCGCCTCGCCCAGCTTCTGCGTCCGCAGCACGATCCCGTCGTCCCGGTACTGCTGCACGTATCTATTGTCCGGCATACCGGACGTCGGGGCTCACGACTGCGGCGCGAGCCCCGACGTGTCGCGGCGGCGGCCTTAGGCGCGGCGGGAGCGGTTGACGGCGGACAGGATCGCGCGCATGGAGGCGGTGGCGGTGTTGGTGTCGATGCCGACGCCCCAATAGACCACGCCGCCGATCTCGCACTCCACGTAGGAGGCGGCCTGCGCGTCGGTGCCCTCGGTCAGAGCGTGCTCGGTGTAGTCGAGGACCCGCGCGCCGATGCCGATGGTCGCCAGCGCGTCGCAGAACGCGGAGATCGGGCCGTTGCCGACCCCCTCCACGGGCTGCGGGCGGCCGTCGACGGCGATCTCGGCGGTGAGGGCGTGCTTGGACTCCACGACCGAGGACGTCTGGTGGTCGAGCAGGACTAGCTGGCCGCCGGCCAGGTACTCGGCGGAGAAGATGTCCCACATCTGCGCCGGGGTCACCTCGCCGCCCTCGGTGTCGGTGTGCGCCTGGATCACGCGGGAGAACTCGATCTGCAGGCGACGCGGGAGATCCAGCTGGTGTTCGGCCTTCATGACGAACGCCACGCCGCCCTTGCCCGACTGCGAGTTGACCCTGATCACCGCCTCGTAGGTGCGTCCCACGTCGTGCGGGTCGATCGCCAGGTACGGCACGGCCCACGGGTACTCCGCGAACGGCACCTGCGCGCTGGCCGCCTCGGCCTCCAGGGCCTCGAAGCCCTTCTTGATCGCGTCCTGGTGCGAGCCGGAGAACGCCGTGTAGACCAGCTCGCCCGCGTAGGGGTGGCGCGGGTGTACCGGTAGCTGGTTGCAGTACTCGACGGTGCGGCGGATCTCGTCGATGTCGGAGAAGTCGATCATCGGGTCGATGCCCTGGCTGAACAGGTTCAGGCCCAGCGTGACCAGGCATACGTTGCCGGTCCGCTCGCCGTTGCCGAACAGGCACCCCTCGATCCGGTCCGCGCCCGCCATCACGGCCAGCTCGGCGTCGGCAACCGCGGTGCCCCGGTCGTTGTGCGTATGCACGGACAGGCACACGTAGTCGCGGTCGGGCAGGTTCCGGCTCATCCACTCGATCTGATCGGCGTAGACGTTGGGCGTGGACCGCTCGACCGTGCACGGCAGGTTAAGGATGATCTCCCGGTCAGGCCCGGGCTGCCAGACCTCCATCACACCCGCGCAGACGTCGACGGCGAAGTCCAGCTCGGTGTCCATGAAGATCTCGGGCGAGTACTCGTAGCCGAAATCGCAGTCACCGAGGATCTGCTCGGCGTACTTCATGACGTGGCGGGTGCCCTCGACCGCGAGCGCCTTGCACTCCTCGCGGTCGATGCGGAACACGACCCGGCGGAAGATCGGCGCGGTGGCGTTGTACATGTGCACGGTGGCGCGGCGCGCGCCGCGCATCGACTCGACGGACCGCTCGATCAGGTCCTCCCGGGCCTGGGTGAGCACGGAGATCCTGACGTCATCGGGGATGCGGTCGCCCTCGACCAGCTCGCGGACGAAGTCGAAGTCGGTCTGGCTCGCGGCCGGGAACCCGACCTCGATCTCCTTGTAGCCCATCCGGACCAGCAGGTCGAACATCTTGTGCTTGCGGGCCGGGCTCATCGGGTCGATGAGCGCCTGGTTGCCGTCCCGGAGATCGGTGGACAGCCAGCGCGGGGCCTGGGTGATCGACCTGGACGGCCAGGCGCGGTCCGGCAGGTCGACGGGGCGGAACGGGGTGTAGCGATGGCACGGCATCCCGCTCGGCTGCTGCCGTACGGGCGCGACGCGGTTGAACGCGTGATCGGATTGCATGTCTGTCTGCTTCCTCATGGCTCGTGGGCGGATGGCCAGCGGACGCGCCAACACCCCGCGACGAGGGAGCCGGCCTATCGGCCCCCGTCGCGGCCGCTAAGGAGGAGCAGCTCGTGCGACATTGGCGCCACTGTACCAGGCAGGCGGCGCCCGGCGCGGGCCGGCCGGTAAGACGAGGTGGTAATACAGGACGAACTGGTTGAGGAAGAAGGCCGCCAGCTGGCCGCCGGCGAACGCGGCGGGGATCGCGGCGTACGCCGCGATCCGCGACCGGCGGACGAGCAGGGCCGCCAGGACGATGACTACTCCTGTGCCCCAGAAGGCCAGGTAGTGGTCATCGGCCGCCTGGGCGGCGCGATGCAGGCACGGCGCGGGGTTGGGCAGGACGTAGCAGAAGCCGTGCCCTGGTCGCATTCCTCCGGGTACCCCGGTGCCCTGGAGCGCCGCCGGAACGGTCGGCCAGATCAGCCAGGCGAACAGGGCAGCCGCGATGCCGCCCAGGTGCCACCAGTTCGCCGGCCCGGAGCCCGAGGAGCGCACCTGCCACCACTGCACGAGGGTGAAGCCGAACGCCACGGCGACCGGAACGACCAGGACCGGCACGGCGACGGCCGCGGACGCCTGGTTGCCGACGGCGACGCCTCCGGCCAGTTCGGCGACAACGATGCAGAAGATCACCACCCACCCGGTCATGGTCCCCGCGAACGGCTGCGTCAGCAGCGGTTCAGGCCGCGGCGGCTGATCATCTCTGGGCAGCCGCTTCAGGCCGGGCGGTTGTCCACGGAGCCGGGACCAGGGCACGTCTTGCGCTCCTCAGTAGGGGTGTGGAACCGGGGCGTGGCGGGGGATGTGGAACCCGGGTGTGGAACCGGGCGTGGTGGGGGTGTGGTAGCGGGCCTCTGCGCAGGAGCGTACCCCGCCGAATATTCGGTGGCGCCGAGGCGGGAGGGCAGGTTGGCTAGGAGGATGCACATCGAGCGGCTCGACTGGACCGACGCCGGGAGCATGCGCGCCTGCCACGCGGGGTTCCTGGCCGCCGAGCGGGTCGATGAGCCGTACGAGCCGCCGATGACGGAGTGGACGTTCCGCTGCTGGCTGACCACGGGCTGGAGCGGCGAGCCCAGGGAGGTATGGCTGGTCCGGGGCGAGGCCGAGGGCTCGGTCGCGGGCTGGTACCGGCTGCAGCTACCCGACCTGGAGAACCTGGACCGGGCCTACCTGCACCTGATCGTGTCCCCGGAGGAACGGCGGCGCGGGCTCGGCCAGGCCCTGCTGCGGCACGCCGCGGGGCGCGCGGCCGAAAACGGGCGGGGCGTGCTGAGCAGCGACGTGAGGAACGGCACGGCCGGCGAGGCCTTCGCCCGGCGGGTCGGGGCGGAATCCGGGCTGGTGGGCGTCGAGCGCGTGCTGGAGCTAGGCCCGCTCGGCGACGGCAGGCTGGCCCGGCTGCGCGAGCAGGCCGAGCGGCACGCGGCCGACTACGAGCTGGTGACCTGGACCGGGCCGGTGCCCGAGGAGTTCATCGAGCAGATCGCCGCCCTGTACGGCGCGATGAACGATGCACCGCACGAACCCGACGAGGCGCCAGAGCAATGGGACGCCCAGCGGGTCCGCGAGCGCGTCAATGACCTGCGCCGGAACTACGGCGCGCGGGACTACTCGGTCGCCGCGCGGCGGCTGGCCACCGGGGAGATGGCCGCGCTGACCCAGGTCACGGTGGAGCCCGCCCAACCTGGCTGGGGCTTCCAGCTGATCACGGCCGTGACCGCAGGGCATCGCGGGCACCGGCTCGGCCTGCTGATCAAGGTCGCGATGCTGGAGTGGCTCGCGACCGCGGAGCCGCAACTGGAGCGGATCATGACCTGGAACGCCGAAGACAACCAGCACATGATCCGGGTCAACGAGGCGCTCGGCTACACGGTCTTCGGCGCGCCGGCCACCTCGTGGCGGCTCGACGTGGCCGGCCTGGCGGGCTGAAGCGATGCGCATCGAGCGGTTCGGGGCGGACGGTGACCCCCGGCTGGTGCGGTCCTGCCACGACATCATGGTCGCGGCCGCGGCGGCCGACGATCCCGGCCCGCCGCCGATGGATCGCGCGGTGTTCGACGGCTGGCTGAGGACGGGCTGGACCGGCGAGCCGCGGGAGACCTGGCTCGGGTGCGGGCCGGACGGCTCGGTGGCCGGCTGGTACCTGCTGGAGGTGCCGGACCGGGACAACCGGCACCTCGGGATCCTCGAGGCGTTCGTCGTCGACCCGGCCCGGCGCCGGCAGGGGTTCGGCACGGCGCTGCTGCGGCACGCCGTGCAACGGGCGCTCGCCGACGGCCGCCGCCTGCTGGCGGGGGCAGCCGTTCAGGACTCCCCCGGTGAATCCTTCGCCAGGTCGCTCGGCGCGACACCAGGCCTGGTCGAGATCCGGCGCAGGCTGGACCTGACCGCGGTGCCGGCCGGCCTGTTCGCCGGGCTGCGCGCCTCAGCGCAGGAGGCGGCCGCCGGGTACACCCTCATCTCCTGGACACGGGACACCCCGGAGGAGTACCTGGATCAGCTAGTCGCGGTCGAGCTGGCGATGGCCGACGCGCCGCACGACCCGAGCTGGGAGAAGCCGGCGTGGGACGCCGAGCGCGTCCGGGCCACCGACCGCCGTAGACGGCTGCAGAAACTGCGCTCCTACGCCGTGGCGGCCCGGCACGACGCGACCGGCGACCTGGCCGGCCTCACCCGGATCGAGGTCCCGCCGGACCAGCCGGACTGGATGTTCCAGGGCGTGACCGCCGTGGTCAAGGCGCACCGGGGACACCGGCTGGGCCTGCTGGTCAAGCTGGCCATGCTGGAGATGGTGGCCCGGGCGGAGCCGCAGCGCCGGTGGATCCTCACCGGCAACGCCGAGACCAACGAGCACATGATCGCGATCAACGAGGCGCTGGGCTACCAGCCGTTCGGCCGTCCGGTCGTGTCGTTCGAGGTCCCGGCCGCGCAGGTGCTCCCGGCCGCTTAGTCTAAAAGCCGAGGCGGCGGAGCTGCTTGGGGTTACGCTGCCAGTCCTTGGCGATCTTGACGCGCAGGTCGAGGTAGACCTTCGTGCCGAGCAGGGCCTCGATCTGGTGGCGGGCGCGGCTTCCGACGTCCTTCAGCCGCTCTCCCCCGGTGCCGATGACGATGGCCTTCTGGCTCGGCCGCTCCACGTACAGCTCGGCGTACACGTCGGTCAGGTCCTCGCGGCCCGGCCGCGGGCCCATCTCCTCGACCAGCACCGCGATCGAGTGCGGCAACTCGTCCCTGACGCCCTCCAGCGCCGCCTCCCTGATCAGCTCGGCGACCATGATCTGCTCCGGCTCGTCGGTCAGCTCGCCGTCGGGGTACAGCGCCGGGCCCTCGGGCAGGTGCGCGGCCAGCACGTCGGTCAGGACGTCGAGCTGGAACCCGGTCACCGCCGACACCGGCACCACGTCGGCCCAGTCCCCCAGTTCGCTCACCGCCGTCAGCTGTGCCGCGACCCCCGCCGGCGGCACCTGATCGCACTTGGTCACGACCGCCACGATCGGCGTCTTCCCGACGTGCTCCAGCTCGCGGGCGAGGAACCGGTCGCCGGGACCGACCGGGTCGCCGGCCGGGACGCAGAACCCGATCACGTCGACCTCGGTGAGCGTGGCGCGGACCAGGCTGTCCAGGCGCTCGCCGAGCAGCGTCCGCGGCTTGTGCAGGCCGGGCGTGTCGAGCAGGACGATCTGCGCGTCCGGGCGGTGCACGATGCCGCGGATCACCCGCCTGGTCGTCTGCGGCCGGTCGCTGGTGATCGCGACCTTGGCGCCGACCAGCGCGTTGATCAGCGTCGACTTGCCGACGTTCGGGCGGCCGACCAGGCAGGCGAAACCCGAGCGGAAGCCCGGGACGGGCGGGAGGCCGACCGGCGGATTCCTCACTCCTCGATTCTCGCGCATGGGGCGGGGAGAGACACCATCGCTCGTTCGGCTTAACGGGTTTCGCGGAGGGTGCCGTCGGGGGCGGCGTGGTACACGACGGCGTCCGGGCCGAGATCGCGCACCACGGCCAGGTCGCCGGGGTCCAGCTCGCCGTCGCTGACCAGGGCCGCGGCCTCCAGCTTCCGCGCGCCGCTCGACACCGCCATGGCCACCGCCAGGCGCAGCGCGGACAGCCGCAGCGACGGCAGGGCCACCGCGGCCGCGGTGTAGGTCCGGCCGGTCTCGTCGCGGACGGCCGCGCCCTCGGGCGCCGCCACCCTCGCCCGGGTGGACCGGGCCAGGGTGATGATCTTGAGATCCTCCGGGTTCGTCACGTCGCTCACGGCAGTGAGTCTAGGGCGCGGCGTGGGATTCCGGCTCCACCAGCACCGTTTCGATCTTGTTGCGCCGGCCGACCAGGTTCTCCGCGGTCAGCTTCAGGCCGCTGACGGTCGCCGTCGAGCCCACGATCGGGACCCGGCCGAGCTGGTGCGCCAGCAGCCCGGCGACCGTCTCGACGTCCTCGGCGCCGATCCGGACGCCGAACAGCTCCTCGAGCTCGGCCACGGGCAGCCTCGCGGTCACCCGGGCGGCGCCCCCGTCCAGCCACTGCACGGGCGGCAGCTCGTTGTCGTACTCGTCGGTGATCTCGCCGACGATCTCCTCCAGGATGTCCTCGATGGTGACGAGCCCGGCGGTCCCGCCGTACTCGTCGATCACGATGGCCACGTGGTTGCGCTGCGCCTGCATCTGGCGCAGCAGCTCGTCGACCGGCTTGCTGTCGGGCACGTAGCTGGCCTGGCGCATCACGGTGGCGACCTTCTCGGAGGTGTCGGCCCCCGGATGCTCGTGGCTCCAGGCCACGATGTCCTTGAGGTAGGCGATGCCGACCACGTCGTCCTCGTTCTCCCCGACCACCGGGATGCGGGAGAAGCCGCTGCGCAGGGCCAGGGACAGGGCCTGCTCCACGGTCTGGTCACCCTCGATGAACACCATGTCGGTGCGCGGCACCATGACGTCCCTGACGATGGTGTCGCCGAGCTCGAAGACCGAGCGGACCATCTCCCGCTCGCCCGGCTCGATGCCGTTGGTGCGCTCGAGGTAGTCGACCAGGCCGCGCAGCTCGGACCTGCCCTCCGGGCTTTCCGCGTCGGCCTCGCGTTTCCGGCGGCCCGGTGGCATGGCGTGGCCGATGGCGACCAGGAGCCGGGGCACCGGGCCGAGGGCGCGGGTCAGCGGAAGCAAGAACGCGGCGGCGCGCTCGGCGCGGCGTTCGGCGTGCGGGCCCGCCGCCACGGCCAGGGGGCGCACGCCGGTCAGGGCGTACCTGAATACGAGCACCACGCCGATCGCGGCCAGCACGGCGCGCCAGTTGTCGCCCCACCAGCGCGCGAAGGCGGCCGTGACCAGCACCGCCGCGGAGATCTCGAACAGGGCGCGGAGGAGGAGCAGCACGCTCAGGTAGCGGGGCAGGTCGGCCGCCACCGTCCGCAGCGGGCCGGCCTCCGCCCGGCTGGCCGGCTCCGGCCGTTCCGGGCGTTCCGGCCGTTCAGGGCGGTCGGAGCGGTCTGGGCGCTCACCGGCGCCGGCGCTCGTGCCGGACATGATGGACAGGGCCGCCTCCGCGCTCGCGCACCAGCCCGCCGCAAGGGCCAGCAGGGCCGCCGCGACCAGCAGCCACGCGGGAGGTGTCATCAGCCGGGTCCTTCTCGTCCCTTCTTGTCCCGCCAGGACTTCAGCAGCTGATCCTGGGTGCCGAACATGGCGGCGTGCTCCTCGGGTTCAGCGTGGTCATACCCGAGCAGGTGCAAGATCCCGTGCACGCACAGCAGCTCGAGCTCGTCCTGGGTGGAGTGCCCGGCCGTGACCGCTTGCCCGGCCGCGACCTGCGGGCACAGCACGACGTCGCCGAGCAGCCCGGGCTCGTCGCCCGGCTCGGGGTCGCCCGCGCGGTTGCCGCCCAGGTGCGGCGGGCGCAGCTCGTCCATCGGGAAAGCCAGGACGTCCGTCGGACCGGGCTCGCCCATCCAGCGCTCGTGCAGCTCGGTCATCGTCCGCTCGTCGACGAGCAGGACCGAAAGCTCGGCGAGCGGGTGAATCCGCATCTGGTCCAGGGTGAACCCGGCCACCTCCGCGAGCCCGACCTCGTCGACGGCGACCCCCGACTCGTTGGCGATATCGATGCTCATGGCCGGCTCAACTGCCCTTACGCCGGTTCGGCCTCGGAGACGAGCCGAGCTGCCTTTCGCGCGCGTCGTACTTCTCGTACGCGTCGACGATCTTGCCCACCAGCCGGTGCCGCACCACGTCCTGGCTGGTCAGCCTGGCGAAGT
>Ga0187819_10001185_pt1 | contig 13519 bp, 8 predicted proteins | sample NC_wetland_sal_i_15_FD_132411 | JGI IMG/M metagenome (GOLD analysis project Ga0187819, IMG submission 132411) | Wetland sediment microbial communities from Neuse River Estuary, North Carolina, USA - SO4_4 | ecosystem: Environmental > Aquatic > Freshwater > Wetlands > Sediment | place: USA: North... | reverse complement strand
TTGCCCTACGATCATCCTCGTCCTGAGATCCAGAGTTTCCGCGGTGCGATTCACCCCGTAGCCCTATCCAAGGACTTGGCGGACGCCTTGAAGGCACTGAGTCGGCGTGAAGGCGCAAGTTTGTTCATGACTCTGTTGAGCGGGTTTGCCGTCCTCCTTCACCGCTATTCGGCCCGCGACGACGTGGCCATCGGAACGGTCAGCTCCGGGCGCAAACGCTCCGAGTTGGAAGGTCTCTTGGGATACTTTCTGAATCCCGTCGTTCTGGAGAACGATTTGGCCGGCGATCCCACCTTCCGCGAATTGCTGCGCCGTAACCGCAATGTGACCCTGGATGCCTTATCCAATGATGATGCTCCGTTCACCCAAGTGGTGAACGAAGTACGCCCAAACCGTAGTCTCAGCTTTAATCCATTGTTCCAGATCTTACTGACTTTGGAACCACCTATTCCTCAGACTCACGATGGATGGAGTGTGGCTCTCACCCAATCGGAAGTGGATACGGGAATTTCCAAGTTCGATTTGTGCCTGGAACTGGATGACCGTGCCTCCGGCATCGTGGGACGCTTCAAGTACAGCACCGACTTATTCGAACCCGAAACGGTCGCTCGTATGGCGGGCCACTTTACTACGCTGATGGAAAGCGTGGTGGCGGATCCGGATCAGCACATCTCTGCTCTGCCCATGTTGACGGCTCCCGAGCGCCAACAGGTATGCCTTGAGTGGAACGAAACTAACGCCACGGCTCTTGCCGATCTTCGCCTGCATGATTTGTTCACAGAGCAAGCCACGCGGACACCTGATGCGGAGGCGCTCGTCAGTGGCACCGGAGCTCTGACCTATGCCGAGCTCGATCGCAGAACGAATCAACTGGCTGCCAACCTCCAGAAGTACGGCATCGGTCCCGAGATGCCCGTCGGACTTTACCTCGAGCCTTCGCTCGAGATGATTATCGGTCTGCTCGCTGTGTTGAAAGCGGGCGGCGCATGCGTGCCTCTGGATCCCACCTATCCCGCCGAGCGGTTGGCGCACGTCTTTGCCGACACTCAGCTTCGTGTGCTGCTAACCCAACGGCAACTGAAACCAGCCTTGCCGGTTGGCCGAGACGTTGAGGTGCTCTGTTTGGACTCAGAATGGGAGCGTGTGGAACTGGAAAGTGCCGCTCCTATTTGCAGTCAAGCTGCGCCCGACGACCTGGCCTATATCATCTACACCTCGGGCTCAACCGGCAAACCGAAAGGTGTTCAGATTACGCATGGTAATCTGGTTCACTCCACCTACGCTCGCTCAATTTACTACGGGCCAGAGGGCGGACGTTTCCTTCTACTCTCCTCGTTCGCCTTTGACAGCTCGCTGGTCGGGATTTTTGGTACCTTATCCCGTGGCGGAACTCTGGTGCTCACTCCGGGCCCGCTGCAAGGGAGTCTGACGCGACTGGCGCCGCTGGTTGCGCAGCACCGCGTTTCCCACTTGTTGTGTGTTCCGTCCTTGTACAGCCTGCTTTTGGATCAGGCAAAGCCGGAAGAGTTGGCGTCCTTGAAGCTGGTAATTGTTGCCGGGGAGAGCTGTCCCGTCGTGCTTGTTGCGCGTCACTACCGGCTAGTGCCTCAGGCCACACTCTACAACGAGTACGGTCCTACCGAGGCCAGCGTGTGGAGCACGGTGTACAAGTGCCAGGCGGAACAGCCATTGAGGACGGTTCCAATCGGTCGTCCGATTCCCAACACTCACGTGTATGTGCTAGATACTCAGTTGAACCTCTTGCCAATTGGCGTGCCGGGGGAACTTTATGTTGGTGGTCCGGGCGTCGCACGCGGATATCTTAACCGGCAGGCGGAAACCTCGGAAAGATTCATTCCCGATCCTTACCAACAATCACGGAGTGCCCGGCTTTATAAGACCGGAGATTTGGTTCGTTGGCTGGCGGATGGCAATCTGGAACTCCTCGGACGCCTCGATCATCAGGTGAAGATTCGCGGCTTTCGTGTCGAACTGGAGGAGATCGAAGCGGTGATTTGTGAGTATCAGGGAGTGCGACAGGCTGCAGTCGCGGTGCACGAAGGGAAGAAAGCCGAACCCACCCTGGTCGCCTACGTGGTTCCCCTCGATGCCGTGCCGCTTGATGCGGAGAAGTTGCGCAACTTCTTGAGCAAGCGGCTACCGGAGGCAATGGTGCCAGCGGCGTTCATAAGCATGGAAGCCTTGCCCTTGATGCCGAACGGCAAGCTGAACCGCCAGGTGCTGGCGGCGGAACGGATGGTTTCCGCAACGACATTTGTTCCTCCCGAAAATGCTCTGCAATCCGGGCTGGTGGAGATTTGGAAGGCAGTGCTAGGCAAGCAAGCGATCGGCATCACCGACAATTTCTTCGATTTGGGAGGAAACTCCCTGCTTGTCGCCAAGCTCTTGCTCCGGATTGAGCAGCGATTGGGGAAAGCACTCTCGCTCGCCAATATATTTCAAGCGCCCACAATTCGGCAATTGGCGGGATTACTCGGAGGAGACGACGTACCCGTCCATCATCCCGCCATAGTTCCAATTCAGCCCAAAGGTTCTAAGCCGCCCTTGTTTTGGGTTCGGGGTGGGCCACTATTCCTTCCGTTGGGTCATCGCTTGGGTACGGATCGGCCTCTCCTGGGGCTACACCTTCCGGCGGCTGAGGCTGCCCGGTTGAAGGTTCCGTACAAGCTCGAAGATATTTCCGGAGCTCTGCTCCGCTGCCTGCGGGAAGTGCAACCCAAAGGGCCATACTTTATCGCCGGATTGTGTGTAAACGGAGTTATTGCCTACGAGATTGCCAGGCAACTGGTCGAGCAAGGGGAAGAGATTGGGCTCCTTGTAGTCTTTGACGCCCAAAATCCTGCCTATTATGAAGATTTCTCGCAGGAAAGCCGCGGCGAGTTGCTACGCAGAAGGGTTGGGTTCCAGTTTTCGAATCTCCGCCGGACCGGTCTGCCTGGGCTTGCTGATTTCCTCAATGATCGAATCATTGGCGTTCGCCGTAGGCTCAGCGTGCGATATTGGCGTGCCTGCCATGCCTTCCATCGGCGCGTGAGCATCGAACGACTGGAGGATCTGGAGCACATCGTGCATCCGGCCTCTTTTGTTTACCGGCCGAAGCCCTATCCGGGGCGCGTGGTGTTCTTCCAATCAACCGACTGGCCCAAGGGCCGCTATTGGGATTTTCATGCGAGCTGGAATGGCCTTATTGCCGGAGATTTGGAACTTCACAAGATCCGGGGTGGCCACGAGTCTATGTTCCATGAAGAGAACGTCGACCTGCTAGCCGACAAGCTTCGGGTCTGTTTGAGAGACGCCGAAATAAGTAAAGATTTGTCTCGCTCGGCCAAGAAAAGTGCCAAGTCCACTCCGCCGCGACTTCGCGAAGTCACGTTCGACGACTATCGGCAAATTGCGGCCCTAGAGTCCCGCTATGGCCTCCAGCCCAAGAAATATGAAGAGTGGACCGATCTTTGGAACCGCAATCCTGCGTGCCAACCGACCCGGCGCTGGCCGATGGGTTGGGTATGCGAGAACGCCGACCACGAAATCGTGGGATCCATCGCAAACATTCCCTTGCTGTACGAGTTCGACGACGAACCGCTGTTGGTCGCTACCAGCCGCTCTTTAGTGGTTGACTCCCGTTATCGTCCGTACTCATTCGCTCTGCTAAGCGAATTTTTCAATCAGCCGAATGTTGACCTGTTTCTGAATACTACGGTCAACGCCAAAGCATCGAAGCTGCAGAAGATGTTCCATTGTTTGCGCGTTCCAGCAGGAGCTTGGGACCGCTCCTCATTTTGGATAACGAACTATCGTGCTTTCACCTTGAGCTTTCTTCATAAGAGGGAACTCCCTGGGGTGTCTAGCTTGAGCTATCCGCTCTCCGCGGGGCTGTTTCTCAGAGACGCTCTCACTGGCCGTGCGCTACGCTCTAGACGCAACGGAGTCGAGGTTCAGTTCACCACCCACTTTGACGCCAGCTTCGACCAGTTCTGGAGCCGCTTTCGAAAGAACTCGCCTGGCCGTTTGCTGGCCCGTCGCTCGCGCGAGGTGCTGGAGTGGCATTTCGGCAATGCGCTTAAGAAAAACAGGGCGTGGGTGCTAAGCGTGAATGACGGAGATGAACTTGCCGCGTATGCGATCGTGTGCCGGCAAGATAATCCAGGGTTAGGGCTCAAGAGGATGCGCCTGGTTGATTTGCAGGCGCGGCCCGGCCGGAGCGAATTGCTCAAGCCCATTTTGTGTAGGGCATTGCAGAGGTGCCACGACGAGGGCATCTATATTCTTGAAGCCGTCGGCTTCTGCTCTGAAAAACAGCGAATCATAGAAAGTCTGAACCCGCATCAGCGCGAATTGGCCTCCTGGCGGTATTTCTACCGGGCAAATAACGAGCGCTTAGCGGCTCGTCTGAGAAATCCGGAACTGTGGGACCCCAGCTGCTTTGACGGGGACTCCAGCTTGTGAGTTCAGGCTCGCAGCAAACATTTTCGGTTGAATTGTAAGTCTAAGAAAACTTGAGGCACAAAATGCCCGAACTGGTGACGCCATCCTTGGAAATCACTGGGCAAAAGGTCACGGAGCCCGCGACCCTCGTCGATGGACCCCTATTTGTGGTCGGGATTTGGCGATCTGGAACCTCATTGCTGTACGCTTTGTTAAATCAGCACCCACAAATCGCGTTAATGTATGAAGATGATCTTGTTTTCTTGCGCCCACTGTTTTGGGTCCGGCGTAAGACATCCAACTGGCTTACCAAGTGGGACTTCTTTAACGGCGCAATCACGCGCCACAAAGTCGATAGCAGTCAGATCCCTGAAAATATCGACGACCTGAAGACCGCATTGGAATCGGTCCAAAGAGAATACTGCCGGCAAAAAACGGGAGCGGCGATCTGGGGTAGCAAGTCCCCCACATATTTCGATCTGCTGTCCGATTTGGCTGGTACTTTCCCCAGGGCCAGATTCATCATCATTTGGCGCGATTTAACTAGCATCTGTCAAAGTATCGCAAAGGCAGGCGAGGAGCGGACTTTTTTCAGCCGCAAGGGAATTACTCTTCGCGCCCTGCTGGGATATCGGAAATTAAAACATGAATGCGACTGGCTGTTGCAGCACGGATTTCCAGTTCGCCAAGTTCATTACGAAGATCTAGTGAGCGAACCAACTGCAGTAATGAAAGGCATTTGCGACTTCTTGCAAATTCCTTTTGACTCGAGAATGACGATGCTCGAAGGGGCTGATCGCAGCGCGATCGAAGAAGCCGATCACCATTCCCTGGTAAAGAGCAAAGAGATTCGTGGCTTCCGACGGAGTCCCGACAATCTTCCGCCCGCAGTCAAGGCTAAGATTGCACGCTACATATCTCTGTGGCGCGAAGAGGAGAATGGGAGCTGGCCAGTGTACCCGGTATCGCTCGAAGCGATCCAGGAGACGCCCTCGATACCGGAACGCATCTGGGACTGGATCCGATATCGCATCCTAAGTCTTTGGTACTTTATCATCCCGGTGACGTACTCCTTTGTCCCGCTTCCGGTGTGGGAAAGTTATCGTAGGCTTACGAACCGATCGTACTCTTGGCAAGAAAAGAAGACGTTCCCATCCGAGTCATAACTGCATAGATCCCGGCTCAGAGTACAAGCATGTTGTGTACCAAGACCGGTTCTATCACCTCCAGGTTTGGGTTTCGCTGATAATTGCGAGACGCCACCAACTTACGAAGGAAGGTCAGGTCCGGTTGGATGTCCATGCCCTTGCTCCTTAGGCTTACGAGTCCAGTCCATGCTCGGTTGCGCGCCAGCCGTTCTCAGACGGCGGTTGAAATCATGCAACCAGCCAGTTCCATGTCATTGCTCGATGTTGGCGGCTCGCCCGGAATAGCCGGCGAGTGGGATCGCCTTCGCCAGTTGTTTCACCGTGTCGTGGTTGTAAATTGTGATCCCGAATGTAACACTCGCGAGAAACCAGCGCCCAATGTCACCGTGGAAGTCGCAGACGGATGCTCCTTACCCTATCCGGATCGCAGCTTTGACTGGGTTTTCTCCAACGCCGTGCTGGAGCACGTGGGTGATCGTGACAAACAGGAGCAGTTTGCTAAAGAGATGCAGCGCGTTGCCCGGGTTGGTTACTTTCTGTCGACGCCCAACAAACATTTCTTCCTGGACCCTCACACCTACTTGCCGTTTTACCATCTACTCCCGAAACGAATGCAGGAAATCGCTATTCACTTTTCTGTGGGACACATGCGGAGTTGGGAACCGCTGCGGTTGGTGTCGGCTCGCGAACTGCAACAAATGTTGCCCGGGGCTCACATCGAGGCCGCTGGGCCTTTCGGGCTTAATCTTATCGCTTATGGCCGCTCCTGAACCCCAATGGCATCGCTGAAAGTCGACTGCATATAAATGACACATTTGCTTAGACTCGTGTTGATTTTCTCGCTGGCAATCCCTTGCTTGTCCGAGGGCCCGATAAAACCCACATTCTTCGGCATGCACTTCAATCGCATGTCGTCGATTTCCCCGAATATACCTGTTGGCAGTATGCGTTTGTGGGGAACAGGCACGGGGTGGGCGCATTTGTGCCCTACCGGTCCGAACTGCAACTGGAAGCGTTTGGATGAATGGCTTGCGACCGCCAAGAGGAACGGAATTGATGATGTCGTCTATACCTTTGGCAAGACGCCGGCCTGGGCTTCTGGAGGACCTCACCCTGACTGCGAATGCAGTCCCCCGCGCGATCTATCCGAGGATGGCGGCGGCTCCGACGAACTGTGGAAAGGATTTGTCCGCGCCATAGTGACCCACAATCTGCATCTGGATTCCCACTATGCCAAGATCAAGTACTGGGGCATATGGAATGAGCCGGGAGGCTTTAATTTCTGGAATGGTAAAGATGCGCAGATGGTACGCATGGAGAAAGATGCCGCCACTGTTATCAGAGAGGTGGATCCCAGCGCTCTCGTGCTGACCCCGGAGGCAGGAGCAGGTCCCTATTTCGACCATTACTTCGCAGCTGGGGGTGGTCAGTACTCCGATATTATTGCCTGGCACGGCTACTCTCCGGCGGTTCTCCCAGGCGGGCATCCCGTACCCGAGGGCGCCGTCCTTGAGAGTTATGACAAAATCAAAGAGAAGGTGGCTCGCTATCCAGCGCTCGCGAGCAAGCCGATCTGGAACACCGAGGGCAGTTGGTCCAGAACCGATAAGTCGAACTGGCAGGGTTATGAGCAGGCCGCTGCTTTTGTGGTTCGTTACTATGTGCTCCAGGCCTCGGCAGGCGTAGAGCGAGTTTATTGGTACATGTATGATGGGAATCCTCACACTTGCTGCGGCTCGATGTGGCATGAGTCGACCGGTGAGTTGCCGGCAGGGGCGGCCTATAGAGAAGTGCACAAATGGCTGCTTGGACACACCGTCTCTGGGTGTTCAGCGCAAGGTCATGTTTGGACCTGCAAGCTGGCGGGACCGGTATACAACGGCAAAATCGTCTGGAATGATGAATACGATAAGACCTCCAGCTATGATGCGACAAGCTTCAAGAGCTATCGAGATATCTCCGGAGCTTCTACTCCACTTGGCGCGAAAACTGTCACGGTGACGATCGGGAATAAGCCGATTCTGCTGGAAACAGCCGGCAAGTAGATCTCGCACATTGGTGCGAGTTCTCCACAATTCTAAACACTGATGAACCAGAATAGCCAACGCCTAACCAGCTTGCGCGTGTTTGCCACCGCGCCCCAGTCGAGCGCCGTGGAACGCAAATCGTACTTGCAGAACACCATCGATGTTGCTCGCTGGAGCGAAGAAGCGGGATGCGAAGGAATTCTTGTCTATACCGACAACTCGCTCGTCGATCCGTGGCTGATAGCGCAGATCATAATTGAAAATACAGAGAGATTGTGCCCGTTGGTAGCGGTACAGCCAGCGTACCTACATCCGTACGCTGTGGCGAAAATGGTGAGTTCTCTCGCCTACCTTTACGGTCGCCGTGTGTATCTCAACATGGTAGCCGGGGGGTTCAAGAACGACTTGGCTGCGCTCAACGACACCACGCCTCACGACAAACGCTACGCCCGCCTCGTTGAATATACGACCATCATCCAGGAATTATTAAAGGGCGACGCTCGGGTCAGCTACCACGGCGAATTTTACGTGATGGACAAACTTCGCATGACGCCGGCGCTCGACCCCGCATTAATTCCCGGGGTCTTCGTCTCCGGCTCTTCCGAGGCAGGCTTGGCAGCCGCGGCTGCATTGGGCGCTCTCGCCGTCAAATATCCCCAGCCGGCGGCATGTGAACCAGATAATCATCAGTCCGCGTTGAAATCTGGCATGCGGATCGGTGTTATCGCTCGCCAATCAGAAGAGCAAGCATGGGCCGTTGCCGAAGCCCGCTTTCCCGCAGATCGCAAAGGCCAACTGACCCACCAACTGGCCATGAAAACCTCGGACTCCGCCTGGCACAAGCAGCTTTCTCAGATGGCGATCGAAACCAAGCCCGATCGCGGCCCATACTGGTTATGGCCATTTGAGAACTACAAAACATTCTGTCCTTACCTGGTAGGAAGCTATGACCGGGTTGCGTCAGAGGTGGCAAAATACATCGAACGCGGTTTCCTAACCTTTATTCTTGATATTCCTCCGACGAGGGAAGAGCTGGAACATATCGGCATCGTCTTTTCTCAGGCCGCCCAGTTGGCGACGAAATGATAGATCTCCTGCAGAACTCAGTTTCTATCCAGGCTCAGCGCCGTCCGGACGCCGTGGCTCTCCTCATGCAGGGACACGTCCTGACCTATGGGCAATTGGACGAAACAACCAACCGGCTTGCGCGTCTGCTCCGGGCCGCCGGTTGTCGCAAGGGGGATCGGGTATGCTTTGCCGTCCCCAAGAGTCCCGAGGCGATCATCGCCATCCTCGGCATCTTGAAGGCAGATTGCATTCATGTGCCGATCGATACCGCAAGCCCCGCTCCTCGCGTTGCCAAAGTGGTCAGATCGAGCGAACCCCGTTACATCCTGGGCGCAGGAGCCTCTGTCAATTTGCTCGAGGGTTTATTCTCACAGGATGAATTCCGAAATTCGATTGGCGTAGGCTGGATGGACGGTGCCCCGAACAGTCGAAATTTTGTGCCGAGATTTGTAGGGAACGACATCAGTAGCTATTCGGCAGAGCCGTTGCTTTACGAGAATAAATCGCACGATCCGGCTCATCTTCTGTTCACCTCGGGATCGACCGGCGAACCGAAGGGCGTTGTCATTACTCATGCCAACGTGACGCACTTCGTCGAGTGGGCCACTCGTCACTTCGGGATGGTGCAGGACGATCGAGTGTCATGCCATCCGCCTCTGCACTTTGATTTGTCGACATTTGACATCTTCGGATCGTTCGCCGTCGGCGCGCAGCTTCATCTGGTTCCTCCGGAGTTAGGTTTGCTACCCAACAAGCTCGCCGATTTCATCCGCGATTCCGAGCTGACCCAGTGGTTCTCGGTCCCCTCGGTGCTGAACTACATGGCGCGCTTTGATGTGGTCCAGTTCAATGATTTCCCTGCGCTGAAACGTCTCCTCTGGTGCGGCGAAGTATTGCCTACCCCAGCTTTGATGTACTGGATGCAGCGGCTCCCACGAGTCAGTTTCACGAATCTCTACGGACCCACGGAAGCGACCATCGCCAGCAGCTATTACACCGTTCCCCGCTGTCCCATCGACAGCCGCCAGCCTATTCCCATCGGCACCGCCTGCGAAGGGGAAGAGTTGCTTGTGCTCGATGCCGCCTTGCGGCCAGTTCCGCAAGCTGAGGTTGGAGATCTTTACATCCAAGGTGTTGGCCTCAGCCCCGGCTATTGGCGCGATGCAGAAAAGACCAATGCAGCTTTTGTTCCTTATGGCACGAACGGCCGCATCTATCGCACCGGCGACCGCGCCCGCATTGGAGAAGACGGCTTGGTCTATTTCGTGGGCCGCGCTGATACTCAGATCAAGAGTCGCGGCTATCGAATCGAGCTAGGCGAAATCGAAGCTGCCCTGAATGCCCTCAAAGAGCTCAAAGAATGTGCGGTTGTGGCCGTGCCCACCGACGGTTTCGAGAACAACCTCCTCTGTTGCGCCTACGTCCTGCAAGATCGCTCCCAGGCTAATGCCGCGGAGATACGTCGCAATCTGAGTGAAGTGTTGCCACCCTATATGCTGCCTTCGCGTTGGCTGCAATTCCCGCAACTTCCCAAGAATGCGAGCGGGAAAATTAACCGCGGTGAAATCGCGGAGATCTTTGCTCCAGGAGACAAAACCAAGTCACGGCTGAACTCTGAATCTCCCACAGGCGGTGAGCTAGACTCGTACCCAGGGGAATATGAAAAACCCCGGCTCACGTCCGCTTCCCGCGCCCAAGGCCGATGAATGTGGTTCTTGCAGCCGAGGAATCTGCTGGCACGCAAATGCTGCGGGTTCTGGCGCAGAGCGAGCACCGGGTGGTCGCCGTGCTCACGGAACCGCCAAAGCCAGGCGCAAGCCGAGCCAACTTATGGAATGCGTCTCGGGCCTTGGGCTTCGAAACTTTACCCGCGAGCCTTGTAAAAGATTCCAGTTTTGCCGAGCGTTTGCGCTCCGAGGCAGTGGACATCTTCCTCAATGTTCACTCCCTCTACGTTATTAACGACGATGTTCTGGCAGTCCCGAGGCTAGGTGCCTTTAATCTCCATCCCGGGCCGCTGCCCCGCTATGCGGGTTTGAATGTTGTGAGTTGGGCGATTTTCCGAGGCGAGCAGAACCACGGCGTGACGGTGCATCGGATCGAGCCTAAGATCGATGCAGGCCCCATCGTCTATCAATCCTGTTTTCCCATCGCAGACGAAGATACGGCGCTTTCCCTGAGTCTCAAGTGTGCTCGCGAGGGCGTAGGGCTCATGTCACGTTTGCTCGAAGTTGCAGCTGCCGGCGAGAGCATTCCCTCGATAACTCAGGATCTCTCGAGCCGGCAATACTACGGTCGAGACGTACCCGAAGGCGGGCGCATTTCCTGGCATTGGCCTGCGTCGAAGGTCGTCAACTTCGTTCGCGCCTGCGATTACTTCCCCTTTGCCTCGCCTTGGGGACATCCCCGCGCCCGGGTGGGAGTGCAAGAATTTGCACTCGTGAAGGCCCGCAGAACCGATATCGAGTCCCATGTTTCGCCCGGAACGGTGGGTACGGTGACAGATTCTGGTGTTGAAGTAGCCTGTGCGGACCAGTGGATTTTGGCGACGAAATTGCGCTTCGACGGTAAGTACATGGCAGCCCAGGCTCTGCTGAAGCCGGGGGACCGGCTGGTCGACGCGAGTGATTGCTGACATGACCGATAACGATCAGAAGACGATTCAAACCCGGCTCTCCGCGCTGTTCTCGGAGGTTTTACACGTAGATGTTCCCTCGCCGGATACGGATTTGTTTGATACCGGAATTCTGGATTCCCAGCGATTCGTCGAGTTGCTTTTATTCATCGAGCAAAACTTTGAAACCCACATCGATGTCCAGGACTTCGAGATTGAAAATTTCCGCTGCATCGAAAAGATTGCCACTCTTATCCTGCAACGTAACAACGGTGGAAGGCAGGATCCCCGGTCTTCGCGAGCTAGTGGCATGTCTTCCGATTGACATGCTCACCTCGCATCCACGAAATGAGAATGCTTATTCCGACCTGCTCAGGAGAAAGACCCTATGAACACTGGCGCTGACCCGGTTCAGATCCTGGTCGACCAGATGATGCAGCAAGGCCGAGTCTTGCGAGTGCTCGAAGCCGGCGCTGGCTCGCGAAGTCACATCCGCCTCGGTCCCAATACCCAACTGGTCGGCATCGATATCTGCCAGGAACAACTCGACAACAATCCAGACCTGCACGAAAAGATCCTTGGGGACATTCAGACCTACCCTTTGCAGCGCTCTTCATTCGACATTATTTTTTGTTGGGACGTCCTGGAGCATCTCGAGCATCCCGACCAGGCAATGGAGAATTTCTTGGGCGCGATCCGTGAGGGTGGCATGATTGTGGTCGGCGCCCCAGTCGTCAACTCGATCAAGGGCATGGTTACGAAATATACGCCTCACTGGTTTCACGTCTTTGTTTATCGTCGTATCTTGGGAAACCAGAATGCCGGAAAGCCCGGGCATGTTCCGTTTCCTACATTCTTGAAGTATTTCATGTCACCCCGGTCGCTTCAGCGTTTTGCCTACGAAAACCAACTGACCGTAGAATATCTGGAACTCTACGAAGAAAAAGTGCAGGTGCGAATTAAGAAGAAGCACTGGATCATCAATTTCGCATACACCGTCGGCGGACCGCTGCTTAAGATTGCGACTCTCGGCTATATTAATCCAGAAATCACCGACTTCACGATGGTGCTGCGCAAACCAGCCAACAACTCGTTAAATGCAGTCGCGTCGGCAGAAATGGCTCATCAGGTGTGAGTGGGAATTTCCCAGTCACAAAATGTCAACTGTTCCCGTTCATTGGACTGCCGATGGATCAGCGATCGCTGCAAAGGGCTGGGTGAGGGGAGTGAACCTCAAATGATCATGAGGCTGCTACCATTCCTGCTATTCACTGCAAGCTGTATCGCTCAACCCAATCCCATCCATCACATTGTTTATATTGTTAAGGAGAATCGTAGCTTCGACTCTTTTTTTGGCCAGTTCCCCGGCGCTGATGGCGCCACCCAAGGGATGCTTTCAAATGGAAACGTTATTTCGCTGGCGCACCTGTCGGATCAAACGGTTCATGACGTGGGACACGACTGGTGGTCAGCCCTGGATATTCAGTCTGACGGCAAAATGGATTTGTTTGATATCAACTACCAAGCGAATGTTCAAGGGGACTATTTGGCCTACTCTCAGTTCGGTCAAAATGACATTCCCAACTATTGGGCGTATGCGCAGACTTTTGTTTTGGCGGATAAGGTATTCTCGTCCACAGATGGTCCGAGTTTGCCTAATCACCTCTACGCCATTGCCGCTCAGGCGGCTAGCATGATCAGCACCCCACTGGGGCGTCGGCCGGGTAACTCTTGGGGTTGCGACAACACGAAAGATCTCAAAGTGGAGTTTCTGCAAAAAGATGGGAAGATCACATTGGGTTCTCCGTGCGTTGAGATGCGAACTTTGGGCGATCTCCTGGACGAAGCCGGTGTTGATTGGAAGTATTACGCCCCCCCGGCTGGTGTTGCGGGTTATCAATGGAATGTTTACAACAACGTGCGCCACATCCGCTATGGAGGTGATTGGGTTACTCACATCGAGGACGATGCGAACTTCGACAGCGATGCGTTGAACGGAAAGCTGCCGCCCGTAACCTGGCTGGTGGCTCGCTCCGGACAAACCGAGCATCCGCCTAGCAGCGTGTGCAACGGCGAGAATTGGACGGTGGACAAGATTAACGCCATTATGCAGGGTCCCGACTGGAATTCCACAGCGATTTTCCTGACTTGGGATGATTTCGGTGGTTTTTACGACCACGCTCAGCCTCCTAAGCTGGATGCGCTCGGCTTGGGTC
>Ga0187819_10001184_pt1 | contig 13520 bp, 8 predicted proteins | sample NC_wetland_sal_i_15_FD_132411 | JGI IMG/M metagenome (GOLD analysis project Ga0187819, IMG submission 132411) | Wetland sediment microbial communities from Neuse River Estuary, North Carolina, USA - SO4_4 | ecosystem: Environmental > Aquatic > Freshwater > Wetlands > Sediment | place: USA: North... | reverse complement strand
CGTAATCACAGGTGGCTTTGCTCGCGGCCTTGCTCATCCACGTGTCGAAGGCCTGGCGCAGCGGCTGGCCTTTGTATTCAATGGCAAAATCAATGAGGGTCGTTGTGCCACCGAACGCCGCGGCCCGCGTGCCGGTTTCGAAATCATCAGCGCTGGTGGTGCCGCCGAAGGGCATGTCGAGGTGGGTGTGAACGTCGATTCCGCCGGGCAACACGAGTTTGCCCGATGCATCGAGAATCTTCGTTGCGTTCTGCGCAGGGAGGTCCATTCCGATGGCGTTGATTTTGCCGTTCGTGATGGCAACGTCGGCCATATAGCTATCCGTTGCTGTCACCACGGAACCATTCTTGATGATCGTGTCAAAACCCATCGCACCCTCCGCAGGTTCGGCGCCGCGCCTCTGGCCCGGATGAGAAAAGAATTCTATGCTAAACTGCCGCACTTTAGCTGTTGACGATTTCTTCTTGTCGAAAGGGAGCCATGCAATTCGGCATCACACTGAAGCCAGATATCTCAATCGAGCGCATCGTAGGCCTGACGCGCCAGGCGGAGGCCGCAGGATTCGAGTACGGCTGGATTTTTGACTCCCACGTTTTGTGGAAAGAACCATACCCTCTCCTCACGCTGATGGCGACAAACACGCGGCGCATGCATTTGGGACCCTGCGTCACGAATCCTGCTACCCGTGACCTGACCGTAACCGCCAGTTTGTTCGCGACGCTCAATCTGATTTCGGGGGGACGCATGGAACTCGGCATCGGCCGCGGCGACAGTTCGCGGCGCGTGATGGGCAAGAAGCCGGTGAGTTGGTCGCAATTGGAAGCGGCGGTGGCGGAGTTTCGCGATCTTACGTCTGGCAAGGAAGTGCAACACGACGGTCAACCTACACGCCTCACCTGGGCGAAAGTCTCACCGCGGGTTTGGATTGCAGGCTACGGGCCCAAGGTTCTGCGCATGGCCGGGCGAGTGGCGGACGGGATCATTCTGCAGTTTGCCGACCCCGCTCTAATCGAATGGTGCATGAGTTTCGTGAAAGAGGGCGCTCGCGCCGCCGGACGCGACGCGAGCCGCATTGAAGTCATGTCTGCCGCGCCGGTTTGGGTGTCGGACGATTTGGGCGTAGCTCGCGAACGTGTGCGCTGGTTCCCCGCATTGGTTTCGAATCACGTGATGGACCTGATCCGGCAGTATAAGCCGGAAGATCTTCCTCCCGCGCTGACTTCATTTGTGCAGGATCGTGGCCATTACGATTATCAGCATCATTGCGAAGTGGAAAGCGACAATGCCGACTTTGTTTCGGATGAAGTTGTAGATCGATTCTGCTTGATTGGTCCGACCGCGGCTCATCGCGAGAAATTGCGTGCTCTCGCGGGCGTGGGCGTAACTCAGTTCAATATCTACCTGATGTGTGGGGACGAAGAGCAGACGCTCGACATCTACCAGCGTGACGTGCTGCCTGAGTTCCTGAAAGCGAAGAAGAAGTAGAGCTGCGTTAGGCAGCTTCTTGGGGAGCCGCCGCCGCTTCGCCCTGGAGTTTCATGAGCGCGTAGTACGCGACGAACGAAACCGCGAAGCCCACGAACCAGGAATAGTCGTAGAGTGCGCGCATCGACGGAATCTCGAGCCCCACAAGCGCCGTGCCTGCTCCCACCGCCAGGGCGATCACCGCGGTCCAGTTGAATCCGCGCGAGTATTCGTATGCCCCGCCGCGAAGGTATAGATCATCCACGCGCAACACCCGCCGTCGCACGACGAAGTAGTCGCAGATCATGATTCCCGCTACAGGACCCAGAAAAGCCGCGTATCCGCCCAGCCAGCCGAGAATAAATGTCTTGTAGTTGGCGAGTAGCTTCCATGGCATGAGCGCGATGCCCATGAAACAGGTGATGACGCCTCCGGTGCGGAAACTGATTCCGCGCGGCCACAGGTTCGAAAAATCGTTCGCCGGTGAAACGACATTCGCCCCGATGTTGACGTTGAGAGTAGCCAACAGAATCGCGACCAGCGAGATCACGACCGCAATGGGTGAGTGAAAGCGGCTGAGCAGTTGCACCGGATCCCAGATTGCGGTTCCGTAGATGACGACCGTCGCGGACGTCACAACGATTCCAACGAAAGCGTAGAGAGTCATCGTCGTCGGCAAAGCCAGAGCCTGACCTATCACTTGTTCGCGCTGGTTGCGCGCGAACCGCGTGAAGTCGGGGATGTTCAACGAAACCGTGGCCCAGAAGCCAACGGTCCCATTCAGCGCCGGGATCAAGAACTTCAGGAACTCCGGAAACGTGTTGAACTTCGAAGGGACGGAGAACATGGGCCCAAAGCCGCCGGCCGCGTGATAAGCCCATCCCAGGAGAAGCAATCCCACGCCGAGCAACACCGGTGCGCTGATGCCCTGCAGAATCCGAATGTATTCAATCCCTTTGAGAACCACTGCAAGGTTGATCAGCCAGAAGATGAAGAAGCAGACCGCCGGCCCATACGCGAAATTCTTCCAACTGGGAGCCAGCGTCGCCAACAATGTGCTGATCGCTTCTCCGCCGATCCACGCCTGGATGCCGAACCACCCGCATGCGACCAGCGCGCGCAGGACGGCCGCGAAGTTTGCGCCCAGCACGCCGAACGAAGCGCGAGCGAGAACGGGGAACGGGATACCGTACTTCGCGCCGGGATGTGAATTCAGCAGCATGGGTGCGAGCACGATGACGTTCCCTAAAAAGATGGTCGCGACCGCCTGCTTCCAGTTCATCCCGCCCTGAATCAAACTCGCGGCCAACATGTAGGTGAGGATGTTTACCGACATCGAAATCCAAAGCGCGGCGAAGTTATACGTGCCCCAGTGCCGACGTTCGGAACTGGCAGGCGCAAGGTCCGCGTTGTACAGCGGACTGGACTCGATTCGCGAGTGGAGTTGAGAAGGGTCCGGTGTCGTCATGGTGTCTTGATTCAGCGACTGAGTGGATCGCCTGCCCCGCCTCTCAGTCGGCGGCGGCAGATGCTCCACTCTGCGTGGTGATCGGGGCGTAGGTTTCCGGCCGGCGGTCGCGGAAGAACTGCCAAACTTTGCGCACCTCCTCGATCATGTCGAGATCGAGATCGGCGACCACGACTTCGTCTTTATCGCGGCTGGCCTGGGCGATGATCTTGCCCCGCGGATTGCAGAAATAGCTCTTGCCGTAAAACTCGCCAATGCTCCACGGCTTCTCGGTTCCCACGCGATTGATCGCTCCCACAAAGTAGCCGTTGGCGACCGCATGCGCGGGCTGTTCCAGTTCCCACAAATATTCCGAAAGCCCTGCCACCGTAGCGGAGGGATTGAACACGATTTCAGCGCCGTTCAACCCGAGAATGCGCGCGCCTTCCGGGAAATGACGGTCATAGCAGATGTACACGCCCACGCGTGCATATTTGGTTTCAAACACGGGATAGCCGAGATCGCCCGGAGTGAAATAAAACTTTTCCCAAAATCCGGGATGGCAGTGCGGGATGTGATGCTTGCGGTACTTGCCGAGATAGCGGCCATCGGCGTCAATGACGGCGGCCGTGTTGAAGTAGACGCCGGGCATCTGCTCCTCATAGACGGGAACCACGATCACCATGCGATGCTTCGCCGCAATCTTCTGCATCAGTCGCGTAGTTGGGCCATCAGGTACGCGTTCAGTCAACTCGTACCAGCGCGCATTCTGCTCTGCACAAAAATACGGTCCATAGAAAAGCTCTTGCAGGCACAACACCTGCGTCTTCTTGCGCGCGGCTTGCTCGATCAGCTTCAGGTGCTTGTCGATCATGGCTTTCCTGATCTGCGCGAGAGGGCGTTCGGTGCTGAGCGCGTTGCTGGCTTGAATCAGGGCACAGCGGACATTGCGGGGCATGGGGTCCTCCCAAAAACGTAACTGTCGAGGAACGAAACTATAGCAGAAACGCCGACGACCTCAACTCCAGTGGAACGCCCGTTGACACGTTCTAGTGCGCTGAATAGACTCGGCCTTCCTCGAACTTTGGAGACAACGGCAACGGCTATGGCAAAGCGCCCTCGAATTGCAGTGGTTGGCAGCGCCAACATCGACCTGACGACATTTACGAATCAGTTCCCTAAGCCGGGCGAAACCATCTTCGGGCAGAAATTCGATCTTGGATTCGGAGGCAAGGGCGCGAATCAGGCCGTGGCCGCGCGTCTCTGTGGCGCGGAGGTATTCATGGTTGCGCGCGTCGGCAGCGACCTGTTCGGTCCCGCAACCATCGAGAATTTCCGCAAGCAGGGAATCGATCCCACACACGTGAAGCAGGTCGAGGGACTGTCGAGTGGCGTCGCGCCTATCTTCGTCGAGCCCAACGGGCAGAATCGCATCCTGGTGGTGAAGGGTGCGAACGATGCGCTTAAGCCCGCTGATGTCGACGAAGCCGCCGACACCTTGAAGTCTGCCGACTGCATCGTGCTGCAATTCGAGATTCCGGTCGCGACGGTCTACTACACGATCGAATTTGCACGTAAGCACGGCATCCGCTGCATCCTCAATCCCGCGCCCGCGCAACCTGTCGATCTCGGCGCGCTCAAGGATCTCGACTACTTCGTTCCGAACGAGTCGGAAGCTGAGACGATTACGGGATCACCGGTGAGAAGCGTTGATGACGCGAAGAAGTGTGCTGAGAAGCTCGTGGGTGGAGGCATCCGGCGGGTGATCATCACGTTGGGCGCGAACGGATCACTTCTCTCGAACCGCGACGGCAGCGAACACGTGCCGCCATTCGCGGTCAATGCAATTGACAGCACGGGTGCCGGCGATGCGTTCATTGGCAGCTTCGCCGTTTTTCTCGGCGAGGGGGTGCCCGAAAAAGAAGCGGTTCGGCGCGCGAATCTCTACGCAGGATTGTCCACGACGGGCGTGGGAACACAGAAGTCGTTTTATGACCGCGCACGCTTTGACACGGAGTGGGCAAAACGATCCTGACGGGCTCGCGGTCGCTGCTGACCTACGCACAAAATTTTTGATAGCGATCTCTTGTGAACAGTTGGCGCAGCCGACTTATTAGCGCCTCGAATTTCGGCTTGGTTTTGCACAGGCCCGTCGAAAACCCTCAACAATCAACATCACCCAACGGTTTTCTGCATCGGCCGATGCGAAAGAATGACGTCACTAATCGTTGTCCATTACGAAAATTCTTGACTTATCTGCGAGTAGCAATTTATAAGCCGAGTCTGTGGTCTGGGGACCTCCCAACTTCACGGGAAGAGGGAGGGTCTTTTTCTTTGCGCGGTGTCACAGCGAAAGGGGCTTAAGCAATGTCGAGTAAGAGGGCGTGCTTCCCGGTGTTGGTCTTTTCGTTGGTGTGTCTGTTCTCCTCGCTCCTGTACGGTCAGGCGACCGGAAGTTTTTCCGGCACAGTTTCAGACAACTCAGGGGCTGTAGTAGCGGGCGCCAAGGTTACAGTCACAGCCCAAGCCACGAACGTTTCGCGCGAGGCGGTGAGCGACGATACGGGGCACTACCTCGTTCCCTTGCTCGGTGTTGCCGACTACACGATTAAGGTGGAAGCCAGCGGCTTCAAGATGTCCGAAGCGAAGGACGTCCGCCTGCAGGTCGACGAGCACCGCGAACTCGACTTCAAGCTTGTGCCTGCGTCGGTGACCACCAGCGTGGAGGTCAATGCGACTGAGGTCGCCGTGCAGACGTCGAACCCCACTCTGGGTCAGGTCATCACATCGCAGGAAGTGGCAGAACTCCCTCTGAATGGACGCGACTTTGTCCAATTGGCCACACTCACCCCGGGGGTGACGCAGGAAACGAATCCCAACAGCTTTTTCAACGGCGGTCCGAGCAGCGAAGTCTCGGCTCGCGGAACGTATTCACTCTCCGTTGGCGGTTCGCGCGCCCAGAGCACCGACTGGCTGCTGGATGGGGTGGACAACAACGAGTTGACCGCCGGCGGTATCGCGATTCTGCCTTCAATCGATGCGATCAATGAGTTTAAAGTGCTAACCTACAACTACTCTGCGGAGTGGGGCACGCGTGCGGGTCCGACCGTGCTGGTCACGACTAAATCTGGCTCCAACCGGTGGCACGGCTCGTTGTTTGAATTCTTCCGCAATACCAAGCTGGATGCGAGTACCTATTCCTTCGGGCAAACCTTACCGAAGCAACAATTTAACCTGAATCAGTTCGGCGGAGCCCTTGGCGGCGCGATCAAGAAAGACAAGACGTTCTTTTTTCTTGATTATCAGGCAAAGCGGCAGCGGCATGGAATTCCGTTCACGGGTCTGGTTCCCACGCAAGCGATGATGAATGGCGACTTCAGCAAAGATCCATTTGGTAATCCGAACTCGTTGCAGCTATTGAATCCCTATGGGGGCGGCCCGCCCCCTGCCCTGCCGTTGGCTCCAACGCCATTCCTCTGCAATAACATAGGGGGAACGCTTACCCCGGTCACACCCAATGCGAACGGAACGCAGACAAACAGCGGAAGCAGCCAACCATGCAACATAATCCCTTCTGCGATGTTCGATCCATCGGGCAAGTCGTTGATCGACCTTTACCCGGCAAGCAACGCCAGCAATGCAGGCCTCGGTTACAACTACACTAACACTCCAGTGAGGAAGCTCAACGAGGCCGAGTACGACATCCGTCTGGATCACAATTTTTCTGCCAAGGATTCGGTGTTCGCCCGCTTCAGTTATGACCAAGCGTACTCGTTTGTTCCGGGAGGTTCGCCCGGGTTCGCCGAGCAGGGTGCCTTTGCCAGCACGCAGCTGATCACCAATCATGGCCGCAATGTCGCAGTGTCCGAACAGCATCTTTTCTCGTCGAGTACCATCAATCAGTTCACGGCGGGCTTCAACCGCCTCTTCAATCACATCCTGTCCTATGGCACCGGAACTTGCGAGGCGGCGAAGATCGGCATTCAAGGCGCGGATTTGGGAAGCAACTGCGCTTCCTTTACCGGTTATCCCTCCAGTCTGAACCAGTCCACGAAAGATTGCGTGGGTTGCGGTTTGAGCTCCACTCAGCTCACCAACTATTGGTCCGTTGGAGATCGCGGATTCTCGCCGTTCCAGGGTGGAACCAACGTTTTCCAGGCTTCCGACGCACTGGATATGATTCGTGGCCGGCATGATATTCACGTGGGCATCGGATTCCGGGCCAATCAGATGAACGTGCTGACGAACGGCTTCGGGGACGGGTATTTCCTGGTATTCGGCACTTACACCGGCGATGCCTCGGCCGATCTGCTGCTTGGTCAGCTCTACGGTTCCATTCACGACCAGACGTTTCTGGGCGCGACCACCGGCCGCCGTTGGAAGATGTTCCGGCCGTATGTGCAGGACGATTGGCGCGTGTCCGCGAACCTCACCCTCAACTTGGGACTGGCCTGGTCGTTGACCACTCCGATCACTGAGGCTCAGGGACGGCAAGCGAACTTCAATTACACCACGGGGCAGTATCTCATCGCCGGCTCAGCCCCCGGCATCGCTGGGTGCACGAACTGCGTTCGCACGGGCGGGAATGTGGGAATTGCTTTTGACAGAACCGCGATCGAGCCCCGCATTGGTTTCGCCTGGAAGCCCATGGGCGTGCGAAATACTGTCGTTCGCGGCGGTTACTCGATCTACCACGATTCGGCGTGGAGCCAGGGCGCGCAGGGTCTGTGGCAGAACCCGCCGTACTATGCGGAAGTAGACAACTTCAACAATTTTGCCGGTAGTCCTGTGACTGCTACCAACCCCACAGGGACTGCGGGTAGTCCCTGTCCCTACGGCAACGCTGTCGCATCGACGCCGTCAAACTGCGGGTTGGAATTCAGCCTCCTCCAGCCAAACCTGGCGCCCATTCTGTCCGCTCCCAACCCCGACAGCTTTACGGGAACGATTCAGACGCAACCTCTTAACTTCAAGCAGGGCATGGTGCAGCAATTCAATTTGAACGTGGAGCACCAGTTGCCGGGTGAAGTTGTTCTGACCATGGGCTACGCGGGCGCGCGGAGTACCCACATTCTGAACGATGGGCTCAATCAAAACGTCGGGGCTCCGACGGCATGCGCCGGAGGGCCGAACGCGACCCCGGGATACACCTTGGGTTGCGGCTCCGGCGGAGCGTACTTCCCCGCTCCCTACGGAGAGTTCACCTCAATTGACAACAATAGCGACAATGGCCGGGCCCGCTACGACTCGTTGCAGATCAAGGCCGAGAAGAACGCGCGGCATGGCCTTTATGCGCTGTTGAGCTATACCTACTCGCGCGCCTTCGACTCCGGTTTTCCGGATGGTCTGGGCACGCTTCCCGGCGCGATGTACTGGCCGCTGCCCGGAGCCAATAAGCTGGATTGGGGGCTCTCTCAGATCAATCTCAACAACCAGTTCACGGCGAGCGTGCTGTACGATTTGCCGTTTGGGAAGGGTAAGAAGTTTGGTGGTGACTGGAGCGGCCCCGCCGCTGCAGTCCTCGGGAACTGGAAGGTGAATCTGATTGAAAAAGTGACTTCCGGATTCCCGCTCTTCGTGGTCGCCAGCAACAACGGCAACTTCAGCGGCTCCGGCGTGAACTTCGCCTGGAACGGAAACAGCCTGAATCGGCCCAATGAAGTTGGCAATCCAAACGTTGGCGGTCCGGAGGGCGGAAGGACAAACTGTCCGGCGCAGGTTCACACTCTGCAGAATTGGTTCAATCCCTGCGCATTCGCGGACGCTCCGGCTGGTGAACTGGGGGACGCGCCGCGAGCGCCGTTGTACGGGCCCCGGTTCGTCAATACTGATTTTTCTGTGATCAAGGATTTTCCGCTCTCCTTCCACGAGGGAACTCTCATTCAGTTCCGCGCGGAGTTTTTCAATCTTTTCAATCATCCCCACTTCTACCTGCCGGGCACCAGCGCAGCTTCCATGCAAGACGTGGATAGCCCCTCCAGTTTCGGAGTGGTCAACAGCACGTTGAACGATCCTCGATTCATTCAGTTCGCCCTAAAAGTAATCTTCTAGTGGGCGAACTGGACGGCCGGGTTTACACGGGCAGGCTGAGCCACTCAGTCTGCCCCAAGTTTTTGCATCGAAGAATTTCGAATGGAGAATCTCATGCTCGAGATCCGCAAGGTGCGGACATTTGCGCTCTTGATTGCTTCGTTGGCTTCTCTGGCAGCTGCCCAGAAAATCAAAGTCATCGTCGACCAGGATGCCCGCGGTCCCGGCACCAGCGACCAGCAGGCGATTCTGGTATTCCTGCAGTCCGAGAAATTCGACGTTCTCGGCATCACCACCGTCAGCGGAGATCAGTGGGTGAAGGAAGAGACCCAGCATGTGTTGCGATTGCTCGAGATTTCCAATCGCACCGACGTGCCTGTATATCAGGGAGCCGTCTACCCGCTGCTCAACTCCAAGGAAGAAACCGAGCGCTGGGAAGCTCTCTATGGAAAGTTCGAATACAAGGGATGCTGGACGGACTTTGAGCCGAATCGTTCCACTAAATTCCGGGAGCCGTATCACGAACCCGACGTTGTGCCTCCCATGCCCGAGGGTGAGCCGCACATTCGTGCCCAGTCCGAAACAGCGGCGGAGTTCATCGTGCAGATGGTGCACAAGTATCCGGGAGAAGTCGTGTTGTGGGCGGGCGGTCCGCTGACGAACTACGCGCTAGCGCTGAAGCTTGATCCGTCGGTGGCAACCCTGGCCAAAGAGTTCGTGTTGATGGGCGGCGGTCTCTACGCGGACGAGGGCGCAATCGACACGGGTGCAATTGACGCGCGCCGCGAATTCAACTGGTGGTTCGATCCCGAGGCCGCGCGCATTGTCCTGCGCGCTCCCTGGAAAAAGATGACTATCACGCCGATCGATATCTCGGTGAAGACTCGCTACACGATGGAAATGAAAGCCGCCATCGCCAAGGCCGGTACTCCAGTGACCGATTACCTGGATAAATATTCTCTGCCCGGCTACATGTGGGACGAGATCGCCGGGGCCGCGCTGATCGATCCTTCGATCATCACCGGCCAGAAAAAGCTGTACATGGACATCGACATCGATCACGGAGCAAGTTACGGCAAGACGCTCTTCTGGGACGCATCTGCCCCGGTCCCACCCTACGAGCGCCTTGCAAATGTTCAATTTGATATCGACGCCGAAAAATTCTACAAGATCTATCTCGACTTGATGACCCGGCCGCCGGGCAAGAGGTAGCGCTTGAAAAATACGCCGGTCGATGTCCATGCCTTGCGCGGACGAACGTTGTGGAGGAACGATGTGGAAGGCGCTGTGGAAAGACGATTTGGAAGAGCGATGTGGAAGGAGCGATGACGAAGGAGCGATGTGGAAGAGCGGCCCTTCAGGGCCGCGTCAACAAGCATTGAGGCTTGCGGGCTTTAGCCCCTGCCGGTGCTCGACTTGTTCATAAACTAGATTCGAAACCAATGCCAAAACTCAAATCCCTCTTGCTCTCGTTACTGCTTCTGACGGCCGTTCTTTCCTTCGCGCAGCCCCGCCGCAAAGTCATCATCAACGAAGACTGTTCTGGCCCCGGTGGCAGCAACATGCAGACGCTGATGACGATGATTCAGTCTCCGCAGGTGGAAGTGCTTGGCATTACGGTTGTGAGTGGAGATGCCTGGCGCGACGAAGAAGTGGCGCACACTCTCCGCCTGCTGGAAATCATGGGCCGCACCGACATTCCCGTCGTGCCGGGCGCCGCTTTCCCGTTAGTTCGCACGCGCGAGGAATCGCAAATGTGGCAGCAGCGCTACGGCAAAGTTGCCTACGCCGGCGCGTGGGATGAACGCTGGTGGCACGAGCCTTCGGTCGTGCCGCCCCTACCGGAGGGCCAGCCGACAACCAAGCCCGCGGATGAGAACGCCGCCCACTTCCTGATTCGCATCGTCCACAAATACCCGCACGAGGTGACCATCTACGAAGGTGGACCGATGACCAACCTCGCGCTGGCGATTTCACTCGATCCGCAGTTTCCAGAACTCGTGCAGGAACTTGTGTTCATGGGCGGAAGTCTGAGTCCGCAAACCGACAATCCCGAATTCCTGAACAATCCCCGGCACGAGTTCAATTTCTGGTTCGATCCAGAGGCGGCGGAAATCGTCCTGCGCGCGCCCTGGAAGAAGATTGTCTGCACTCCGACCGACATTTCGATTAAGACCCACATGACGGCTGCGCTCGTGAAGCAGATCGAAGCCAGCGGCACTCCTCTGGCCCGCTATATCGGCCGTTTCGCCATGCTCACGCCGGGGGCTGACGTCATGTGGGACGAACTTGCCGCCGCCGCATGGATCGACCCGTCAATCATTACGAAGACCGAAACTCGCTACATGTCCGTGGACTTGGACCGCGGCGCCGGGTATGGGAACACGCTCACATGGGGAACCAAAGACGCCCTGAGGCCCACCGCGCAGCCGGTTGAAATTCAGGTCGACCTCGACACCGGAAAGTTCTATCGCATGTTTGCCACGCTGATGACGGCTCCTACGCCCGCACACTGATTCGCAGGCTGTGCGCTGGCACCGGAGTGCCGAACAGCATACAATAAAGAATTACGAGTCTTTCCCCATATGTCTCCCATTCCAGACGATCTCACCATAGTGAAAGATGACATGGTCGCCTTCATTGAAGGCCACGGCATGCGCCGCTTCCACGGCTACGTGGATTACGACGAGGTGCAGTGCGTGATGTGGGAAATGGGCGGCAATCCTGACGGCTGGAAGGATTTTGTGGAGCTGGCCAAGGCCGCGGGCGCTCCTTTCCTCACGATGCACGCGTGGACCCTCGAGCGCGCTGAACTCGACGAAATGGTGCAGCGCCTCACCAACTCTGAGTTCACCGACGGCGATGACGTGGAAGACGCGCGCTGGCTCCGCGCCCACGTCGGCAAAGTGGGATTCCTGCAGCTCGGCTGGGCCTACCAGGGATCGATGTTCTTGTGCGAAGTCAGCACCGAGTGGTACGACCGCTACCAGCATTTGCTCGAAGTCTCCGATGAATTCGGCGGCCTCACCATGGACGAGCCTGACCAAGACGAAGAAAACTAGGTATCCGCGCCGTAGTAAACTCCTTCATGCTGTCATCCTGAGCGAAGCGAAGGACCTGTGCAGTTTCGCAGCGAACTGCAGAGATCCTTCGCGCAGAACCGCGCCCATGATGACAACGCTCTTCTATGCGGTGGATTCAAAAAACAACCGATCAGGACATGGTCGCGTCGATGCTTGCCGGATTCCGCACCGATCCGGCTCTTCGCGGCGTCGCTAACGCCGGGCATATTCTGGCGCCGTTGCTGGTGCGCCGTGGCATCACCGATGCGGATGCAGCGAGCAGTTTTCTCTCCCCATCGCTCGCTCACCTTCATGCTCCCGAACGAATGCTCGGCCTAAGCGCGGCCGTCGACCGCATCGACGCCGCCATCGAACGCAAAGAGCCGATTCTCATCTACGGTGACTACGACGTCGATGGCACCATGGCGGTCATCATCCTGAAGACCGCGATTGAACTCTGCGGCGGAGCTGCTGATTTCCATGTGCCGCACCGCATTCGCGAAGGCTACGACATGCGCGACGATGTGATTGAGCGCGCGGCCGCGTCGGGCATTCGCCTCATCATTAGCGTCGACATGGGCATCCGCGCTTTTGCACCCGCCGAAACTGCGCAGCGCCTCGGCGTTGACCTGATCGTCACCGACCACCATCTGCCCGGTCCCAATGGCGTGCCCAAAGCGCTGGCCGTCGTCAATCCCAATCAGAAGGGATGCGAATATCCCTACAAGCAGCTCTGTGGCGCGGGTGTGGCCTTCAAGGTGGCGCAAGGATTAATGCAGCGCCGCCTCGATGCAAACCTGCAGAACAAACTGCTGATGTCGTTCATGAAAGTCGTCGCGATCGCCACCATCGCCGACGCCGTTCCTCTGACAGGCGAGAATCGAGTGTTTGCGTCGCTTGGATTGGACGCGCTGCGCAAGGCGGTAAATCCTGGCCTGAAGGCGTTGCTGGAAGTTGCGCAGATTTCTCCCGAGCGCCCGCCAACCTCCGGCGAGGTCGGCTTTCGCATTGCGCCTCGCATCAACGCCGCCGGACGTATGGATGTAGCTCGTGATGTCATCGAACTTTTCAGCGTGAAAGATCCCGCTCGCGCGCGGGAACTGGCCGCCAAGCTCGACCATCTCAACTCAGACCGTCAGGAAGAGGAGCGCAGAATCCTGCGCGCAGTGGAAGAGCGGTTTGCGGGTGATCCCACGCTGAGCGACGCCTACTGTATCGTGGTCGATGGCGAGGGTTGGCATCGCGGCGTCATCGGTATCACCGCCACGCGAGTCGTCGAGCGCTTCAACCGGCCGACAGTCGTGATTTCGCGCGATGGCGACGAAGCATTCGGCTCCGGCCGTTCGATCGGCGCGTTCCACCTGCTCGAGGCGATCGAGTCCTGTGGCAGTTTATTCTCGCGCTACGGCGGACACTCCCATGCCTGCGGATTCGCCATGCCTTCCGCCAATGTCGACGATTTGCGCGCGAAGCTCGACGCATTCGCAAGAACGCGACTCACCCCTGCCGATTTCGAT
>Ga0187819_10001183_pt1 | contig 13523 bp, 9 predicted proteins | sample NC_wetland_sal_i_15_FD_132411 | JGI IMG/M metagenome (GOLD analysis project Ga0187819, IMG submission 132411) | Wetland sediment microbial communities from Neuse River Estuary, North Carolina, USA - SO4_4 | ecosystem: Environmental > Aquatic > Freshwater > Wetlands > Sediment | place: USA: North... | reverse complement strand
TTTACCCCGGAGGCAATGACCTTTTCTTCCGCGGTCCTTAAAGAGTATGTATGGGGCCAACAATACGCGTGGGGCCAGGCCTGCGCGGCTCCGCCTGCGGGCTTGAAAAACTTGTCCCTTTGTCGAGGTAGCGCGGGTGCCAAATATGCCTACCTGCTGCAGCCGTCCGGTAGTTAGGCCGCAATGACCGTTGTGGAACGGGCTTGTCGCGTTCACCATCAAGGACCCACGGCCTGCGCTGTGGGGCTGCATTCTTTCGCCGCTCTGGGCTGGACATGCCGGGGCGCGACTTGATAACGACCGTTACCTTCAATGCTCACCATAGCCGTGCTGCAGTCGTGTTGTTGCAAAATCGACGTACTACTCATTGACCCCTCGGGAGGGGCGCGCAACGATTGCGCAAAATTTTCCCGCAGGACACATCCCTGTGTCCTGCGGGAAGAAGCGAAGCAGCGATTTGTTTACCGAGCTCGTGTCCTCATTGCACCGTCAGCTGAATTACCACCTGATGGCTGATCGGAGTTGCTCCGGAGCTCGTAGCCGTTATGGTAACCGATGCCGTGACGGGCGGCGGCGGAGGCGGCGGGGTAATGCCGACGGATCCGCATGCCGTCCAGCAGATCATCGAGAGCGTCAGAGTAGCAAGCAATCCCAGGAACCGCGCATTCGCCGCGATTCGTTTTCTCTTCATGGAGAGGATGCCCACACAGCCGGGCAGCAGCAAGGCGTAGAGCAAGCCGCTGCCGTGTCCGAACGACGCATGCTCCGATCGATGCATTCTCGCGGAAGGAGCGGTCGTCTGAATTGTGAGCGTCGTTGCAAGCGACGCGCCGTTGGGGGTCACGCTGCTGGGGTTAAAGGTGCAGGTCGATCCCGACGGCAACCCCGAGCAGCTGAACGTGACCGTTGGGCTGAAACTCGCCATCGGCTCGGGAGTTACGGTGAGGCTCGTTTGAACGCTCTGCCCAGGGACAACCGACAGGATCGTCTGACTCGCCGCCACCGTGAAATCGACAACCATAAGAGAGACCGCCGCGGATGAGGAGGCAGCCGAATTCGGGTCGCCACTATAAGCAGCGGTTACCGAATAAGTGCCAGCGGTCAGAGAACTCGTCGTCAAAGCTGCGGTGCCATTGGACAACTGCGCAGTTCCCAACGACGTTGCGCCATTGTTGAACGTTACGGAGCCGGTGGGTGTCGTATTCCCCGAAGCCGGCGAGACTTTGGCAGTGAACGTTACGCTGGATCCCGCATTGGCCTGTGCGGAAGAAACTGTCAGCGTGGTTGTCGTCGTCACCGTTTTCGATTGGAAATTCGCAGTGACCGACTCGGCTGCCGTCATGGAAATCGAGCACGAACCCGTACCAGAACAGGCACCAGACCACCCTGCGAAGGTTGATCCCGCAGCCGGAGTCTCCGTCAAAGTGACTGAGGTCCCAGTGTTGAAATTCGCGCTGCATGTCCCCGGGCAGTTAATGCCGGCAGGAGTGCTGGTGACGGTGCCGGCGCCCGATCCCGTTACACTCACGGACAACGGCAACTGAGAAGAGCTGGCTTGGAAGCTGGCGGTCACCGACTCAGCGGCGGTCATGGAAATCGAGCACGAGCTGGTACCAGAGCAGGCGCCTGACCACCCTGCGAAGGTTGATCCTGCAGCCGGGGTCTCAGTCAAAGTGACTGAGGTCGCGCTCGCGAAATTTGCGCTGCACGTTCCCGGGCAACTAATGCCAGCGGGAGTGCTGGTGACGGTGCCGGTGCCCGATCCCGCCAACGTTACGGTCAGCGGGAAATTATTGCTGACGCTGGACTCGTTCAGATAAGTGGTATCGAGGGCAAAGTCCGTGCACGCACTCGCGCAGTTGGTAAGGCTGAAAGTCAAGGAAGTAATGTTGGGGCCGGTCTGATCCTGCACTCCGATATACGCCGGATCGCCGTTCGCATCACTGGTCACGGTAAACGTGCCCAGAAGAGTGGCTCCGTTATAGGCTTGAATCTGCGCGGTGAATTGACCTGGCGCGTCGGCCTGAATCAGTGCGCCACCTCCTGCGATGCTTTTGCCAAGGGCCACGGTAAGCGGTCCATTGCCGCCGTTTGCGGCGTCCGAGGTCCAAATGAGCGTATCGCCTGCCGGAAAACCAGTGCCCGTCCAACTACAAACAGTGGCGGAACACACCACTGCGGGCACACTATTGGGGCCGGCGAGAGATCCGGTAACGGAAAGCCCATTCACCGACGTCGCCGACAAACTTGCCGCAAGCAGCGTGCCGTCGGCGCCTAACTGCTTCCATGTGACCGAGTCGTTTGCCCCTTGTGCAGCCTGGCTTGTAACCAGTACGAGTTGATCGGTTCCCATGACCACGCCCGTCCCACCCAGGCTCGCAGTCTGTGGACTGTTGGTGGAATTGTCGCTAACGGTCAGAGTACCGGTTCGCGTTCCTGAAGTTGTCGGCGTGAATGTGACGCTGATTGTGCAGCTTGCGTTGACGGCAAGGGAAGCTCCGCAAGTGTGAGTCTGCGCGAAATCACCCGTGGCGCTGATGTTCGTGATGGATAGACTTGCGGTGCCGCCGTTGGTCAGCGTTACTGTCTGTGCCGCGCTAGTGGTGCCAACGTTTTGATTGCCGAACGACAGGCTGCCCGGGTTTAAGGTTACGCTTCCGCCCCCGCTGCCACCTGAGACCGTGATGGCTCCAGTGACGCCTGTAACGGCGGCGGCTACAGTGTCAGTCACGGTGACCGTCTGCGCACCACTGGTCTGAAGGGTGACATTGAAAGTGTGCGTTCCGTTGTCGCTGGTGGAAAATGTGTAATCTGCGGGCAGAGTGCCGGCCGGATCGCTGCTGGTGAAGTGTACTTTGCCGGTGTAGGCAGGGAGCGTTGCTCCGGTATTGTCCTGCGCAGTCAGAGTCAGAGTGAACGGAGTACCGGCGGTCGCGGTCGACGGTGCGGTGGTCTGGAATTTTGCCGACCCATCGACGCAAGCGTTTTGCATGTTCGACCACAGCAACTGCACGCTGTAGCCCGAGGACATAACGTCGTTGCCGGCGCAGATGTCTCCGACCTCGCCGTTTTTGGTGTCATACCAGGCTAGTGGGGGACCAAATGTGTTGCCGGCGAGACCCACACCCAAATCAGTAACGGACTCTGCCATTTCGTGGGACGATACCGCAGTTACATTCTCAAATTGCGTTCCGCTCCCGCATCCGAGGTCGCATCCGCTGCCAACGCCGAAGTCGGGGACGACGCCGTAACCGAGCTCTTTAGCGTCTAAGTTGACGGTTCCGTGATACGCGCAAAACTGCACGCAGCTCGTCCCGCCTCCCTGAGTGATGACGACTCCGGGCGGGAAATAGATCATGTACAGGGTATTGTCGTTGCCGGCGGCATCCAGCGTGGGTTGCGGCAGGTGACCAGCATTGATCTGGGCAACGACCTCGGGGCTAATCTGGCTGTCATCGATGGTGCAGTTAGAGGGACACACCGAGGGCGTGATGGTGTAGCTGTTGAGATACGTACCACGGCCTATCTTCTGATTGGTGCTGGGGGCACCTCCGGTGACGGTCGCGCCCGCCGTGCTGTACTCGCTGAGCAAGTCAAAATAGGGGCTGTTGGTGATGGTCTGGTAGAACCCCGCGATCCCCGAGGTCACGATAGGGTCGACGTTCGGTCCCCAATATACGACCACGATCTGAATGTTCGAAACCACCTGCCCACCGTAATACAGGAGCTGGGCTCCCTGAGGCCCGGGCATCGTGACCGGACCCACGGCCGCGGAAGGCTTCTCCCCTGAGCGCGGAACCATCGGCACAATATGGATCGGGCCAGTTTGCCCGATCTGCGCCGAGACTTCGGGATTCGCGTCCCGCCGGGCCGTCTTTGGGGCTTGCGCAAGCATCGGAAGAGAGCAGCAAAGGAGCAACGACGCAAGCAGCGCTGACTTTGAGGTGGCGAAGTGTGATTGTGTGTTCATGCTAATCTCCAGACCATCGATTCTTGTGAAATCCATTGCAGATATCCGAACGAGCACATTGCTGATTGCCCCGAGCTAATTGGTTCCGCCTGGGGGGCAAGGTTTGGCGAACCCGATGAACGTTCCGTGGTCGGAGTATCCGCCACCGGCGCCGAGCGAGGGGCTTTGGCCGAAGTACCAGGAAAAGAACGTAAGCTCTTGCAGCGTGTAGGTATTCCCGCCCAGCTGCACAGAGAACGGATTCGTCGGAGTGCTGAAGCCGGGACTCAGCGGGTCGCCCACTTCGAGGTTCGCCTGGCACTTGGGAGGATTAGGCGGCGCGGCGTAAACCTGTCCTTCCTGTCCCCATGCCGGAGTCGGATTTTGGGTGTCGGGATCATCCATCCACTCAGCAACTTCGTGGCTCATGACAGAAGTGTCTCCACCGAAGCCGCCGGAGGTGTCGTAGGCATTCGTGGAGTAGGTCTGAAACACTCCGTTGTTCATGTAAGAAGAGTGGAAGCCAATGGCACAGCAGCCACCGCTGATGGTTTCGACCACGCTGTCGGTGACGAACTGCGGAAAGTTGGCCGGGCCCACCCCTTGCGCGGCCAGCGCCGGCATGATGGTGGTTTGCACATAGTTACCCCACCAGTCGATATCCATCTCGCCGACCGGGCCGCATGACCCGTATTGCGTGGTACCGTTCGCGGCGGGTACGGTGACACTCACCACGGGCACAACGGTCGGCGAGGAACTGAATACCGTGTGATAAGGAGTTCCGCTGACTTCTTTCCAGAAGTTTCCCCGCTGAAATGCGTCGAGATATTGAGAACTGCCCACGTCGACGCCATTGATGATGAAGTCAGAGTCCTGAAAAATTGGAGATGCCAGGATGAGGTCGTCGACAGAGGCACCACCCGGAGCGCAAGCATCGGGCGCAGTCGGGTCGAACACCGTGCCGGTGTCGGCGAAGGTGAATTTCACTGGGATCAGGTAGGTGGGGATTGTGGTGACGCGGTGTCCATGGAAAAACGGACTGCGGCCCACCATCATCCCCTGGTAGGTGTTCCCGTCGTAGGCGACAATGCTGTAATTCCACAACGGAATCGTGGTTCCAGCCGCGGCTTGCTGCCGGATCTTGGCGACGGTTTTGCTGCTGAATCTGTTAGAGGGGACGTAATACTTGATGCTTCCTTTTCCGGCCGCAGGAAGGGATTGGCGGTCCTCCTGGCCCAGTGCTCCTGGCGCGACCGCGATTACCATCAACAGGCACAACGTTGACATCAGACGACGATTCATTTGGAAACCTCCGACATAGGCCTCAAGCCGCGATTTGTCCGGTTCTGGGTCTTGCATCCCGCACAACTTCTGCAACACTCACTAACGCGACAAACATGAGGAAAATTGATCAGCAGTAGAGTCGGTTGGAACTCTCGATTGCCTTCGCTCACCAGGGAACGACATACTCAAGAAGAAGAGAAGAGAGGGAAGATGAAGAAGCCAACCCTGCGGGTGACGAAGTGGCTGAACGATATTCCGGTGGAAGCGTATTGCACGGCCTGCACCGCCGTTTCTTTCCGGGCGCAGGGCGCAAGCCATCGACCGAACCGCGAGGAGTACCAGAAATCCCTGCAGCAACAGTTCGACGCACATTGCAAGACGGACCACTCGCCAAGCTAGTGGGTGGCAGCGAGGGCCGAAAGCTGTCCCGCGCACGTCATTTGCAATCGAGGGCAACAGCGTCTGAAAGACGCCGTTATTGCAAGTTCGCGTATTCTGTCTTGGCTTGCTGCAGAACCGGCAAGTCAGAGTCGGCGTCTTTCCAGAGGGTGAGAAATTCCTCGTAGGCTGCCCGGCTCGAACTCTTATCTCCCGCCAGAGCCAAGGCACGCGCCAGGCCGAGTTGAGCCAGCGTACAAGCAGGATCCGCCGGGAACCGCATTCGAAGACTCATAATCCTGCGGAATTCCTGGACTGCATCGGCCGGGCGCTTAGCTTGCAGGAAAGCGATCGCGCGTACTCGCATTACGTCGACATTCCCACGATCATAGGGCACACCCAGCGCCAGAACGCGGATTGCGTTTTCAGCGTCGCCATGATCCAGGCTGGCAATTGCATGGATCACCGGCGCCCACTCAAACTGAATTGCCGTGTCTTCTGGACGGCGCTTCGCCAAGTCTTCAATCAGGTCCTCGGCATCCTTACTGCGTCCTGATAGCGCTAAGGCAATGGCTGCGGGTGGAATCGTGTCCGACATCTTCGAAAGCTTAAGCGCAGCGTTGGCACTGTCCCGGGCTGGCGAGGGTTTTTGAAGATACGCTTCATACACCGCGCGAAGTGCCATCGCGAATGAGGCATTTTCCTTGAGTCCAAGTTTCAAGGCCAGTTGGCTGGCCTGAGAGTACAAATCCTCCGATTCGCGAAGACGTCCACGCGATGCCGCCAGGGATGCATCCCGGTAGAGAAGATCCAGATTCCCAGCCGGAGTAGCCTTCAGTACGGCGTCGGCCCGATTGCGCGTCGCGACATCTCCCTGAGCGAGCGCAATGTTAGACAACTCCGTGTTGAGCCACGAACTGTCGGGAGACTTCTTCAATCCCTCGAGGACAACCGCTTTAGCCTCTTCGAGACGGCCAAGGCCTTCGTAGGAAGTCGCCGCTTCGGCGTGGATCTCGGCGGAGTCTGGAGCTAGTCGAAGTCCGGCCAACGCATGTTCCAAGCCCTTGTCGAATCGCCCCAGGATGACATATTCATTGGCCAGGTTTCCCTCCGGAAGCGCGTCGCGCGGGTAGAGCCGGCTGTAGGTCTCGTAAGTTTGAATTACCTTGTCCCTTTGTCCAACCAGCAGATAATAGTGAGCCGTAATGTACAGCTTCTCTCGTTCGCTCACTCGGTCGCTGAGTGCGACCGCTTTCTTTTCGTGCTCTTCAGCAAGCTGCAACTGCTCGACGTTCAGGTAAACCGTGCCGAGCATCGCGTGCGCCAAGGCAAAATCCGGGTCGAGTTGGATCGCACGTTCAAAGAAAGGGACGGAGTCCAGATCCGAGATGCTCCGTTTTTCTAAACCCATGGTGTAAAGCTGCAGCGCTTCGAGCGAGGGAGTAGTGGCTTGTTCGAGGGGCTTATCAAATTGTTGAATTGAGTTCAGGGACTCTCCGAGCTTCTTGCGAAGCCGGGTGTTCGCCTTGCCGAGCACGGCGAGCACCTGCTCCTTGCTGGCCGCTTGTTCTCGTTCTTCGGCAAGGAGTTCCCCGGAATTTGCGTTGACCACTTCCAGCGCCACGGAATATTGGCTCCCCAGACTCGCCAGTGTGCCGGTCAACATCGCCTTGAACCCGTTGCGCCGGCAGATCTCCTGGCCGATTTCAGGGCTGATGCGCGTGCCGGGCGCTTTGCCCATGAGAGTCAGAGTCTGGCGGATTCTGTCATCGGCGACGATGTTCAAGTACGGTGATTGCCCCAGATCGATCGAGACAGCTTTTCTCAACGTGGCATCGAAGATAGAGTCGCCTGTCTGGTTGGAGAATTCAGTGACGAGAAGGTAATCCTTCTGCGTTAATGGAGGAGTTCTGAAGGAACGAATCCCCAGGATGATGCCCGCGACAAGGATCGCGGCCCCCAGCAGAAAGACGGCGACGGTCCACCTGCGGTGATACCACGGCAAGCGCTGCTCAAAGTTCTTTTCGGCTAATTCTTTGAGAACCTCCGCATTGTCAATGGCGGCAACGAAACGGTAGCCGCGCCGTGGGACAGTCTCAATGTATTGTGGGTGCTGAGCGTCATCTCCTAAGATCGCCCGGATCTGGCGGATGCAGTAGTTCAGGCCCTGCTCGAAATCGACAAACGTTTCTTCGCCCCAGAGTTCGTGGCGTAGCTGCTCCCGGGTGACGATGTGCCCCGCTGACGTGACCAGCAGGGCCAGAACCTTGAACGGCTGACGCTGCAGCCGGCACACCACGCTGCCCTTCCGAAGTACTTGATCGTCCAAATCCAGCTCGAACAAGCCGAATCGGATGTGGCTGCGAAGATTGGAGGGAACGGCCATCGAGAGCCGGAATTATAGCTCAGCGAGGGGCGCTCTCTTAGAGGTCATTCGACTCCCATACATTCGGGCCAAGCTGTTGATGGATCAAGATTTCGTGCTCCCTCAGTAGGAACTCATCTGCAACTCAGGCGCTTTTCATTGACACTTACTTCTGCCTTTCGCTAGGCTCCGACTCGAGATGGATGACACAACTCTAAACAGCGGCGCCAACGAGCGGCGCTGGGAAGCGAGAGCACGATGAACTGGAGTTCAATTTTCTCTTCAACCTCATATCCCAGAAACGTCATCACAACAGCGATCGTAGTTCTGATAGCCACGTTCGTCCCGCATGCGCAAGCGCAGCTTAATCGCTTGAACCTAACCGGGTCTTGGGAGGGGGGGTTCTACGGCGGCTCGGAATTCCAGCTTACCCAGGATGGCGATCGAGTCTGGGGCAAGTTCGGCTATGGCAATGGTGACGGTTTCGCCCGCGGCAACTGGAGCGATGGGCGTTTGATCCTGATCCTCACGCCGACGACGGCGCAGATTGGCGGGGCATGCGATCCGCGGAAGATCCTGGTCATTTCGGCGAAGGGAACGGCCACCTCCCTTGAACCGTTCACGCTAGACCTTGCCAACAACGGATCGTTCGTTGGAAGGATGACGCGAAAGTCCCCCAGCGCCGGTCCCCCGATCGAATATCCTTACGAGGCGGAACTGAAGAACTGCGGCCAGCTTGCCACTTACGAACTTGCATTCGAAACCAACTCCGACAAGCTGAAGGGCAGCGACTGGCCCATCCTGCAAACGCTGGCAGGTTTGCTCAAGAAGGATCCGTCACTGAAGATTGAGATCGCCGGCCACACTGACAGCACGGGCAATGCTGCCGCCAACCAGACGCTTTCCGAGAAGCGCGCAAATACGGTGAAGAAAACCCTCACCGATCGCTACGGCGCTGACGCGACCCGCCTCACGGCCAAGGGCTATGGTGCAGAACAGCCGCTCGCGGACAATGGTAGCGAAGAGGGCCGCGCCATCAACCGGCGTGTCGAGTTGGTCAAGCAATAACTCTGCGGAATGAAAAAGGGGCAGGCTGAGCCTGCCCCTTTTCCCGAGGACCTCCGCTAGAACTTGAAATCCAGGCCAGCTGAGACTCCCTGGATTTGTCCACCGGTCCAGCAGTGTGGGTTGGAGCCGACCAGGCCGCCGGTTGCGTCAAAGGCATCGTGGCAGTCGGTGGTGATGCCGCGTCCGCCAGCACCCAGGTCATAGTGAGCGGCCGGTCCGTTGGCGGTAAGCGCCCAATCGAAATATGCCGTCAAATGATTGCTCAGCTGATTCTTGAACGCAACCGTAAACAAGTTGGCCTGATTGTTGGCGTGCGCCCCTGCGGTGAAATCGGTCGTTGGATCTCCGCCCGGAGCCGGAAGCAGCGAATCGTTGTGCTGTCCAGGATCGCCAGGAGTACGGAACGCGTGCGCCCAACCCATGTGCAGGCTGGTGTTGCGGCTTAGCTGTTGGCTGGCCACCAACCACGTGCCCAGGCGCTGGCGCTCGTTCTGGAATTCGAGATCCGCTGGAACGTAGCGATGCATCGTCTCGAAGATTGCGCCGATTGTGGTCTTGCTCGGAAAGGCATACAGGATTCCCACCTTGCCTGCGTCTTCGTCGGCCACGTCCTGGGCTTCGAGCAATTGCGAGTATGGGTTGCCCGAGGCGTAGATGCCGGTGATGTCGCTGGAGCGGTTAACCTTCTCGTGACGCTCGTAGGCGCTGGTCATGTAAAGACGGCCTTTCGTGTAAGAGAGGCTGGCACTGGTGGCTGTGCCGAATGATCCATCGCTACAGGTGAGGGGAGTGATTCCGCCGCTGCCGGGTATGTTGCCTCCGGTACAGTCGGACTCGCCAGCGGCGATGTTGTCGCTGTTGTCGGCGCGATTCTGGCCGGGCGAGACCAGAGCGTCAAGCACAAAGCCGTTCCAGTTCGGGGACTGGTACCAGATGGAATGGTCGAGGCGTGTGCCGAACTCGACCCGGTTGTCCCCGCCGGTGTTGGCCATCACGACCTGATAGTCGCCGATCATCGCGACGAACGGATTAAACTTCCCCGTCGAGCTCTTGTAGGGCGCGTCCGTCTTGCCAATCATCAGCGAGCCCCACGCGGGATTCTGAAATCCGATGAAGCTGTTGCGCGAAGTAAGCGCGCCCTTCACCACGTTGCTTTCGTTGCTGTTGGTCTCAGCCGTGCCCGACATGGACGCAATATCGATCTGGGTTTCGAGCTGGTAGATGAAGTTGAAGTGCAGTCCCTTGATGGCTTGGAAGCCGCGGATTCCGATATAAGAAAGGTTCGTCGATACGTCGGGCATCCATCCCATGTTGCCGACCGGAGGATTTCCGTCGGGGCCAATCATTCCTCCTAAGCCTTTGGTGATGACGTCGAAGGAAACGTCCATGTTGCCGTAGGTGGTGAGTTCGCCACCAGGGACGTAGAAGGTCAGGCGGTCACCGGGCTTGCGCTCGAAAAATCCGTGTTGCGGAGTGCTGGTCGTTACCAGATTGTTAGCAACGATCTTCGGTGCGGACGCGGTCGCCGGCGTTTGAACCGCTGCCGGCGCGGGCGCGGCTTGCAGGTCGATCTTCTGCTCGAGAGCTTCAATCTGTTTCGCCAGCGCGGCAGACTGCTTCTTTAACTCTTCCAGTTGAACCTTTACCTCTGAAGGATCGTCAGCCCTGCAGTTGATTGCAGTGGTGGCCATGCAGGCTAGGGCAAACACAATGAACCGAGAAATTCTCATGAATCATTCCTTTTGATGAGATGGGGGATGCCTCGGGACCTGGGCTGAACCGCGCCCACCGAATGGGATCAGATTCTTTCGGGGCCCTGACTAGCTTCTGCGACTGCATCAGCGCGACGGCCTGAATGGAATTCTCCTTCTTTCCAGCGAAGCTGACAGAGCGAACGGGTCAGGCATCGATTTTCACGATAAAAAATCGCCCGGATTTGATCGCGCGACCTTGAACCATAGCAGAGGGGTGTCGGAACGCGCACATTACGTCGGTAAGGAAGTGAAATCGAGCCATTGCGGGAGAGTCTCGAAAGGGAATAGACGGGCGTGACGAACGTAAGGTGCGGGTCTGGACTCTTGTCTGATATTCGTAGTGGTCGGCACGGGAACCGACACTTGAGTAGGGACCGTAGGAAATTGGGAATCTCCCATTCCCAGACGAGTGGCCGCAAGCACACTCGGTAAAGGTCAAGGGAGAAAGATGGCTAAGAAAGTTCTCGTGGTGGATGACTCCAGGACAGCATTGCTGATGGAGAGGGAAATCCTCGAAAAGCGCACGTCGTATCAATGCGTCACCGCCGCAGATGGGCAGGAAGCTGTCGAAAAAGCAAAGCAAGAGCGTCCGGACCTGATTTTGATGGACGTGGTGATGCCCCGCATGAACGGGTTCGAGGCATGCAAGAGGATGCGCGAGCAGCCGAGCACGCGTGACATTCCGATCGTGCTGGTCACCACCCGCGGCGAAGAATCCTACATGGAAGCAGGGTTTCAGAGCGGCTGCAATGACTACATCACCAAGCCGGTGAACGGAGAGGAGTTGGTAGCGCTGTTACAGAGCTACCTCGGGGAGTAGGCGGCAGCGGTTCTTCTGTTGGTATACCCAGGATCTCCATAAACATGGAAACAGCAAACAGCTCAAGGGGCGAGCTATCCGGAGCAGGTGGCATGAACGATCTCCGGTTAGCGGCCGCGCGGAAGCGCCTGGCGGAGTGTTCCGGGAAGACCGATGCGATCGAAGCCCTGCGTGAGATCGTGAGCAATTTCCTCGGGTCGGAGGAGATGGCGTTATTCCAGGCCGACTGCCGAACCGCGGATTTTCGCACGTTGTGGTCCTTCGGCATCGACGCGAAGAAGTGCAACTTGCTGTGGGCTCTAAGTGAGAAGGGGCTGGAGCAGATCTTACACGGGGAGTGCCATGTGCAAGCGCGTGCCGGCGAGAGCAATGGCTCGAAGAGTGTTCGGGCTTTTGTCCCAATTCGCGTGGCGCATGAGACCGTCGCAGTACTGGCGATCCTGCAATTGCTTCCGCAGAAGACCGGTTTCGATAGAGCCGACATGGACCTGCTGGCCCTGCTCTCCAGCGAGGCCGGCAAAGCCCTTTTTCCTTCCGGCACGGCCCGTGCCGACGAATCGGAAAAATCAGAATGAGTGATAATTCCCCCAAATTCAATCCCGCCACCTTGCCCGCAGAGTTCATGAAGAGCTTTGAACATGCGGACTCCAAAGATGCCAGGCACTTTCTTTATCCAGGCCAGGTATTCGCCACAGCGGAACCGATCTCGATCTCAACCATCCTCGGATCGTGTGCGGCCGTAGTTCTCTGGGACAGGCACAAAAAAGCGGGAGGATTGAACCACTATCTGCTGCCCGAGGGCGACGACGAGGGAGCCAACCGGCTGCGTTACGGCAACGCCGCCAATCCTGAACTTCTGCGACAGGTTCTGGCGCTGGGATGTGAAGTTCGAAACCTGCAGGCCAAGATCTTCGGCGGGGCTTGTGCGTTCGGCAGCGATCCGTCGAGATCCCTTGGTTCCAGAAACGTGCAACTGGCCGAGAGTTTTCTTCATTCGGCCGGCATTCCAGTGGTGGAGAAAGACGTTTCGGGAAAGCGTGGCCGAAGGTTGGTATTTCACGTTTCCGACGGCGAGACGGTGATCAAGAATTTCGAGCAGGTGTAGTTCGGCGCGAAGGCTGTTTTCACTGATGCGAAGCCCCGAGGGAGGAACAGGAGACTCTGATGGAGTTTGACCGCGAAGCCGTCGTAGCGTCGTTCCTCGCCGAAACCGAAGAGGGCCTGAATTTGATGGAGCAGTCGTTGTTGGCGATGGAGTCAAATCCGTCGGATCCGGAACTTCTTCCCAATATCTTCCGTGTGGCCCACAGTCTCAAGGGAAACGCCACGTCGCTGAATTTCAAGGAACTGGCCGGGTTCGCTCATGTCGTCGAGGATCTGTTGGATGTGCTCCGCCAGCAGCAGGCGGTGCCCGGTCCGGAGTTGGTCTCATTGTTGTTGAAAGCGGTCGACGAACTTCGCGCCATGGTCCCAACGTTTGCTGCAGGGACGCATGAGCTTACCGAGGGGCAGCAGCAACTGAGAAAGCAAATTGCGCGTGAAGTGCAACGACGCTCAAAGAGAGTTGTCACGCCAGCGGGAAATTCCGGCGAGACATCGGCAGCCTCGAAGGCGGAGTCGCTTCCGGGTATCGCCCCCCGTACTCTGCGCGCGGACGTCGACCGGTTAGATCACATATTGAACCTGACCGGGGAAATTGTTACGGCGCAGAACCGCCTGCGGCGGATGATCGAAAAGCTCGGCGCCGAGGAAGGGCACTCACTGCTCGAAATGCATCGTGAAGCAGAGCGCCTCTACATGGAGCTTCAGGGTGAGGTGATGCGGATCCGGTTGGTACCGGTTGGTCCTCTGTTCCGGCAATTTGCCCGTTCGGTGCGCGATCTGGCCAAGAGTCACGGCAAGCTG
>Ga0187819_10001182_pt1 | contig 13528 bp, 9 predicted proteins | sample NC_wetland_sal_i_15_FD_132411 | JGI IMG/M metagenome (GOLD analysis project Ga0187819, IMG submission 132411) | Wetland sediment microbial communities from Neuse River Estuary, North Carolina, USA - SO4_4 | ecosystem: Environmental > Aquatic > Freshwater > Wetlands > Sediment | place: USA: North... | reverse complement strand
GGCATCTCGGCGATCGTGAGGGGCTCCGAGCTGCGCCGGACCGGGCGGACCTGCACGGGGTCTTGAGGGACGCGGCCGCTGACGCAGGGCGCTAGTTCTCCGTTGCTGCGCGCACCCGGCCGTCGACCCGGCCTCCGCCCTGGCCGAGGTCGGCCGGGCCAGGCCCAGCACCTGACCCTGCCCGGGCAGGAAACCGCGGAGCCGCCCCCCGGTTAACCCGGGTGGGCGGCTCCGCAGTTAAGGGAAGCGCCAGAAGACCAGCCGATGGTAGGCGGCTGGTCCGGGCTACCAGCGATACCAGCGGCTTCTCGATCCGCCTTCACCCACGCGGATGAGGAAGCCGAGCACCCAGACCACCAAGACGATCAGGGCGATCCACCACAGGATGTGGATGGCGAATCCGAGCCCGCCGAGGAGCAGGGCCAGGAGGAGAACGAGTAGAACGAGCGCCATGTGCTTGATGCCTCTCTTGTCGGCGTTCCGTGCGAACTCCAGCCCGGCTACCCAGGTACGGGCGCTTCACACACCAAGAAAAGCGCCCGGCGCCGTTTGTCCTGGCCACGCCGGGCAAGTGAACGGGGGTGAACCGCGTGCCAGCGGCCGGAGCCGAGGCCGAGGCGGCCGAGATCCGGGCGCAGAAGCAAGACAGAGTCCGGACCGCCGAAGACCAGGACCGGGCGGACCCGCCCGGCGGGGAAGGCCGGATCAGGGAAGCCCTCGAGACGGCGGCGGCCGTGGCCGAGGAGACCGGCGGCCTCGGGACGCCCGGGCGCCCGGTTAACCGCCGTTCCCCGTTCATGATCGGGATGACCGGCGCGCTCGGCGTCGCGGTGGCCTACGGCCTGGTCGAGGTGGTCATCCGCGCCCGGTCGGTCCTCATCCTCATCGGCCTGGCGCTGTTCATCGCGGCCGGCCTGGATCCGGTGGTCGGCTGGCTGGTGCGCCGTCGCGTGCCCCGCTGGGCCGCCGTGCTCCTGGTCATCGGCAGCTTGGCCGGGGTGCTGGCGGCGTTTCTCGCGGCTGCGATCCCGCCGCTGGCCGCCGAGGCCACCGCGCTCGCTCATCAGATACCGCACTACCTGCACACCCTCCAGGACCGCAATTCGCAGCTGGGCCGGCTGAACGTCAGGTACCACCTCCAGCAGCGCCTGTCCCGGCTGGTCAGCGGGAACGGGACCGCCTGGCTGGGCGGAGTCCTGGGCGCGGGGGCACTCGTCCTCAGCACGGCCTCCTCCATCGTGGTCGTGCTGGTGCTCAGCATCTACTTCCTGGCGGGCCTGCCGCAGATCAAGGTCTTCGCCTACCAGCTGGTGCCGCACTCGCGGCGGCCCAGGGTCATCCTGATCGGCGACGAGATCCTGGCCAAGGTGGGCGGCTACGTGCTGGGTAACTTCATCACCTCGGTGATCGCCGGCCTCGGCACCTACCTCTGGCTGCTCGCGTTCGGCATCCCCTATCCCCTCCTGCTGGGCATGTTCGTGGCCCTGCTCGACCTGATCCCGGTGATCGGGTCGACCGTCGGCGGAGCCGTGGTGACGCTCGTCGCGCTCACCGTGTCCCTGCCGGTGGCGCTGGCCACCCTCGCGTTCTACGTCGGCTACCGGCTCGCCGAGGACTACCTGATCGTGCCCCGCGTCATCGGCCGCACCGTTCAGGTGCCCGCGATCGTCAGCCTGGTCGCGGTGCTGATCGGCGGGGTCCTGCTGGGCATCATCGGGGCCCTGGTCGCGATCCCCGTCGCCGCGGCCGTCCGGCTGCTCCTGCACGAGATCGCGATCCGCCGCCTCGACAAGAGCTGAGACGGAGCCGTTTGCATCCGGACGGCAAGGGTAGGCGACGGTTCCGTGTCCGCCGACGTCAGGAGGCTAGGAGTCGCATGGGCCTGCCAGCCAGCCAGCGACGCGCGCTGGGCAGCATCGAGGGCAGGCTCCGGGCTGCCGATCCCCACCTGGCGTCCATGTTCGCGATCTTCGGCCGGCTCAGCGTCGGCGAGCCGGTCGCCGCCGAACGCGTGGTCTCCCGCCCGGGGCTCCGCCCGCCGCCGCCGCGCCTGGCCGCGTGCGCGATGGTGCTCATCCCGGTCATGTTCATCGCCCTGGTCATCGTGAGCGCGCTGGCGGGCGGGGCGCTCAGCCCGCGGGCGTGCGAGGGTGCCTATCCGGTCGGCGGCGGCTCGCCCCAGCTGCGGCCCGCGTGCCAGCTCAGCGCGGACACGACCGCCGTGAAGGCCACGCCGGTCACCACTCCGGCCGGCACCGAGAGCCCCGCCTGCATCGCCCTGGTTCAGCACGGTCGCTCGGCCCGCGGGTGGGTGTGTTACAAATAGGCCAGGGATGGAGGCCGGTTGCCGATCGAGCACCTCGGGCATGAGGCGGCAGAGCTACTGAGCCTCACCGGCAGCGGCGAGGCCAGGTCGCTGAACCGGCTCGCCGCCCTCGCGGCCTGGCAGGTGCCGGCCTGCTCGGGAGCCCACGCGGCCGTCTGGCGCGATGGCGAGATGATCGGCGCCGCCGCGACCCATCCCGACCTCGCCGAACTCGCCGACCTGCAGCTGGTCAGCGGGCACGGCCCGATCGTGGCCGCCGCGGACTCGGGCCGGTCGGTCAGCATCCCGGACACGCTGGACGAGAGCCGCTGGCCGCAGTACGCGGACGCGGCGCTGCGCCTCGGCGTCCGCTGCTCGGTCCACCTGGTGCGCGACCTTCCACGCGGCGCCCTGGTGCTGTCGCTGTTCAGCGTCCGCCCCGGCGTGCTCGACGAGCGGTCAAGTCCGACGGCGGACGTGCTGGCCGCGTTCGGGGGCGCCATGCTCGAGAACGCGACCGCCTACCACCAGGCGCAGCGAACCGCGAGCCAGCTCAAGGACGCCGTGGTGGCTCGCTCGGTCGTCGACCAGGCCAAGGGGATCCTGATGCACGCGCTCGGCTGCGACGCCGACACCGCGCTGCGGCGGCTACGCGCCGAATCCCAGCGCCGCCACGTCAAGGTCACGGAGGTGGCCACCGAGGTCGTGGCCGCCTATCAGGCCGGCGACGACGGGCGTCCGGGAACCCGGCACCCCGGCGCCGACCGGCGGTTATCGAGGCTCGGCGGGACGCGTGGCCCCGCCTGGCGCGTCCATGACCCGCGCGACCAGGATCGTCATGTCGTCCCGCAGCTCTTCCTGGGAGAAGGCCGTCACCAGGCCCTGGACCATCCTGGTGGTCTCGGAGGCGGAGCGCCCGGCCAGGCCGGCCAGCTCGTCGGCGAGGCTGTCCTCGAAAAACCGCATGTCCTCACTGCGCGCGTCTGTCACCCCGTCGGAGTAGAAGAACAGCAGGTCACCCTGGGCGAGCTCGAGACTCTGGCAGGCCGGTTCGGCGTCGGGAAACAGGCCCAGGGGCAGGCCGCCGCCGCTCAGCACGTCGACCCGCCCGTCCGGCCGGACCACCGCGGGGCCGGGATGGCCGGCGCTGGCCAGCTCCACCCGGAGGCGACTGCCGTCCCAGCGCAGGTAGGCGAGCTTGGCGGTCACGAAGCGGTCCTCGTAATCACCGGCCAGCATGACCTCATTCACCTTGGCCAGCACGTCGGCGGGATCGGTGTTCCAGCGGGCCAGGACGCGGATCGCGTGCCGCGCGGCCGCCGTCATCGCGGCGGCCTCCTGCCCCTTGCCACAGACGTCCCCGATGGTGATCGCCCAGGCGTCCTCGACGGGGAAGACGTCGTAGAAGTCACCGCTGACTTCAAGTCCCTCGCTCGCCGGGACGTAGGCCGCGGACAGGTCGAGCCCGGGGACGTCGGGCAGGCGGGCCGGAAGCAGGCTGCCCTGCAGCGCCTCGGCCACGACCGACTGCTGCCGGAACATCCGGTCAACCCGGATGGCCACGCCCAGATGCTGCCCGAGGACTTCCGCGAGCGCGAGGTCGGCGAGGTCGAAGCGCCCCTCGCCGGGAGTACGGGCCAGGGTGAGGGCACCGTACACGGTGGTGCCGTCCGTGATCGGAACGCTCAGCAACCCGGTCACGCCCAGCAGGATCAGCAGCGGGGTTCCGTCCGGGGCCGAGCCGAGGATCCCGGTGTCCTCCACGTGCGCCATCAGGACCGGCGCGCCGGCCGAGTAGACCTGCTCAGGCGTCGAGCCGGACTGCGGGTCGTCCCCGCGCACCGTCCTGGCCAGGACCCGTGACGGCTCGCCGGGCGGCCCGATCACGAACTGGCGGCGCAGCAGGCCCGACCGTTCGATATCGACGATCACCCAGCTCGCGATGTCGCCCGCGAGCAGCCGGGCGCACCGCTGGATCGTCAGGGCCTCGCTGAAGGTCCGGTTGTCAAGCAGCAGCCTGGTCACGGCGATCACCAGGTCCATCCGCCGCGTCATGGCCCGGACGGCGCCCTCCGCCGTAATCCCGCTGCCGTGCTCGCGCGGGGTCGCCCCGCTCGCACGTCTCGCGGGCTTGGCGGGGTTCGCCGGGGACGCCGTGACCACGAGCAGCCGTGCGCCCTCCTGCAGCGTCACGGCGTCGACCAACAGGGACGCGTCGGCGGGCCCGTCCGGCCCGAGCAGCTTGCACTGCACCTGCCGCGCCGTGCCCGTCCGCGCCACCGCGGCCAGCTGGCTCTGCACCGCGGCCCGCGAGGGAAGGTCGACGAACGCGGTCAGCGGCCGGCCGGTGGCGTACCCGGGCGGGGCGCCGATCAGGTCACCGGCCTTGCCGTTGGCCCGCCGGACCGTGCCGTCCGGCTCCAGCACGAACAAGGGGGCGGGTGCGCCCTGGAACACCCCGCGCAGCAGGGCCCGTTCCGCGCTGAGCGAATCGTGCTGGCCCGGCGCGGACTCTCCGGGGCCCGCTTCGGTCAGCTTCGTCAACGCGTCGAAGGCGGCGTCGAGTTCGGCGAACGCGGCGTCAAGCAGGGACCGGGGATCGGCGCCGGGCATCCCTGCCGCCTGCCGCAGTGCCTCGAGCCGCCCCGCGAGGTCGGCGAGATCGGCGTACGACCCATCCGGCCCGCTGCCCTGCGACATGTCTCCTGACCATCGTCACCGCTGGAACGCCTCGCCCTGAGGTAGGGCGTCTCAATAGTACTTGCGGCTATTCGTAAGGACGGCCTACCACCAGCGCCGCCGACAAGATACCGCCGCGGGCGGCATCGCCCGCGGCGGTATCGCGCACTAGTTGCCTACCACCACCGGCGCCGACGCGACCGGCGCGTGCGGTACTGCCCGTAACCGCGGGTGGTAAAGGCGCTGACCAGCAGCGCCGCGGCGATCAGCGCGACGATGAACGTGATGACGGTATGCCCGGCGCCCAGGATGGCCGTGGTGATGATCCCGCCGAGCAGCGCGGCCACGATGCCGATCAGGATCGTCAGTATCAGCCCGATGTGCTGACGGCCGGGAACGAGCAGCCGCGCCAGCCCGCCGATCACCAATCCGATCAGGAGCCAGACGATGATGACGGACGCGGTGATGGTGGCCATGACTTTCTCCTCTTTGTTGCTTAGTTCTCGTAAATGTCTTCGATGATCTCGGTCTCGCCGGGCCGGGGCTCGGTGGACAGGCCGCGGGTGGCATCCAGGTCGCGGGTGGCCTCGAGGTGGCTGCTGGCCTCCGGACTGCCCAGCGCCCCCGGGGCAGGCAGGCCCGCCCTGACCCGGGTGTTCGCCGGGTTGCGGTTGACGCCGGTCGGATACGTCACCACTTCTGTCTGGCCTCCCGGGCGCCAGCGGGCCTGTCGGATGAACAGGCGCCGGCCGACCCAGCCGTAGCCGCGCCGGGGTACGGCCAGCCCGATGATTCCGATGATCATGAGCACCCAGCCGGCCGTGTGCAGGTTGAAGACCGAGGTATTCGTCGTCACGGCGAAGGCGAAGATCGCCCCGATCCCGATCAGTACCAGTCCCATACCTGTTTTCATAACGATCCTTCCGCTGTTGAGGGCCCCTGGTCAGGCCGTCGCTGCCGTGCCGCCCGGTGCCGTGGCAGGCGCGGCGTCGCAGGCCTCGGGTGCATCGAGCAGCCTGTTCCTCAGGTGGGCCAGGGCCCGGGCCATCAGCCTGGAAACGTGCATCTGCGAGATGCCGAGCCGGGCGCCGATCTCGGTCTGGGTGAGGTTGCCGTAAAAGCGCAGCACCAGGATGCGCTGCTCGCGTTCCGGTAGCTCGCCCCAGTGGGCGTTGAGGGCTTCCATGTCGATCGCGTGCTCGACCCCCGGGTCGTCGTCGCCGAGCATGTCCGCGAGCAGGGCCGGGTCGTCACGGTCTGACAGCGGGGCGTCCAGGGAGTAGGTGCTGAACACCAGGTCTGCCTGCCGCGCCTCCTGCATGTCGTCCTCGCTTACCCCGAGCCGGTCGGCGAGTTCTGCTTGCTCAGGGGCCCGGCCGAGCTGATGGGTGAGCTCCTCGCTGGTCTTGCGCAACTCGAGCAGTAGCTCCTGAGCCGACCGCCGCACGTGGATCTGCCACCGCTTGTCCCGGAAGTGACGCTTGATCTCGCCGTAGACACAGGGCTGGGCGTAGGCCGCGAGGCTGTCGCCTACCTCCGGGTCATAGTTGTTGATCGCCTTGAGCAAGCCCACGTAGCCGACCTGGATGAGGTCCTCGGTCGGCTCGGGGCTGCCCCGGTACTGCCGGACGCAGGCCCGCACCAGCTTCGTGTACCGGTCCACGAGGATCTCGCAGGCCGCGGCCCGTAGCTCGCTGTCCCGCGGCTGGGTGCGGACCTGGGTCAGCAGCGCGTTATCGGACAGCTCGTGCAGCCCAGCGCGGAGCCCGGGGTTCAGGCCGACCTCGGGCGGGGCGGTGTCGACGGCAGTGCGCCGCGGCTGCCTGAGGGTTCCGTTCGTCATCGGTCGTCTCCCTGGACCTGGATATTTCGGACGAGTACGGTGTGCCCGGCCCGTGAAGGATAAACATTGGGTAACGTGATGCTCGTCACATTCCAGTCTCGGCTTGTCACCGTCAGCCACTCCGGTATCGCTCACGCCTGGCGCCACTAGCTCCCGCGTCACGGCTCAAACCGCGCAGGCGGGCGGTCGGATACAGCGCGTTCCGCAAATATCCGCCGGGCGCAGGTGTAGGCGCATGGCCGGGGGGAAGCCCAATGGCCGCTACCCCGGACCCCCGCGAGGACACAACACGACATGACCGTCATAGGGAACCCCGTCAGCAAAGTTAATACCGCCAGCTGGCAAACCGAGGCTGCCTGCCTGTCCGCCGACCCTGACCTCTTCTTCCCCATCTCAACGACGGGCCCCGCCGAGCAGCAGATCGCGCGGGCGAAGAGGATCTGCGCCGGGTGCGCGGTACGCCCGGAGTGCCTGGAGTTCGCGCTGGCCCACGATCAGATGTACGGCATCTGGGGCGGCACCACCCCCGACGACCGGCGGCGTGACCGGCGGCGCAGGCGGCGCGCGGCCGTCGCGGCGCAGAAGCAGAAGCAGAAGCAGAAGCGGTCCGTCGCGGCGTAAAGAAAAGAAGCGCCGCGGACCCAAGCTACGCCCGGCTGGCCCGTAAACTCCGGCTGAGCCAGCGCTCCATGCAGGCGAGGAGATCGTCCGTGTCGACCGGCTTGGTGACGTAGTCGCTGGCCCCGGCCGCGATGCTCTTCTCCCGGTCGCCGGGCATGGCCCGGGCCGTCACCGCGATGATGGGCAGGGTGGCGAAGGCGGGCATCTGCCTGATCTCGTTCATCGTGGTGTAGCCGTCCATCTCCGGCATCATCACGTCCATCAGGACGAGATCGGTGTCATCGGAGCCCAGCAGCGCCTCGATGCCCTTGCGCCCGTCGGCGGCCTGGGTCACCGACATGCCGTGGAGCTCGAGCGTGCTCGTGATCGCGAAGACGTTCCGCGTGTCGTCGTCGATCACCAGGACCCTCCGGCCGCGCAGGGCCTCGTGGCCCTCGGCCTGCAGCGGGACGCGCGTCCCCGGATCGACCGGCTCCCTGATCAGCGCCGGCACGTGCTCGGGCTGGGCGGCGGACAGGTGCAACGTGATCCGTTCGCGCAGTTCGTCCAGCGATCCGAGCAGTTCGAGCGGCTGGGAACCGAACCGTAGCCGCGCGAGCCGCGCCTGCGCGCTGTCCAGTGTGTCCCTCGTGTGGGCCAGCACGGGAACCTCGCGCAGCTCGGGTTGCTCCTGGAGCCGCTCGAGGAAGGCGAAGGCGGAAGCGTCTTCCAGGCCGAGATCCAGCACGACGCACCGGTGCGGCGCGGCGCTGAGCGCCTCGATCCCCTGCTCCGGGCTGACCGCCGTGCCCACGCTGACCGGTCCGTGGATGCCGACCAGGTCCGAGACCGCGCTATGGGCGAGCAGGGTCAGCAGGCCGCCGCGCGCGCCCTCCAGGACCAGCAGGCGCCTGCCCCCCGCCGCGTCATCCGGCAGCGCGGGCTGGAGCTGCAGGGCCACGGTCGCGTCGGCGCGTCCGTCGCCGTTGCGCGTCAGGCCGAGTCCGTCGCGCGCGCCCGGGGTGACACCCGTCGCTCCCGGCAGCTCGCAGGGCAGGTACAGCGTGAACGTGCTGCCCCGGCCCAGTTCGCTCATCGCGGCGATCTCGCCGCCGAGCAGCGCGCCGACCTCGCGCGCGATGGACAGCCCGAGGCCGGTGCCGCCGTACCTGCGGCTGAGCGTGCCGTCGCCCTGCTGGAAGGCGCCGAAAATCGTGCCGAGGTTATCCGGCGAGATCCCGATGCCCGTGTCGGCCACCGAGAAGGCCAGCGCATCGCCGGCCCGGGCCGCCCGCCCGTCGGCCCGGTGATCCAGGCCGACGCGGAGCAGCACGTGACCGCTTTCCGTGAACTTGACCGCGTTGGACAGCAGGTTCCCGAGCACCTGGCGCAGCCGCTGCCGGTCGGTGAACAGCTCGGGCGGGGTGCTGGCGTCCGTCTCGACGGCGAACTCGAGCCCCTTCTCGGCGGTGAGCGGCTGGAACGTGGCCTGGATGTCCTCGACCAGCGCGCTGAGCGCGAACCGCTCGGCGTGGATGTCCATCCGTCCCGCCTCGACCTTCGACAGGTCGAGGATGTCGTTGATCAGCTGCAGCAGGTCCGACCCGGCCGAGTGAATGACGTTGGCGTACTCGACCTGCTTGGCGGTCAGGTTCCGCCCCGGGTTCTGCGCCAGGAGCCGGGCCAGGATCAGCAGGCTGTTCAGCGGCGTGCGCAACTCGTGCGACATGTTGGCCAGGAACTGCGACTTGTACTTGGACGCCAGGGCCAGTTGCCTGGCGCGCTCCTCGATCTCCTGCCTGGCCCGCTCGATCTCGGCGTTCTTGGTCTCGATGTCCCGGTTCTGCGCGGCGAGCAGGGCCGCCTTGTCTTCCAGCTCCGCGTTGGACCGTTGCAGTTCCACCTGCTGCGCCTGGAGCTCTTCCGACCGCGCCTGCAGCTCGGACGCGAGCCGCTGCGACTCCGTCAGCAGCGTGTCCGTCCGCGCGTTCGCGATGATCGTGTTGAAGTTGACGCCGAGGGTCTCGGTGAGCTGCTCGAGGAAGTCGGTCTCCACCTGGCTGAACGAGCTGAACGAGGCGAGCTCGATGACACCGATCACCTGGTCTTCGAACAGGATCGGCAGCACCGCCAGGTTCGCCGGCGGCGCCTCGCCGAGCCCGGAGGAGATGCTGACGTAGCCCTCGGGGAGATTCGAGACGACGATCGACCGCTTGCTCCGCGCGGCCTGCCCGATGAGGGACTGGCCGAGCCGGTACTTGATGGGCTCGGCCCGGCCGGCCCGCAGCCCGTACCCGGCGATGAGGCGGAGCCTGGTGTCGTCGTCTTCGGTCGGCTCAGACAGGAAGAACGTACCGTGCTGCGCGCCGACCAGCGGCGCCAGCTCGTCCATGATCAGCTCGGCCACGACGGCCAGGTCACGGTGGCCCTGCATCATCCCGGCGATCCCGGCCAGGTTGGTCTTCAGCCAGTCCTGCTGCTGGTTGGCCTGGATCGTCTCACGCAGCGACTGCACCATCGCGTTGATGTTGTCCTTGAGCTCCGCGACCTCGCCCTGGGCCTCCACGGAGATGGACCGGGTCAGGTCACCGGACGCCACGGCGCTGGTCACCTCGGCGATCGCGCGGACCTGCCTGGTCAGGTTCCCGGCTAGCTCGTTGACGTTCTCGGTCAGCCGCTTCCAGGTACCCGACACGCCCTCGACCTCGGCCTGGCCGCCCAGCCGTCCCTGGCTGCCGACCTCACGGGCGACCCGGGTGACCTCGGCCGCGAACGAGGAGAGCTGGTCGACCATGGTGTTGATGGTGGTCTTGAGCTCGAGAATCTCGCCGCGCGCGTCGACGTCGATCTTCTTGGACAGGTCACCCTGGGCGACCGCGGTGGTGACCTGGGCGATGTTGCGAACCTGGCTAGTCAGGTTGTTGGCCATCGAGTTGACGTTGTCGGTCAGGTCCTTCCAGGTGCCGGAGACGCCCTTGACGTCGGCCTGGCCGCCCAGGCGTCCCTCGGTGCCGACCTCACGGGCCACCCTGGTCACCTCGTCGGCGAACGCGGACAGCGTGCCGACCATCCGGTTGATGGTCTGGGTGAGCGCCTCCACCTCGCCCATGGCTTCGACCGTGATCTGCTGGCTCAGGTCGCCGCGCTCCACCGCCGTCGCGACCTGGGCGATCGAGCGCACCTGGGCGGTCAGGTTGGACGCCATCACGTTGACGTTGTCGGTCAGGTCCTTCCACGTGCCCGAGACGCCGCGGACGACGGCCTGGCCGCCGAGGTTGCCCAGGGTGCCGACCTCGCGGGCCACCCGGGTCACCTCGTCCGCGAAGGCGGAGAGCTGGTCGACCATCGTGTTGATGGTCTCCTTCAGCTCCAGGATCTCGCCGCGGGCGTCCACGCGGATCTTCTGGCTCAGGTCGCCCTTGGCCACCGCCGTGGTCACCTCGGCGATGGAGCGCACCTGGTCGGTCAGGTTGGCCGCCATGACGTTGACCGATTCGGTCAGGGCCTTCCACGTCCCGGAGACGCCCTTGACGTCGGCCTGGCCGCCCAGCCGCCCCTCCGTGCCGACCTCGCGGGCCACCCTGGTCACCTCGTCGGCGAAGGAGGACAGCTGGTCGACCATGGTGTTCAGCGTGGACTTCAGCTCGAGGATCTCGCCTCGGGCGTCCACGTCGATCTTCTGGCTCAGGTCCCCCTTGGCCACCGCGGTCGCCACCTGGGCGATGTTCCGCACCTGCCCGGTGAGGTTGCCCGCCATGGCGTTGACCGACTCGGTCAGGTCCTTCCAGGTGCCCGATACACCGGGGACGTAGGCCTGGCCGCCCAGCTTGCCCTCGGTGCCGACCTCGCGGGCCACCCTGGTCACCTCGGAGGTGAACAGGTCGAGCTGGTCCGCCATCCCGTTGAAGACCGTGGCGATCTCGTCCATCAGCGGGTCACCGGTCTTGGCCAGGCGGGTGCTGAAGTCACCGCCCCGTACCGCCGTCAGCCCCGCGAGCAGTTGCTCAAGCCCGGACTTGTCAAGCCGCGGGCCCGACTGGACCGTATCTGTCAACGAGCGCTCCCATCAGCTGCTGCCGACGCAGCGCGAGGTGCGTCGGGCACTCGTAGCGCGATCCCTACCGATGGTAGACCGTATGTAATAATCATGGGCCGAATGGACTTCAATAACCGCGCTATAACAAGAAAAAGCCTGGCCGCGGCCGGCGTGCGCCTTCCGGCGCAGATGGTCTTTTCCAAGGCTATAACGTCATTTGACAAGCTTTTATGGGTTCTGAGGCATAGCGTCATCCCGTGGGGGAAAGCGGTGATTGTGACGGACAGCGATGACGTGCTGCGTCTCAGCACGGTAATCGACCGCCAGCGGCGCGAACTCGACCGCATCCGGGCCGCCGCCGCGGGCGAAGCCGTCGTCTCCATGGCCCGGGGCGCGCTCATGGAGCGGCTCGGCCTGTCCTCGGCCGAGGCTGCGAGCCAGCTCGCCGAGCTGTCGGCGGCGACCGGGATCCCGGTGACCGAGATGGCCGCCGCGGTCCTGTCACCCCACGGGTCCGCCTCCGCCGGTCGGGCCACTGACGAGGCCGCGGGGGTAGCCGACGCGCGCAGCACGGGCGCGGGGACGACGGGGCCGCGCTCGCTGATGATCGAGGCGGCGGCTGAGCTGGCGGCCGACGGCGCCGAGCTGGTCGGCACCCTGGCCAGTCAGGTCCTCGCGCCCCTGGGCGCGAGGACGGTGGTGCTGTGGCTCCTCGAAGCGGACGGCGCGCTCACGCTGCTGGGCGAGGCGGGCCTGCCCCTCGGGGAGGCCAGCCGGTGGTGGCATATCCCGCCGCAACTGGACTGCCCCGCGCAGCGCGTCGCTCGCGGCGCCGCCGACCTCTGGTGGCCCGCGGGTCCTCCGGAAGGGGACCGCGCTCCGGTGACCGGTCAGGCGGGCGGGGCCCGGGCGGCCCTCGCGCTGCGGGAGCGGAACGGCGATCTGCTCGGCGTCATGGAGGTCGGCTGGCGCGAGCCGCTCCCGGCCTTCGGTACCGAGATCCGCGGGCAGCTGTCGGCCCTGGCCGCGGGTAGCGCGCGAGTCATCGGCGCCCGCCTCGCGCGCGGCAACCTGGCCGCCGCGCATCCGAAGCCGGCCGTCTACGGCCTGCTGGACGGCCTGGCCGAGGCGGTGCTGGCGGTCCGGGCGATCAGGGACGACGGCGGGCGGGTGACCGACTTCAGCATCGAGCACGTGAGCCCCGGCTTCCGCGATCCGGCGGGGCGGACGGGGCCGGAGCTGACCAGGCTCACGCTGCTCGAGGCTTACCCGGGCAGCGTGGCCGGCCAGGGGCTGTTCACCCGGGCCGCGCAGGTCCTGGCGGACGGCGCGGCCCAGTACGTTCCCGGGCCGGTCGGCGAGTCCCTCGCGGCCCAGTACGTTCCCGGGCCGGTCGGCGGATCCCTCGCGGACCTGCGCGTCGCCAGGTTCTTCGACGGCGTGATCTTCACCTTCCGGCGCGACGCCCCGGCCGGCCGGCTGGCCGCTCTCCTTGATCACGCGCAGCGGCTCGGCCGTCTCGGCGGCTGGGAGGAAGACCTGGTCACCGGCGCCGTGCGCTGGACCGACTCGGCCTTCGAGCTGTTCGGCTTGAAACCTCGTCCGGGCGCGGAGATCCCGCTGGCCGACCTGCACAGCTACGTGATGGCAGCGGATAAGCCCGCGGTGCAGCGCTTCCGCCAGGACCTGCCGGAGCGCCGGGAGGCCGCCACCGCCACCTTCCGCGTCGTCCATCCCGACAGCCGGGGCGTCCGCAAGATCCGCGTCTTCGCCGAACCGGTCACGGACGCGACCGGCGCGGTGGTCGCGCTGCGGGGGACCTTCCAGGACGTCTCCGCGCACTACCAAACCCAGGTCGCCCTCGCCGCCACGCGTGACAGGCTCGCGGATACCGAGCAGCGAGTCGCGGAAGAGCACCGGCTCGCGCTGCGGCTGCAGCGGGCGATCATGCCGCCGGACAAGCAGCCGGTCCGGGCGGCCGGGATCGACGTCGCGGTGCGCTACCGCCCGGCGGGCGAGGGTCACCTGGTCGGCGGCGACTGGTACGACACATTGCTGCTGCCGG
>Ga0187819_10001180_pt1 | contig 13536 bp, 10 predicted proteins | sample NC_wetland_sal_i_15_FD_132411 | JGI IMG/M metagenome (GOLD analysis project Ga0187819, IMG submission 132411) | Wetland sediment microbial communities from Neuse River Estuary, North Carolina, USA - SO4_4 | ecosystem: Environmental > Aquatic > Freshwater > Wetlands > Sediment | place: USA... | reverse complement strand
TCACTGATGGTCAGAGTCCCGTTGCGGGTTCCGGAAGCTGTCGGAGTAAATGTCACATTGATCGCGCAGGTGGACCCTGCCGACAGACTGGCCGGGCAGTTATTGCTTTGCGCGTAGTCTCCTGTCATCTGCACGCCGGTGATGTTCAACGTTGCGTTGCCGGTGTTGGTAAGGGTCACAGCTTGCGCCGCACTGGACGTCCCAACGGATTGAGCTGAAAAAGTCAGGCTTGTGGGACTCAAGGCGGCAACAGCACCAGAGCCGCTGCCACTCAGGTTGATGACGTGGGGCGAGCCCATTGCGTTATCCTGAATCAGGATCGACCCGGATCGCGTCCCCACCCCGGTGGGTGTAAAAGTCACAGAGAAACTGCAGTTACTGGCAGCGGGTAAGCTAGTTCCGCAGCTATCCGTCTCCGCAAAATCGCCGGTGGTCGTGATCGATGAAATGGAGAGCGGTGAACTGCCCATATTGCGAAGGAGAGCCGTTTGTGGCTGGCTGGTAGCGCCAATCGACTGGGCCGGGTACTGCAGAGAAAAAGGACTCACGGACACGGCTGGTGCCGCGTTCGGTCCGATTTTCATCACGAAGGCGTTAGCGGTCCCTGCCAGCGTATTCTGAAAGGCTGTCGATGTAACCGGGAGGTCACTGGAAAGGGTTTGACCGCCGATATAAACGTTCGCGTTTGAGTCCACGGCGATACCAGCTGGATACTCATCGCTGCTCCCTCCCAAGTAGGTCGCAAACAGTTCCGTACTTGCAGCTGGATCGATCTCGGCCACCAAGAGGTCGGCTCCATTGGTGTAAGGCTCGATGCCGTTCGGGATTGAAAACGAAGTGCCCCATGAAACGGCCAAGACATAAGCGTCATTGTTTTGGTCGAGTACAATTGCTTGCGGAAAAGCAAAATTGTAAAGACCCAGGAAAGTCGAGTACATCAGGGTGGAACCCGTCGGGTCGAACTTGGTGACGAAGGCGTAGCTGCACCCGCCTAGAGAAACGGTGGGGTCGCAGATACTCGTGGAAGTGACTGGAAAAGTCCCGTCGCTGGGGGCCTGTCCGGTGACATACGCTGAGCCCGAGGCATCTACCGCGATCGCAGCGATCTGCACAGCGGCTCCACTCGATCCGTACAAGTACGTGGAATAGTCCAAACCTCCCGAACTGCTGAACTTACTCACAAACCCGATCATCGCATCTAGAGGAGCAGAATTAGTCGTGAGGTAGGCACCCGGCGTAGCCGGAAAATTGTAAGTGTTGGTTTGCCCGGCAACGTAGGCGTTATCATTAGCATCCACTGCGAGTCCGTAGATAATGCTAAAGGGTGCCGGCCAGCACGATCCTTGGGTGCAGGTTTGGGGGACGTTGGAATTTCCACCCAAGAACGTTGAATAAACCAGCGATGAGCCATCGGTGCTGAACTTAGTCACGAAACCGTAAACCCCATACAAACCGTCTTGATTCGGAGAAACAGTCGCCTGGTAAGCATTGACAACAGGAAAATTCTGGGATGAAGTGATTCCTGCTACATAAACTTCTCCCACGTTGTCGACGCCGATGCTAGCCGGCTGGTCATAGTTATTTCCTCCCAGGTATGTCGAATACAGAAGCGAAGAGCCGTCGGCAGAAATCTTGGTCACAAAGCCGGTGTAAGAGCCTGGCGCCGAGGCCTGATAAGCGTTGACTACCGGAAAGTCGGTGGATTGTGTGCTGCCGGTTACGTACACATTGTTCGCGCTGTCGAGCGCGAGCGCATAGCCAAAGTCCTGGTTGCTGCCGCCGATGTAGTCCGCGTATACGAGATTCGAACCAGTTGGGTCGAGCTTGGCCACAAAGACGTGGTCCGCTCCTGTTGGAAGTGAGCCCAGAGTTGCCAGCGGGAAATCGGCTGAGTCCGTGTACCCGGCGATGTAGACACTGCCGGTGTTGTCCACGGCGATTCCGGTAGGCTGGTCAGTGCCACTTCCTCCTAGATAGGTTGAGTAGACGAGCACAGGGTCAATCACCAGCGGTTTTGTTGAATCGTGGTGAGCAACGTGGAAGCTGATGTGGGTCGGATCGTTCACCACGTAGCCACCGTCAACGACGACTCGTTGGCCGTGAGATTCCTGGTAGACGATCGGGCTCTCGAAGTGGAGATCCCCACTGCTTGTCTTCAGCACAAGGTTGCCCGATTCGTCGATTCGAATCCCTTCGGCACCCTGGATCTCGAATTCAATCTGCCCAGGGTCGGCTCCAGCAGAAATCACAAAGTCGTACTCGAGTTGCTGGTGATTGCCGTAGTAGACGAGATCGATTCCAGGATAGACATTCCGGTAGCGAACGCTGGCATAAGTGGGCACATTTGTGTGCCACTTGGCGGGGTCCCTTCCAATAAAATAATTAACCCTGCCCGGCTGTAGCCCCTCCCCTATAACGGTAGGATTCTTGGCTGCTCCAGACAATCGCAACTGCATGGTTGTGGTCGAAGCCGGCGGGACGTGGCTGGAGTTAGGGGGATTGCCCGTCTGCGGGATCGCCACTACGTTAGCAGGACGCAAAGAGAGGACCATGCTGCCTGAGGTGAGAAACGCCGTGTATCCTCTACCGCGAAACAAGAACTTGACCTGCGGGTCGACCTGACCTTGGTTTGCTTCGAATTCGGATAACATGTTGCCGTAGTTCGGGGTGCTTCCCGCGCCCAAAGGGGTACTAGCATTCGGCAGCAACTGGCCTGAGGTCTTCTGAGCGAAAGATGTCACGGCGGCTAGCACGAAAAAAATCTCACACACAGCGATTCTGACTCGCATTACTATCCCTCGCAATTTGGATGACTTGAGTTTGGAAGCGGCAAGGGGGACCGTTCCGCCCGGAGCTCTCGCACGGTAACCATTGCAAGAACACTTCCGGACAGCTTTGCTGTGAAAGATAGTTATGCACCTGTAAGACTCCAAAGGTCTTAGGGCTGGGATTGGCTGGAGGGTCTTAGCGCAACCCCGCTTGAGGTGAGACTTTATTCCGGAATACCGTCTTGCTCTTGGACATCACGTGATCGGTTGATTTCACCGAAAGTTCGGTTTTGGGCTCAGCATCTTAAGTATGCGGGTGAACTTGCGATGCGAGAGGAAGCTGAGCTTGCGATCTGGAATCGGTGGGGCATCCAGCCCGCGCTTTCAGGTCGGATCCAACGCCCTGCGAGAATGTGATCCGCGCCCGTTGCTTTGAGAATCTGTTCTTGACTCTTCAAAGTGATCCCTTGGTCTCACTCGACACTCTCGTGGATTCGACAGTGATCGTTCAGTGCACGTTATCACTGACGGAGCAGACGGGCATCTCTGCGTTCTCCAGTTTGGTCAGTTCGCTCGCCAGCCACGTTTGAAGCACAGTGAGGTCGGCATCGGGAATGAACGAGAAGCGAATTCCGGCCCGTCCCTTCCCATCTGCATTGACGACCCCGCCGGACAAGTAAATCAGGCCCGTGGTGCCCGGAAGTGTAAAGAGTGCCGTGAGCTTCTGATCGATTTCCAATGGCTGTTTGCACTGCAGGGCCAATCCGCCGATGCTGATGTCGCTGATTTTGGCATCGAATCTTTCCCCCCCGATCACCCTGACCACCACCGGGAGGTCGACCGGAACCCGAGCCGCACGCCGGCGGTTTTGCAGCATGGTTCCGTAAGCGGCGCGCATACACCGTTGCGCGTGATCATGGTCCATCGGCTTGTGGATCATGAAGTTAGCCCCGGCCAGCAACGCATGCGCTTCGGAACCCTGATCGACCATGGCGACAATGGTGGAGTTGCTATTGGGAGATGACTTCCGCGCGGCGCGCACGACGCAATTCGGATCGTGTACCCCGCTCCAGTCCACAATTACGGTATCAAGTCTGCGGTGGGTGACGGCGTCAACGGCCGAGTCAAGTTCGCCACAAACCTCGGTCTTAATGGCAAAGGTGTCCAGAATCTGACTCATGACACCGAGCACGTCCGTGTCGCTGGAGAATAAAAGCCCGTCGAGTCGAACTTGTTCTTTGATCATAGCCTTCAGAAGAACAGCATGTTTGTGACCAAACTCGATCGAGCGGCTGCAACCGACTGGCCGCTCTCGATTTGTCGGCATAAAGGGTTGCATTTCTCGCTGACTTGACCGTGCTACAGGCTGGAATACTGTCTGCCATGCAGACGTTTGCTGGTACCAAAAACCCGTCTTTAACGCCGCTCGAGCCAATCCCGGTTCGTTTGTGTGTTTCTTCACTGGTATGACTTGCCTGATGATGAACTGAGGTGTGTTGTGGTGTTCGGATTTCGTAACACAACAGAAGTGGTAAACAGAACGGTCCAGAACGTCTGCCACAATTCGAGGCTCTTGAGGGGAGATGTGAGTCAAATGCGGCCGAAGGAAAAATGTCGCCAGCCAACCTCGTTAGTCGTCCATGATCTAGTGAACCAACTCTCGGGCCTTATAGGCCGCTGTGAGCTACTGCTCGAAAAAGCAGAGCCGGGTACAGAGAACGCGAAGCAGCTTGCCCAGGTTTGCGATTTAGCCCACGCAGCAGTGAACACAGTAACTGCACATCGACGCCAAATATCAGAGGAATTAAGAAGGAATGTAGTCGGATTCCAAAACCAAGAAAAAGTTATGGGCTCCTCCCCCCGTAACAAAGCTGACCCCAGAGCAACCTTGACAGTTCCAGCAGCCTACAAATTTTCAGATGCTCTTTCGGGTGGCGCCAAAGGGTAATGCGTGCAATTCCTTTTGCGCTTCAACGCAGATTTCAAACACTACCGTGATCCACTTTGTTACTGATACTTGGTTCTTGGTGATATACTGCATACGGCTAGCTCTTCATACGAAAGCTGCTGATGTGTATGCTTATTTGTACTGCTTGCTCAGCGATGGGCAGACTTGGTTTCCGTCTTTTGCGCCGACAGCAGTTGTAGCCCACGCGCCTCTGTCGAAGCCTCCCAGGGTTAGGTCGTCTTTAGGCCAGCCAATTCGAGCAGGATCTCATCCTGCTACCGTCAACACCTGGAACTGTGATCCTTGTCACACACCCCGACACCCAAAAGAGCCAGTCTTAGTCATGGTCTATCTGATTGGGAGGGTGGATCAATGTACGGAGGAAAGTACCAAGCTTAGGTGTTCCCAATGAACAGGCCGAACATCTTCAAGTTGCTGGTGATTGACGACGATCCCCAGACTCTGTCGCTTATCGCCGACGCGCTCGGCGACGAAGGACTGGAAATACTGACAGCTGAGAATCCAGAGGCTGGGTTCGAGATGTTCTTGCGGCTGCGACCCAGAATCGTGCTGCTCGATCTGATCTTGCCCGGAGTGAGTGGCATGGACATGCTGAAGCGCATCATTGCTTCTGACCCCGGTTCCAACGTGATTGTGATTTCGGCACATTACTCGGCCGAATCAGCCGTGGAAGCGATTCAGCAAGGCGCTTGCGACTATCTGACGAAGCCGCTTGATTTTCAGAGGCTTCGGCATCGAATTGCCAGTTTCCTGGCGGAAGCGGAAATACGCAGAAGAACCCTCCTCCTGGATCAAGAGCTGGTGCAAGCCTGTCAATTCGAAGGAATCGTGAGTCGAAGTCCGCTGATGCTCGACGTTTTCGCGAAGATCCGCCGGGTTGCGCCGCACTTCAGGACTGTTCTCGTCACCGGCGCCACTGGGACCGGCAAGGAGCTAGTTGCACGGGCGCTTCACCGTCTAACCGTGGGTTCTCCCGGCCAGTTTGTCGCCTGCAATTGCTCTGCTCTGGTTGAGAGTCTGGTCGAGAGTGAACTCTTTGGCTATGTGAAGGGTGCCTTCACGGGGGCTATTCAGGACAGGGCCGGACTTTTTGAGAACGCGAATGGTGGTGTTATTTTTCTCGATGAAATCGGAGATCTCTCGCTAACCGCCCAGGCAAAATTACTTCGCGTTCTGCAGGATCGTCACGTTCGGAGAGTCGGTTCTTCGGTTTCGCGCAATATCGATGTGCGAGTAATCGCTGCTACAAATCGCGATTTGAGGAAGATGGTACGCGAGGGTCTGTTTCGCGAAGATCTGTACTATCGACTAGCAGTGGTTGAGATTGCTCTGCCACCTCTGGCAAATCGACGTGAGGACTTACCACTGCTGCAGCGATACTTCGTGCGGCGATTCGCCGCAGAGTACAAGAAACCGATCTCAGGCCTCACGCGAAGAGCACAGGGGCTGATGGCCACCTATCCTTGGCCTGGGAATATCCGTGAACTGGAGAATGTCGTAGGCAACGCCTGCATGATTGTGGACAGCAAATTTATTGATACCAATGACTTACCGGAGAGGCTGCGAACCCCGTTCACTGGCGATTCGGTTATCGATGAAGATCTTCTGTCGCTCGATGAAGTACAGAGGCGTCATATCATGCGAGTCCTCGAGAGGGTCGGTGGGAACAAGGCCCGGGCAGCGGAGATCTTGGGGCTAGGTCGGGCGACAATCTACCAGTTGCTCTCAAAGATGAAACTCGAGAAACGCCACGAAAGCGCCTAGGTTTGCCTCAGTCCGTCTTGGGCTATAATCGCGCTCACTTGCTGGAGGCATTGCCGGCGCGTCCACTGGGATGCCTTTATGTCACGGGACGAACTACCCAAAGGATGGCAGACCCTACAGGAGAGATCTCTGCGTGAAAGAGACTTCAAGAAACTCGTTGCGATCATCGACGAGATGAACCGGTTGCCGACCGAGCGTGAGAAAGCCCCCGAGAGACAGAGAAAAGGCAATCGTCCGAGTCCAAGCGCACGACCGATGGAGAATAGGCTGCGCAGAACGCCGGGTCCGGCTCCTAAATCGGTTTCGCGCACTCTTCCAATGCAGCCCGCAATTCGAGAATTCGACGCTTGCGTTTCAGGTAGGCATCCAGTTCCATCTCAGTGAAATCATTGAATTCTCGTCCGACCATAGCTTCGATCTGGCACTGTCGCAAGTCACATAATTCGCGCTCAATCTGATCACGCCCGGATGTTCCCATGCATTTGACGATCTATGAGGAACTTGCCTAACGCTGTCAGGACGCTCACAGTGAGACGTGATTCGAATCACGCCGGAATTGTCAGGATTACTTTCCTCACTACTCCTGCGGGCGTTTGCCCTCCGCCTTACAGACCAGTAGTCGCGCTCTTCCTCCTGGTCTTCCGAGCTAGTCGTTCCCCTCGGAGGAGAGATCGTCCGGCATAACTGATTCGATCCTCCTGCCCAGAACCGAGAACACCGTCCAGATTCCAGACACTGCATTGCCTGACTGGCAGCCCTAAGTTGTGCCGTAAACGCAGCATTCCTAGGAATGTGGGTTGGTAATGGACTTGCACAAGGACTTCGACGGAGTCGTCGGACGCGCGTTCACAGATCGCACGTGAAATGAGTGTTAGTCAGGCCAAGGACACGGCGCCCTTGGCACGAGGGGTGAAACATGACGCCAGAGATGGCATTTGAATGCTTGCTTGTCTCTCGAGATCCAAGCGTTGTTTGCACCATGAACAGATTACTCGGAAACTTGTCGATCAGCACAAACCTATGCCTAAGTTCCTCAAAAGCCTTCGATCAACTGGCGGAAGGCAGCACGGATTTGATCATTGTTGACTGGGAAGACGACTCGGCCGATCTGCTGCACAGAATCCGGAAGTCCGTGAAATGGCAGAAGCCCACCGTTGTTGCGGTCTCTTCGCAGGACTGCCCGGTGCCTGGTGCCCATGTAGTGCTTCGTAAGCCCGTAACAGAAGCCTCGGGAGCCATGTCGCTGAAGGCCGCCTATTCCCGAATGTTGTATGACTACCGCCGTTATGCGAGGTACGCACTGATAAGTTCCGTCCAGGCAACCAACGAGAACAATCAGTCAGTGGATGTCACGCTTACCGACATCGGCGACGGCGGAGTAGGCCTCAGCAGCAAAGTAGAATTCGAGGTCGGCGATGTGTTGTGCTTTCGCCTGTTGTTGCCTGGCACCCCGAGACCAATCTACATCGAAGCACGGGTACTGTGGACTAGGAACTACGGAGCATCTGGCTGTGAGTATATTCGTATTCCGCCGGTCGACCTCAACATTCTCGACGATTGGCTCAGGAGCAGGGCCCAGATCAAAAAGCCATTGGTTGAGATATGACCACACGGAGATTGCCTGGACCAACTTGCTCGCGTTTTCCTTGTTCGGAACTATCGTCCAAAGACTGAGACTGCGATCACGTGAGCAACGAACAGCAACTCGATAGCATCACCGAGTCTCTTCCACCCCAAATGCGCCAAGTCGAGCGCCGGGAATGGTGGCTGTGGGGATTCGCCGTAGCCGTCACACTGGTTCTGGCCTTTGGCATTCTTTCGTTAACGTTTCCCGGGTTTCAGCTGCCCGCCGACAAGCTTTATTCCCTAAGTCTGAGGGAGTGGGTCCGTGGGCTCGCCGCTTTAGTCGTGTTGTTCGACATCTACACGGTGTATCAACACTTGCAACTCCAACGGATGCGGCGCCAACTGGCGGAGCGTGACCGGCTCTTTCAACTCATTAGCGAAAATGCCGCGGATATGATCGCTGTTGTCGACAAAGATGGCCGTCGTTTGTACAACAGCCCGGCGTATCGGAAGATCCTCGGATATAGCCAGGATGAGTTGGTCGCCACGTCTCCCATGGAACAGGTTCATCCCGACGACCGCGTTCGCGTGCTAGGCGCGGCTGAAAAAGCGAGAGTGACTGGCTGCGGAGAGAGGCTCGAATATCGCATCCGCCACAAGGATGGTTCGTGGCGTGTCCTGGAATCCACGGCTAGCGCCATTCGTGGGCCTAAAGGCGAAGCCGAAGGGCTAGTCGTCGTGAACCGTGACATCACAGAGCGCAAGCGAGCCGAGGAAATGCTGGCACACAACGCTTTTCATGACGGCTTGACCAACCTTGCAAACCGAACTCTGCTGCTCGACCGCCTCGGGCGTGCCCTCGCTATTTCGCGCCGCCATGCCGATTTCAAGTTCGCGGTCTTGTTCATCGACGTCGACGGGTTCAAGGTGTTCAACGACAGCCTTGGCCATGTCGCCGGTGATGCCCTGCTCATCCAGATCGCCCAGCGCCTAACGGCTTGCCTGCGCCGGGCCGATACGGTTTCGCGTCCACGCCAAGGTGAGAACCAAGAGTCCGCTTTCGGCGACAGCACTCTGGCTAGGCCGGGCGGTGATGAGTTTGCAGTACTGGCCCAGGAGCTGCGCGACCCCAGCGACGCCATCCGTGTGGCCGACCGCATTCAGGAGAGACTGGCACTCCCCTTCGAGGTGAATGGTCACCCAATCGTTGTCACCGCAAGCATCGGTATCGCATTCAGCGGCAGTACCAGCACCGAGGCCCAAGATGTGCTCCGCGACGCAGAGATCGCAATGTACCGAGCCAAACACAACGGGAAAGCCCGCTGCGAAGTTTTCGACAATGCCATGCACGCTGGCGCAGTCAAGCGTCTGCAGCTTGAGACGGACCTGCGCAAGGCTGTCGACTTGGGAGAATTTCTCGTTTACTACCAACCCATTGTGTCCTTGGACAACGAACAGATCGTGGGGGTCGAGGCGCTAACTCGCTGGCAGCGCCCTCAAGGCATGGTGATGCCCAACGACTTCATTCCCCTCGCCGATGAGACCGGCATCATCCTCGCCATCAACCGTCAACTGCTGCCGGAGGCTTGTCATCACCTGCGCTCCTGGCAGAAAATGTTCCCTGCCGAGCCGCCTCTGTCCCTCAGCGTCAACATTAGCCCGAAACAATTCGCTCAGGCCGATCTTGCCGCTCAGATTGGCCAACTCCTAGAGCAAGGGGACGTTGATCCCCGATGCGTAGATCTGGAGATTACCGAAACCATTGCCATGGCCGACGCCGAAAGGTCGGCAGGCGTGCTCTCGGAGTTGAAGGCACTCGGCGTTGGGTTGGACATCGACGACTTCGGCACCGGCTACTCATCGCTCAGCCGACTACAGGGCTTCCGTATCGACACCTTGAAGATCGACAGGGTTTTCGTCTCCCGCATGCACAGCGACGCCGAGACTCTTGAAATAGTCCGTGTCATCGTTATGCTCGCGCACCATCTGGGCCTGAAGGTGATTGCCGAGGGAGTGGAAACGCAGGACCAGTTGGATCTGCTCAGGCATCTCGGCTGCGAGCGCGCACAAGGCTACCTATTCTCCAGACCTGTCGACCACGAGGCGATCGTGAAGCTTCTGGCAACTAACCGAGCCGCCATCCCCTTTCGAGCTGGGGCCGCTGGATCAATGTCCGGATGACCAATACCCCAGAGGGCAGCGCGCAACCTTGCTACTCCGGAAGCGGAGAAAGCATCGTGCAGCGAAGCAAAAGTGGACTCAGCCCCTTGCAAAGTAAGTGTCGGTAGGTTACGGACAATCACGTGTCCGTCCTTGAAAAATACTCGGATCAGGATTGTTCCGTTCTCCTCGGTTGCTCGCGGCAGGATGTGCGGGAAGCAAGAATCCGAGCGCTACAGCACCTGGCGGAGTCAGCGAAGTTACGTCGCCACAGCTTGCAGGACGTGGACAGGCAGCGACAAAGTTATCACCGCACCGCTTCCTGCGTGACCTGAGATCCTAGCCACGCCGCCGTGCGCCTGGGCAACTGCATCCACAAAGGCAAGTCCGAGCCCGTGGCCGGGAGAATGTTCTCCCTTCACGAATCGCTTGAAAGCTCCGCTGACGATATCAGGTGGAAATCCCGGACCATTGTCTTGAATCACCATTTCTGCTGACCCTTGGCGCGAGTGGAGTCGGATTTCCACCCGGCATTCTGCTGGCAAATGAGTCAATTCGTTTTCAAGCAGATTGCTTACCGCACGATTCAGCAGGGTCAGATCAGCATCCACGACCACATGCTCTTCGAGGTAAGCGGTCACTTCGAGATGGCGCTCCGCCATGGCTGGCTGGTAAATATCGACCAGTTGTCTCACGACGTTGGAGAAGTCAACTGGCCGGAGGTCCAGGTGAAGGGCGCCGGCCTCCGCCTCAGCGAGATCAAGAGTGGTATTCAGCAAGTGCAAGAGCCTGTCCAGGCCTTCGATCGCTTCTCCAACGGAGTTACGCCAGTTGCCGTTCCCCTCGTCGCATAATGCAGATTCAAGGGTTCCTCGAATCAAGGTTACCGGGCTTTTTAGGTCGTGGGCTACACCGCCTGTAACGGTGCGAAGCTGATTCACCGAAGACTGAAGTCGGTCCAACATGCGATTAAAAGTCTTAACCAACCTCGAGATTTCATCTGAATTTACAAGCTCGGGCAATCGTTCTTTTAAGTCTTCGGTGCCAATTCGAGCGACGGTTTCCGTAATGCGTTCGACGCGGATCAAAGTACGACGGGCGCTCCAGTAGGAAATTACAAAGCCCAGCAGGAACATGCCGCCCCAGACCATGAGAAAACGACGAGCCAGTCTGTGCAGCATACGCGCTGCACCACGATCTGAAAGTCCTAGATAAACAGTCCTTCCATTTTGTTGCTTGACAACGACCCGAAACGTTTCCCGCAAACCATCCACTGCTATGGACTTTGGAGCGCCTGGAACCAGCTTCGAACGCTGAATCGCTGTGACAAAAGCATCCTCGGAACTTGGTCCGACCCACAGAGGACCTTCACTGTTACTGGCATCAGTTGCCAAGAAAAAGACAGAATTGAGGCTTTCCCCGCGGGCATTGCGCTCGTCCTGTACTTCCTGAGTAGCAAGCTCGGCCACTTCTCGAACGATCCGTTGGTACAGGTGATCCCTTGGAGTATCGGCCGACACCTGAGCAAGAACCTCAGCTTCGCCGCTAAGCCAAGTGTCACTGCGATCCCGGAGACCCTGGGCGACAAGGAAATAAACGATGGAGAAGGCCACAGCGGTTCCCAGTGCAAACGCCAGAGTTGTCCACATCGAAATCCGCCAAGCGGCGGTGGCGCGCAGATTCTTAGGCATACTTGAGCACGTACCCAACACCGCGAATGGTGTGGATTAGTGGCCGCTGGGCGTCATGGTCCACCTTGCTGCGCAAACGATAAATATGGACATCCACGACGTTGGTTGCGGGATCAATCCGCATCCGCCAAACATGGTCCAGAATCATGGTGCGAGTTACCACGCGGCCTTCATTCCGGCAAAGATACTCCAGCAGAGCAAACTCCTGTGGAGTCAATTGCAGCAAGTGATCGCCGCGTCGCGCTTCCCGACGCACGAGGTCAAGTTGCAAGTCGGCAGCTTGCAGCCGTACCGATTCATTCTGCGGAACGGCGGATCTGCGCAGGAGATTCCTAAGCCTGGCGAGCAGTTCCGGTAAGGCGAAGGGCTTCGTCAGGTAGTCGTCTCCACCTTGCTCCAGTCCCTTGACCCGCTCGTCCACCGAACGACGGGCGGACAGGATCAAAACCGGTACCGAACTACCTTGAGAACGGCAACGAGCAATCAAGTCCAATCCATCCAGGTCGGGAAGCCCGAGATCGATGATGAAGGCATCGTGGATGCCCTCCAAGGCCATGGTTTCCGCTGCTTTCGCGGTATTGGCCGCATCCACGAGGTATCCCGCCTCCGTCAGCGCCCGTTTAAGGAACTGCTGAATGGACATGTCGTCTTCCACCACCAACAATCGCATGAGAGATTCCCGCCCGTCCAAAACTTTACACCTCCATGTGGGATGCAGGAAACTCCTCAGACGTTGAATCGCCCCGTCGAGGCAGGACCTCTTCTTTGATAAGGCTGCCTGAAACATTGTTCACCAAAACCAGAATGAGAATCCGTTTGTCATCTCATTGCTGACGCCAGATCATGTCCACGCGCACTGGAATGTCGTTCTTAACTGGCATTGTCAAAAGGGACGGCGGATCGATTCTGAAATCGGACAGCGTGGCCGGAATTGTCCCTGTGATATGAGTCTCACCGCCTTGTGTCGCCAGTTTGAAAGGAACCTGCTTGTACTGGGCAGTCTGGCCTGCGAACTGAATCTCCAGATCGGCGTCGATGGTCGCCGATGCGGCAGCCGATTCAGGCAGGTGAGTGCGCACCGTCACGATGGGAAACTCTGCTCCGCGTGTCACTTGCAGCATGTGAAGATCGCGGTTGCTGTCTCCGGAATCAAAAGACTTCACAGGTACAGCGATCAAGAAATCGCATTGTCCGGCATGGCAAACGCCTTTCCCTTTCGCCGCATGGCTCACACCGTCGGTCTGATGGAGGGCGTGCGATACGTGGTAGGTGAGGGTGCTCTGTTGAAGGACCCATTGGCTGTCGGCTCCAAGCGTGGGGATGGCTACGAACAAGAACGCAATCAGTATTTTCTTATTCATAAGATGTTGCTTAGAACTTCACCGAAACCGACAGAAGAGCAGCGCCAAATGCCCCCGCCGTAACGATGGCCACTGGGCCATGCGCTTGCGCAATCCCGTGGACTTTTTCTCCGTTGTTCTTCTGACTGAAGGCCATAGCCCCAAGAATGGGAGTGAGGATCATGCCCGGGCCGTGAATCCAGGCCATCGCCTCGTGAAACTTTATCGGACCGCGCTTTTTGGTTCCGGGAATTCTGGGGGCGCGAATGGCGTAATAG